>Ga0299913_10005321_pt1 | contig 10967 bp, 7 predicted proteins | sample RVTome_9_FD_201360 | JGI IMG/M metagenome (GOLD analysis project Ga0299913, IMG submission 201360) | Soil microbial communities from uranium-contaminated site in the Upper Colorado River Basin, Wyoming, United States - RVT155D38 (version 2) ... | reverse complement strand
AGTCCTCCGAGGCCGGCAATGGCAGCGGTCTTGGCACCGAAACGCGCCCCGATGTAGACCGCGACTCCCAGCATCAGGCAGACGATGGCGAGCGGGTATCCGACGTAAGGCACCACCAGCAGGTAGCCGATGCCGAACGCCAGCATGCCAAGCGCGCGCAGGTGCCGGTAGAGGGCCGGCCGCTCCGCGTCGTCGGGCGGCGCTGCGTCGGCCGCTCGCACCGGCTCTCCGCCCTTCGTCCGCTTCAGCGCCAGGCTACGCAGGATGAGCAGCACGGCGAGCGTGCCGAGCACATAGGCCAGGGATTTCGGCAGGCCCGCCGCCGTCACCGGCCCGTCGAGCGGGCTGATGCGGATGCCGTCGGCCGCGATCCAGTAGACGATGGCAAAGGCGAGGAAGACGACGCCGATCCAGGCATCCCGAGTCATTGCGTCGTCACCCCTCGCTTGCCGAGTCCAACGGTTACTCGGTGATGCCGTACTGCTTGAAGAAGTCCTGCTGTTCCTCGGCGAAGGCGTCGATGAACTGAGCATACTCCCCGTGCGGCATGAACTGCGGCACCAGGCTCTGGGCGCGGTACCAGTCCTGGAACTCGGGGTCCTTCAGCACCGACTGGATGCCTTCCTCCCACTTGGCATAGATCTCGTCCGGCAGATCCTTCGGGCCGGCGATGCCGCGGAACTTGTTCACCACCAGGTCGATGCCCTGCTCCTGTGCGGTCGGCACGTCGGGGAACTGCTCCAGGCGGCCCTTGGTGTAGGTCGTGATGATGCGGACTTCCTTGGCCTCGAGCTGGGCCGACAGCTCCTGGATCTCGCCGATACCGAGGTCGACGGTGCCGTTCAGCACGCTGATCAGCAGCTCGCCGCCGCCGTCGTGGGTGATGACCGGCGCCTCGATGCCGGTGAGCGACTTGAACTTCTCCATCACCTGGCGGTCAAGCGAGCCCGGGGTGGTGACGCCGAACTTCACGGAGTTCGGCTCCGCCTTGGCCTTCTCCACCACCTCGCTCAGGGTCTTGAAGGGACTCTCGGCGCGCACGTAGACGATCTGCGGATCGAGGAAGACGTTCACCACCGGCGCCAGGTCCTTGTAGGTGTAATCCGGCGCGCTCAGCAGCGATGTGTTGATGTAGGTGGGCGTGGTGCCGTAGAAGATCGAGCCGTCGGCCGGTGACGTCGCCAGCTTGGCCATCGCCTTGGCGCCACTGCCGCCCCGCACGTTTTCCACGACGAAGTTGGTGCCCATGTGCTTGGCGAGATACCTGTTCATCTCGCGCAGGAACACATCGGTGCCGCCACCGGCGGCGGAGTGGGTCACCAGGGTGACGTTGTCGACGGGATAGCTCTGCGCCGCAGCCGGTCCGGCAGCGGCCACGAGGGCGGCGACGGCGGCGGAAGCGGCAAGGGATCGCAATCCGGACTTCATGTTTTCCTCCCGTGTTGGGTCGTTGACCCGCCCATACCAGTGGCGGTCGAAGCGGGTTTCGACGGTGTTATTGCCCTCTTTGTCTCAAGTTCATGCTGGATTGTCAATTGCCGACAATTTACGAATGAGCGAGTCGCGGGCGGCAGCAGGGAGGAGTGTAGATGTCCGGTGGGTCCCTCACAGAGACGGTAGCGGCGCATATCGCGGCGGCCACGGCCGCGACCTTGCCGCCGGAGGTGACGCTGCGGGCGCGGCTGCACCTGCTCGATTCCCTCGCCGCCATCGTCAGCGGCTCGCGGCTGAAGGCCGGCCGCCTCGCCGCCGCCTTCGCCGCCGGTGAGGGCGGCCGGGCGGACGCCTGCCTGCCGGGCACCGGCATTCTCACCACGGCGGTGAACGCGGCCTTCGCCAACGCCATGGCGGCGCACGGCGACGAAACCGACGACTCGCACCTCGGCGGGCGGTTCCACCCCGGCTGCGCCGTGGTGCCGGCGGCGCTGGCGGTCGCCGAGGCGCGCGGCCTCGGCGGCGCCGCGCTGCTGCGGGCGGTGACGCTCGGCTACGACATCGGCGCCCGCGCCACTCTGGCGCTCGGCTTTTCGGGGCCGCGCAGCGGCACCCACAGCACCCATTGCCTGGGCGCCAACTTCGGCGCCGCGGCAGCGGCCGGGGCGCTGGCCGGGCTCGATGCGCGGCAGTGCGAGTACCTGCTGTCCTACGCCACCCAGCAGGCCTCCGGCATCGCCTACTGGCAGCGCGATTCCGAGCATGTCGAGAAGGCTTTCGACTTCGGCGGCATGGGCGCGCGCAACGGCACCTTCGCCGCGCTCTTCGTCGCCTCCGGCGCCAGCGGGGTGCCGGGCAGCCTCAGCGGCGACTTCTCCTATCTCTCCGCCTTCGCCGAGCAGGCGCGGCCGGAAGCCCTCGCCGAGGGCCTCGGCAGCCGCTACGAGATCCTCGCCGCCTCGATCAAGAAGTGGTGCGTCGGCTCGCCGATCCAGGCGGCGCTCGACTCGCTGACCGCGCTGATGGAAGAGCATTCGCTGAAGGCGGCCGACGTTGCGGCGCTGCGCGCCATCATGCCGGACGACCGCTTCACCATCGTGAACGACCGCGACATGCCGGACGTCTGTTTGCAGCACCTGCTGGCGCTCACTCTGGTGGACGGCGGCCTCACCTTCGCCTCCTCCCATGATCACGCGCGCATGCAGGATGCCGCCGTGCTCGCGGTCCGCCGGCGCATCGCGGCGATCCCCAGCGCCGAGCTGACAGCGGCACGGCCCGCCCGCCAGGCCATCATCGAGATCGACTGCGCCGATGGACGCAAGCTCAGCCACCGCACCCGTGCGGTGCTCGGCACCCCGGACAACCCGATGTCGCAATCGCAGGTCGAGGCGAAGGCACGCGACCTCATGGCGCCGGTGCTGGGCGCGGCGCAGACGGAGCGGCTGATCGCGGCGCTGCGCGCGCTGGAGACGCTGAATGACGTACGCGAACTGAGGCCGCTGCTGCAGGCCTGAGCATGCTTACGGCATGTAAAGGCCGCCGCTGACGTGCACGGTCTGGCCGGTCATGAAGCGCGCCTGCGGCAGGCAGAGCGCGACGATCATGCCAGCGGCCTCCTCGATCTCACCCTCGCGCCCCAGCACGATCTCAGCCGTCATCTTGGCCGACTCGCCCGACGACTTGGAGCGCTCACCGCCGATCTTGCCAGGCGCCAGCAAGTTCACCGTGACGTTGCGGTCGGCGAACTCGACCGCCAGCGCCTTGGTGAGGCCGACGAGGCCGGCCTTGGCGGCCGCCACGTGGGCGCGGTTCCTGGCACCGATGTGGGCGGAGACGCCGCCGATGTTCACGATGGTGCCGCCACCGCCGGCGACCATCACCGGCAACACCGCCCGGCACATGAGGAAGGCGCCGTCGAGGATGACCGCCATGATCTCGCGCCACTCCGCAAGGCTCATCTCGGTGAAGGGCACCTGGCGGCGGATCGCGGCGTTGTTCACCAGGATGTCGATGCGCCCGAAGGCGCTGGCGGCCTCCGCGGCCATGCGCTTGACCGCCGCCTCGTCGGTGACGTCGCCCATCACCACGGCGGCACGCCGGCCGAGCGCGCGCACCTCGGCGGCGACGCCTTCCACCTCGTCGCGGGCGCTGCGCGCGTTCAGCAGCAGGTCGGCGCCCTCGCGCGCCAGGCCGAGCGCCGTCGCCCGGCCGATGCGCCGCGAGGCGCCAGTGATGAAGGCGACCTTGCCGCCCAGGAGGCCGTCTCTCGCCTGCGCCATGGTCTACGTTGCTCCCCCTTCTGGTGCCGGGATGCTTGGTATTGGGGCGCGAGAATGACGGGCAAAATCAGCATCGTCAATTGTTGACAGTTTCCGGTGAAGATGAAATCGTCTGCCCGCCCGCGATCCCGCCCCCTTGGCGGAGCGGGCCGGCACTCCCGGGGACGGCAGGCACCATGGATTCGGCTGACACGACCAGCGCGGCGGCGGCCGGCGGCGAAACCCTCTCCGAGGGCTTCGCCCGCTTCCTGGCCGGGCTCACGCTGGCCGATATCTCCGGACAGGCCCAGGCGGTCGCCCTGCGTGACCTCGTCGACGCCGCCGGCCTCTGTCTGGCCGCGCGCAACGAGACCTACGTGCGGCAGGTGCTCACCGGGTGGGACAGCGAGGGCGACTGCACGGCGCTCGGCCACGGCCGCGCCCTCGATGCGGCCGGCGCCGCCCTGGTGAACGGCGTGGCGATCCACGGCGAGGACTTCGACGACACCCTGGAGGGCGCGCCGATCCGCGTCGGCGCCATGGTGATCCCCGCCGTGCTCGCCGCCGCCGAGCGCTACGGCCTCTCCGGCGAGCGCGCCCTCATCGGCATCGTCGCCGGCATGGAGGCGGTCTGCCGGCTGAACCACGTGGCCGCCGGCCATATGCACCGCGCCTGCTTCCACCCGGTGGGCGTCATCGGCGCGCTCGGCGCGGCGGCCGGTGCCGGCACCGCCCTCGGCCTGCCGCCGCAGCAACTGGCCATGGCCTTCGGCATCGCCGCCTCGACCGCCTCCGGCATCATCGAGTACCTGACCGACGGCGCCTGGACCAAGCGGCTGCACCCCGGCTGGGCGGCGCAGTCGGGCTACAAGGCGGCGATCCTGGCGCGCACCGGCTTCTTCGCGCCGCGCACGGTCTTCGAGGGCGCCCACAGCTTCTTCAAAGCCTTCGCGCCGACCGCCACGCCGGACTACAGCCATCTCACCGAGGGGTTGGGCCGCGACTGGTACATGGAGCGGGTGGTGTTCAAGCCCTATGCCTGCGGCACCATGATCCACCCCTACATCGACTGCACGATCCGCCTGGCGCAGCGGGGCATCCGCGGCGAGGACATCGTCGCCATCGTCTGCGAGACGGGCGAGGGCCTGGTGCACCGCCTGTGGGAGCCGCTGGCCGCCAAGCACGAGCCGCCGTCGGGCTACGCCGCCAAGTTCTCCATGCCCTTCTGCATGGCGGTCGGCTTCTACGACGGTGACGCGGGCCTCGCGCAGTTCACCGACGAGAAGGTGCGTGACCCGCGCATCCTGACGCTGGCCCGCAAGATCTCCTACATCATCGACCCGGACAACGAGTACCCGCGCAACTACAGCGGCCACATCAAGGTTACGCTGAAGGACGGCGAGGTGATCGAACTGCGCCAGCCGCACATGCGCGGCGGCATGCACGAGCCGCTGAGCGACCAGGAGATCACCGACAAGTTCTTCTCCAACGCCGCCCACGGCGGCTGGCCGCGGGAGCGGGCAGAAAAACTGCTCGCCTTCTGCCACGGCCTCGGCAGGCAGCCGGACCTCGCCGGCCTCCGTCATTTCCGCAGTTGAAGGATCAATCATGGCCGCAGACAAGACCTCTCCGACCGTCTCGGAGACCCTCGCCACCTGGATCGAAGGCCTGCGGCCCGGCGACATTCCGGAAGCGGCGCGCCGCGAGGCCGAGAACACCATCATCGACACCATTGGGCTTTCCGTCGCGGCGCTGGAGACCGACTACGGCCTCGCCGTCCGCAAGGCCTTCGACCAGCGCGGTGACTGCACGGTCTTCGGCCTCGACCAGGGCTTCGAGAGCGCGGCGGCGGCGGTCATCAACGGCACCTGCGGCCACGGCGAGGACTACGACAACACCTACGAGGGCTGCCCGGTGCACTCCGGCGTGGTCATCGTGCCGGCGCTCTTCGCCGCGGGCGAGATCCTGAAGCTGCCGGCGCAAGAGGTCGCCAAGGGCGTGGTGGTCGGCATCGAGGTCGCCTGCCGCCTGGGCCTCGTCGCCCAGAAGGCGGTGCATTCGGCCGGCTTCCATCCGACGGCGATCCTCGGCTGCCTCGGCGCGGCCGCCGGCGTCGCCGCCGCCATGGGCCAGAGCAAGGCGCAGATCCGCGATACCCTGGGCGTTGCCGGCAGCATGGCCTCCGGCATCATCGAGTACCTCGCCGACGGCACCTGGACCAAGCGCCTGCATCCCGGCTGGGCGGCGCAGGCGGGGCTGCGCGCGGCGCAACTGGGTGCCGCCGGCTTCCGCGGGCCGGCCACGGTCTTCGAGGGCACCCACGGCCTGTTCAGCGCCTTCGCTCCCTCCATCGAGCCGGATTTCACGCCCCTGGCGGGCGAGCTGGGCAGCCGCTGGGAGGCCGCCCGCGTCGCCTTCAAGCCCTACGCCTGCGGCACCATGACCCAGCCTTTTGTCGACTGCGCCGTGCGCCTGCGCCGCCAGGGCGTCAAGGCCGAGGACGTGAAGGCCATCGTCTGCGAGGTCGGCGAGGGAACGGTGCACCGGCTGTGGGAGCCGCTGGCCGACAAGCAGCGGCCGCCGACCGCCTACGCGGCCAAGTTTTCTTCGCCCTACTGTGTGTCCGCCGGGCTCATCCACGGCGACGCCGGCCTCGCGCAGTTCACCGAGGACGCCGTGCGCGACCCGCGCGCTTTGGCGCTGGCCGGCAAGGTCAGCTACGTGGTCGACCCCGACAACGAGTATCCCGCCAACTACACCGGCCACATCCGCGCCGAGCTCACCGACGGGCGCACGGTGGAGGAACGCCAGGGCCAGTTGCGCGGCGGCACCCGCGAGCCGATGAGCCGTGAGGACCTGCTGGCCAAGGCGCGCGCCAACCTCGTCTTCGCCGGGCGGCCTGCGGCCGCGGCAGACGCGCTGGCCGACTTCGCCACCGGCCTCTTCAAGGGCAGCGGCGCGTTCTCGGCGGCGGCGCTGCGCCTGCCGGGCGCCTGAGGCGGGCGCCGCGTTGGAAACACTGAACGACCTGCTGCCGGGCCTGACGCCCCTCACCGCGCTCGCCGCGGTCGCCGTCTGCTTCGTCGCGGCGGCGCTCGGCGGCATGAGCGGCGTCGGCTCGGGGATGATCATCACCCTCTTCATCACGCCGATCATCGGACCCAAGGCGGTGATCCCAGTGATCTCGGTGCTGATGCTGATCAACAACGGCAGCCGCGCCTGGTTCTATCGTGAGTACCTGCAGCCGAAGCGCATTGCGCTGATCGCCGGCACGGCGGTGCCGGCCTCGGCGCTGGGCGCGCTGCTCTACGTGCGCATGGAGTCCGATCTGGTGCAGGGACTGCTCGGCGCCATCCTCATCGCCTCGGTGCCGCTGCGCCGCTGGATGGCCGGGCGCATGATGGAGCCGAACAAACCCACCGTCATCGCCGTCTCCGGCGCCTTCGGCTTCCTCTCCAGCATCATCGTCGGCGCCGGATTGCTGGTGATCCCCATTCTCATGGGCTTCGGCCTCGCCGGCCCTGCCCTGCTCGCGACGGACGCGGCCATCGCCGTCATCGTGAACTTCGCCAAGGTCATCTTCTTCGGCGGCCTCGAGGCCCTGACGCCGTCGCTTTTCATCATCGCCGTGGCGATGGGCCTCTGCACGATTCCCGGCACCTGGGTCGCCGCCTGGATCGTGAAACGCACCGACATCCGCATCCACACGCTCTTCGTCGAGGCGCTGATCGTGGTCGGCGGCGCCTCGTTTATCTACGGCAGCCTGACCGCCTAGCCGCGCTCAGGCCGAGCGCCGCGCGGCGGCCGGCCGCAGCGACTGCGCTGGCTGCGCGGCAGCGATGCCCGGCACCACCGAGACCGCGATGCCGGCCGCCTCCAGCGTGGCGATCTCCGCCTGCGCGCAGGCCGAGCCCAGCGGGTCGCCGGCCATCAGGCGCACCACGCGCCGCCCCTGCCGCGCCAGCTTCGCCATCGGCGCAGTGGCGTCCCCGAGGCTGCCGACCAGCAGGCGCTTCGCCTCGCGGCGCGCGAGGTCGAGCACCGCCGGCGAGACCGCGTCGTCGAACAGGATGACGTCGGCAGCCTGCAGCGCGCGCACCGCGTTGAGCGTGAGCAGCCCGGCGTCGCCCGGGCCGGCACCCACCAGGATGACACCGGGCAAGGCCTCCGTGCCGGCGCCGGCCAGGGCCCGCAAGCGCGCCAGCGGGGCCGCCGGCGGCGCCTCGGTAAAAGCGGCCTCGGCGAAGGCACGCCAGAAGGTGCGGCGCCGCTCCGCCGAGGGCAGCAGCGCCTTCAGCCCGGCGCGGAACTCCTGCGCCGCCTGCGCCCAGGCGGCGAGGCCGGAGGGCAGCAGAACTTCGACGCGGCGGCGGATCGCCTGGCCGAGCACCGGCGCGGCGCCGTCGGTCGAGATGCCGATGACCACCGGCGAGCGGTTCACGATGGCGCCGAACTGCAGGCTGCAGAACGCCGGCTTGTCGATCACGTTGTAGGGCACGCCGGCGCGGCGCGCCGCCGCGGCGAAGCGCGCCGCCTCGTCCTCCGTCTCGAGGTCGGCGACGGCGAGGGCGACGCCGGTGAAGTCGCTCTCACGCCAGGCGCAGGGCTCGGCGACGACGGTGACGCGCGCTCCCGCGGCGGCCAGAAGCTCGGCCTTCCAGGCCGCCGCGGGCGAGCCGCCGACCACCAGCGCCGCGCGGTCCCGCAGGGAGAGGAAGACCGGCAGCACGGCGAGCGGCCCGATGCGCGCCGGCGCCCTAGCCGGAGCTGGGTCACTCGGCGGCTTGGACGGCGACGTCATCGATCAGTCCCTGGATTTCGGCCCGGCAGGAGCCGCAGTTGCTGCCGGCGGAGGTCGCCGCGCCGACCGCCTCCAGGGTCGCCGCGCGGCCCGCGGCGATGGCGGCGACGATCTGGTTGCGCCCGACGGCAAAGCAGGAGCAGACGATGGGGCCGGGATCCGCCGCGGACCGCGCGGCACGACCAGCGAGAAGCAGGCCGCGGGCAGCGCAGTCCGTCGTGCCGGCATCGAACTGCTGGCAGACCCAGGCGCGCGAGACCTCGACCGGCTCCGCCGCCACGTAGAGCACTGCGAGCGGCCGCCCCACAGCGAAGGCGGCGAAGCGGTGACGGCCCTTGTCGGCATCGCCATAGGCCAGCAGCTCGACGCTCTCGTTATCGGCAAGGCCGAAGAGCCGTCGCGCAAAGGCCTGCCAGTCGGCAGGCGCCTGCCGGCCGCCGAGCTCGAGGCGGTAGCCGGCCGCCGTGCGCGCCACCGCCCAGTAGTCGGCGTCGATCGACGGCGGCTTGCGGGCGACCACGGCAAAGCCGTACCAGGCCAGCGGGAAGGGCGCGGCGGCCACCCGCGTCATCTTCAGGGCCGGCTGGCCGGAGTGCGGGTCGCACGTCGGCGCCACCAGGGCGTCGATGCGGCCGGCGCTCGCGCTCTGGCCGCTCCAGTGCATCGGCGCGAAGAGCTGGCCCGGCTGCTGGCGCTCGGTCACCACCGCGCGCGCCAGGAAGCGGCCGCGGGGGTTGGAGAGTTCGACGAGGCCGGCGGGCGCGATGCCGAGGCGCGTGGCGTCGGCCGGGTGGATCTCCACGAAGGGTTCGGCGACGTGCTGCGCCAGGCGCGGCGAGCGGCCGCTGCGGGTCATGGTGTGCCACTGGTCGCGCACGCGGCCGGTGTTCAGCAGAAAGGGCAGCGTCTCGATGGCATGCGGCGGCGGCGTCATCGCGACGAAGCGCGCGCGGCGGTCGTCTGTGAAGAAGCCGCCCTCGGCGAAGAAGCGCTGCCGCCCTACCGTGGCGCCGGCGGCGAGCGGCCACTGGAAGGGCTGCGCCCGCGCGTAGTCGTCCGCCTGCCAGTCGAGACAGCCGGAGAGATCGAGATCGCGGCTGCCGCCGTTGCCCGCGGCGGTGAGCGCGGCGTACTCGCGGAAGATCTCCCAGGGCGAGGCGTAGGCGAAGGCGTCGCCCCAGCCCATCGCCGCCGCCACGTCGCAGACGATCTGCCAGTCCGGCCGCGCCGCGCCGGGCAGCGGCAGGAAGGCGCGCTGGCGCGAGATGCGGCGCTCGGAGTTGGTCACCGTGCCGTCCTTCTCGCCCCAGGCGGCGGCCGGCAGCAGCACGTCGGCAAGCTCGGTGGTGTCGGTGCGCGCCTCGACGTCGGAGACCACGACGAAGGGGCAGCGCGCCAGCGCCGCGCGCACGCGGTCGGCCTGCGGCAGGCTGACCGCCGGGTTGGTCGCCATAATCCAGATCGCCTTGATGCGGCCCTCGGCGACCGCCTCGAAGAGCTCGACGGCCTTGAGGCCCGGCTGCTCCGGCATCGCCGGCGCCTGCCAGAACTCGCGCACCAGCGCGCGGTGCGCCGGGTTCTCGATCTCCAGGTGGCAGGCCAGCTGGTTGGCGAGGCCGCCGACCTCGCGCCCGCCCATGGCGTTGGGCTGGCCGGTCAGCGAGAAGGGCCCCATGCCGGGCCTGCCGATGCGCCCGGTAATGAGATGGCAGTTGAGGATGGCGTTCACCTTGTCGGTGCCGCTCTCGGACTGGTTGACGCCCTGTGAGTAGAGCGTCACCACCTTCGGCCGCCCGGCGAAGAGCCGGTAGAAGGCGATGAGGTCCTCAAGGCCGAGCCCGGTCAGCCGCGCCGTCCCGCCGAGGCTGGTCTGCCGCGCCGCCGCCAGGGCGTCGTCGAGGCCGCTGGTGTGGCGGGCGACATAGTCGTTGTCGGCGAGGCCCTGCTCCTGCAGCCAGCGCAGCAGCCCGTTGAACAGGGCGACGTCGGAGTCGGGCTTCACCGCAAGGTGGAGGTCGGCCAGCTGCGCGGAGGCGCTGCGCCGCGGGTCGATCAGCACGATCCGCAGCTCCGGCCGCGCCGCCTTGGCGTCGGCAAGCCGTTGCGCCAGCACCGGGTGGCACCAGGCGAAGTTGCTGCCGACGGCGACCACCAGGTCGGCCTCATCGAGATCCTCGTAGCAGCCGGGCACAGTGTCGCTGCCGAAGGCGCGGCGGTGACCGGCGACCGAGGAGGCCATGCAGAGGCGCGAGTTGGTGTCTATGTTGGCCGAGCCGATGAACCCCTTCATCAGCTTGTTGGCGACGTAGTAGTCCTCGGTCAAGAGCTGCCCGGAGACGTAGAAGGCGACCGAGTCGGGCCCGTGCTCGGCAATCGCCTTGCTGAAGCCTTCGGCGACCGTCGCGATGGCCGTGTCCCAGCCGACCACCTTGCCGGCGACCCTCGGCTCGAGCAGGCGGCCTTCGAGCCCCAGG
>Ga0299913_10005320_pt1 | contig 10967 bp, 13 predicted proteins | sample RVTome_9_FD_201360 | JGI IMG/M metagenome (GOLD analysis project Ga0299913, IMG submission 201360) | Soil microbial communities from uranium-contaminated site in the Upper Colorado River Basin, Wyoming, United States - RVT155D38 (version 2) ... | reverse complement strand
ACACGCAGTCCTACAACACCAAGATCCAGCAGTTCCCGACCTCGATCATCGCCAACCAGGGCAACTTCGTGGCGCGGGAGTTCTTCGAGATCGAGGACGCGGCGGAGCGGGCGACGCCGCAGGTGAGCTTCTCCCAGTAGCGCCTCTAGTCGAGCAGCCGCCGGGCGGTGTCGGTCCTCGCGAAGCTGACGCTCGCCTGGACCTTGATGGCCGCCCGCTGGCGGCCCCGTAGCAACCGCCGGCCGCGCCGAGTGAGGCTGAGGCGGAGCTGGCGCCTGGTCCCCGCGGGGACGCTGACTCCCCGCTTGGTGGCGATCTTGACCCTGCCGAGGAAGGCCTGGAGCCGCACGCCGGAGGCGTTGGAGCCCTGGTCCGCCAGCTTCACCCTCAGCTTGCCGGTGTTGCGAACGGCGCCGAGGCGCTGGTCGGGAATCGTCACGTCGAGGCGCGGGCGCGGCACCGGGTTGCCCGGCCCGACCCTGAGGTTGGCCGCCATCGAGGCGCCGTGGACCGTGCAGAAGAAGCGATAGGTCCCCGGCGTCAGGTACTGCGTGCCACGTACCGGGGTGCTCCTGTTGGAGCCGATCACGGCGCTCTTGAACAGGAATCTGCCGTCTGGACCCCGCGCCGTCGCGGCGACGTCATGGGGAACGCCCCCCACCGCGCCATTGGTGAAGGTCGGGATCTCGCCCGCCGCCATGTCGAAGGTCTGGGCCGTGTAGGTGTTGGACAGCGGGCTGGCGCGGATCACCTCAGCCGCCCAGGCGACCCCGCCGCCGAGCGCCGCGATCGCGACCGCGGCGATCGCCGCCAGCGCCGCGCGCCGGGCACGGCTTTTCCTCGCTGAGGGCATCGTGGCCAGGGTATACGGCGGCGGGTCGCGTCGGGTTCAAGCGGCCCGCCGCCGGGGACAGCTCAGGCCGCCGCCGAGTAGCGCTCCGCGACGTGGTCCCAGTTGACGACGTTCCAGAATGCGTCGATGTAGTCCGGGCGCTTGTTCTGGTACTTCAAGTAGTAGGCGTGCTCCCAGACGTCGCAGCCGAGCAGCGGCGTCTGCCCATCGGAGACCGGCGAGTCCTGGTTGGCGGTCGAGGTGACGGCAAGCCCGGAGCCGTCGTGCACGAGCCAGGCCCAGCCGGAGCCGAACTGGCCGACGCCCGCGTTCTTGAACTCCTCCTTGAAGGAGTCGAACGAGCCGAACTTCTCGTTGATCGCGTCGGCGAGGTCGCCCTGCGGCTCGCCGCCGCCGTGGGGGCTGAGCATCTTCCAGAACAGCGAGTGGTTGAAGTGACCGCCGCCGTTGTTGCGCACCGGCCCCTGCTTGTCGTCAGGGAGGTCGGAGAGGCTCCTGAGGACCTCCTCGACGTCCTTGTCCTCCCACTCCGTCCCCTCGAGCGCCGCATTGGCCTTGTCCACATAGGCCTGGTGGTGCTTGTCGTGGTGCACCTTCATCGTCGCCTCGTCGATGTGGGGCTCCAGGGCGTCGTAGTCGTAGGGCAGGTCGGGAACCGAGTAAGCCATCTGGCTGCTCCTCCTTTTCGGCTTTTCCGTGCAGCCTAACGGCGCGTCGGGGCAATCGAGCGCTGGCGCCGCGGCGGGCATCGGGTGAACGTGATTGCGAGAGAGCGCCGGCGGGGAACTGGAGCATCCGAGATGTCGGAGCGAGCGAGATCGGGCCACCGATGCCGAGGTTGAGACGGACAGACTGCTCGGGGCCGGGGCTGCGCCGGGTCGGCCGCGGCCGCGGCTTCAGCTACCACGAGGAGGACGGCGAGCTGATCAACGACGCCGAGACCCTCGAGCGAATCCGCGAGCTGGCGATTCCTCCGGCCTGGAAGGAGGTCTGGATCTGCCCAGATTCCAACGGCCACATCCAGGCGACCGGCATCGACGACGCCGGGCGAAAGCAGTACCTCTACCACCAGCGCTGGCGGGAGAGCCGCGATCGCGAGAAGTTCGACGAGATGATCGCCTTCGCGGCAGCGCTGCCGAGGCTGCGCAAGCGCGTCGGCGCCGACCTCGACCTCCGCGGGTTCCCCCGGGCGCGCGTGCTGGCGGGCGCCGTGAGCCTGCTCGACCACGGCTTCTTCCGGGTCGGCAGCGAGCAGTACACGGCGGAGAACGAGACCTATGGCCTCTCGACGCTGCGCAGGCGGCACCTGCGCTTCGAGAGCGGCGGAGCGGTCTTCGACTACCGGTCGAAGGGAGCGAAGCGGCACGTCCAGAGGCTCGACGACCCGGCCGTCGTGAAGCTGCTGCGGGGCCTCAAGCGCCGCAACGGCGGCGGCCACGAGCTGCTCGCCTTCCGCGAAGGCCGCAAATGGGTCGATGTCAAGGCCGCCGACATCAACGACTACCTGAAGGAGACCGCGGGGGGCGACTTCTCCGCGAAGGACTTCCGCACCTGGAACGCGACCGTGCTGGCGGCGGTCGGGCTGGCGGTGAGGAGCGCTGCGGACCCGCCCCGCACGAGGACCGCCCGCAAGCGGATCGCCAACGAGGTGATCAAGGACGTCGCCGGCTATCTGTCGAACACGCCGGCGGTCTGCCGGGCCTCCTATATAGACCCGCGGGTCTTCGACCGCTTCGACGCGGGTACCCTGCTGCGCACCTCGCTGCGGCGGGTGATCGCCGACACCGGGCCCGACGAGTTCGTCGACCGCGAAGAGATCGAGGCGGCGGTGCTGCGGCTGCTCGGGTAGGCGCCGCAAACGTTTGCCGAGCGCGCCAATCGGGTAACAATGGGCCTCATCGGGCGCTGCACGGTCGCGGGAAGCGACTCCAGGGCAGCGCCAGAAGCTGCGGCTTCGATCTGGCGTACTGGCTTCTGGCGAGATGCAGCGGAAAGAGGGGAACATGGGCAGCGCGGCTTCCGGGGAGCCGATGACCTCTGAAGAGGATCTTTGGGCGCGCTTCGCGCGGACCCGCGATCCGGACGTCCGCGAGGAGCTGGTGCGCCGCTACCTGTCGTTTGCGAAGGGTCTCGCGATGCGGTACCGGGGGGCAAGCGAATCCCCCGACGACCTGATCCAGGTGGCCAGCCTGGGGCTGCTCAACGCGATCGACCGCTTTGACCCCGAGCGCGGCACGCCGTTCGCGGCCTTTGCCGCGCCGACCATCCTCGGCGAGCTGAAGCGGCACTTCCGAGACCGCGTCTGGACCGTACGGGTGCCGCGCGGGCTGCACGACCGCCTCGCCGAGGTCGACAAGGCGATCGCCGAGCTCACCCGAGAGCACCAGCGCTCGCCGTCGGTGCCGGAGATCGCCGCCCGCATGGAGCTCGACGAGTCGGACGTTCTCGAGGCGCTGGAGGCGAATCACAATCGCCGCCCGCTCTCACTGGACCGCCCGGGGCCCTCGGAGGACCCCGACGAGTCGCCCGCCTCGGAGTGGATCGGCAAGGAGGACGAGGGCTTCGAGCTGATCGAAGGGCGGATCTCGCTCGAGGAGGCGATCCCCCACCTCACCGAGCGTGAGCGCCTCGTCCTGCGGCTGCGCTTCGTCGAGGACATGACCCAGTCGCAGATCGCCGAGCGGATCGGGCACTCGCAGATGCACGTCTCCCGGATCCTGCGCAAGACGCTGCAGCGGATCCGCGAGCGAATCGAGGCCGAGGAGCGGCGCGGCTAGCCGGCCCTGGCTGCGAACCTGACCAGTAGGTAGTCGGCCTCGCCGTTGCCCTCGACCTTCAGCTCGTCGGCCAGCTTCTCGAGGCTGCCGCCGACCTCGGGCAGCTCGAGGCCTCGGCGCAGCCGTTCTCCGGCGCCCGGCTCCATCGGGCCGACCCGCAAGGCGATGCCCTCGTCGCCGTCGCTGAGGTCGATCCGCACTCTGCCGTCGACGAAGCCGGAGGGCGCGTCGGCTGAGATCGCGTCGGTGAGCAGCATCGCGTCGGAGAGGCGGTCGATGGTGACCTCGCGTCGCGCCGCCAGCGCGCCCACGACCCTGGCGAGCACCGGGCCCAGCACCCGCGGCTCGGCGACTGTCAGCGTCGTCGCCTCAGGGGCCTCGGCGGCCGCCGCACCCTCGGACTCTTCACGGGCCTTGATCGGAATCCGCATCGCGATCCTCGTCCCCCGGCCGAGCCCGCCCGAGATCTCGAAGCTCGCCGAGAGCGCCGCGATCAGGGACAGGCCGAGCCGCAGGCTCGTGCGCTCGATGTCGGCGCGCGGCTTGATGCCGGCCCCGAAGTCGCTCACGGTCACCGCCAGCTCCCCGGCCTCGGCGCCGGCCTCGACCTCCATCGGGCCGCTCCCGCCGGGATAGGCGTGCACGACGGCGTTCATGCAGGCCTCGGTGACGACCGTCTTCAGGTCGGCGATGCCGACCTCGTCCATCCCCACGGCCTGGGCGAGCCCGGCGACTGCATGGCGAGCCACCGCCACGTTCTCGGGGGTCGCTGGAAGACTGATATGGAGTCCCGGGCGCCCGTCACTCATTGCAGCTCACGTTCCGGCCGGCGCGTTTGTCAATGGCGTTCCGGCGCTACGGGACGAGAATATGTCCTGAATGCCGGATCAGGGATTTCGCTACCCGCTGTCGGGTGGTGCTGAAACCGCGATTCCGGCCAATCGATCGGGGTAGGCGGTCGGCATGACAGATCGCGGCGCCGAGGCGGACCGGCGGCGGCCGGCGAGTGCAGCGGAATTCGTGCCCGCCAAGCGCGATCTTGCCAGCCTGCGGGGGGCCGCCGCGGGTTGTCGCGGCTGCCCCCTCTGGGAGGACGCGACCCAGACCGTGTTCGGAGCGGGCCGGCGAAGCGCCGAGCTGATGCTCGTCGGCGAGCAGCCGGGCGACCGCGAGGACCGCGAGGGCAGCCCCTTCGTCGGGCCGGCGGGGGCGATGCTCGATCGCGCCCTCGACGAGGCCGGCGTCGATCGACGCGCCGCGTACGTGACCAATGCCGTCAAGCACTTCAAGTGGCGCCCGCGCGGGGCTCGTCGCCTCCACCAGACGCCCCGCGCAGGCGAGATCGAGGCCTGCCGTCCGTGGTTGGAGGCGGAGGTCGAAGCGGTCCGCCCGAAGGCTCTGGTCGCGATGGGCGCGACGGCGGCGAAGTCGTTGTTCGGCGCCAAGGTGCGGGTCACCCGCGACCGCGGGCAGCAGCTCGAGACGTCATATGCGGCGTTCGGCGCCGTCACGATCCATCCCTCCGCGATCCTCCGCGTACGCGATCGCGAGGAGCGCGAGGACGCCTTCGCGGCGCTGGTCGAGGACCTGCGCTTCGTCGCCGGCGGGCTCGACCGCCGGGAGCGCTAGAGCGGCCCGATCGGCTCGCGCGCGGCGGCGAGGGCGGCGATCGCTTGCTGGGGCTCGGCGTAGACCCTTCCGTAGACGAACCGCCCCTCGTGAAGGCGCCAGATCCAGGCGGCCGGCAGGTCGCGCATGCCCTGCTCGCGGCTGCGGGCGTAGACACGGCCGATGACGAGCAGGAGGTCGCCGTGCTCGCGCACCTCCCCGGCGCTGACCTGCAGCTCCTCCCAGACCCTGCCGACGTCCGCGAGGTAGTCCCGCAGGCCCTCGTGGCCCACATAGGGGCCCGATCTGCCCGTCGCCTCGGCGGTCACCGCGGTGAACTGCACCTGCTCCCCGCAGAGGGCGCGGATCCTTTCCTCGAATCGCCGGTTGAAGGCCTCGAAGAGCTGCTCGACGAGATCGCTAGGGGACTCGGCCACGCCCCCTTCTAGCACCTCGTGCATCGCGGTTGCGCCAGCCGGCGCCCGTTCCGGGCGCCCGCGCTGCTCAGGCCTCGACCCCGTCGAGCAGGTGACGAAGCTCGGCCTGCCCCGCGGAGATGCCGCTGGGACCGAGCGCGACGATCGCGGCGTCGTCCTCGAGGTTGCCCCGGCAGAACGCCTCGAGCGCCTCCTCGAGGCGCTGCACGGCGACCACCGGGCTCGACGCGCCGAGCAGACGGGCCCTGACCCGCTGCTCGCCGAAGCGGCCATCGGGACCGCTGGCCTCGGTGACGCCGTCGGTATAGACGACCAGATGGCAACCGCTCTCCAGGCGCACCCGGGTGAGCTCCCACTCGGCGTCCGGGAAGGCCCCCAGCACGGGGCCGGTGCCGGCCGCCTCGCGCACCCCCTCCGGCCCGACGAGCAGCGGCGGAGGGTGGCCTGCGACGGCGATCCGCGCCTCCGTGGAGTCCTCTCCGATGGCGATCGCCGCGACGCTGCACAGCGCGGAGTCCTCACGCGCGATCAGCGCCCGGTTGAGCGCCGCCAGGGCGACCAGGGGATCGCCGCTGAGGGCGCTGGCGGTGCGCATGGTGTAACGGGCCAGCGCCGTGATCAGGGCCGCGCGGGCGCCGCGACCGGTGACGTCGCCGAGCACGAAGATCCAGCCGCTCTTGTAGGCGAAGGCGTCATAGAAGTCACCGCCAACTTCGTTCTCGGCGCCGGCGGGGCGGTAGAGCGCGGCCACCGACCATCCGGGGATGTGCGGCAGGGGGGCCGGCAGGAGGCCCTGCTGGAGGGTGCTGGCGATCTCGCTGCGCTCGGTGGCGAGGCGGGCGTTCTCGAGTGCGACCGCAGCCCGCTCGGCCACCTTCTCGGCGAGCCTGCGGTCGAACTGGTCGAATGGCCGCCGGTCGGACTGGTTGAGGAGCACCAGGGCGCCGATCACCGACCCTGCGAACCGCATCGGCAGCATCATCGCCGAGCCCAGGCCGAGCTCGCGCATGCGCTCGAGGTGGCGCCGGTCACGGGCGAATCGCTCCAGCAGCGGACCGATATCGGCGATCAGCATCGGCTCGCCGCTGCGCAGGACCTCCGCGGGGCCGGCCGGGTCGGCGATGTTGAGCGGATACTCGGCATCGATCTCCCTCGCCTTGCGCACCCGCTCGGCGTCCACGTGGGCGGTCGCCAGGTGCTCGATCGCCCCGTCGGAGTGGAGGTCGTAGATCGAGCACCAGTCGGCGAGCTGCGGGATCACCAGCTCGGTGAGCCGTTGGACCATCTCCTTGTGGTCGAGGGCGGAGCCATGCAGCTCGCCGAGGCGCGCCAGCAGCGTCTGCTCGAACTCGGCGACCTTGATCTCGGTGACGTCCTCGAGCGCGGTGACCGCGAAGAGGGGCTCTCCATCCATCCCCTCGACGACCTTCGACTTCGCCCGCAGCCAGAGCTCGCGTTCGTCCTCGCGGGAGATCGCCCGCACGATCTGGGGCGGCGCCGGCTCCCCGCGAAGCGCCTTCGCCGGCGCGAATTCCTCGACCGCCAGCGGCGCCCCCGACTCGTCGTAGAGGTCGAAACGCTCCCGCACGGCGCCCTCCGGAGAGCCGATCAGCTCATTGGCGGAGCGGAACCCGAACAGCCGGGCCGCGGCGTCGTTGGCGAAGACGAGACGGCGGCCGCGGTCGAAGATCACGATCGCCTCATCGAGGATCTGCATGACACTGTCCATTCGCCGTTCGATGCTCTGTAGGTCTGAGAAGAGGCCGGCGTTGTCGAGCGCCAGCGCGACCCGGTCGCCGAGCACGTTCGCGAACCGCACGTCGCTGCGCGAGTAATGACGACCCGAGGAGGCGGAGATGAGCGTCAGGGCCCCAACCCGGCGGCCGCGAGAGGCGAGAGCGACGGTGATCACCGAGGTCACCCCGAGGCCGCGCAGGAACTCGAGGTCCTCCGGGTCGTGGGCGATCGAGCGCAGGTGCTCGTCGGTGACCCGCTCCCAGAAGCGCGGCTCGATCAGGCCGCCGTCGTCACCGCTGACGATCCGCGCGGGGAGCGAGGGCTGTCGTTGCATGAGCTGCTCCTCGAGATTCTCCCGCTGCGGGCCGGTGGCACGGACGGCAACCCGGTCGACGCGCCCGTCGGCGACGACGTCGATCATGCAGTAGTCGGCGAGCTGCGGCACGATCAGGTCACTGATCAGCCTCATCGTCACCGGCAACGGGGCGGACCCGTCGGCCACCGCCGCGGCGTCGTTGAGCAGGGCGAAGCCGCGCATGCTCAGCCGCGATTCGTGGACGGCCCGGGCCGCCAGCACCGCGAACACGCCCCCTGCCGCGACGATCGCGACCCGGACGAAGTAGGCGTCGTCTGCGAGGTTCGCGTCCCAGAGCCCGCTGAGGGCCGCCAATCCGACCGCGAGGACCGCGATGAGGGCGGTCGCCCAGCGGCCTCCGGTGAGGGCGGCGATGAATGGGGCCACCACGTAGGTGGCAGGGGGCGCGTCGGCGGTGAGGAGCAGATCGACCATCACCAGCGACGCCAGCACGGCGAGACCGGCGCGCAATCCGCTCCACTCATCCACGGATCGGCGCTGCCTGGCCAACCACTCCGAGGACGGCCACCTCAGGGTGTGCCTCATCGAGCCACTCCTTCCCAGCGCCCGGCCGCCCGACGCGGCCGCTACCGAGACAGGGTAACCCCTGGCCGAAGCCGCAGCGCGGGCTCAGCGCCCGCCGGAGAGGCCCCTGCGCAGCCGCTGCGCGTTGCGCGGTGCGATGGCGTGCCAGTCGTTGTTGAAGTAGGCGAAAACCTCGCGCCGCGACCGCCAGGCGGCGATTCGCCGGCGCCAGCGCTCCAGCTCGGCGTCGGAATAGTTGCCGGCGCGGCCGCGGCGCCCGTAATGGAGCCGCACGTACACCCAGCCGCCGGAGGGGCGAGGCTGGGGAAGCGCCCGGCGCGCGTCGTCGGCGACCACCACGGCGGCGCCGTGGCGCGCCAACAGCGCCGCGACCGGGGCCTCGAACCAGCTCGGGTGGCGGAACTCGAAGCAATGGCGCCCGGGCGGCAGAGCCTCCAGTGCCTGCGCGAGCCTCTCCTCGTCTCGCTGGAACGATCCGGGAAGCTGCCAGAGAACCGGACCGAGCTTGCCCGCGTCGCGCAGCGGCTCGAGCGGCTCCCAGAAGCGCTCTATCCCCGCTCCGACGTCGCCGAGCCGCTTGACATGCGTCAGGTAGCGGCTGGCCTTGACGGCGAACAGGAACGACGCGGGGGTCTGCTCGACCCAGGAGGCGACCGTCTCGCGCTTGGGAAGCCGGTAGAAGGTCGCGTTCACCTCGACGGTATCGAACAGCTCCGAGTACCGGGCCAGCCAGTCGCGGCTGGCCATCCCCTGCGGGTAGAACCGGCCGCGCCAGTCGGAATAGCTCCACCCCGAGCAGCCGATCCTGACCCGCTTCACGGCGCCTCCCCGGCTGCCGTTTCCGGCGGCAGCGCCGGGGTAGCGGGAGAGCAATGGACAACGCCGGAAGGAGAGATCTCGATGGCAGACAAGGTTCGTGACGTGATGACCTCCGACCCGTCCTGCTGCGAGGGCACCGACTCGGCAACCGCCGCCGCGAAGGCGATGCGGGATGGTGACTTCGGGGCCGTGATCGTGATCGACGACGGCGAAGTCGCCGGCATCGTCACCGATCGCGACATCGCGGTCCGGGTCGTTGCCGAGGGCAGGGATCCCGGCGACTCCCGGCTGCAAGACATCGCCACCAGCGGTGTCGAAACTCTCTCGCCGGACGACAGCCTCGACGACGCGGTACAGAAGATGCGCGACGCGGACGTGCGGCGGCTGCCGGTCGTCGAGGGCACGCGGCCGGTGGGCATCGTCTCGATCGGCGACCTGGCGGTGAAGCGGGACGAGCGCTCGGCGCTCGCCGACATCAGCGCGGCCGCGCCGAACAATTGACGCAGGCGGCCTTCTGATAGGGGGGACAGGACGGGCCCGAAAGCCCGCCGCTGGCGCGGCGGGCTTTCTCTTCCGTGCTCAGCGTCGCGGCGCCGGTCAGCCTTCCGAGCCCTCGTCGGGCCTTCCGTCGGCGGGCACCACCTCGTCGGCCTCGCCAAACTGATCATCGAGCGGCGGCTCCGGGGCTGCGATGTCCTCGGGCGAGATTCCTCCCCCCTCACCGTGGCTTGCCTGCTCCTCGAGCGCACGTTCGGACTCCTCGAAGCCCTCCGCCTCGCCCTGGCCGGCCTCGACCAGCGGCTGCTCGGCTGGATCGCCGCCCGAATCGGCGCCGGGGCCGCCGATGGCTGCCGCCTCCGCGGCGGCCGCTTCGGCCTGCTCGTCGACGAGCGGGTCCTCGCGATCTCGCGATCCGCCGTCGCGGTCAGCCATGGGTCGCCGCTCCGGCGCGCTGACCCTCGTGGACTCCCTCCGCGACCCCCTCGTTGGCAACCAGCAACGCGATCCGTCTGCCTTGCAGCTGCTCCGACATCGGAACTGTCCTCCTCTGCTCGTTCGCTCATCTCCCGGTACCCCCCGCCAGAGGCGAAAAACCGCGCCGATAGACCGTCACCGCCCGCGTTGGGCTGCGATACGATCGCCCGAGCATCGCACCGAGAGTTGCCGGCCGGCTGCCGGGGCTATCGGAGCCCAGAGATGATCCCAGCACCCTTCGAAGTCGACAGCGACGATCAGGATGGAGTCCGCGTGATCGCGGTCCGGGGTGAGCTCGACCTCAACACCGCGCCCGCGCTGGAGACGCCGCTCGACGACGCGCTCTCTGTGTCGCCGCCCACGATCGTGCTCAACCTCTCCGACTGCGAGTTCATCGACTCCACCGGCGTGGCCCTGATCGTCCGCGCCTGGCAGAAGGTGAGCGAGAACGGCAGCGGCGGCAACGGCCGCTTCGTGCTCTGCTGCCCGAACGCGCAAGTGAAGCGGCTGCTGGAGATCACCGGCGTCGAATCGACGATCCCGATGCACGAGACGCTCGACGAGGCACTTGCCGACGCCCGCGCCTGAGACTAGGCCTTCTCGACGGTGACCAGCGCGTTGTAGTCGGGGATCCCCGCTTCGGGTGAGCGCCGTCGTGGGTCGATCAGGACGTTGCCCTCGGGCCAGTGGACCTGCACGTTGCCTGGCGCGATCCTCGCCAGCTGCACCCTGCCCCTCAGCTCGCCCGCTTCGCTGCGGACGATCACCGCGTCGCCGCGGTGGAGGCCGAGACGCTCGGCGTCCACCGCCGAGATCAGGATCGCCTCGCGGACCGCGCCGGTGAGCGCGTCGCGCCGCTC
>Ga0299913_10005319_pt1 | contig 10968 bp, 11 predicted proteins | sample RVTome_9_FD_201360 | JGI IMG/M metagenome (GOLD analysis project Ga0299913, IMG submission 201360) | Soil microbial communities from uranium-contaminated site in the Upper Colorado River Basin, Wyoming, United States - RVT155D38 (version 2) ... | reverse complement strand
CAGGGGGTCATCCACGCTGTCAAGCCACGAAGAACGCTGCGAGCGTGCTTGGACCCCCCGTTTTTTGGGGGTGTAAGCACATTCGACGCCAGCAGGCGCCCTCGGCAGGATTCGAACCTGCGACACTCGGTTTAGGAAACCGGTAGCCAATATCAGTGTCGATTCGCGGCGAAACCCCAGGTCAGAGAGTCGCGTACCCTCTCTAAGCCAAATCGGATCCGGGTGTCTATTCGGACTTGATCTGACAGGTTGCTCGGGCATCTCTGTCATCCAGGTGATGGCCACAGAGACGGGGCACGATGGGCACCTTCCACGATGCGGGACGGCAGACCTCCCGTACCATCAACACTGTGATCACCACCATCGGCTGGACCCCGACCGGGATGACCGAGACAGTGACCACCGGGTATCTGAAAGATCATTGGAGGTCGATTTTGGAGGATTTGCGTGTGTCGGTTGATCTTCTACGAAAGGTGGCGCAAATCCTTCTCAATCATGTCGAGGACCTGGAAGGCAGCCAGGTTTCGCTCGACAAAGACTTCTACTGGTTTATCCCTCCGGAACATCGATTCAACCCCTATTCAGAACCAAGCGAATTCGCTTTGGGACAATTGAGGGATTGTGTTGAGGAACTGGGGCGTATTGCGAGTGATCCGGACAGCGCGATCTCCTACGGCCTCGTTTGGTTGGGCGACCTGATGAGGACTATTGGTGAGCAGACGGTGAAGTGAGAGTAGATGGATGTTGAATCTCTCGCAGGCCGGAACCTTGTTCAGCCGGGATGAGCACGACCGACGGCTTCGTATGCCCCGTCTGTGGTTTCCCGCAACTCCTGGAGGAGCCGTGGTCCGATGACGCCGGATCACTCGAGATCTGTCCCTCCTGCGGCACACAGTTTGGTTACAACGACGCAGCAGGAGGGGATGCTGCGAGGCGAGCGAGAGTGCATCGCGAGCGCCGAATTGCTTGGATCGCCGCCGGTTGTCCATGGGCCGCCCCGGGTCCACCCCCTCCGGGCTGGGATGCCGCGACACAACTCAAGCGGCTCGCCGCGGCAGACCCGTCCTTCGGCGAGTACGGGCAAAGGGTGAGTCTCGACCAGATTTGGGGAGGCTCTCTACTGAGCCTCCAGGTGGATGTCCCGCTCCACCAGGTTCACATAGTCATTTCGGTGATTACTGATGGTTCCGAAAGAGTCCATGAGGTCGTTCTATTCGGAGTTCGCGAGCTCCGTATTTTCGACGGAAACCCAAGCGAGTGGGACTACGCCGAGATCACAGCTGGATCAGCTACCGAAATGGAAGATGGATCAGTGTCCCTTAGTGTGACAATGTGGACTGAGGATGCAGGACTGGCTATTCGATGCGATGACATTCAGATAGACAAATTGTCTCTGGGGTTTAGTGACGCCTGACGCCCCATGGGACGTGACACGTCCCACTACGCACAGGTGGTCTGGTCAGCCAGCGGACCGATTGGAATATGGTCTCCATTCCCTCGCGCATCCCCAGGTCAGGGATTCGCGCACCCTCCCGAAAACGGGCGTCTAACGGCGCGTTGCAACCGACCGCCCAATGCGCTCAGGCGCTTGGTCTGGCATCAACCTCTCGCTACTGCGTTCCGGCTCTCGTCACTGGAGGAATCCGGGGGCTTGACTGTTCAACCCGTAAAGGTCCCAGACGGTCCAGTTCTCAATTATCCTCTCGTTCCGTATGTGGTCGATCGACATACCGTCAACTCGGATCGCTACATTCCGACCGGACAGCAGATACTGTCCGGTCGCTGTCCATCGAGAAGCGACTCGCCCATCCTCGGCAATCAATTCGTGCAGCGTCAGTTCGATGCTTGTGAGGCGTCGGCGAATTTGGCTGATCGACATGAAGTAGCCGCTGAGATCCGCCTCCGCGTCTGTGACGAGGTCATGATGGCGGAATCCAGCGTCGAATAGCTCACGTCCATTTGCTATGTCGCCCTTGTTCCAGACGACAGCAAAAAACTGACGAACGAGACCGGCGGCGATATCCGTCAAGCCGTGCCCCCATTTCTTCGAAACGGCACCTGGCGGTCGAGTCTATGTTGCACAAAGCTCTCCGCTGAGGATGCTATCGGCTTCGAAGGAGTTGCCCGAATGGACCCAAATCTCCGATCGGTCTTGTTTGGGATCCTGAGTGTAGGCCAACACCCTCCGCCCGTGACTCGGGGCGGGCCCCGGGCAGAACCAAAAAAGCACCGGCCCGGGTTTCGAGCGTTGCGAGTTCCGGATCTGTTCCTGATCAGCCTGGGCGCCCACCCCGAGGCGATCAAGCGTTACATGGGCCACTCTTCGATTTCGGTGAACATGGACATCTACGGCCACCTGTTCCCTTCCGACGCCGAGGATCTGGCTGACAGGCTCGATGCACTCTTCCGCCGATCTCAGACGGACAAATACGGACAAAACGGCCGCTCGAGGTTGTTTCCGACGGTGGCAACGACGGTCCACAAACCCCTGACCAGGGCCTTCTCATTGCGCCCTCGGCAGGATTCGAACCTGCGACACCCGGTTTAGGAAACCGGTAGCCAATATCAGTGTCGATTCGCGGCGAAACCCCAGGTCAGAGAGTCGCGTACCCTCTCTAAGCCAAATCGGATCCGGGTGTCTATTTTCATGCGAGATCACGATCCGGCTGGCTTGCGCGCGATGGCAAGATGCTTGAGTGTCCATTTCAGACCAGGTGAAGCACGGCTCGGCCGACCTGACCGCGAATCTGCAAGCTCACTCGGGATCCCGTCCATCTCGACGCCCAATGCCTTTCGGCAGGTGGATGTACGAGTCAGGCCACCCAAACTTTGGGTTAGCCTTGGCCTGTGGCTGTAAACCTCGACCGGTCCGACGATGGCTCATTCCTGACAAGCAGGCGAGCAGACAACCGTGAGTCCCGAGCCGCTGAGCCAACAGTTTTCCTCTAGGCGTGCTGTAGAGTCTCAGAAGACCACTTACCGCTCCGGCAGACCGCCAAGGTTCGCCCGACACAACTAAGACTTTCTGCGCTTAGGACGGAGTATGTGTTTGAAACGGTTCGTTTTGCTCCTCGTAAGTGCTCTATTGGCAGGATCGTGCAGTCAGGACGGGCGGGCCGGGTGTTCCGGTGAGTACCTTGACCCAGCGGGGGAGCTGTCGTCCATGAGCTTTTGGTGGTCGGTTGATGTGAGGGCGGTTACAGAAGGTGACCTGGCTGGAACACCTTATGACGACACCGCCACCCACTTGAATCCGGCAGCTTTCACGAACCTGAACGAGTCGAGTGCGCCCAGTCGGCAATTCGTTGTCGGCAACGAAGCATTCGGACAAATGAAGACGGAGTCAAGGCTCGAAGGGATCGCGGGATCGAGATTCAATAACCAGGGGACGCAGATTGTTCATGTCATAGCTGTAATAGACGCCGACGGGCAACTCGATTTTCTGGGACCCTGTCCCGAACGACTCGAATTGCCGATAAGGGAGATGGCTGCCGCCAACCATCCAAGCGCTACCGAGATCGAAGTGCTAATAGAGGCAGCCACCTCGAACGACTTCAGCGAGTTGGCAGACTGGAATCGCTGAGCTGTCAAGACAGTAATCATCCGAGTGGTCGTCAGTACCTGATTCTCACAGTCCTTGAAACGGCCATGGGTTAGATCCATATCAGGGAGTCCCGAGGGTCTATTCGATCCAAGACGATGCACCGCCCAATCCAGCCGTTTAGAGTCGTCTTCCACTTGGGAGCCCATCCATGATGCCAGACGGAATTCGGTTCAACTCGATGGCAGCGCGAATGGTCGTAGGGGCGTTGGTGCTCAGCACAGTTCTTGTCTCTCCGGCGGCCTTGGCCTTTCCGAAGCCGGGGACAAGCGGCTCGTGTGGTCCGGACATCACCTACCGATTCACCGGCGGTGGCTGGAACCCGGGTGAGAAAGCAGCAATTCGGGATGGGCTTGAGGACTGGGAAGTTGTACTCGACTTCGACGGAGGAAAGGTAGCAACGGTCACGATGATCCCAGATTTTGGCCAGATTGCGGTTCGCAAGGTCGCCACACCAAACGGTGGAGGGGTTGGCTGGTCGAGTTGTGGCCAAGGGCTGATTCAGATTCAGGAGGATCTTGCCATCGCATCGATGGAGTCGGTTGCTCGGCATGAGATGGGACACATATTGGACCTAACCCACACCGGAAAAGACGATTCGTTTGGAGGGCCGACTCCAGCAATGGCGACCTGTGTTGGACTCCAGGGCAAAGCCATGTCGCAAGATGACTACGGAGGGCTGATACACAAACAAACCTCTCAGCAGCGCGAAGCTATCCACGCGAACGCCAGCTTCGAACAGGGAACGAGTTGGTGGGGCATCTCAAACATCGCTTCGTTTTTTACGACAACCGCAAACGCCTCCGACGGAACGACCTCTGCGAGAATCAGACCCAACAGTTCGACCGGCTACCTGTTTCAGACGATGAACTATGCGGCTGCGGCCGGTGAGCCAATCGATGCCAGGATCAATATTCGTCGTCTTGACTCGTCCCACACTGGCGTGATGAGTTTTAATATCCTGAAGAGGAAGGTCACTTATGCCTCGCCTGCGTCGTGTGACTATCCGACAGGTAAGAACCAGAACGTTCGCTCGGAAGGTAGTTGGGTCGTCGTTAGGGTCGAAACGTGCACACCCTCAAATAGCTGGGCTACCTGCACTGAAGGAACGCTTTACACAGTTCCGTCGGGCGATGCGCACGATCTTCGCATTACCGTTTACAGCAATGTGAAGACATCGTCCGGCACCTACGCCACAGTGGCAGTTGACTTCGCACGGATTCGAGATAGATCGTGAAGCCTTCCAAACGTCTGAGATCAAGCTACGTAACGGCCTGCGTCCTGATCACCTCACTAGCGACGGCGGCCTGCGGGATGCCTTCTGCCCGGCTTGACTCGCCACCAGCCGCCTCCACTGTTTCACCTCCGACGGTCTCTACGCCCGAATGGGAGACCGGAGGAGAATGTAGCGGTGACTACCTAGATCCTGCGGAGGAGATGGCTGACCTTGATTCATGGTGGGTTCTGGATGTCGCGTCTGCGACAAGTGGCGCTCCCGCGGGGAACTCGTACGACTCGACGGCCACACACCTCAATCCAGGCGGGCTATCGAGCCTAGAGAATGCAGTCTCACCAGGTGAGCCAGTGGTCGTATCTAACGAAGCCTTTAGCCAACTGCAGGCCTCGTCAACAGGCGAAGGCATCGTAGGATCAAATTTGAGCCGTTCGGGCACGCAGATTGTTCATGTGATCGCGGTGGCCGCGGCTGAGGGGCGAGTCAAGTTTCTTGGGGTCTGCACTGATCGTTTTGAGGTTCCGTTCAGACTGATGGTCGAAGCCAATCACCCAACGATGAGCGAAGTCGATGTGCTCGTAGAGGCGGCGAGGACAGGCGATTTCAGTGAGTTCCTCGATTCGACGGCGGGACCTGATCGACAACATTGGACGCAAATGGATCCTTCCACGCGCCAGTTCGACATCGAATCCACCCCCGAGGCCATTCTCAAGGAATTGGTGGCAATAGAAATCGAATGGCGAATCTCCAGCGGGTGGTCAAAGTTGTCAGCAACGCTGTGCGGGCAAACCTCCATCGGGTGGAACACCTGCTTGTCTCTGGAGGCGGGGGACGATCAGGAGTCGATCGTGTTACCCGCTTACTATGTACCAGGAGAGGGCATGGATCTCTGGTTACTTGACGAGGAGGCTGCCTTTCCAACGCCACTCGCGCAGGTAGCAACCATCACATCAGAGGTCTTGGGAGCGTCCGATCGAATAGTTGTAGAAATCACGGGCCAACCTCAGACGCTCGAGCAGGCCATTGACCTGTTGGCCAATGAAGCATCCCGAAGCGAGATCGTGGCGATCGAGTAACGATTGCCCATCGCGGGTTCTGGGCAAAAGCGCCCTCGGCAGGATTCGAACCTGCGACACCCGGTTTAGGAAACCGGTGCTCTATCCCCTGAGCTACGAGGGCATGAACTTGTGAAGACCCTGGTCAAGTGGCCTGGTTTGCCTCCCTATCCAAGTCTAAGAGGTCACCAGGTACGGGATTGGCCCGCACCGTAACGAGCATCGATGCTGTCGGCCAAGGTCCCAAGGTCGTCATGGAACAGATGTGAGTATCGGCCCAACGTTATCTGAGCGATTCGTGACCAGAGCTCGGCTCTCTACCGCTCGACCCCTCGGTCGACCGAGGTCGAACTGACGCTGCCGCTTGCCCGCTGATCCGACTGGGCGTCGGATATTTGCCGACTCGCTGTCGGTCGATGGCCCCCCTTATGTTGTCGAACACCTCGGCCACCGACTTTGAGGACTTCGAACTCGTGCAGCGCCTGACCAGCTTGTCCTTCGCATATCCGGAGGTCTCATCAGACCGTCGCTTGTCGCTGTCGTTGACCGGGACCGACCTCGAGGCAGCTCTCAACCGCCTGCGTTCCACGGGTCGGCACATATTCCTGTTGTCGACCTGTCTGAGGCTGGAGATCGCATGGATCGACGGACCGGATTCGATCGAGGATGTACTGACCTGCCTTTACGGGGATGAGTCCTTGTCGGATCTGGCAACGGTGCGCCACGATGATGAGGCCTTTATCTATCTGTGCCGTATTGCCGCGGGGTTGTGCTCGCCGGTGATCGGTGAGCCCGAAGTGCTCAGGCAGTTCCGAAAGGCGGTGTCGACGACTCATGAGTCCGAAAAGACGGCTGGGCCCATGGGAAGGGTTCTGGAAGCAGTTGTGTCCGTCGGCAGGTCTGCCCGTCACCGGATGGATGATGTGCCCACCGGCTCCTTGGCCATATTGGCTGCCCGGGCCGCAGCATCATTCGAGCAGGTTGCGATCCTCGGAGCCGGTGCGATGGCTCGTGCGACCGCCGAGAACCTGGCGGACACCGACATTTCGGTCTTCGCACGCCGTTCCACACGGCTCGCCGGCCACGAGACGAGGCCATGGGCGGATGCGTTGGATGCCCTTGGCAAGTTCCCGGTGGTGATCTCCACGGTCCCTGGTAGCAGCCGACTCTTCTCGAACGACGCCTTTTTTGGCGTCCTTTCTCGCCGCGACGAGCCCTTGCTGTTGATCGACCTCGGTATGCCGCCTGGGTTCGACAGACCGGATCCAGGTCATCCCGTGCGTTACTTGGGGGTGGACGAGGTGGCATCTTCGGTTCACGCTCGTCCCTCGGTCGAGATCGAGGAGTATGTAGTGAATCGAGCAGCTTCCACCTGGCGCCGTCTCGCCGCGTCGGACCGGGTGGGTGTGGTGATCGCGGCAATGGTCGGGCAGGCCGAAGCGGCCGTAAACGAAGAGGTGGAGCGTTTCGTCAAGCGGTTGGAGACGGCCGCCGACCCCGAGCCGTTGCTCAGGCAGCTCGCCCACACTGTCGCTCGCAGGGTGTTGCATCCTTCCATTTCCTATGTTGGGTCCGCCGAACGTGGCGCCGAAGCCGTAGAGATCTTCGCGGAGGCGTTCGGAGTCGACGATGGTTGAGGTACGAATCGCCACCCGCCGTTCCGCGTTGGCCTTGGCCCAGGCGCACCGCGTAGCCGACCTCCTGCATGCCGCCGACTCCAACCTCTCGGTGCGACTGGTCGAGGTGGTCACCTCTGGTGATCGCGACCTCGATGGTGCAATCGCCCGACTGACTGAGGTGGGGGCCTTCGTCAGAATGGTCCAGGACGCAGTCCTCGACGGGCGGGCGGACCTGGCCGTTCACTCCTTGAAGGATCTGCCCGTCGCCGGACCGGAGGAACTGGTGGTGGCCGCCTTTCCCGAGCGGGTCTCGCCTTTCGATGTGCTCGTGGGGTCGACACTGGACGACCTGGCCCCGAACGCTGTGGTGGGAACCGGCAGCCCCCGTCGGGTGGCACAGCTCCTGGATCTCCGGCCGGACCTTCGCGCTACCGAGCTGCGCGGCAACGTGGACACCCGGTTGCGCCGAGTATCCACGGGCGAAGTCGATGCCGCGGTTCTGGCGGAGGCCGGGTTGCAGCGGTTGGGCCGAACCGGTGAGATATCCGAGCGGTTCGATCCGCACCGCATGGTGCCGGCGCCGGGCCAGGGGGCCCTCGCTGTCGAGGCTCTCAAGGAAAGTGAGGCCGCTGAGCTTGCAGGCAAGCTCGATGATCGAGCGCTGCGAGAGCTTCTATCGGCCGAGCGCGCCCTGTTGACCGAGACCGGCGCCGGGTGTCGTTCGGCACTGGGGGCACTTGCCACCTGGGACTCCGGGCGTATTCGGCTCCAGGCCTTCGTCGCCGATGAGGGGGGAACGCGACGAGCCATTACTTTCGGCGACACGCCTGAGGCTGCGGCTGCCGGGGCCAGAAAGGAGCTGGAGCTGTGATCAAGGTGGCGATCACGACTGACCGATATGACACAGCGGCTTCGACGTTTGCCCGTCGTGGCCTGGAGCCGGTGCCGGTTCCCTGCATTCGGGTTGATCCAGCCTCCGGCGACGTGTTGGCCGAGGCCCGGGAGAAGGCGTCCGGGGCGGACTTCCTCCTGATCTCCTCGGTTCGGACTCTGGACCTCCTCTGGCCGAAGGGTTCCATGCCTCGGGTGGATGTGGCAGCCGTGGGGGAGATGACGGCGGCGGCGGTGGAGGCCCGTGGCGGGCGGGTGGCGGTCGCGGGACGCTCCGGGCTGGATGCGCTCATACGGGATGCGGCCGACCGGCTGGCTGGCTCCCGGGTGGTGTTCCCCCATGCCGCCGGCTCCGATCTGTCACAGTTGCAAGTGCTCAGAGCAAGAGTCGGCACGCTCATCGAGATCGAGGTGTATCGAACGGTTCCGGTGGCCGCCATCGACGCACCGGTGGGGGCTGTTGCCTTCGCCTCGCCATCGGCGGTCGAGGGATGGCTTCTCTCGCGCGACCTGGAGCAGCTGGTCGTCGGTGTCATCGGCCCCACCACCGGAGCTGCTGTGGCTCGACTCCGCCCGCCAGACGTGGTGGCGTCTCAGCCTTCCCACACCGCACTGGCCCGCGCAATGGCGTCCTATCTGGAGGTATCGGTATGAGTGGCTTTCCGACGGTCCGTCCTCGCCGTCTTCGAATGACTACGGCCCTGCGCCGAGCAGTGTCGGAGACCCGGTTGCACCCTGCTCAGTTCGTGCTTCCGGTCTTTGTGGTCCCTGGAGAAGGGGTGAGGACACCGATCGGGTCGATGCCGGGGACCGCTCAGCTTTCGGTGGACCAGGTGGCCCTTCTCGCCAAGGAAGCAGTGGCAGCTGGAATCGGCGGGATGCTCTTTTTCGGCATCCCCGAGAGAAAGGATGAGGTCGGGTCGTCGGCTTGGGATCCGGCGGGGCCGGTTCCCCGGGCGATCGAAGCGGTGTCCTCGGTTGCACCCGACCTGGTGCTCTGGGCAGACGTGTGCCTTTGCGAGTACACCACCCATGGTCACTGTGGGCCCCTCCGTGGAGAGACCGTGGATAACGACTCGGCGCTCCCGCTTCTGGCCCGAGCGGCCGTGGCCTACGCCGATGCCGGCGCCGACGTCGTTGCTCCTTCTGACATGATGGACGGACGAGTTGGGGTGATCCGCGCCGCGCTCGACGAGTCGCACCGCGCCAACACAGTGATCTGCTCGTACGCCGTGAAGTACGCCTCCGCCTACTACGGGCCCTTTCGGGAAGCGGCCGGGTCGGCTCCAGCGTTTGGCGACCGGCGCTCCCATCAGATGGACCCGTCCAACGTCGTAGAGGCAATCCGAGAAGCAGGTCTCGATGTGGCCGAGGGCGCCGACATGGTGATGGTGAAGCCCGCTGGCCCCTATCTGGACGTGGTCCGGGCGGTGAGGGAGCACGTCGAGGTGCCGGTGGTGGCCTATCAGGTGTCGGGTGAGTTCGCCATGATCGAAGCTGCCGCAGCCAAGGGGTGGATCGAGCGGGACCGGGTGATGTTGGAGTCGTTGACCGGCATCGTGCGCGCCGGGGCGGGAATCGTTCTCACGTATTTCGCACTCGACGCAGCCCGGCTGATTCAGGAGGCGGGTTGAGCACCAAACTGGGCAATACGGATCGCGCCGGGGCCCTCGGCTCATCGGAGTGGTACCGGCGGGCGGTCGAGGTCATGCCGGGAGGTGTCAACTCGCCGGTTCGAGCTTTTCGAGCGGTGGGTGGCACCCCACCGTTCATCGAGTCGGGGCTCGACGCCAGGCTGAAGACGGTCGACGGTGACGACTTGATCGACTTCATCGCCTCATGGGGCGCCTTGATCCTCGGTCACGCCCACCCAGAGGTGGTAGAAGCCATCCGGGAGGCGGTCGGCAGGGGAACCTCATTCGGGGTGCCCGCTTCGTCGGAGGTCGAGCTCGCGGAGCTGATTTGCTCGTTGGTTCCCGCGATCGACGTGGTGCGGATGGTCAACTCCGGCACTGAGGCAACAGCCTCCACGCTTCGATTGGCCAGAGCGGTCACCGGCCGCTCCGGCGTCGTCAAGTTCGAGGGTTGCTACCACGGCCACAGCGACGCTTTCCTGGTCAGGGCCGGGTCGGGGCTGGCGACCTTCGGCGAGCCGTCGAGCCCAGGTGTGCCGGCCGGTACCACGTCCGACACCCGTGTCGCCCGGTACAACGATCTGGCCTCGGTTTCCGAACTCCTCGCCGACGGCCAGGTGGCGGCGGTGATCGTGGAGCCGGTGGCGGGCAACATGGGTTGTGTGCCACCGGAGCCCGGTTTTCTTGCCGGGCTACGGTCACTCTGTGATGCCGATGGAGCGTTGCTGATATTCGACGAGGTGATGACCGGGTTCCGGGTGGCCCTGGGCGGAGCACAGGAGCGGTATCGGGTGCAGCCTGACCTCACCGCTCTCGGCAAGGTCGTGGCCGGGGGGACACCGGCGGCCGCCTACGGCGGACGCCGCGAGCTGATGGGGATGATCGCTCCCGACGGGCCTGTGTATCAGGCGGGAACATTGGCCGGAAACCCGAT
>Ga0299913_10005318_pt1 | contig 10968 bp, 13 predicted proteins | sample RVTome_9_FD_201360 | JGI IMG/M metagenome (GOLD analysis project Ga0299913, IMG submission 201360) | Soil microbial communities from uranium-contaminated site in the Upper Colorado River Basin, Wyoming, United States - RVT155D38 (version 2) ... | reverse complement strand
TCTCCGAGCGGAGCGAGCGACCGCTCGTCGCTGCCGTCCGCGTTGATCACGGACAGAACTCGACTCGCGCCCGCTCCGACCTTCGCCGGGCCGAACGCCAGCCGGCGCCCGTCCGGCGACCAGGCCGGGAGGCTGGCGCCGAGCGAAGGCACGCGACCCAGTCCGGTCAGCTGCCGCAGTTCACCGTCGGCGTCGACCACGAACACCTGGCTGGCCGGCTCCCCCGCCACGGGGAAGCGCACGACTGCGAGTCCTGTCGCGACGTGAGCGCCCTCCCAGGGTGGCGGCTCGGGTGGGGTGTCCGTCGGGTTGAGTGTCGGGGCCGATGACGGCGCGATCGACGCGGACGACGGGGCTGCGCTCGCCTCCATCGTCGCCGTGCCAGCCGGCGCCGACGGAGATGTGCACGCGGTCGCGACCAGCACGGCCAGGGCGGCGATCCAGCCGGCCGCGAGCCTGGGTCTGCGGTGCAGCCCCCACCTGGCGAACCACGGGTCCATCTCCAGGCCCATCAGGAGTCGCGCCCCGGCTGCCATGCGGGACCGGTCGCGACAGGAGGTACGTTCCGCGCCTGTGCACGGAGCAGACGTTCCCCGTACGCGATTGCGAGCTCGACGGTCAGCGCCGAGCCTCGGTCGTACGGGCCGCGATACGGATATGCAGTCCGCATCGCGATCGCCAGGTGGAAGAGGCTCTCAGCCGCGGTGGGACTCATGATCCTGACCTCACTCAGATGTCCAGGCCGGTGATCCGACCGTTGCACCGAGCATCTCGCGTGGCCCGCGCATCGGCATCGGGGAAGACCCCAGAGGCGCCATGCGGGCTGACCCGACAACCATGGACGACCCTTCCGACGATCCTGCTGCCGGCAAGCCTCCGGTGGAGATCAGCCTCCCCGCCCGACCACCGATCCCCCACTGTCTTCAACAGAGACATCGGCATCGCCGATGACCGTCAGGCGGGAGCCACCCGAGGCCGTTCCGGTGACGTCGTCCGAAGCCATCAGGGTCGCGGTCGCGCCGCCCTCCATCGATACCGTGGCGGATCGTACCGAGAGATCCTCGAGGCTGGCGGTCGCCCCTCCATCGGCATCGAGCGCCAGGCTGTGCACCGATCCTGCCGCCGTGACGTGCGCTCCGCCGCGGATTCGGATCTCGATCCGCTCCGCGTCGAGGTCGAGCGTGGCCCGCGAACCACCACTGAGCGTGATGCCGGTCAGGGCCGGGACCACCACCGTGACGGTAACCGGTTCGAGGGTCGTGAAGTCCTCGCTGGCCTGGACGCTGAGCGTCTCGCCGCGCACCTCCGTCGAGATCACGGGCAGCAGGGTCTCCTGCGCAGTCACCTCAACGGCTTGAGCGGGGCCCATTCGGACCTCGACGCGAATGCCGGCGGTGGCCTCGATACGACTGAAGCTTCCGACCTCCCGCGTCTCGCTGGTCATCGGGCCCTGGCCCTGGACGCAGCCCGCCAGGGCACCGACGAACACGAGCAGGCAGGCCGGTAGAGCCCTGCGGAGGCCCCGAGCCGCCATGGTGGGGCGCATCGCTACAGGTCCTCCCGCTGAAAGATGAGGAGGCCCGCCACTCCGAGGCCGATCACCACGCTCGCCCAGCTGAGAACCGTGGGCAGGTGCGGCGCCTCACCGCCGGCCATGGCGATGGCGACCGAGCTCATCGAAGTCGGCCACAGCTCGACGATCACCGGCAAGAGGCCGCCGAACAGGATCGGGACCATGGCGACTCCGACCGCGATGGCCGCCACACCTGCCTGGCTGTTGAGGCGAGTCGACAGGGCCAGGTTGAGGGCCACGTAGAACGCCGGGATGGCGATGAGCACGCCGCCGAACGTTGCCACCCGGCCAAGGTCCGGCACGCTGCCGTAGGCCCAGGTTGCGACGCCGACGCTGACGGCCAGCGGCAGGACGAGGCCGAAGACGGCCAGCATGACCACCGCCACCCCCCACTTCGCGAGCAGCAGCGAGGTGCGTGAGATCGGCTTGGAGAGCGTCCATGCCAGGGTGCCGGTGGTCCGTTCCTGGATGAGCAGGCCGATGCTGGCGAAGATCGCGGCGAACAGGATCCACTGGTCGAAGAGGGCGCCGAGCACGTTCATCGTCGGATCGAGCTGGGCGGCGGCTGGTGCAAGGCCGGACAACCATTCGTCGATCCGGGTGGCAAGGGTGCCGATGAGGCCCAGGGCCGTGATCGCAGCGAAGGTGGCGAGAATCGCGCGACGCTGCCACCACTCCGAGACCTCCTTTCGCATGAACGACCCGAAGCCGAGCAGGCCGGAGCTCGTGCTGCTGAATCCTGGATTCGTGGCCGTGGCAGTCATGCCGCACGCTCCTTGTTCACGATGTGGAGGAAGACCTCCTCGAGGTTCAGTGACTCCTGTCGGTTGAGAACGACCGTCAGGCCGGCAGCGGCAGCGAAGCGCATCACGGCGGCCTGGGCCTCCCGGGTCCCGTTCGACGGGGTCACGTCATAGCGCCACTCATCTCCGTCGCGGCCCAGAGCCGCCACACCGGCGACAGCAGGCAGGGCGCTGAGCCCGGACTCGGTCGTCTCGCCGCCCCCCAGCAGCGCGACGCGAATGGTCGTCGCCTTGAACTCGCCCATCAACGCGGCTGTCGGGGCGCTCACCACGAGACGCCCTCGATCGAGGATGGCGACGTGATCGCTGACCCGCTGAACATCGTCGAGGATGTGCGTCGAGTAGAAGACGGTCGTCTCGCCGCGGAGCTTCTGCATCAGATCGAGCACGTCGCGACGCCCGAGTGGGTCAAGCGCCGCGGCCGGCTCGTCGAGCAGCACGACTGCTGGGTCGCCGGCCAGCGCCTGGGCGATCCCGAGCCGCTGTCGCATGCCGCCGGAGTATGTCCTCGTCGGCCGATCGGCGGCATCGGTCAGCCCGACGAGATCGAGCAGGTCCGCGACCCCACGACGCCTCGTCCCGGGCGGGAAGAAGCTCGCCACGTAAGCCAGTGTCTGGCGCCCGGACATCCAGCCGTAGAAGCGCGGCTCCTGGGCCAGATAGCCGACGCGAGCCCGATGGGCGCCCTGGATCGTCACCGGCACGCCACCGACGGTGGCGCGTCCCGAGGTCGCCCGGCTGAGTCCGGCCAGGATCTTGAGCGCGGTCGTCTTTCCGGCACCATTCGGCCCGAGGAACCCGAAGACGGAACCTGGCGGCACACGCAGCGTCACGTCGGTGAGCGCGGCCACGGCGCCATACCGTTTCGTCAGGCCTTCGGCCTCGATCGCGGGGGTCATGAGCAGTCCTCCTGTCGGGGCACCGCATCAGTGCGGACGCAGCCCCATGGCAAGAGCGTGATCGGCACGGAGCCAACTCCCATCGGAGCCATCCCGAGATCCGTTGGTGGGGCTCTCCCTACTCCGGGCAGCCGCTGTCGCCGGTCTGCGCCGCACCACGCGGAGGCCAGGGCGCCTGCCAGTGGTTCGGCCTATTGGGCGATCGGAAGGGTGGCAACCACCTTCGTGCCTGCCCCGAGTGGGCTGCTGACGTCCAGACGGCCCCCCAGCGCAGCGACGCGATCCGCCAGCCCGCGCAGGCCTGATCCCGACATCGGGTCCGCCCCTCCGCGACCATCGTCGGCAACCTGGACCTGGAGCTGCTGGCCCGATACCGCCGCGGAGACCTCCACGCGGTCCGCGCCTGCATACTTCGCGACGTTGGCCAGTGCTTCAGAGACCACGAAGTACACGGCGACTTCCACCGGCTCCGGCAATCGCCCGGGGAGATCGACTCGCAGCGCCACGGGAATTGGCGACTCGCGGGCCAGCGACTTCAGCGCCGCCAGCAATCCGGCTTCGGCCAAGATCGCAGGATGGATGCCTCGAGCGAGCTGGCGGAGCTCGGCGAGTGCGACCTTGAGCTGCTCCGTGGCATCGGCAAGGGTCCCCATGAGCTCCGGGCCGGCGTCGCTGGGCAACTGAGCTTGCGCCCGACGAAGAGCCAGCGACAGCACCACAAGACGCTGCTGCGCGCCATCGTGAAGGTTTCGCTCCACCCGTCTTCTTTCGGCGTCCGACGCCTCGACGATCCGGGCGCGTGAGGCACGCACCTCCTCCAGCTGCGCTCGAACCTCGGCCGCCAGGCGCTCGTTGTCGACGGCGAGCCGCAGGGCGGCTCCGACGGCTGCGACGAGCCCGGGATCCTCTGCCAGGGCGGGGTCGTGGAGAACCGCGGCCATGGGCCGCCCGTCACGCTCCAGCCGGGTGACAGCCCGACCGAGCTCAAGGGAGTCGAGATCGATCGGCACCCCATTCCCATCCACGAAGGCCTTGTGCTCAGGCGCCCATTCCACGACCTGCAAGGTCGGGTCGCCCAGGGCACCGGCCAGGGCCTCGGACAGCCGCCGTGGCGCTGGGGCATCGCCGAGCTCCACCATCACATCGGCCACCGTGCCGCGCGCCATGCGCAAGCGTAGGAGGCCAAGCAGGAACCCGAAGGGGACCGCCGCGTATGCCACCGTCTGTCCGATGCTCAGAGCTATCGCCGCATCCCTCGACAGGCTGGAGCCGATGGACATTGCCGTAACGCCGATTCCTGAGCTGAGGCAGCCGGCCACGACGACCGGCGCCAGGGTCCGCCGAGCCGGTCGGCTGCTGCGCAGCCATCTGCCAACGAGCAGCGCGGCGATCGCAACGAAGGCGGTGCCGAGAGCCATGGTCGCCAAGCCTACGAGCGGACCGGCGATCGGTGCCATGGCCGGCAGGTAGAAGGGATTTGCCTGTTCGCTGAGGCCGGCCCGCTCCGCGTCGAACAGCGCAATGAAGGTGGCGTATGCGAAGGCAATCAGCCCCAGCACGATGATGACTGCGGCGGCCTGCGCACGGCTGCGGAGCGTGCCCTCCGGGAATGTCAGCAGCAGGTACACCTGCAGCGACGTTCCCGTCAGCTGAGCCGCAAAGCCCAAGCCGAGCAGGATAGGCAGGTCTGACCCCTGGTATGGGGGCAGGTCCGATCCCTGGAAGACGGACAGCAGGAATGCCACGGAGGCAATCAAGAAAAGAGAGCCGACCCGCCTTGACGTCAGACGGCGGCGTGCGACGTATCCGGTGACGAGGTACGCGGTGCTCGTCGCAATGGTCGAAACACGCAGCTCGGGTGGCGCGCTCGTCACCCAGGATGAGCCGATGAGAGCAGTAACGGTCGCCGCACCGAATGCCGCCGGCACGGCCGCTCGGCGCAGCCACAAGGGCCAGCGATGGCGCGGACCCTCGTCAGCTGCTCGGCGCGCCGCGACCATCTTCTTCCCTCGCCGGGCGGTGAGGCGCTGATGGTCCCACACCATCCACGACTAGACCACCTCGCGTTTGCGTTGCCCTATAGCCAGCACCCGTTGGTCGTGGGACGATCCCCGGGTCAGTTTCGGAGAGAGGCCCGCGTCTTATGGCCATCCACGTGGTCATCGCCGACGACTCGTTGCTCGTTCGCGAGGGGATCGCCCGCGTGCTCGAGGACGCCGGATTCGAGGTCGTCGGCCAGGCCGGGGACGTCGATGGGCTGATGGAGCTCATCGAAGCTTCCAGACCGGACGTCGCGATCATCGACATCCGCATGCCGCCCACGTTCTCGGATGAGGGACTCACGGCGCTGACGGAGATCCGCCATCGCCACGGGCCATCGATGGGAGTGCTGGTCCTCTCGCACCACACCGATGCGGCCTTTGCGATGCGCCTCCTGTCCGAGGGCTCCGCTGGGACCGGCTACCTGCTCAAGGATCGCGTTGCTGACCTGGAGGACTTCGCCGACGCCGTGCGCCGCGTGGCCCGCGGCGGGACGGTCGTCGATCCGGCGGTTGTCGCGCAGCTCGTCGACGTGCGGCGTCCCACCCCGGATCCGCTCGCGGACCTGACGGTGCGAGAGCGCGAGGTGCTGGGGCTGATGGCCGAAGGGCGCTCCAACCAGGCAATCGCTGACCGACTCTTCGTCACTGCCAAGACCATCGAGGCGCATACGGCATCGATCTTCTCGAAGCTCGAGCTCGCGCCTGCTCCGGACGACCATCGGCGCGTGCTGGCTGTTCTGGCGTTCCTCGAGGCCTGATCAGCGTCAGGCTGCGCCCATCAGCTCCCGGATGGCATCGCCGCTCAGCTCGTCCTTACGAAGGAACCCCAGGGAGGTGGCATTGCCGATGCGGGCACCATAGATCGCCCCATCCCGGCTCGAGGTGAGGATCACGGGGATCGGCGGTTGAAGGGCGGCGAGCCGATCGGCCACGGCGAAGCCATCGATGTCCGGGAGGCCGATATCGAGCAGCAGGACGTCCGGCCGATGCTCCATCGCGAATGTGAGCGCCGCCTCCCCATCGGCCGCCTCGCCGATGACGGTGAAGCCCTCGGTCTCCAGGAGCCGACGCGCCTCGAGGCGAAAGGCAGCGTGGTCGTCGACGATCAGGATGTTTGGCATGACCGCATGGTGGCAGCACGGCGGGGTCGCGCCAACAGGGCTAGCCCCAGCGTGGAAGTCGTGCCCGCTCCGATGTCCGGCGGGTTGTCCCTGCGTACGTTCGGGTGCGACATCCATGCACAGGAAGGACCATTTAATGACCCCGCTCATCCTTCGCCGCGCCACCATCTTCGGCACGCCGGTCGCCCTCGGCACCCTGGCGGCCATCCATCCGATGATGCCGGACCACAACCTCGGCATCTGGAACCTCATTCACACGCTTCAGATCCCGCTCGTCGCGCTGCTCGGCATCTCCGTCGTCCTCATGCTCCGTGGCAACGGCGGCGGACTGGCGAGAGCGGCGCGCCTTGCGATCATTCCCTGGGTCGCGTTCTTCGCCGCCTTCGACGGGGTCGCCGGACTCGCGACCGGTGCCCTGGCGGGATTCGCACACGACCATCCTGAGGCCGCCGCGACCGTCACCAGCGCCACCGAGTCGTTCGGCGACTCGCTCGTCCTTGCGGCCGGGCTCCCGCTCGGCGCCACGGTCTTCTCGATCGTCGTGTTCGGCTGCGCGGCCATCGCCTTGCGTCGGGCAGGCATCTCCCCATATGCGGCGGGTGCCCTGGCCGTCGGCGGCGTGGTGTGGACCTTCGTTCACCCGCTGATCGGCGCTCCGGCGATGCTCGTCTTCCTCGGTGGTGCCATCGCCGTCGAGGTGTCGTCGCGGCCCTCAGCGGTCGTATCTCGGCCCGTGGCCGCCGAGCCCGCGCGATGAGCGCGCGCCATCCGACGCCGGTCCAGGGGATCGCCATGATCCGCTCCAGTAATCTCGCCAGCATCGGCGCGGCGGCCGTGCTGTTCCTCGGCCTGACGCTGATTGCCATGCACGCCATCCAGCCGGGTTTGGATCCTGCCACGCACTACGTAAGCGAGTACGCCCATGGCCCGTTCGGCTGGCTGGTGATGGTCGCCTACGTCTCGGGCGGGGTCGGGGTGCTGGGCATTGCGTGGGCAGCCGGCACCGAGCTCTCCGGGGCCCGTTCCGTAGCGCTGGCGATCTGCCTCGCGCTGGTGGGCGTCGGGCTGATCCTCACTGGCGTGACCCGAATCGATCTTCCCGCGGCAGACGGATCGGTTGCCTCGACGGCATCCGGCATGGCCCACGAGCTGGCCGGCTATGTGATGTTCCTCGGGCTGCTCCCGGGGGCATTCCTGGTGGCGGTGGCCTTCCGCGCGGATCCGCGACTGTCGACAGCAGCCCTCCCGGCGTGGATCCTCGCCGGGGGCATCGTCATCACCTTCGTTGTCGCGATGATGTCCCTGTCGCTGGACCTCATCGGGGTCGGCCAGCGCATCTTCCTGGCCACGTGGATTGCCTGGCTGGTCTTCGTCGCGCTGCAGCTGTCGAGCGCCGAACGACCGCACTTCGCGACCACGGACTGAGCACCGGCATCTGGGGCTGCCCCCAACCTTGCGTTGCGGGCGGTCCCCGATGCCCTCACGCCACTCCTGCGCGACGCTTGCGGAAGCCCCGTTCCGATCGGTCGGGACATCAACGCCACCCTGGAGGTGACCCATGCGGCTGCTCCGCAATCTCGCGCGCCGACGGCTCCGGACGGGCCTCACCATCACCGGCATCACCATCGGGATCTGGGCTCTCGTGGTGTTCAGCTCGATGGCCAACAAGGTCGACGCGCTCGTCTCGGGCGGAAGCGACTACTACGCTGGCAAGATCGTCGTCAGCGACGGCGGCTTTGGCGGCCTTGGTGGGCAGCCGATGCGCATCGAGCAGCTCGACGAGCTCCGCGCGATCAACGGCATCGACGTCGTCATGCCGGCCGTGACCATGATCGCCAGCGAGATCCAGGGTGTCTCGTTCGGACCACCCGACCAGGTCTTCGGCGCACCCGCAGGGGCGGACGAAGGCCGTGAGACCTACGTGCCACAGCTCGCGTCCGGCCGCTCACTGACGTCAAACGACGAGGGCGAGAACGTAACCGTGCTGGGCTCGTCGATCGCGCAGAAGCGCGGCGTGACGGTCGGGGACACCATCTCGCTCCAGGACCACACCTTCGAGGTGGTGGGGATCCTCGAGCCCACCCTGTCGACGCCGGACGTCACTATCGCGCTCCCGTTCTCGACCGCGCAGCTGCTCGTCCACGAAGACCTCCCATCGCTGGTGCGCGACCAGGTCGAACCCAGCGAGATGGTCAGCCAGTTCGTGGTCTTTCCCACTGCCGGAGCGGACCATGACGCCGTGGCCAAGGCCATCGAGGCTCGGTTCGCGGACGTCACCGCCCTGACCGGCGAAGGCTTCGACGAGTCGATCGGCAGCTCGGTGGCGGTCTTCAACTCGATCATCGTGGGCATCGGTCTCGTGAGCCTGATCGTCGGCGGCCTGTCCGTCATCAACACCATGGCCATGTCGGTGGCCGAGCGAACGCGGGAGATCGGCATCAAGCGCGCGATCGGCGCGCGCCGGCGACGAATCATCCGCGAGCTCATGGTCGAGGCCGGCGTCATCGGCGCCATCGGGGGCGTTCTCGGAGTTGCCCTGGGCGCAGTCGTCGTGGTCCTCGGCAACGAGGCAGGGCGGTCGTCCGGGACGGTCCTCTTCGAGCTCACGCCGGGGACTGCGGCCTTCGCGTTCATCTTCTCCACGCTGCTCGGCACGGTTGCCGGGATCATTCCCGCCTGGAGCGCTGCTCGGCTCGATCCGGTCGCCGCGCTTCGTTACGAATAGGAAGGACCGAGATGACAATCCTCGAGGGGCGCTACCTGCGGAAGACCTACCGGCTATCGAGGACGAACAGCGTGGAGGCCCTCCGCGGCGTCGACGTGACGATCGAGAGCGGCGAGATGGTCGCGATCATGGGGCCGTCAGGGTCGGGGAAGTCGACCCTGATGCACGTCCTCGGGCTGCTCCATCAACCCGATACCAACCACGGACCGCCGCCGCAGCTCGCGTTCGCCGGACGAGGGGTGACCGGTCTGGCCGACAACGAGCGGACGCGGATCCGCGCGACCGAGATGGGATTCGTGTTCCAGGCATTCAACCTGGTCCCCACGCTGACCGCGGCAGAGAACGTTGCCCTCGCTGCCGAGTACGCCGGGACCGCACGCTCCACGGCACGGCGTGCCGCACTCGATGCGCTCGAGCTGGTGGGGCTGGGCGAGCGGGCCGATCACCGCCCAGCAGAGCTGTCCGGTGGCGAGCAGCAGCGGGTGGCCGTGGCCCGGGCCCTCGTCAACCGCCCGAAGCTCGTCATCGGCGACGAGCCAACCGGCAACCTGGACAGTGCACGATCGGCAGAGGTGCTCACCCTGATGCGCACGCTCAACCGCACGGAGGGCCACACGTTCCTGATCGTCACCCATGACGCCGAGGTCGGCGCGGTTTGCGATCGCACGATCCTCATGCGTGACGGGTGCATCGTCGCCGGGGGTCACGCCGCGACTGCGAGCTAGCGCGTACCCGGACCTGGCCGAATCAGACTCCGACGTCGGATGGCGACCAGGGCTGAATGACCAGCACGGGACGGTCGGAGTGGCTGAGGACATACCCGCAGGTGGCTGTTCGGCGAGCGACGTCGGCCGGCCACCCGTGGCGGCTGAGGACGATGGCCGAGGCATCGAGCTCGCTTGCGACGTCGACGATGGTCTGTCCCGGCGGACCGTGCCGGACCACCACCGAGGACGTGACGCCAAGCGACTCGGCCCGATCCAGCACGCTGCGGCACGACTCCGGGAGTCGATAGACGAACCGCTCGTCGTCGGCGGGATCCTCCTGGACCGGTCGCACGACGAGGATGGTGAGCGTCCCGCCATCGGTCCGGGCGGTATCCAGCGCCCGTTCGGCAGCGGTCAGCGAGCCCGGCGTGCCATCGGTGGCGAACAGGACGTGGCGCCAGGCCGGCCCGGCGTGCTGCCACCCATCGGAGGGTGCGGCGGCGGGACGAGTCGACGGCGTCGCGGTCATGGCACAGGTATCCCATGGCCGATGCCGGCGGCACAGGGCCGCTCGTCCCGCTGGCGGCGGGTCAGACGTCAGGGCGCCGATGGGCGCGGTCAGCGCTGCCAGTCGCTCGCGTTCGGGACGGCCGATGCCATCACCCGCGCGATCTCGGCGCGGTACCGGATGCCCGATGGATGGCGCGCGAGCCAGCGAAGGTAGTCCGGGTCCTCGCTGGCGAGCTCGGCGATCGTGCGGCCGGCGTGGTGGCCGAAGTCGAGCCGAGTGGCGTCGAAGCTCGATGTGGCGCCGGGCCCGACCGGAACCGATTGACTCTCGTCAATGGGGAACGCGGTGCTGCGGTCGTCGGGCACGGACATCATCGGCTCCGATGCTTGGTCGGTTGCCGAGCATCCTACCGCCGCGCATTCCGCGGCCGCAAGCGGTTTGTCAGTCGACGGGGCTCCCGTCGATCAGCACCGCATCGGCCCGGATGGCACCGAAGTCCACCTCACCGTCCAGGAGCGCGTCCAGGCTGACGTTGAGCACCGCCAGATCGGCGACGGCGCCGGGGCGCAGGTGGCCCTCGTCGCCGG
>Ga0299913_10005317_pt1 | contig 10969 bp, 10 predicted proteins | sample RVTome_9_FD_201360 | JGI IMG/M metagenome (GOLD analysis project Ga0299913, IMG submission 201360) | Soil microbial communities from uranium-contaminated site in the Upper Colorado River Basin, Wyoming, United States - RVT155D38 (version 2) ... | reverse complement strand
GGGGCTCGAAATGACACAGCAAGCGGGCACCATCAGGCTGGCGGTGATCGACACCGACAGCGCCTTTCTCACCGTCCTGGGCAAGCGCCTGGAGGCGGCCGGCTGGGAGCACCGCGTGTTCGCCAGCGTCGTTCCGGTCGAGGAGCTGGTGGCGATGAAGCTGAACGCGCTGGTGGTCGATCTCGAGGTCCTCGGTCCTCAGGGGTGGGGATTTCTGGAGCAGGTGTGCGGAGCGATCCCCGGCCTCGGGGTGCTGGTCTGCACCGGCCGCTCGACGGTCGCCCAGCGGGTGCGCGGGCTGCGCCTCGGCGCCGACGACTGGATCGGGAAGCCGTCCCACCCAGAGGAGGTGATGGCCCGGATCGAGGCGGTGGTGCGCCGGCGCAAGCGAAGCGCCGCCCGCGAAGACCTCGGTCCACTGGTCGCCGGCGAGCTCGAGATCCGCGCCGACCAGTACCAGGCCTTCGTCAGCGGCCAGAGCGTCGGCCTCACCCGGCGCGAGTTCGAGCTGCTCCAGTTGCTCGCCGAGGCTCACGGCCAGGTGATCGAGCGCGAGGACATCTACCAGCGGGTGTGGGGCTACGCGATGGCGCACGGCGACCGCTCGGTCGACGTCTTCATCCGCAAGCTGCGTCAGAAGCTGCAGCGGGGCTCGGCGAACTGGACCTACATCCACACGCACTTCGGGATCGGCTACCGCTTCGACCCCGAGCCACTCGGCGCCACGCCGGACGAGGAGCCGGCGGCGATCCCAGCAGCGTCCTCGCCTGAGCTGGGCGCCACTGAGGACGCCACCGCCGAGGTGCCCGCCGCCGCCGAAGAGTGAGGTAGCTCACAGAGCGGGCGGGGTCGGAGCCGTTTTCACCGTTCTTAAACAGGACATTCAGGGTCGGCGCCTAATTTCGTTCCAGATGGCTTCCCACTCCGAACGCTGCCCGATCTGCGGCCGGCCCACCGCCGGCGGCGACCGCGTGCGCGCCTGGCCCGGCAAGTTCGCCCACCGGGATTGCGCCTCCTACTCGCGGCGGCGCGAGCGGCGGGGCCGGGCTTCACATCCGCTTCACCGCAAGTTCACGCGAACGTAACGCCCTCGCCCGAGGCAGGGGCGATCCTCGGCCCGCGATGGAGAGGAGCAACGGCGGCAGCGCAACCGGTCGCGGCGACGCCGGCCGGGGAGAGGGACCGGGCGCGAACGGCGCCGGCGGCGCTCCGACGCTCGCCGATGACGATCGGCCGCCGGTCTACGCGGGTCGGCTCGAGATCCGCCCCGCCGACCGGGCGGCCCTGGTCGACGGGCGGCCGCTGGCGCTGACCGTACGCGAGCTCCAGCTCCTGGCCGAGCTCGCCGAGAACGCGGAGCGGGTGATGACCCGCGAGCAGCTCTGCGAGCGGATCTGGGGCCGCTCCTACGACAAGGCCGACCGCTCGGTCGACGTCTACGTCGGGCGGCTGCGCGCCAAGCTCGACCGGGCCCTTCCTGGTCGCCGCTTCATCCACACGCACACGGGGATCGGCTACCGGTTCTCGCCCGACGGCTGACCGCGTCGCCCGGACGGCTTTTACATCTTTTTCACACGGCGGCCACAGCCGCGTAACAAGATCGCGGCGCGCCGCTGAAACGCTGCCGCCCGTAGTGGGGAGACCTTTGCTCTTGCGCGTCTGCGCCTCCCCGTTCGCCAATCGAACAAGGAGAAGTGAATGTCCAAGAAGTGGTGGCTCGTTCTTGCCGCCTCCGGCGTTCTCGCGTTCGGTGTCGCCGCCTGCGGTGATGACGACGACGACGATGGCGGCGGCGGCGGCGGTAATGGTGACCTCTCCGGCACGATCCGGATCGACGGCTCGAGCACGGTGGCCCCGATCTCGGAGGCGGTCGCGGAGTTGTTCAACGAGGAGAATCCCGGCGTCGACGTGACCGTCGGCACCTCCGGCACCGGTGGCGGCTTCGAGAAGTTCTGCGCCGGTGAGACCGACATCTCCGACGCCTCCAGGCAGATCGAGGAGGACGAGGTGAAGGCCTGCGAGGGCAATGGGATCGCCTTCGAGGAGGTTCAGGTCGTCAACGACGCACTCACGGTCGTGGTCAACCCGGAGAACCCGGTGACCTGCATCACGGTCGAGCAGCTCGCCTCGGTCTGGGGACCGAAGTCGAAGCTCACGAACTGGGGCGACATCGAGGGCCTCGATGCGGACTTCAGCGAGGAGCTGGCGCTGTACTCGCCGGGATCCGATTCGGGCACGTTCGACTACTTCACCGACGCGATCAACGGTGAGGAGGGCGTGCAGCGCTCGGCCAACGTCAACGACGTCGGCGAGGACGACAACGCGACGGTAACCGGCGTCGGCGGCGCCCCGGGCGGCATGGGCTACTTCGGCTTCTCCTTCTTCCAGGAGAACGAGGACACGCTCAAGGCCCTCGAGGTCGACGGCGGCCAGGGCTGCGTTGCCCCGTCGGTGGAGACCGCCCAGGACGGCTCGTACACGCCGCTGGCACGCGGTCTGTATCTGTACCCGTCCGCTCAGGCGCTCGAGAAGCCCGAGGTGCTGGCGTTCATCCAGTTCTATCTCGACAACGCCAACGACGTGGCGGAGCAGGTTGGCTTCATCCCGCTGACCGAGGAGCAGCTGTCCGAGTCGCAGACGAAGGTGGACAGCCTCGCCGGCGGCGGCGGTGGTGGTACGGAGACCACCGGGTAGTCAGTCGATCGAGGATGGAAGCGCGAGACGCGATAGCGGCCACCAGGGCGATGGGGAGGCCAGATCCCTCCCGTCCCCTGGTGGCCGCGTCTCCGCGCTGGGGCGAGCGCGTGATCCAGGTCTTGCTCGCCGGGTGCGCGGTGATCTCGGTCGTTACCACGACCGTGATCGTGATCTCGCTGCTGACCCCGACGCTCGGGTTCTTCGACGAGGTCTCCTTCGGGAACTTCTTCTCCTCCGACACCTGGGCGCCCACCGGGAACCCGGCGAGCTTCGGCGTCTTGGGAGTTGTGATGGGGACCATCTCGACCACGATCTGGGGCCTGCTGTTCGCGATCCCGATCGGCCTCTGCTCGGCGATCTACCTGAGCGAGTACGCGAAACCGTCGGTACGCCGCGTGGTCAAGCCGATCCTGGAGATCCTCGCCGGCATTCCAACGGTCGCCTTCGGCGTCTTCGCGGTCACCTTCCTCAGCCCCGAGATCGGTGACCTCTTCCCCGGCTTCATCAAGACGCCGCCGTTCGCAGCCGGGATCGCCGGCCTCGCGATCGGCCTGCTGATCGTGCCGATCATCGCCTCGATCTCCGACGACGCGATGAGATCGGTACCCGGCGGCCTTCGGGAGGGCGCGGCCGCGCTCGGCGCCACCAAGCTGAAGATAGCCACGCGAGTGACCTTTCCGGCGGCCATCTCCGGGATCGTCGCTTCGATCGTGCTGGCGGGGTCCCGGGCCGTGGGCGAGACCATGGTGGTGCTGCTGGCGGCCGGCGCGACGCCCAACGAGACCTTCGACCCGGGTGCGTCCGTGTTGACGATGACCGCCTTCATCGGCAGGACGGCCACGGGTGACATCGCGACCGGGACGATCGCCTACGACACGATCTTCGCCGTCGGCGCGCTGCTGTTCGTGATGACCCTGGTCATGAACCTGTTCGCGATCCGGCTCGTCCGTCGCTTCCGGGAGGTGTACGAGTAGATGCCCCGCATGCCCGGCCCGATGGCCGAGCGGACTCGCCTGGCGACGGCCGGCGCCCATGCTGCGGTGGTCGGCAACCTGGGCAGGCAGCCGCGAGGGGATGTGTGGCGCGGCAACCTCTTCTTCGCGCTGCTCCTGTTTGCGGTCGGACTCGCCCTGCTTGGGCTCGTTGCCCTGATCGTCCAATCCGCGCTCAAGGGAGCTCCCGCGTTCTCAACCGATCTCTTCACGGAGGGCCCCTCGAGGGTGAATCCCGACCAGGCGGGGTTCCGGCCGGCGATCATCGGCAGCCTCTACCTGATCGCGGGTGTGGTCTTGCTGATCGTCCCGCTCGGAGTCGGTGCCGCCATCTATCTCGAGGAGTACGCCGACGGGACGCGCTGGTGGAACCGGGTGATCGAGCTCAACATCCAGAACCTCGCGGCCGTGCCCTCGATCATCTACGGGATCCTCGGACTCGCCTTCTTCGTCAGGGGGCCGCTGGATCTCAACTTCGTCGTGGCGGCGGGCTCGCTGACCCTGGCGCTGCTGGTCCTGCCCACCGTGATCCTCGCCGCCCGCGAGGCGATTCGCGCCGTCCCGTCCTCGATTCGCGAGGGATCGCTCGCACTCGGCGCCACCCAGTGGCAGACGATCCGCCGGCAAGTGCTCCCGGCCTCGATCCCGGGGATCGTCACCGGGGTGATCCTGGCGGTCTCGCGGGCCCTCGGCGAGGCCGCCCCGCTGCTGCTGGTCGGCGCCGCCACCTTCGTCACCGCCGACCAGCCCAATCCCTTCGAGGGCGGCTATACCGCGATGCCGGTGCAGATCTTCAACTACGCATTGCAGCCTCAGGACGAGTTTCGGGTCATCGCCGCCGCCGGGGTGGTGGTGATGCTGATCGTGCTCCTGGCGATGAATTCCTTCGCGGTCTGGCTTCGCAACAGATACGAGCAGCAGTGGTGACCGACGTGCAACCTGAACTGAAAGCGGTGGTCGATAGTGTTGGACAAAGTGGCTGATCGAGCGAGGAAGGCCACCGGGTCGGCTTCGAGCCGGGTGAAGAAGCCCGAGATCGACGTCTCGGGGGTCCGGGAAGCGGGTGCTGTGGGAAGCGGCAAGCGCAAGGGAGCTCGCGAACAGATCTTCGAGCTCAGGGACCTGACCGTGAAGTACGCGGGGCAAACGGCGGTCAAGGGCGTGACCATGGAGATCGCCCGCAACGAGATCACCGCCCTGATCGGCCCCTCGGGCTGCGGAAAGAGCACCCTGATCCGCTGTCTGAACCGGATGAACGACCTGATCCCGACCGCCACAGTCGAGGGCCAGTGCCTCTACCACGGCCAGGACCTGTACGGGCCGCAGATCGACCCGGTCGAGGTCCGGAAGCGGATCGGGATGGTCTTCCAGAAGCCGAACCCGTTCCCGAAGTCGATCTTCGACAACATCGCCTTCGGCCCCAGGGTGCTGGGCTACGAGGACGTCGAGGAGCGGGTGGAGCGGGCGCTGAAGGCGGCAGCGCTCTGGGACGAGGTCAAGGACCGGCTCGATTCCAACGCTTACGGCATGTCCGGCGGCCAGCAGCAGCGCCTCTGCATCGCCCGCTGCATCGCGGTCGACCCCGACGTGATCCTGATGGACGAGCCCTGCTCGGCGCTCGATCCGATCTCGACCGGGAAGATCGAGGACCTGATGATCGAGCTCAAGGACGAGTTCTCGATCGTGATCGTCACCCACAACATGCAGCAGGCGGCCCGGGTCTCGGACAGGACCGCGTTCCTGATCGTGGAGCTCTCGGCCTCCGAGAAGGAGCGGTGGGGCGAGCTGATCGAGTACGACGAGACCGACAGGATCTTCACCAACCCGAGCGACTCCCGCACCGAGGACTACGTCACCGGGAAGGTGGGTTGATGGCTGAGAGGACGCGGCTTCACTACCAGGAGGACCTCGAGAAGCTGGAGGTGCGAGCGCTGGAGGGCCTGGACATGGTGATGCAGTCGCTGGAGCGCACGATGGAGGCGGTCGAGCACCAGGACGTCGAGCTCTCCGAGCTGGTGGTCGCCGACGACGACCGCCTCGACGGCCGCTACCTTGAGATCCACCAGGAGATCCTCACCCTGCTGGCGACGCAGGCGCCGGTGGCGACCGACCTGCGCCTGATTTCGGCCTTGCTGCACGTGATGAAGAACATCGAGCGGATGGGCGATCAGTGCGTGAACATCTCCAAGGTGATCCCCCTGACGGGGCACGACGCCCCCCAGCACGGCGACATGGTCGAGCGGATCCTGAAGATGGGCAAGCACGGGCGCTCGATGGTCTCGCAGGCGAAGAAGGCGTTCCAGGCGCGCGACGTCGAGCTCGCCCGCGATCTGGTCCGCCAGGACGACGTCGTCGACGACCTCAACAAGGAGGTCTTCCGGCTCGCGGTCGAGGTCGGCGAGGACCACGACACCCGGGAGTGGGCGATGACGATGATGCTCGTCGCCCGCGCCCTGGAGCGGATCGGCGACAACGCCGTCGACATCGGCGAGCAGGTCGCCTTCGTGGTCACCGGCCTCTTCCGGGAGTTCGAGGACGCCTCGCACCCGGGCGAGACGCCGGCGCCGACGCCCAAGGCCTAGCTAAGTACTACGCGGCGACGGGCTGGGGCGATCCGAACAGCGCCTCGGTCGCCGCCTGGTGCAGCGCGGCCGGGGCTGGGCGCGGCGGGTGTACCTCGAGCAGCAGCGGCGCCTCGCGGGGGCGGGCGAGGAGCGGCGCGAGGCGACGCCAGTCGATCTCGCCCCGGCCGGGCGGCAGGTGCAGGTCGAGGCGCAGCGGATCGAGCTCGGGCGGGCGCTCGCCGCCGCGGCGGGCGCCGAGGTTGTCGTGCAGGTGGAAGAGGACGACATGGTCGAGGACCGGCTCGATCAGCTCGCGTGGGTCGGCGTGGCGCAGCGAGGCGACCAGGGCGGCGTGGCCGACGTCGAGGCAGAGTCCGATCGCCGGGGAGCCGATCCGGTTGGCCATCGTCCGCAGCACCAGCGGGGTGAAGGAGAGGGCGTCGGGCCCGGGGAACACCGGCGCCAGGTTCTCGAGCGCAAGGGTGACGCCGAGCGCCTGGGCCCGGGGGGCGAGCGCGGACAGCGAGCGGGTCTCGGCCAGCAGCGCGTCCTCGCTGGCGGGTTGGTCGGGGAAGTTGGCGGCGTGGTAGACGACGAGGTCGCAGCCGGACTCGGCGGCGTAGGAGAGCAGGCCCTCCATCGCCCGGTCGCCCTCGGCCGAGCCGGCCCGGGTGCCGGAGGGCGCGTGCAGGACCCGCCGCAGGCTCGAGGTGTCCAGCGCGTCGGCCAGACCGCGGGCGTGGCCCGCCGCGGCCCTGGGGCTGGCGAGGACGGAGTGGGGAGGGGAGGGGACCTGGACCCAGCCGAAGCCGGCCGCCTCGATCTGCTTCAGGATCGGCGCCGCCGGCCACCACTCGTGGGGAATGTTGAGCCCGAGCCGATCGACGGATGGCGACTGCTCCATCGACCTCAAGGTACGAGGCGCTCCGGTCGATTCCGTGAACAGGGCGTGAAGCCGCCGCATCCGCGCCCTCTGGGAACATCCGAGCTGAGATCCAACGCATGCTCTGCGCCGCGATCGACATCGGCTCCAACACCACCCGCCTGCTCGTGGCCGAGCCCCAGGAGGGCCAGCTGCGCAAGGTGATGGAGCAGCGCGCCTACACGCGGATCGGCAAGGGCGCGAGCAAGAACGGCAAGATCACCGCGGAGAAGATCGCCGAGGTGGCCGAGGTCGTCACCACCCAGGTCCGTCTGGCTGAGGAGATGGGCGCCAAGGTGATCAAGACGGTCGCCACCGCCGCGATCCGCGAGGCGAAGAACCGCGACAAGGTGGTGAAGGAGATCGAGGAGGCCGCGGGCGTCACCGTCGCGGTGCTGGACGAGGAGGAGGAGGGACGGCTCGCCTTCGTCGGCGCCACCAAGTCGCTGGGCCACCCGGTGGAGGGCACTGTCGCCGTGGTCGACGTCGGCGGCGGTTCCTCGGAGGTGATCTTCGGCACCGTCGCCGACGGCGTCAGCGAGGTGCGCTCCTGGAAGATCGGCTCGGGCTCGCTGACCGAGGACTTCCTCGAGAGCGACCCTCCCTCGGCGGCGGAGATCCGCGGACTGCGAGACAGGATCGGCGACCTGTTCGAGGGCGAGGAGCTCGACCATCCCGACCAGGCCGTCGCGGTCGGCGGCAGCGCCACCTCGCTGCGGACGCTGGTCGGGGCGGTGCTCGAGTACGAGACCCTGGAGCGCGCGGTCAGGGTGCTCTCCAGCGACGAGATCGTCGAGGTCGCCAAGCGCTTCGAGCTCGACGCCCGCCGGGTGAGGCTGCTGCCGGCGGGGGTGCTGTTGCTGGAGAAGTTCTCGCAGCTGCTGGGCCAGCCGCTGCAGATCGGCAAGGGCGGGCTGCGCGAGGGGATCATCCTCGAGTTGCTCAACGGCGGCAGCAACGGTGCCGGCGAGCAGGCGCTGGCTGCTTAGCTTCGAGCCGCCCCGGGATCGCCCCCGCGGGCCGCTGGATTTGCCGCGCGCGCATCGGTAGTTTCAGCGGCCGTGGCCAAGGCGAAGTCGATCACCGATCTCTCCCCCAATCTCAGCTACGGGGAGTCGGCGGCCAGGATCGTCTCCACCCGCGCCGGCGAGGTGATCGAGCAGGCCCGCGGGGTGCTCGACACCACCGACATCGAGCGGGTCCACGACATGCGGGTGGCGACCCGCCGGCTGCGGGCGGCGCTGGAGGTGTTCGAGCCCTGCTTCCCGGGCAAGCCCTACCGCCGGGCGCTGCGCGAGGTGAAGCGGATCGCCGACGGCCTCGGCGAGCGCCGCGACCGCGACGTCGCGATCGCCACCCTGGACGGGTTCAACGCGCAGATGCCCGCCCCCGACCGCCGGGGGATCGAGAGCCTGATCGGACGCCTGCGCGACGAGCAGGCCGAGGCGAACCTCGAGTTGGCGCCGCTGGTCGACGAGGGCAATCTGCGGGAGCTGATTGAGGGCCTGGAGGAGCTGGTCGCCTCGGCCCGCGGCCGCGAGGGGCCCGGGGGCGAGGGCGCCCCGGGTGAGGAGGCCGCCTCCGGCGACGGAGCGGCGACCAACGGGGGGCCGGGCCGGTGAAGGCCCGTCCGGTGAAGAAGCTCGACCCGGCGGCGCCGCTGGGGGAGAACGCCTCGCGGATCATCAAGGTGCGCATGGACGAGCTGCTCTCGTTCACCCCGCGGGCGCTCGAGCGGGACCAGGTCACCGCCCAGCACGACATGCGGATCGCCGCCAAGCGGCTGCGCTACGTGCTCGAGTCGACCGCCTTCTGCTTCGGCAAGCCCGCCGACACGGCGCGGCGCCGGGCCCGGGATCTGCAGGACATCCTCGGCGAGATGCACGACTGCGACGTGATGCTGCCGCGGGTGCGCGAGCAGATCGAGGACCTGCAGCGCCAGGACGCCGAGGCCGTGCGCACCAAGGCCGGCCAGACCCCCGACCTCGACCCGCGGCTGGCCGCCCGCGCCCCCAACCGCACCGCCTACCGCGGCCTCGACGTGCTGAGCGTCTATCTGCGCGCCCGCCGCGAGCTGCTGTTCGACCGCTTCGTCGCCTTCTGGGAACGCCAGGAGGAGACCGGCACCTGGGTGCGGCTGGAGCGCGCGGTGGACGCCTACATGCGCAAGGCGCGCGAGGCGCGCCGGGCGGCCAAGCAGGCCGCCAAAGCCGAGCGGGCGGCGGCCGAAGCCGAGCGCGCCCACCGTGAGGCGACCGAGCGCGCCGAGCGCGCTCGCGCCGAGCGCGAGCGGGCCAAGGCCGAGCTCACGGAGCCCGGCCGAAAGCGACCGGACGCCGGGCGGGATCGACCGACCAGCGATCGTCCCGCCAGCCCACGCGCGTCCCGTCGGCGAGGCGGCTGAGCGCCCTCCCCAGCGGCGGCTCGCCCCACAGGGTCGCCTCCAGCGCCCGCAGCGGGTCCTCCTCGCCGAGACCGCGCGCGATCCCGGCTTCGGGGTAGGTGAGGATCAGCGAGCCCTCCCGCACCCAGAGCGGGATCCGCGCGCGCGGCGCCTCCGCCTCGATCCAGCGGCCGCCGTCCGACCGCTCGCCGGTCCACCAGCAGATCCAGCGCCCGCGGGGTAGATAGGTCCGGCGCGCGGTCGCACCCTCGCTGAGCACCGGCGCCACCCAGAGCGCGGGGCCGAGGAAGTAGGAGTCGGCGAGCGCCCAGCCCGCCGGGTCCTCAGGGTCGACCAGGCAGAGCGGGCGCATGACCGGCAGCCCGGTGCGGGCGGCGGTGGCGGCGGCCGCGCGGATGTAGGGGACCAGGCGCTCGTGGAGGACGACCGCGCGGCGGTACAGCTCCAGGGTGACCTCGTCGTAGGTCCAGGCCTCCTGCTGAAAGCGGCCGTGGGCCTGCATCAGGGGCGAGAGCGCCCCGAGCTGGGCCCAGCGGACGAGCAGGTCGGGGTCGCAGCGCTCGCTCAGCCGGCGGCCGAGGTAGCCGCCGACGTCGTGGGAGAGGTTGGAGAAGCCGCTGGCGGCCGCGGTGAGCAGCGAGGCGAGCAGCGCCCGCAGCGACCAGAAGTCCGAGGCCTGGTCGCCGCCCCAGAGCATCCCCGTCGCCTGCTGGCCGCTCCACCCCGAGCGCCCGAAGACGACCCCCCGGCCCTCGCCGTGGACGGCGTCCAGCGCCTCCTGGGTCACCCGCCGGTAGAGCGCGCCGTAGGCCCAGGCCGCCTCCGCCCCGCTGCGGCCGTCGGCGAAGCGCGCGTCCGCCGGGAAGTAGTACCCCTCGCCGTCGTCGGCCTTCACCCCCTCGACCCCGAGCTCGAAGATCGGCCGCGCGAGCTCGCGCCACCACTCCGACGCCGCCTCGGAGCTGAAGTCGACCACCGAACCGGTCCCCATCCACCAGCGGCCGAGGTGGGGCTCCCCGCTCGCCGTGCGGACGAAATGGCCCTCGCGCTCGCCCTCTTCGTAGTTGGGTGCCGGCTCGCGGTGCAGGCGCTCGGAGGCGGCGTCGGGAGGGCGCTGGCCGTCGATCGACTCGAGGTTGACCCAGGGCGTCACCCAGACCACGGTGCGGACCCCGTCTCCCCGCATCCCCCGGACCAGGCCCTCGGGATCCGGGAACTGGTGGGGGTTGAAGCGCCAGGTGTTGTACTGGGTTTCCCAGGGCGAGTCGATCACGATCGCGTCGAGGGGAAGCTGGTGCTCGCGGTAGCCGCGCCAGTCGTCCTCCACGTCGTCCTGGTGCTCGTAGACGTCGCGGCTCTTCCAGTGCCCGTAGGCCCACTCCGGCAGCAG
>Ga0299913_10005316_pt1 | contig 10970 bp, 11 predicted proteins | sample RVTome_9_FD_201360 | JGI IMG/M metagenome (GOLD analysis project Ga0299913, IMG submission 201360) | Soil microbial communities from uranium-contaminated site in the Upper Colorado River Basin, Wyoming, United States - RVT155D38 (version 2) ... | reverse complement strand
GTTCGGTAGCCTACCCGACGTGGCGATCAGCGCAGCCCCCGGGGAACTGGTCGCGGTCGATCTTCCGGCCGGTCCCGCCTGGGTCCAGGTGATCGGCGAGCTCTGGGATCGTGGGGTGGCCGTGCTGCCGCTCGACGCTCGCCTGACCTTGCGCGAGCGCCGCTCGATCGTCGACCGCGCCCGCCCGTCGCTGATGCTCACCGAAGACGGAGAGACGTGGTTCGCCGACGGCGCGCCGATCGATGAGCGCATCGGGGTCGTCGTGGCCACGAGCGGCGTGACCGGCGCTCCGAAGCTCGCGGAGCTGCCTCGCGCCGCCCTGCGCGCGGCGCTCGACGCCTCGTCGTCGGCCCTCGGCCTGGAGCCCCACCACGTCTGGGTGGCGTGCCTCACGCCGGCGCACGTAGGTGGGCTGCTCGTGGTGCTCCGCGGGGTGGACGGTCACCACCCCCTCGAGGTGCACGAGCGCTTCGAGGGGGGTCGGCTGCTCGCCTCGGCTCCCTGCTGGGCCAGCGTCGTGCCGGCGATGGTGCACCGCCTCGTCGCCGAGGGCGCCTCACTGTCGGGTCTGTCGCTGCTCGTGGGCGGCGGCGCGCTGGCCCCAACGCTCCGGCGCGAGGCGGAATCCCTCGGCGCCCACGTCGTCACGACCTACGGGATGACCGAGACGTGCGGGGGCGTCGCCTACGACGGCGCGCTCCTGGCATCGACCCGTGCCCGGACCGATCAGCGGGGGCGACTGGAGATCCGTGGGCCGACGGTCATGGAGGGCTATCGCCTCGACCCCGACGCGACGGCGCGGGCCTTCACCGTCGGCGGGTGGCTCCGAACCGGCGACATCGGCAAGGTCGAGGACGGCGTGGTGCACGTCGAGGGCCGGGCCGACGACGCGATCCGTTCGGGGGGCGAGACGATCTGGCCCGACGAGGTCGAGCAGGTGGTCCGCCGGCACCCGCTGGTCGCCGACGCCGCGGTCGCCGGCCGGCCGGACCCGGAGTGGGGCGCCCACGTGGCCGTCTGGGTCGTGCCCGCCTCGATCGACGATCCGCCGACCCTCGAGCAGCTCCGCGATCACTGCCGCGACGAGCTGGCGGCGTTCAAGGCGCCGCGTGAGCTGTTCCTCGTGCACGAGATCCCGCGCACCACCTCGGGCAAGGTGCGGCGCCGGGACCTGCTCGACCACTGAGGAGAGCCGACCGCACAAAGGAGAAGGCCCGAGTCAGGGAGGGGTTGACTCGGGCCTTCCGAACCCGCCGGGCCACCGAGGGGGTGGTGGCCCTGCGTTGAGAGGGTTCTATGGCGTCGCACCCAAGGCTTCGTCGGTGCCCTCGGCGCGCTGCATACCCGGAAGCGGGTAAGTTCGACAGGGGTGTTTCCGCAGGTCAGAGGGCTTGTGGCGCGAGGGCTGCGTCAGCCGACGTCGATCGCGCGGTGCCGGACGGCGAAGGCGACCGCTTCGAGCTTCGAATGCACGCGCAGCTTGCCCAGGATGTTGCGGACGTGCGTCTGCACGGTCTGGGGACTGATGAACAGCTTCTGCGCGATCTCGTCGTTGCGCACGCCCCCCGCGAGCAGCGTCAGGATCTCGCGCTCACGGTCCGTGAGGTCATCGAGCAGCGCCATCGCGTCGCGCTGCTCCTCCCGTTCGCGGGCGACCTGGGCGAGCAGGCGGGTCAGCGTGGCCGGATCGATCAGCACCTCACCCTCGGCGGCCGACTTCGCCGCCGCGAGCACTTCCTCGGCGGCTTCGTCCTTCGACAGGAACCCGGAGGCGCCGGCCTCCACCGCTTCAACGAGGAGGCGGTCCTCGTGGTGGGCGGTCATGATGACCACCTTCGTCGAGGGGGAGGCCTCCTTGATCTTGCGGGTGGCCTCGATGCCCGTCATGCCGCCGCCCTTGAAGACGATGTCCATCAGCACGACGTCGGGCAGATGTTCATGAGCGATCGTGATCGCCTCGTCGGGGGTGTGCACGGGGGGCGCCACCATCGTGAGCTCGTCGTCGAGCCCGACGACCGTGGCCAGCGCGTCGGTCAGGATCTTGTGGTCGTCGCAGATCAGCAGCGAGACCGGGGCCTTGCCTTTCACGTGCCCTCCCACCCCTCCGCAGGCAGCCGTAGTTGCAGCATCGTACCCCCACCGGGGAGGTCGGCCACCGCTACCTCTCCTCGATGTTCGGCCAGCAGGGCCCGGCAGATGAAGAGCCCCAGGCCACTTCCGGATCGATCCTCGTAGCCCGGGGGCCGCCACGTCGTGAACCGCCGGAAGACCTCGTCCCGTCGCTCGGCGGGGATCCCGGGTCCCCGGTCGCCGACCTCGATCACCACATCGCCCTCCTTTCGGCGCAGTTGCACCTCGATCGGGGCGTCGTCCGGTGAGTAGCGGGCCGCGTTGTCGACGACCTGGCGGATCGCCTCGGCGAGCCACTGGCGATCCACGGTTGCCTCGATCTCGTCGAGCTCGACGGTCACGGGATGGGCTTCGGTCCGTGCTGCGTCGGCGGCCTCGCGCACGATCGGCGCCAGTGCCTGCCGGCGCCGGGTGAAGGTCAGGGTGCCGGCGTCGAGCTTCAGGGCCAGGGACGTCTGGTCCACCACGTCGAGCAGGCGGCCCGCCTCGGCGTGGATCAGCCCCACGAACTCCTTGCGCTCGGCATCGGAGAGCTTGTCGTAGCTCGACGTGGTCGTGGCCGCGAGACCTTTGATCGTCGAGACGGGCCCACGGACCTCATGGGCGACCATCGAGGCGATCTCGGCGCGGCCGCCCAGCACCTCGTCGGCGCGGTCGGTGGCGCGACGCATACGTGACAGCTCACCACGATGGGAAACCAGCAGGCCTGCGAACAGGACGATGGGCACGAGCGGCTGCGCGACATCGCCCCACTGCACGCCGCCGAGTCCCTGCAGCGGGTGCACGATGGTGCCGACCTGGGCGGGCACGGCGATCAGACACGCGGCGGCGACCCACGGGTGCAGCGAGCTCGCCGCCTGACCCGGGTGCCGGGCCTCGCGCACGGAGGTGACCGCCAACGCCGCCACGGTGAGACCTCCCACCACCCATCCGTACGGGCCGAGCGAGAACCGATGCCCGGTCAGGATCGGGCCGCCCCACAGCTGCCACGCAGGCTCCTCACGCAGGGTGCCGATCGCGAGCAGCGCGAAGGCCTGGACCACCGCCAGCCCCACCACGGCGATGGCGAGCACCTGGGCCGGCCGGATCGGCACGCGCCCCCGGCGGTCACGCCACGGGACCGCGAGCGAGAGGCACATGCCCGCCACCAGCCATGCCCCCTGCCAGGCGAGGACTGGGAGGGGAGAGATCCCGTCATCGTGATCCACCTCGAGGATGGCGCCGGCCGGCAGCGCCGGCCGCCGCAGCGGCCACACGATGCCGTAGCCGAGGAGCTGGACGCCGAGCACACCCATGCCGATCGCGACCCACAACAGGTGGGGGTCGCGGGCGACGCGGTACCGGGCCCAGGCGAGCGCCGAGACGGCCAGGCACGCGACGGCCGTGGCCGCGAGCAACGCGAGTTGTGCCCGCGGCGCGTAGGAGGGATCGACCAGCGCGAGGGCGGCGCCCACCCCGACGGCGCTCACCGCCCCTACCCAGGCCCACGACGGTCCTCGCACGTGGCGAGTGTAGGCGCGACCCGCGGCGCTCCGTCGCAGGCCCCGGCCCTCAGGCCGAGATGCGACGAGCCACGGCCTGCGTTGTGAGTGCTCTAGGAGTAGGAGTGGTCCTCGTCGGGGAAGGCACCCTGCTCGACGTCGCGGCTGAAGGCGGCCGCGGCCTCACCGATGACGGCGCGCAGATCGGCGTACTTGCGCGCGAGCTTGGGCACGGTCTCGTTCAGCCCGAGCAGGTCGTTGATCACCAGGACCTGGGCGTCGGTGCCGGGTCCGGCGCCGATCCCGATCGTCGGGATCTGCAGCTCGCGCGTGATCTCGGCGCCCAGCTCGGCGGGCATCGCCTCGACCACGATCGCGAAGGCGCCGGCCTTCTCGAGCTGGCGAGCCTGCTCGCGCACCCGCTCGGCGGCCTCACCGCGCCCCTGCACCTTGTAGCCCCCGAGGCCGTGCACCGCCTGCGGGGTGAGCCCGACGTGCGCCATGACCGGGATGCCGATCTCGACGAGGCGATGTACGAGGTCGACCTGCCCCCCCTCGAGCTTGACCGCCTGGGCGCCGCCCTCCTTGATCAGGCGCCCCGCGTTGCGGACACCGTCGGCGAGGCTCGCCTGGTAGGACATGAACGGAAGGTCACCCACCACCATCGCGCGCTCGGCTCCGCGCGCGACCGCCTTCACGTGATGCAGCATCTCGTCCATCGTGACGGGCAGCTCGTTCGCGTACCCCAGCACGTTTCGCCCAACGGAATCGCCGACGAGCAGCACGGGCACGCCGGCCTCATCGAGGATGCGGGCGGTCGGGTAGTCGTAGGCGGTCAGCATCGTGAACCGCCGGCCTTCGGACTTCCACGCGCGCAGGTCGTGGATCGTGATCGTCATCGCTCGCGCCTCCTGGGTCGAGTGCACGGCACCGGCCTCGAGTCTACCCTCGGTCGCGCCGCCGATGGGCTGAAGCCCGGCGTGTCAGTGCTCGGTGTTAGCGTCTGCGCAGTTCAGGTACGCTCTGGAGGTCCCTCAGATACCCCTGCTCCCTCTCATGTGGGGGGGCCGCCAGACCAGAGGAGGTGACGGTTGAGGGAATACGAATGCATGTTCATCCTTCCTGCCGAGGCCGATGAGGCAACGGTAGGCACGGCGGTCGATCGCATCACGAAGATCGTCGAACCGGCCGGCGGATCCGTCGGCGAGCTCGATCGGTGGGGCCGCAGGCGGTTCGCCTTCGAGATCGATCATGAGACCGAGGGGTACTACGTGGTCCTGCGGTTCCGCGCCGACCCCTCGGTGCAGGCCGAGATCGATCGGGTGCTCAACATCGCCGACGAGGTGATCCGGCACAAGGTCATCCAGCTGCCCGACGCCGCGCTCGCGCCGCCCGAGGTTCGGGGCGCAAGATCGTCAAGGGCCCCGGCCCAGCCGGTCCGGCCGGCCGAGCCGGCCGAGGCCGAGCCGGCCGAGGCCGAGCCGGCCGAGCCCGAGGCCGCCGATCAGTCCAGCGCTTCCCCCGCGCCCGCCTAGCAGGCGCGCCCAGACCCAACGAGAAGGGGAGAAGCTTCATGTCGAGCGACAACCAGATCACGATCGTGGGCAACCTGACCGACGACCCCGAGCTGCGCTACACGGCCAACGGAGCCGCGGTGGCCAACTTCCGGGTCGCGTATTCGACGCGCATCCGCGATGCGGCCGGCAACTGGACCGACGGTGACACGTCGTTCTTCACCGTCAACTGCTGGCGCGCCCTCGCCGAGAACGCCGCCGAGTCGCTCACCCGCGGTACCCGCGTCGTGGTCACCGGGCGCCTCAAGCAGCGCTCCTGGGAGAACCAGGAGGGCGAGAAGCGCACCGTGATCGAGATCGAGGCCGACGACCTCGGCCCCAGCCTGAAGTGGGCCACCGCCCGCGTCGAGAAAGCCAACCGCTCCTCGTCGACCGCGTCGCCTTCGGGCGGCGGTGGCGGCGACTGGGGCGCGGCGGTCGCGGCGCCGGTCGGTGGTGGCACGAGTCAAGAGGAGACACCCCTGGATGCCCCCTAGGAAAGAAGGACCCACCAAGCGTCGTCGCGACAAAGACGACAAGGCCTGGCAGAAGAAGGGCAAGCGCAAGATCTGCATCTTCTGCAAGGACCACATCGCCTACGTCGACTACAAAGACGTCATCACGCTGCGCAAGTTCGTGTCCGAGCGGGGCAAGATCCGCGCGCGCCGGGTGACCGGCAACTGCGTGCAGCACCAGCGTGACGTCGCCACGGCCGTCAAGAACGCCCGTCAGATGGCCCTGCTCCCGTACTCGGCGCGATGAAGATCATCCTGCAGAAGCCCGTCGAGAAGCTGGGTCAGCCCGGCGACGTCGCCGAGGTGGCCGACGGCTACGCGCGCAACTACCTGATCCCGTACGGCTTGGCGATCAAGGCCCACAAAGGCGCGGTCAAGCAGGCCGATGCGCTCAAGCGGGCGCACGAAGGCCGCCTGTCCAAGCGCAAGGGTGAATACGAGGCAGTGGCGAGCAAGCTGATCTCGGCCGGGCCGGTGCAGATCGCAGCCCGCGCCGGTGACGAAGGCAAGCTATTCGGTTCGGTCACCGCCGCCGAGATCGCGGCGGCGGTCGCCGAGCAGGCCGGTGTCGAGGTCGACAAGCGTGACGTCAATCTCGGTGAGCCGATCCGCTCGATCGGCACCCATGAGGTTAGGGTCAAGCTGTTCCACGAGGTCGAGCCGGTGCTGACGATCGAGGTCGTCGCGCAGGGCTGAGGTCTTCGGTTCAGCAGCACGAGGTGAGGCCGGGCCGCGAGCCCGGCCTCATCCGTGTCGGCCCACGATCGCCGGCAGCTCGCCCGGCTCCTGCGCGACGACATCGGCGGGGTGGTCGGCTCGCCACAGGCTTCCCCACCCCGCGCCCACCGCGAGGGCGCCGGCCGCTCGTGCCGCCTGCATGTCGGTGTGGTTGTCCCCCACGTAGGCGATGTGGCCGATCTGCGTCCCGAGCCGCCGCGCGGTGAGCAGCAGGCCGTCGGCGGCCGGTTTCGGGCGCTCGACCTCGTCGCCACCGGTGACCACCTCGAACCGGTCGCGCAGGCCTGTGCCCTGCAGCAGCATCTCGAGACTGACGACGTCGGCGCCGGTGAACACCGCCACCGCGATGGCCTGCTCCGCGAGCTCGTCGAGGGCTTCGACGATCCCCGGGTAGGGGGCGAGCTCGGCGGCCCCTTCGCGCAGCAACCGCAGGTAGGCGACGAGTTGTGCCGGCGTATGAGGTCGCCCCAGCAGGCCGTCGAGCATCGGACCCGCCCAGCCGAGCGCGAACGCCTCCACGATCTGTTCGTCGGTGTACCGCGGGCCACCGGCCGCCAGCACCACTTCGCGGAACCCGTGCGTGACGGCTGCCATCGAGTCGAACAAGGTGCCGTCCATGTCGAACACGACGGCCCGCACGGGCCCGGCGGTGGTCATCGCGGCAGTCTAGGAGCCGGCCCCTCCGCGGCTGCCGGACGTGAGCGTCGCCCGCGGCCCCCGCTCGCGTGTCAGACCGGGTGTCCACACTTGTCCACATGGTTGTCCACATGGGGAAAAGGCTGGTCAGGGCCGGAGTGACAAGGTTTCTCGCGACGCGACCTGCGCTTCGGCAATCCACAGGGGTTATCCAATGCCCTCCCGGCGCAGGTGAGCGTAGCGTCGCTCGTCGGGTTCGATCGGTCGAGGGGAGCGGGGGGGTGCACGGTGGCACGCGCCGCGGATGAGGTCGTCCGCCTTCCCGGCGGCGACCACCGGCTCCCTCCGCAGAACCTCGACGCCGAGCAGTCGGTGCTGGGGGCGATGATGCTCTCACCCGAGGCGGTGGCCGACGTCGTCGAGCTGCTCGAGCCCGACGACTTCTACCGCTCGGCCCACGGTCGCATCTACCGCGCGCTGCGATCGCTGTTCGCCCGCGGCGAGCCGATCGACGTGATCTTCGCGGTCGACGCGCTCAAGCGCGAGGGGCTGCTCGACGAGGTCGGCGGACCGCTCTACCTGCGCGACCTGGTCGACCAGACGCCCACACCGGCCGGCGCGGCGCACTACGCCAAGCTCGTGTCCGATGCCGCCCTGCGCCGCCGCCTGATCGGGGCGGCGGCCGACATCATGGATCTTGCCTACGCAGCCGGTGACGAAGCCGACACGATCGCCGACCACGCGGAGCAGCGCATCTACGACGTCGCGCGTCGTGAGGACAAAGACGACGCGGCCATCCTGCGCGATCTGCTCGACCAGGCGATGGGCGAGCTCGAGTCGATCCAGAACCGCGAGTCGGCCTACACGGGCATCCCGACGGGGTTCCGTGATCTCGACGACCTGACGTCGGGGCTGCAGGCGGGCAACCTCGTCGTGATCGCCGCCCGTCCCGGCGTGGGCAAGTCCTCGCTCGCGATCAACATCGCCCGAAACGTCGCGGTCGCCGGCAGCTCGGTGGCGGTGTTCTCCCTGGAGATGTCGCGCTTCGAGATCGGCATGCGGCTGCTGTGCGCCGACGCACACGTGCCGTGGGACCGCATCCGCAACAAGCGCGTGGGTCCCAACGACTGGACGAGCGTGGTGGCCGCCGCCGAGACCCTGCACGACGCGCCGCTGCACATCGTCGACGCCGGCAACGTCAACATCGTCGACATCCGCGCGAAGGCTCGGCGCATGCGCTCGGGGCGCCAGGGCCTCGACATGATCATCGTGGACTACCTGCAGCTGATGACGAGCCCGAACGCCCGGCGTCCCGACAACCGCCAGCAGGAGGTCGCCGAGATCAGCCGCCAGCTCAAGCTGCTCGCCAAGGAGCTGCACATCCCCGTGGTCGCGCTCTCGCAGCTCAACCGCAACCCCGAGGCCCGGGCCGACAAGCGCCCCCAGCTGTCGGACCTGCGCGAGTCGGGCGCGATCGAGCAGGACTCCGATATCGTGATGTTCATCCACCGCGACGACATCGACCCCGAGAAGAAGCGCGAGGCCGAGCTGATCGTCGCCAAGCATCGCAACGGTCCCACCGGGTCGATCCGCCTCAACTTCGAGCCGTCGCTGACGCAGTTCCGCAACGCGGCGCGCGGCGCCGAGGGGTGAGCCCACAGCCGAACCTGCCGTCCGGGGCCCCGCCGGAGGCGCCCAACGCCGACCGGCGGCGTGTCCGCACGATCCTGCGCCGGTTGCAGGCTCGGTTCGGCGAGCTGGTGCCCCCGCGCTCGGTCGACCCGCTCGACGAGCTGGTGCTCACCGTGCTCAGCCAGCACACGAGCGACCTCAACGCCGAGCGTGCCTTCCGCGAGCTCCGGTCGGCCTACCCCACCTGGCACGACGTTGTCGCCGCACCCGCCGAGCAGGTCGCCGACACGATCCGCAGCGGTGGGCTCGCCAACACGAAGGCGCCGAGGATCCAGATGATCCTGCGGGAGCTGCACGAGCGTGAGGGCGCCTTCGACCTGTCGGCGCTGCGAGCCATGACCGACGCCGAGGCCCGCACGTACCTGACCTCGCTGCCCGGCATCGGCCCCAAGACCGCCGCGGTCGTGCTCAGCTTCGCGCTCGGGCGCGACGCGCTGCCGGTCGACACCCACGTGCACCGCACGAGCCGGCGGCTCGGCCTCGTGCCGCTGAGGGTGAGCGCCGAGCGGGCGGACCGGTTGCTGCACGACCTCGTGCCCGACGGTCTGCGCACGCCGCTGCACGTGGCGCTGATCCGGCTCGGCCGCGAGATCTGCAAAGCGCCGGTGCCGCGTTGCCGTTCGTGCCCCCTGCGCGACCTCTGCCCAACGGCACCCCGCTACCTCTGAGGGTTCCGCTCCGGCGGCGCACGCCGACCATGAGCTGGCGAGGCCTCGGGTCGGAGCGGGTGAGGGGAATCGAACCCCCGTTTCAAGCTTGGGAAGCTTGCGTTCTGCCATTGAACCACACCCGCGTGTGGCGCCCTGATCGGGCCGCGCACAGTCTAGCGACCCTTCGATCCGGGGTGCACCCGACCTTCACGAGGAGCCGGCGTTGACCTCCGGCACCACCTGCTAGCGTTCCCTCCTCATGACGGAGCCCGACCCCGACTTCTGGCCCCGCACCCTGTCACGCCTCGCCGCCCGCGACGCGCTGGACGCCGACGAATCGGCGGAGGCGATGCGGCAGATCATGGCCGGCGACGCGACGCCCGGCCAGATCGGCGGTTTCCTGATGGCCCTGCGGACCAAGGGGGAGACCGTCGAGGAGATCGAGGGGCTGGCCCGCACGATGCTCAGCTTCGCCAACCCCGTGCAACCGGCGAGCCCCGTGATCGACACGTGCGGCACCGGCGGCGATCGCAGCCACTCCTTCAACATCTCGACCGTCTCGGCGATCGTGGTGGCGGGCGCCGGCGTGCCGGTCGCCAAACATGGCAACCGGGCGGCCTCCAGTCACTGCGGGTCGGCCGACCTGCTCGAGGCGATGGGCGTGCGTATCGATCTCGACCCCGCCGGCGTCGAGCGGACGATCGACGCCGCTGGCATCGGCTTCATGTTCGCGCCTCGCTTCCACCCTGCGATGGGCCACGCCGCGCCGGTGCGGGGCGAGCTGCGGGTGCCCACCGTCTTCAACTTCCTGGGACCGCTCACCAATCCGGCGCGCCCCTACGCCCAAGTCGTCGGCGTGTCCGACGAGCGGATGCTCCCCCTGATGGCCGAGGTGCTGGCCCGCCGGGGCGTTCGCGCCAAGTTGTTCCGCGGGGAGGACGGCCTGGACGAGCTCACGACCACCGGCATCTCGACCGTCTACGACGTGAAGGACGGCACGGTTCGCGAGACCCACCTGAACCCCGAGACCCTCGGTCTGGCTCGCGCCAAGCCCGACGAGCTGCGCGGTGGCGACGCTGCCGAGTCCGCCGCGCTCGTACGGCGCATCGTCGACGGGGAGCCCGGCCCCCGACGTGACGTGGTGCTGCTGAACGCCGGCGCAGCGCTCGAGGTCGCGGGGTTCGCCGGTTCCTTGCAAGAGGGCATGACCACCGCGGCCCGGTCGATCGACGACGGCGACGCAGCGCGCACGCTGGCGCGGTGGATCGAGGTCTCGAACGACCTCGCGGCCAGCGGGTAGCATCGGGCGCCATGATCCTGTCGGACCGCGACATCCGGGCCGAGATCGAGGCCGGCCGCATCGTGATCGACCCCTTCGACCCCGAGTGTGTGCAGCCCTCGAGCGTCGACCTGCACGTCGATTCGCAGTTCCGTGTGTTCGCGAACTCCCGCTACCCCTACATCGACGTCGCCAAGGAGATGCCCGACCTGACCGAGCTCGTGGAGGTCAAGGGGGAGGAGCCGTTCATCCTGCACCCAGGAGAGTTCGTGCTCGGCTCGACCGCCGAGCGGGTC
>Ga0299913_10005315_pt1 | contig 10971 bp, 12 predicted proteins | sample RVTome_9_FD_201360 | JGI IMG/M metagenome (GOLD analysis project Ga0299913, IMG submission 201360) | Soil microbial communities from uranium-contaminated site in the Upper Colorado River Basin, Wyoming, United States - RVT155D38 (version 2) ... | reverse complement strand
CGGTTACGAGCAGGTCAACGGAGTGGCGGCGCTTGACTGCCAGGGATTCACGGCCGAGATAGTCAGCGCGACCACACCCGGCGGTGACGTCACGATGACGGTGTGGCTAGAGAAATAGATCCCACTGACTAGGCGGATAGAGACCGGGCTTCGGCCCGGTCTCGTCGCGTTCGGCTAGCGGCGGCGGGGCCAGAACGCGAAGGCCAGGGCAGCCGCCACCACGAGCAGCGCGCCGCCGACCAGCAGGAGGGCCGTCGGGAAACCCTCGGCGGCACGGCGGGGCTCGTCACCCGCGGCATCCGCGATCGTGAAGCGCGGCGACGGGACCTCGGTGGGCAGCGAGCCGCGCGTGCCCGGCACCGCGCGGGCCGCGGCTATAGGAAAGAGCTTCACCGCGCCGGGTGTGGAGAAATAAAGACCCTTAGGCCCCCACGCGAGGGCTACGACCGGCTCGGACGACTCGAAGTACACGTTGTCCTCGACGGCGCGGTCCCGTCGTCCGTTCAAAGAGACGCGGTGGATCGTCTGGTCGCCGTAAGTGGCAAAGAACAGATCGCCGGCGAATCGGGTGCGAGCGTTATCCGGATCCGCGAACGCGATGCCCGTGGGAACGATGATCGTCTCGTAGTCGAGCAATGGATCGTAGTAGTCGCCGCGCAGCGACTCGGTGTCCTGTCCTTCGGTCGCGGCCCCGCTGGTCAGTGGCCACCCGTAGTTCCCGCCCGCGTCGATGCGGTTGACCTCGTCGTGCGACTCGGGGCCGTTCTCGGTGACGAACGGGGCACCGGAAACGGGATCGATCGCGAGGCCGAAAGGGTTCCGAAGACCGACCGCGTACGCGGGTGAGTCGCCGAAGGGATTGTCGGCCGGTACTCGGCCGTCCGGAGTGAAGCGATAGACCTTTCCTCCAAGCTGGTTCGGGTCTTGAGCGCGCGAGGTGTCGTGGCCCTCCCCGTTGCTTACGTACAACATGCCGTCGTCGCCGAAGGCCACACCGCCGCCGTTGTGGTAGCCGGACGCGGTAAGGCCATCGATCACGACTTTCGGATCGCCTCCCGAGCTGGGAACGCGGTAGACGAGGTTCGAGCCACCGTCGGGAGCGGTAGCGAACGCATAGACGAACCGGTCGTCGGGCGAGATCGCGATCCCGAGCAGACCCGCCTCACCCCCGGTCGTGGTCTGGACGGATGCAACGACACGCGATCTGCCCCCGTCGAACGCGAGGATCCGGCCCTCTCGTTCGGTCACGAACATCGTTCCGTCGGAGTCGAACGCGATCCCTGCAGGGAAGCGCAGGTCGCCGGCGACCGTCTCGGGGTCGGCCCCATGCGCGGCCGGCGCGCACGCGAACAGCAGAACGATCGCGGCCCCTAACGGCCGGATCATTTCTTCTTTTTTGACTCTCTGGGGCTGGGTTCCGGCGACACGGTCGGCGACGGGGACGGATCGAACGGTTGGTCGGCGTCACCCGGACATTCTTGGAACGCCTCGGGGGCCTGGCCACCCTGACGGAACGCGTCGATGAATCCGGTCACCGCGTCGCGGTCGAGGCTGTCGAGCCGGATCATGTTCGCCCACGCCACCAGCGAGATCGGCGTTTCCATATCGGGATAGGGCGCGGAGAAGACGTGGGACTCGAAGCTGCCGACGATCCCCTCGATGTCCTTGATCGCGGCGGGATCCAGATCGGGCTCGTACAGCACTCCGACGGCTCCGTGCTCGAGGGTGTGGACAAGGTTCTCGTTCGGTATCTGCTCGCCGAAGATGCCGCACGGAGTCGGTTGGGGGGCGTGCTGTCCCGAAACCGGAGGGGTCATCGGATAAGAGACCGAGCCTTCGACGTGGGTCGGCTGACCTCGGTTCGTCGAGAAGTGGAGGACCTCATGACCGGCGATCTCGTTGACCGGCTTCGTTCGCACGAAGAAGAACCAGAAGGCAACGGCCACAAGACCAGAGATCGCGACCCACCGGATGGCGCGCTCGCGCATCTGCGCCCGTCGTTGCTCCGCGAGTGCAGCCGCCTTCGCGGCGCGGCGGGCCTCGAGCCGCTCGCGGCGGCGCTCGTTGGGATCGACACCGGGGGGCCTATTCGCCTTCCTCTTCCTGGCCACGTGCGGAGGCTATCTTGACTGCCGCATGGATCCCGACACCTACGACGTCGTGCTCGCCGGTGCACTTGCCCTCAACGCCGTGCTCGGCTTCGGCTATCGCGTCTATCGCCTCACGAAGAAAGGGCCGCTCGGGGACGTGATCGGCCAAGCCGTCCTCGGAGTGGTGCTGGTGGGCCTGTCGATCGCAGCGGCGATCGACCTCGGATGGGCTCGGTGGGCCGCGCTGATCTACGGGCTCCTGTTCGGGGTCGCGGTTATGCCGGTGTGGGTGCTGGCGGTGCTTATCCCGTCGGAGCCCGGCCCCCCCGACTATGCATTCACGGTCGTCTACTGGTTCGTGCTGGCACTAGTCATAGCGACCGCGCTCCTCGCCTAATTCTCGCTGTGGAGCAATCCCCAGTCCTTCAACCGGCGCGCGAGCTCGTCCGAGGTCGTCTGGTAGAGCAGCGCCAGCGCCATGAGGTCGTCCTCTCTGATCGTGAGGATGCGCCCGTTGTAATCGCCGCGTTGGATCTGGATCGCGTGGGTGAATCGCGACAACGGGTCACGATCCGATTCGGGCACGCGGTCGAGGCTCTCCAGGTCCAGCACGACGCGTCGCCGAGCTTCAACCGCAGGTGACGCCGGCATGTCGTCATCGGGAAGGATCTCGGCAACCGGCACGCCGTAGAAGGACGCCAGCTCCGAGAGCCGGGCGACGGTCACGTTGCGGTCGCCGCGCTCGTACGCGCCGACGACGGCTGCCTTCCATCTCCCCTCCGACGCCGCTTGCACGTCCTGGAGGGACATCCCCTTCTGGACGCGGATCTTGCGGAGCTGCTCTCCCAGCGCCTTGGAGTAGTCGTCGGTGGCCACCAGCCGTCACGCTCCTCAATAGTTAACAGGGTCCCCAGCGGGGGTCCTGGTCTTCGGTCCTATCACAGTGATCGTTCAACTACTTAGCGTCATCATTCGACACCTGACGGGGGCGTTCCTGCTCGCTCTCGTCACTTTCCGCATTCATGCAGGTGAGAGACGCTACGCTGGGTAGGATTCAGGGCCATGCGACCGATCTGGAAAGGCGCCATCACCTTCGGGTTGATCAGCATCCCCGTGCGGCTCTACTCGGCCGTCCAGGAGAAGAGCCTCAAGTTCCATCTGATGCACGAAGAGGACGGGGGCCGCATCAAGTATCAGCGGGTGTGCGCCAAGTGTGGCAAAGAGGTTTCCTGGGACGACATCATCAAAGGCTACGAGTACTCGAAGGATCGTTACGTCACGTTCTCCGATGACGAGCTCGATGCCATGGACGTGGACTCCATCAAAGCTATCGACGTCGTCTCGTTCGTCCCGCTCGAGCAGATCGATCCCATCTACTTCAACAAGACCTACTACGTGGCCCCCGAAGCCGCGGGACTCAAGGCCTACCGGCTCCTCGCCGACGCCCTCGAGGCCGAAGGACAGGTCGGCGTCGCGAAGGTCGCCCTGCGCGACAAGGAACACCTAGCCACGGTCCGGTTGAAGGACGACGTCTTCGTGCTGGAGACGATGCACTGGCCGGACGAGATCAGAGAGCCGGAGTTCGAAGAGCTCGAGAAGCGCGTGAAGGTGCAGGACTCCGAGGTCAAGATGGCACGCCAGCTCATCCAGCAGCTGTCGGACGAGTTCAAGCCGGAAGAGTTCGCGGACGAGTACCGGACGAAGCTCGAAGAGCTCGTCGAGAAGAAGGTCGAGGGCGAAGAGATCACGTTCGCGCCGGCTCCGGAAGAGGAGCCGACGAAGGTCGTAGACCTGATGGAGGCCCTCAAGGCCTCGGTTGCCGAAGCGAAGAAGAAGAAACCAACGACGGCCCGCAAGAAGAGCTCGACGCGCAAGGCTTCCGCGTCCTGACCGGGGCGCGAAGGTAGGGCTGGTATGGACACGATATCGACGAAGATCCCCGCGTCCCCTGAGTACATCCAGGTCGTGAGACTGATCGCATCGGGCCTGGCCACCCGGCTCCGGTTCACGCTCGACGACATCGAAGATCTCAAGATCGCGGTCGACGAGCTCTGCGCCTACCTAACCGGCGCGCAGGGCCGGGAGGGCACGCTGGAGATCGTGTTCCGGGTCGGCGAGGATCGCATCGAGATCAGCGGTTCGGGCAGCTTCACGGCCGGTATCAAGGTCAGGACAGAGCTCACCGAGCTATCCCGCAAGATCCTCGAGACCGTTGCCGACTCTGCCTCGCTGGAGCAGAGCGACGGCACGCCGTCCTTCAGCCTGACGAAGAGCAAGACTTCATGACCTCAGAGCGGGCGATGCTCGACCGCGACGAGGTCCGCGATCTCTTCCGCCTTTACCAGAAGAGCACCGACGACGAGGAGCGCAACGACCTCCGCGAACGCTTGGTCGAGCAGTTCATCGGCCTCGTGGAGTTCCTTGCACGTCGCTTCCGCAATCGGGGCGAGCCCGTAGAGGATCTCGTCCAGGTCGGCACCATCGGCCTACTGAAGGCGATCGAGCGCTTCGATCTCGACCGGGAGGTCGAATTCTCGACCTATGCCACGCCGACGATCGTGGGTGAGCTGAAGCGTCACTTCCGCGACAAGGGGTGGGCGGTTCGCGTCCCCCGGCGACTCCAGGAGCTCCATCTCGAGCTCACCAAGATCGTGGGACAGCTCGGACACGACCTCGGACGGTCGCCAACGGTTCCCGAGATCGCCGAAGCGGCCGGAACCTCCGAGGAAGAAGTGCTCGAGGGTCTCGAGATAGCGCAGGCCTACAACTTCACGTCGCTCGACGCCCCCATCGACTCCGGCGAGGGCAGCTCGATCTCGTTCGCCGAACAGCTCGGCACCGAAGACGAGCACCTCGAGAACCTCGAGTACCGAGCCTCACTCGCACCGGAGATGGCCAAGCTGCCCGAACGGGAGCGAAGGATCCTCTACCTGCGCTTCTTCAAAGGGCTGACGCAATCCGAGATCGCCGATCGTCTCGGCATCTCGCAGATGCACGTCTCGCGCTTGTTGAACAGGACGTTGATCCAACTTCGGTCGGCTTTCGAAGAATGAAGGCGCCCCGACGCGCTGCAGCCTGCGTGGCCGCGTCGGTATCGTTGCTCGCTGCAGGCTGTTCGTTGGATCCGATCGATCTCGAGGACGAGCAGCCCCTCGCTCTGCGGTCCACCATCACCGCCGCCGACGGATCGATGCTCGCCCGACTGTTCCGCGAGAACCGAGAGCTGGTCGAGTACGACGACATCGATCCCTACGTGACACAAGCCGTGATCGCTGCGGAAGACGAGCGCTTCTTCGAGCATCCGGGTTACGACGTCAGGGCGATCGCACGCGCGGCCCTCGCCAACGCAGCCGAAGGCCGGTTCGTGCAAGGCGGAAGCACTATCACGCAGCAGTACGTGAAGAACGTCTACTTCCGCGACCCGCCCAAGACGTTCGAAAGAAAGGCACGCGAGCTTCGCCTCGCACTGGAGGTCGAAAAGGCCTACGGCAAACGCGAGATCCTCGAGCGATACCTGAACACCGTGTACCTGGGAGCCGGTGCCTATGGGGTCAAGGTTGCAGCCGAGACCTACTTCGGTCGCGATGTGTTCAATGTCTCGTTACAGGAAGCCGCGCTCCTAGCGGCATTGATCCGCGCTCCTGCCCGTTACGACCCGCGCGATCACCCCCGTCGGGCACTCGTTCGTCGCAACTACGTGCTCGATCGGATGGTCGAGCTCGACATGATCGAGGCAGCCGAGGCGGAAGCCGCGAAGACCACTCCCCTGGGAGTGCTGGAGGACCCGCCGCAGATCGCAACGCGCCAGCCCTACTTCGTCGAGGCGGTCCGCCAAGAGATCCTGCGCGATCCGCGGTTCGGTAAGACCCGCGACGCGCGCGACAACCAGATATGGCGCGGCGGCTTGGAGATCGAGTCGACGCTCGTGCCGCGGCTACAGCGAGCAGCACGCCGGGCCGTGGACTCGGTGCTGAACCAGCCCGGCGATCCCGAGGCCGCGCTCGTCGCGATCCGGCCGTCGACCGGTCAGATCGTCGCCATGATCGCGGGCCGCAACTGGAACGCATCCCAGGTCAACCTCGCGCTGGGACGGATCGGCGGGGGCTCAGGTCGCCAGCCGGGTTCCTCGTTCAAGCCGATAGTGGCCTCGGCTGCACTCGAAGCCGGCATCTCACTCGATACCCGCTATGCCGCCGGGCCGGCCACGTTCACGTTCGATAACGCGCCGCCGTGGCCGGTCAGCAATTCGGAAGGTACTGCTTCGGGTTTCCTCCCGCTCGACGAAGCGCTCGTTCGATCGGTCAACGGCGTTTACGCGCGTTTGGGCATCCAGCTCGGTCCCGGCCAGGTCGCCACGCAGGCGGAGCTCATGGGGGTTCGCTCGGAACTTCCGATCTATCCATCGATCGCGCTCGGCACCGCCCAGGTCAGCGTCGTCGACATGGCCGCCGCTTACGCAACGCTCGCGAACTACGGGACCGCGATAGAGCCGACGACGATCCGCCGCATCACTCTCGCCAACGGGGAGGTTCTCCGCCCCAAGCAAGAAGTTGTGGACGCGGCCGTCTCACCCGGGAACGCCTATCTCCTAACGCAAGTGCTGGAGCAGGTCCTCGTCCGGGGCACGGGCGTCGGTGCGCGCATCGGCCGGCCGGCGGCCGGCAAGACCGGAACGACGAACGACTACGTGGATGCATGGTTCGTGGGCTACACCCCCGACCTGGTCGCGGCCGTATGGGTCGGCTATCCGCAAGGGAGCATCCCGATGACCTCGGTGCATGGGGTCCGGGTCGCCGGTGGGACGTTCCCCGCATCGATCTGGAGAGCGTTCATGACCGAAGCCCTTCGCAACGTGCCCCCGCGTCCGTTCACGCTTCCTCGAAGCGAGCTCGTGGTCGTCGAGATCGACCCGGTAACGGGGCTCCTGGCCGCGCCGTGGTGCCCGGGCGAGCGCCAGAAGATGCTGCGCCAGCTCGCACCCACGCAGTACTGCCCCCTCCCTGCCGCACCCCAACCGACACTCCCCGCCACACCGATCCCGACACCGACCCACGACGGCGAACGAGAGCCCGAAGAAGAGACTTCCCCGAAGCCGCGCCGATCCGAAAAGGCGTCACCTTCACCAGAACCTTCCGAGTAGCTTCGCCCCCGTGGCGATCCTGTTGAGCATCGCAGCTGCGCTCACCTACGGCGCGGCCGATTTCGTCGGCGGGCTGATGTCGAAACGCAACGAGGTATTGCGGGTGGTCTTCGTCTCGCAGCTTCTGGGGAACATCCCACTTTTCCTCGCGTTCCCACTCGTCAACGACGGGGCGATGTCTACCGAGGCATTGCTGTGGGGAGCAGGAGCCGGCATCGCGGGCGGCACAGGAGTCGTACTGCTCTATCGCGGACTGGCCATGGGGCGGATGAGTGTCGTGGCACCTATCACTGCGGTGGAGGCCGCTGCTTTTCCGGTCCTCTTCGGGCTCGCAACCGGCGAGCGGCCCTCTGAGACAGCTCTGATCGGAGTAGGCGTCGCGATCGTTGCGGTCGCACTCATATCCCGGGCGCCCGAGAACAGCTCCGAGGAAGTCGATCCGACCGCGCGCAGCGGCGTGGCAGAAGCGCTGGGGGCGGGGTTCGCGTTCGGGGCCTTCTTCATCCTGCTCGACGGGGCAGGAGACGAGCCGGGGATGTGGCCGCTGCTGGCGGTTCGCGCGACGTCGTTCGTCCTGTTAGGCGCGGCCGTCGTCGCCACGCGCGTCCCTCTGAAGCCTGCTGCCGGAACCTTCATCGGCATCGCCGTTGCCGGCGTCTTGGATGTGGCCGCGAACGTCTTCTACCTTCTATCGACGCGTCACGGCCTGCTCTCGCTGGTAGCGGTCATCACGTCGATGTATCCGGCGATGACGGTGCTGCTGGCCCGGCTGTGGCTGAAGGAGCGGATGGTCCGCGTTCAGATAGTGGGCCTCGGATTCGCGGCGATGGGCATCACCCTGATCGCCACCGGATAGTTGCTTTCTCTTCGTGTAAACGTAGAGATCTTGGTCGTTTGGGCGGAAAGATGGGGGCTAGCGGCTCGTTGGGACCCGTACCTCTACCGTCGTTCCTCCGTTGGGGATGATGTCGAGGCTGCCGCCGAGCTCGTCGATCAGCGACCGAACGATCTGAAGGCCCAGGCGGGCGCCGGTCAGCGCCCCGGAAGGGACCCCGACCCCGTCGTCCCGCACGACCATCACGACCTCATTCTTCTCGCGGCCGATCTCGACGGCCACGGTCCCCGATCGCTGATCGGGGAAGGCGTGCTCGATCGCGTTCTGGAGCAGCTCGGTGAGGGTCACTGCCAGCGGTGTCGCCAGATCCGCCCCAAGGCGTCCCGCGCGGCCCGAGACCTTGATCTCGACGTGGCGATCGGGCAAGACCAAGCCCTCGCTGACCATGTGCCCGATGCGGCGAGCAACCTCGCCGAACTCCGCGACGTCGGAGGGGTCCTCGGTCAGGGTTTCGTGGACCAGTGCGATGGAGCTGATCCTCAAGACACTCTCGCGTAGTGCATCCCTGGCCTCTTGTGAATCGACGCGCCGGCCCTGCAGTCGGAGCAAGCTGGCGATGGTTTGGAGGTTGTTCTTCACCCGATGATGGATCTCGCGGATCGTCGCGTCCTTCACCGAGATGACCCGTTCCTTCTGACGGACCTCGCTCACGTCTCGCGCCAGCGCGAGGCCGCCCGTCGTACGGGGTCCGTCGATCAGAGGCATGACTCGCAGGACTACGACGGTGTCACCGCGCGACAATTCGCCGTCAACGAGCGCCTGCGTTGCGAGGGCAAGACGGACCGGCGTCGCACCGAGCCCGAGCTCGTCGAGGTAGCGGCCGAGGACGTTCTGATCGACACCCAACCTACGCAGGTGCGACACCGCGTTGGGTGAGGCCCATGTCACACGACCACTCTCGTCGAGGACGAACAAGCCATCGCCGATCCGCGGCCACTCGCCCGAGGGCGTATGCGGCCACGGGAACGTTCCCTCGAGGATCATGCGCGATACCCGCTCGGAGATGCCGAGATACATCTCCTCGAGCTGACCGAGTCGGCGCGACGTTGCCGGGCTTCCTTCTTTCGTCAACACGGCTATCACACGATGTCCGTAGTGGACCGGGATCGCATCCATCCGGATCGAGATCCCATTCACGAGAACGGGATCGTCCTGTTCCCAGATCTGACGTTCTCGCCACGCGCGTTCGACGATCGGCTGTTCGGGTTGGGTGACGCGGGTTCCAACCATGTCCTGCGGATAGAGCGTCTGCGACGTGAACGGGCGCAGCTGTGCACAGATCTCGAATACCTCCTCGCCGCGTCGCTTCACGTATAGCAGGAGGTCGGAGAAGGAAAGATCGGCCAGGACCTGCCACGAAGAGCACAGAGCTCGAAGGTGCTGAGCTTCGGGCTCGCTCAGGTCGGTGAGCGCACGGATGCGGTCGGCGAGGGTCGGCACCCTTCGATTATCGTCGCATAGATGCGGATAGCGGTCGTCTCGGACATCCACGGCAACCTCCTTGCGCTCGACGCGGTCATGACCGACCTCGAGAAACAAGGCGTGGACGAGGTGTGGTGCGGCGGTGATATCGGGTGGGCGGGACCGTGGGCTTCGGAATGTATCGGTCGTGTCCGAGAACAGGGTTGGGCAACCGTGAGAGGCAATACCGACGTATGGATCACGGGCGACCCCCAGACGATCGACGATCCCCGCCAGCGAACGGAGCTCGAGGAAACCGCCCGCGCACACGGCATCTCGGAAGAGAACGCGGCATGGCTGGTCGGCCTTCCGCTTGGTTACAGCCCCGCGGGATCTATCTTGCTGGTGCACGGCACGCCCGAATCGCCATTCGTGGCACCGATGCCCGACGCTCCTTCGGCGGAGTTCGCGCCCTACGAAGGCAAAGCAGCGCTCGTCGTCTACGGCCACGTGCACAAGGCGTTCGTTCGGCGCTTGAAGGACGGGACCCTCGTCGCGAACGCCGGTTCGGTGGGACTACCGATGGACGACGAGACCGCCTGCTATCTGCTAATCGATCGCGATGGACCGGAGTTCACCCTGCGCCACCGCCGCGTGGCTTTCGACCGACGCGCCGGCCTTGCACAAGCTCGTCAGATGGGCGGGCCGGTCGGCGAGCTGTTCCTTCGGTTCATGGGCGGGTCGTGATGTCTGACAAGCTCTACTCCGTCGAGGAAGCGAACTCGCTGCTCCCTTACCTCGCGCCGACGCTCGTAGAGCTGAGGGAGAAGTTCGAGGAGGCCCAGAAGATCCGCATGAAGGTCGCGGGGATCGCATCTTCGAACGGCTGGTCGCCGTCGCGCGAAGAATGGTCGGTCACACTCGCACGCGTGTCGGAGTTGATGGAACGCATCCAGGAATGGCAGTTACAGCTGCGTGACGTGAACACGGGACTGGTGGATTTTCCCTCGTTGGTGGAGGGTAACGAAGCGTGGCTGTGCTGGCGCCTCGGCGAGCCCGAGATCGGCTACTGGCACCCCGAAGGCGAAGGCTTCGACTCCCGCCGCCCCCTCTAGCCGCCTTCGAAGTTGGGGTTGCGTTTCTCGGACATCGCGGCGATCCCTTCTTGAAGGTCGCGGCTGGTGTAGGCCTCGGTAACCAGCCGGTCGATCTCGGCGATCGATTCGGGGGACGCCCCGCGCGCTCCGCCGAGATGGTCGGCAACGGCCTGGATCGCACGCTTCGTTCCCTGAACCGAGAGCGGGGCACGGGCGGCCAGCTCGACGGCGAAGGCCCGGACTTCTGCTTCCAGGGCGGCAGGAGGCACGGCCCTAGTGACCAGACCAACGTTTGCGGCTTCCCCCCCGGAGTAGGTCCTAGCGGTCATGAGGACCTCTTTCGCCGTC
>Ga0299913_10005314_pt1 | contig 10971 bp, 6 predicted proteins | sample RVTome_9_FD_201360 | JGI IMG/M metagenome (GOLD analysis project Ga0299913, IMG submission 201360) | Soil microbial communities from uranium-contaminated site in the Upper Colorado River Basin, Wyoming, United States - RVT155D38 (version 2) ... | reverse complement strand
CGGTGGCCGAACTGATGGTGCGCGCCGGGCGCGACCTGCCGATGGTGAAGACCATGCTGATCCCGGAGGCCTGGGGCCAGGATCCCTCCATGCCGCAGGCGCACCGCGACCTCTACAGCTACTGCAATGCGGTGATGGAGCCGTGGGACGGCCCGGCCGCGGTCTGCGGCTTCGGCGGCCGCTGGGCGATCGCCGGCATGGACCGCAACGGCCTCAGGCCGCTGCGCTACACCATCACCAGGGACGGCCTGCTGTTCGCCGGCTCGGAGACCGGCATGGTGCGCATCGACGAGCAGAACATCGTCGAGAAGGGCCGCCTCGGCCCGGGCCAGATGCTCGCCGTCGACCTGCGCGAAGGCAAGCTCTACCACGACGGCGAGATCAAGGACTACCTGGCCGCCCAGAAGCCGTTCGGCGAGTGGATCGTCAACGTCACCTCGATCGACGACCTGCTGCGCCCCGACCACGGCGAGCCGGTGCGCTGGGAGGGCGAGGCGCTGCGCCGCCGCCAGCTGAACTACGGCCTCACCATGGAGGATCTCGAGCTGATCCTGCATCCCATGGTGGAGGATGCCAAGGAGGCGGTCGGCTCGATGGGCGACGACACGCCGCTCGCCGTGTTGTCGGACCGCTACCGCGGCATGCACCACTTCTTCCGCCAGAACTTCAGCCAGGTCACCAATCCGCCGATCGATTCGCTGCGCGAGCGCCGCGTCATGACCCTGAAGACGCGCCTCGGCAACCTCGGCAACATCCTCGACGAGGACGAGGCGCAGCTGCGCCTGCTGCAGCTCGAGTCGCCGGTGCTGTCGAATGCCGAGTTCGAGGCGATGGTCGAGCACATGGGCGAGGCGGCGGCGAAGATCGACTGCACCTTCGCGCCTGATGGCGGCGAGACCGCGCTGGCCGAGGCGCTCGACCGCATCCGCCAGGAGGCCGAGAACGCCGTGCGCGCCGGCTGCGAGCACGTCGTGCTGTCGGACGAGACGGTCGGCGCCGGGCGCGTCGCCATCCCGATGATCCTCGCCACCGGCGCCGTGCACACCCACCTGATCCGCCAGAAGCTGCGCACCTTCGTGTCGCTCAACGTGCGCGCGGGCGAGTGCCTCGACGTGCACTACTTCGCCGTCCTCATCGGCGTCGGCGCCACCACGGTGAACGCCTACCTGGCGCAGGAGTCGATCGCCGAGCGCCACCGCCGCGGCCTGTTCGGCGACCGCCTGCTGGAAGACTGCGTGCAGGCCTACATCAAGGCGGTCGACGACGGCCTCCTGAAGATCATGTCGAAGATGGGCATCGCGGTGATCTCCTCTTACCGCGGCGGCTGCAACTTCGAGGCGGTCGGCCTGTCGCGCACCCTGGTCGACGAATACTTCATGCCGATGCCGAGCCGGCTGTCGGGCATCGGCCTCATGGGCATCCAGGAAAAGGTGCTGGACCTGCACGCGCGCGCCTGGAGCGAGGACTTCGTCGCGCTGCCGGTCGGCGGCTTCTACCGCTATCGCCGCGGCGGCGAGAGCCATGCCTGGGAGGCCGGGCTCATCCACACGCTGCAGCATGCGGTGGCGACCGACTCCTACATGACCTACCGCAAGTTCTCCGAGGGCGTGCACAATCAGCCGCCGAGCACCCTGCGCGACCTGCTCGACTTCAAGGTTGACGGCGTGACGCCGGTGGCCATCGAGGAGGTCGAGTCGATCACCGCGATCCGCAAACGCTTCGTCACCCCCGGCATGTCGCTCGGCGCGCTCTCGCCGGAGGCGCACGGCACCCTCAATATCGCGATGAACCGCATGGGCGCCAAGTCGGACTCCGGCGAGGGCGGTGAGGATCCGGCGCGCTTCACGCCGCGCCAGAACGGCGACAACGAGAACTCGGCGATCAAGCAGGTCGCTTCCGGGCGCTTCGGCGTCACCGCCGAGTACCTCAACCAGTGCCGCGAGATCGAGATCAAGATCGCCCAGGGCGCCAAGCCCGGCGAAGGCGGCCAGCTGCCCGGCTTCAAGGTGACCGAGATGATCGCCAAGCTGCGGCACGCGACGCCGGGCGTCATGCTGATCTCGCCGCCGCCGCACCACGACATCTACTCGATCGAGGATCTGGCGCAGCTGATCTATGACCTGAAGCAGATCAACCCGGACGCCAAGGTCTGCGTGAAGCTGGTGGCGCGCTCCGGCATCGGCACCATCGCCGCCGGCGTCGCCAAGGCCAAGGCGGACGTCATCCTGATTTCCGGCAACGTCGGCGGCACCGGCGCCTCGCCGCAGACCTCGATCAAGTTCGCCGGCGTGCCCTGGGAGATGGGGCTCTCCGAGGTGCACCAGGTGCTGACCCTGAACCGCCTGCGCCACAACGTGACGCTGCGCACCGACGGCGGCATCAAGACCGGCCGCGACGTGGTGATCGCTGCCATCCTCGGCGCCGAGGAGTTCGGCGTCGGCACCGCCTCGCTGGTCGCCATGGGCTGCATCATGGTGCGCCAGTGCCACTCCAACACCTGCCCGGTCGGCGTCTGCGTGCAGGACGAGGCGCTGCGCAAGAAGTTCACCGGCACTCCGGAGAAGGTGGTGAACCTGTTCAGCTTCATGGCCGAGGAGGTGCGCGAGATCCTCGCCCGCCTCGGCGCGCGCAGCCTCAACGAGGTCATCGGCCGGACCGACCTCCTGAAGCAGGTCAGCCGCGGCGCCCAGCATCTCGACGACCTCGACCTCAACCCGCTGCTGGTGCAGGCCGAAACCGGCGATCTGCCGAGCTACTGCACCCTGCTCGGCCGCAACGAGGTGCCGGAGACGCTGGACGCCCAGATCATCGCCGACGCCAAGCCGCTGTTCGAGGACGGCGAGAAGATGCAGCTGCAGTACTCGATCCGCAACACGCACCGCGCGATCGGCACCAAGCTGTCGTCGATGATCACCCGGCGCTTTGGCATGACGGGCCTGAACCCAGGACACATGACGGTGCGCCTGCGCGGCTCGGCCGGGCAGTCGCTCGGCGCCTTCGCGGTGCAGGGCCTGAAGCTGGAAGTCTTCGGCGATGCCAACGACTACGTCGGCAAGGGGCTCTCCGGCGGCACCATCGTGGTGCGACCGCTGACCTCCAGCCCGCTGACCAGCAACGAGAACACCATCATCGGCAACACGGTGCTCTACGGCGCCACCGCCGGAAAGCTGTTCGCCGCCGGCCAGGCCGGCGAGCGCTTCTGCGTGCGCAACTCCGAGGCCGTGGCGGTGGTCGAGGGCTGCGGCTCCAACGGCTGCGAGTACATGACCGGCGGCGTCGCCGTCATCCTCGGCCCGGTCGGCCCCAACTTCGCGGCGGGCATGTCAGGCGGCATGGCCTTCATCTACGACGTCGGCGACCTGCTGCCGGAGCGCATCAATCCGGAGAGCGTGATCCATCAGCGCGTCGAGACCGACTACTGGGAGGCCCAGCTGCGCGAGCTGATCGCCGAGCACTGGCGTGAGACGCAGTCGGGCTTCGCCCAGCAGATCCTGGTGAACTGGGCGCAGGAGAAGCGGCGCTTCTGGCAGGTGGTGCCGCGCGAGATGCTGCAGCGCCTGGCGCATCCGGTGACCGCCGAGGCGGAGGCCGCAGTGCGGGCCTGAGGCGGCCGGCTTGCCGGGGCGGGGCAGCGGCCCGCCGCCCTCACGTGACTCTACCCAGGCGCGGGCGGGACGCTTATAGTCCGCGGCCATGCGCCAGCTCTACCACATCGCGATCGATCCCGGCTGCCGGGCTGTCCGGGTGATCCTGGCGGAGAAGGGGCTCGACTGCGAGCTGCGCACCGAGAAGGTGTGGGAGCGGCGCGAGGTCTTCCTGCGTCTCAACCCGGCGGGCCAGGTGCCGGTCTTCGTCGACGGGGACGGCACCTCGATCCCGGGCCCGGCGGTGATCGCCGAGTACCTCGAGGAGCGCTATCCCGAGCCCTCGCTGCTCGGAGCCAATCCCGTCGACCGTGCCGAGGTGCGCCGTCTCGCCAGCTGGTTCGGCGAGAAATTCCACCGCGAGGTGACGGCGAACCTGGTCGACGAGAAGATCATGAAGCGCTTCCTGAAGCTCGGCACGCCGAACTCCGGGGCGATCCGCGCCGGCCTCGCCAACATCCACTATCACCTGGAATACGTCGCCTGGCTCTGCGACCGGCGGCGCTGGCTGGCCGGCGACGCCTTCTCGCGCGCCGACATCGTGGCGGCGGCGGAGCTCTCGGCGGTCGACTACATCGGCGACGTGCCCTGGGCCGATCATGGCGGCGCCAAGGACTGGTACGCGCGGGTCAAGTCACGGCCGAGCTTCCGCAGCCTCCTCGCCGACCACATCTCCGGCGTCCAGCCGCCCAAGCACTACGCCGACCTGGATTTCTGACCGCCCGCTACTCCACCTTCACGTCGAGCTTGGCGAGGTTGGCCTGCGCGGCCGCGGCGGCGGGCGTCTCGGGGGCGAGACGGGTCACCTGCAGCCAGTCGTCGCGCGCGCCGGCGTCGTTGCCGGCAAGGCGCCTCAGGTTGCCGCGCTCCAGCAGGCCTTCGGGATTGCCGGGATCGAGCGTGAGCGCCGCCTCGACGTCGGCGAGCGCGGCCGCGCGGTCGTCGAGAAAGCGATAGGCGCTGGCCCGCAGCACCAGGATATCGGCGCGGTTGGGCGCGTGGGACAGCGCGCGGTCGAGGTCGTCGACGGCGTCGGTGTAGTCGCCGACGCTGGCGGCGGTCATCGCGCGGTCGACCAGCAGCTCGATGTTGTTGGGCTCGCGCGCCAGGGCGGTGGTCTGCACCGCGTAGGCGCGCTCGACGTTGCCGGCGGCGAGCCAGGCCTGCGCGGCCTGGATGAGGATCGGAATCTGCAGGTAGGCGTAGCTCGCCTCCAGGCTCGCCGCCAGGGTCTCCAGCTCCTCTCCGGCGGCCTCGTGGTGGCCGAGGCGCATGAGGGCGACGGCGGCGCAGTGGCGCGCCGGGTCGCTGCCGCCGAGGTCCGCCCAGGTCTGCGCCGCCTCCAGCGCCTCGTCGGGCGCCGTCTCGGCCAGGTCCATGCAGGCCTGGTACTGGGCCGCCTGCTCGAGGTTGTCGCTCTGTGCGCGGGCTGCCCCGGCCGCGGCCGCCGCCACCAGCGCGAGCGCCGCCGCGACGCTTAGAGCCTCTGCGCAAATTCTCATCGCCTGCTGGCCTTCCTCCGCTGCGCCGCCCTAAGGTGCGGGCGGCGCCATTCGCCACGAATGCCCGTCCGCCAAGTCTTTCGCCAAGTCTATAGAAGAGATGCCGCAAGGTTGAAACCCCATGACTTCCGCTTTGCCGCCCCCGCCCCCTTCGCAGCCCGCGCCGACGCCCGCTCCCGGCTGCGGGCGCCTGTTCTGCTTCGGGCTCGGCTTCAGCGCGCAGGCGCTGGCGCGCCGTCTCGCCGCGGCGGGCTGGGCGGTCGCCGGCACCACGCGCTCGGCGGAGAAGGCGGCAGCGCTGACGGCCGAGGGCCTCGCCGCCTTCGTGTTCGACCGCGCGCATCCGTTGCCGGAGGCCGCGCTCACCGGCACCACCCATCTGCTGGTCAGCATCGCGCCCGACAACGCGGGCGACCCGGTGCTCGACCTCCATGCGGAGGACATCGCCGCCCTGTCCGGGCTCGCTCCGGGGCTTCAGTGGGTCGGCTACCTCTCCACCACCGGGGTCTACGGCGACTGGCAGGGCGCCGAGGTCGACGAGACCGCCGAGCTGCGCGGCGCCAAGGGGCGCAACCGTCGCCGCATCGAGGCGGAGGCCGACTGGCTGGCGCTGCACAAAAGCCGCGGCCTGCCGGTGCATGTCTTCCGCCTCGCCGGCATCTACGGGCCGGGCAGGAGCGCGCTAGATCAGGTGCACGCCGGCCGCGCCCGGCGCATCAACAAGCCCGGCCACCTGTTCAGCCGCATCCACGTCGACGACATCGCGGCAACCCTGGCGGCCTCGATCGCAAGGCCCAATCCCGGGCGCATCTACAACGTCTGCGACGACGAGCCGGCGCCGGCCGCGGAGGTCACCGCCTACGCCTGCAAGCTGCTGGGCGTCGCGCCGCCGCCGCTCATCGCCCTCGAGGCGGCCGAGCTGTCGCCGATGGCCCTCAGCTTCTGGGAGGACAACCGCCTGGTCTCCAACCGCCGCCTGCACGACGAGCTCGGCGTCAGCCTCGCCTACCCCAACTACCGGGTCGGGCTGGAGGCCATCCTCGCGGCGGAGCGCTGAGCCAGCGTCCCGACCGTGCGCTCCAGGCGGGCGAGGTCCTCGGGCTCGGAGAGGCGGTGGGCGGCACCCTTCACCAGGGTCACCTCGACGTCGCGGCTCTCCAGCGCCTCGGCGAGGCGCAGGCTGGTCTGCCAGGGCACATCGGCGTCTTCCATGCCGTGGATGAGGCGCACCGGGCAGTCGAGCGGGATCGGCCTGCCGAGCAGCAGGTGGTCGCGGCCCTCCTCGATGAGCCGGCGGGTGATGCGGTAGGGCGTCTCGCGGTAGGCCGAGGGGTTGTCGACGTAGCCGACGGTCTCCAGCGCCCGGCGCTGTTCGGGCGTCGCGCGCGCCCAGATGAGGTCTTCGGTGAAATCAGGCGCCGCGGCGACGCCGGCCAGCCCGGCGACGCGCTCGGGCCGGGCGAGCGCCGCCAGCAGCATGATCCAGCCGCCCATGGAGGAGCCGACGAGGATCTGCGGGCCCTCGGTGAGGGCGTCGAGCACCGCCACGGCGTCGCCCGTCCACTCGCCGATGGTGGCGTCCTCGAAGCGGCCGGAGGAGGCGCCATGGCCGCGGTAGTCGAAGCGCACGAAGTCCCGGCCGCAGCGCCGCGCCCACGCCTCCAGCGCCAGCGCCTTGGTGCCGGTCATGTCGGACATGAAGCCGCCGAGGAAGATCACGCCGGGCGCGCCTCCAGCCGTCTCGCCGCTGGCTTTTCCTGCCTTCGTCTTGTAATAGGCGAGGACGGTGCCGTCGTCGCGCGCTAAACTCCCAAGGGCAGGGTGCGGCGGCGGGTCGGCCGGCAAGTCGGAAGGCGGCATGCTAACTCTCGCTAAACGATCTCTGTGGCAACGGTTTCCCGCGCAGCAGCTTCTCCGGCTACGGGAAAAGCAAGGGGCATGAGCGTTCCAGAGGCTAACATCGGCGTGACACAGGTCCAACGGGCGCCGTCCGGCGGCGGCCCGGTGGTGCTGCAGGTGGTGCCGAGCCTGGTGACCGGCGGGGTCGAGCGCGGCACCATCGAGATCGCCGCCGCCATCGTCGCCGACGGCGGCACGGCCATCGTCGCCTCCGAGGGCGGGCCGATGGAGAACGATCTGCGCCGCGCCGGCGCGCTGCACCTGAAGCTGCCGGCGGCCTCCAAGAATCCCATCGTGATGTACCGCAACGTGGCGCGGCTGGAGCAGATCATCACGGCTTACAACGTGGATATCGTGCACGTGCGCTCGCGCGCGCCGGCGTGGTCGGCCAGGCTCGCCTGCCAGCGCACCGGCCGGCACTTCATCACCACGTTCCACGCGCCCTACAATTTCTCCAACGCGCTGAAGAAGCGCTACAACCAGGTCATGACCGAGGGCGAGCGGGTGATCGCCATCTCCGAGTTCATCGCCCAGCACGTGCGCCAGCACTACAGCATCGACCGCACCCGCCTGCGCGTGATCCGCCGCGGCATCGACATTGCGCGCTTCGACCCCGACCGGGTCTCCGCCGAGCGCATGATCCAGCTGTCGACGCGCTGGCGGCTGCCCGACGGCGTGCCGCTCATCCTCATGCCCGGCCGCCTCACCCGCTGGAAGGGCCAGACCGTGCTGCTCGAGGCGCTCGCCCAGTTGAGCGGCCTCGACTACCGCTGCGTCATGGTCGGCTCCGACCAGGGCCGCGCCGCCTACCGGCGCGAGCTCGAGGCGCTGATCGCCCGCCACGGCCTCGGCGGCCGCGCCTCCATCATGGACGAGTGCGGCGACATGCCGGCGGCCTACATGCTGTCGGACGTGGTGGTCTCCGCCTCCACCGACCCCGAGGGCTTCGGGCGCACCGTCGGCGAGGCGCAGGCCATGGGGCGCCCGGTGGTGGCCAGCGACCACGGCGGCGCGCGCGAGCAGATCGTCGCCGAGCGCACCGGCTTCCTGTTCCCCTCCGGCGATGCGGCGGCGCTCGCCGCGGGCCTGCGCAAGGCGCTATCCCTGGCGCCGGACGCCCGCGCCCGCCTGCACGACGACGCCATCGCCCGGGTGCGCAGCGAGTTCTCCAAGGATCTCATGTGCGCCCGCACGCTGGGGCTCTACCGCGAGGTGCTGCGGGCCGGCGCCGGCGCGCACAGCCGCGCGCCCGCCCGGGCCGCGCGAACTTGACCTGGTCAGCGGGGCCCGGCAGCGCCGGCCCCTTGCCTTGACAGGTCTTGTATTCCTTCTAAAGTTCCCGCCGCTTTCAAACAGGACCCGGATTTCCGGGATTTACCATGGCAGTCACGACGGAAAACCAGCTCTCGATCACGCTCCCGGACGGCTCCAAGCGCGCCTTCGACGGGCCGGTCACCGGCGGCGAGATCGCGGCCTCCATCGGCCCCGGCCTCGCCAAGGCGGCGCTCGCCGTGAAGGTCGACGGGCGGCTGCGCGACCTCGCGCGGCCGATCGAGCGCGACGCGGCGGTGGAGATCGTCACCGCCGGCCATGCCGACAGCCTGGAGCTGCTGCGCCACGACTGCGCCCACGTGCTGGCCGAGGCGGTGCAGGAGCTCTATCCCGGCACCCAGGTCACCTTCGGCCCGGCCATCGAGAACGGCTTCTACTACGACTTCGCCCGCGACGAGCCCTTCACGCCCGACGATCTCACGGTCATCGAGCGGCGCATGCACGAGATCGTCGACCGCAACGAGGCCATCAGGCGCGAGGTGTGGGAGCGCGACGAGGCGATCCGCCACTTCGCCTCGCTCGGTGAGAAATACAAGGCCGAGCACATCGAGACGCTGCCGCAGGGCGAGGAGATCTCGATCTACCGCCAGGGCAACTGGCTCGACCTCTGCATCGGCCCGCACCTGCCCTCGACGGGCAGGCTCGGCCATGCCTTCAAGCTGACGAAGATCTCCGGCGCCTACTGGCGCGGCGACGCGCGCAATGCACAGCTTCAGCGCATCTACGGCACCTGCTGGGAGAACGACAAGCAGCTGAAGGCCTACCTCACCATGCTGGAGGAGGCCGAGAAGCGCGACCACCGCCGCCTCGGCCGCGAGATGGACCTCTTCCACCTGCAGGAGGAGGCGGCCGGCTCGGTGTTCTGGCACCCCAAGGGCTGGACGCTCTACCGCACGGTCGAGGCCTACCTGCGCCGCCGCCTGGAGGCGGCCGGCTACGTCGAGGTGAAGACACCGCAGCTGATCGACCGTTCCCTGTGGGAGGCCTCGGGCCACTGGGAGAAGTTCCACGAGCACATGTTCATCGCCGAGTCCGAGGAGCGCGTGCTGGCGGTGAAGCCGATGAACTGCCCGGGCCACGTGCAGATCTTCAAGCAGGGCATCACCAGCTACCGGGATCTGCCGCTGCGCATGGCCGAGTTCGGCGCCTGCCATCGCAACGAGCCCTCGGGCGCGCTGCACGGCATGATGCGGGTGCGCGCCTTCACCCAGGACGATGCCCACATCTTCTGCACGCCGGACCAGATCAACAGCGAGACGGTGTTGTTCTGCGATCTCCTGCGCCAGGTCTACCGCGACTTCGGCTTCGACGAGCTGGTGGTGAAGTTCTCCGACCGGCCCGCCGTGCGCGCCGGCGACGACGCCACCTGGGACAAGGCCGAGGGCGCCCTGAAGGCCGCCGTGCAGGACGCCGGGCTCGACTACACGCTCAACCCGGGCGAGGGTGCCTTCTACGGCCCCAAGCTGGAGTTCGTGCTGCGCGACGCCATCGGGCGCGACTGGCAGTGCGGCACCTTCCAGGTCGACTTCGTGCTGCCGGAGCGGCTCGGCGCCAGCTATGTCGGCGAGGACGGCGAGAAGCACCGCCCGGTCATGCTGCACCGGGCGATCCTCGGCTCCTTCGAGCGTTTCCTGGCCATACTCATCGAGCAGCACGCCGGGCGCTTCCCGCTGTGGCTGGCGCCGGTGCAGGTGGTGGTCGCCTCGATCACCTCGGACGCCAACGGCTACGGTGAGGAGGTCGCCCGCGCCCTGCGGGCCGCCGGCCTCCGCGTCGTGACCGACCTGCGCAACGAGAAGATCAACTACAAGGTGCGCGAGCACTCGCTCGCCAAGGTGCCGGTGATCGCCGTGGTCGGCCGCCGCGAGGCGGAGGAGGGCAAGGTCGCCCTGCGCCGCCTGGGCAGCAGCGAGCAAGAGAATCTTGCGCTCGGCGAAGCAGTGGCTAGGATCAAGGCTGAGGCGGCAGGCCCGGACGCCGCAGGGGCACCGGACGCCTAGTCTCAGGCAGAGAGAGTTTGGACGGGCCCGCTAGGGGCCGGTTCACGTTTGAGGGGAAGGTCCCGACCGGCTGCGGCGGGATCGGAAACCACCCTGGGCAGGAGACCGCCTGACAGGGAATCCTGTAACAGCAATGAGGAGCTAAGCAATAGCACGTCCACCTTTTGACAGCACGCCGTCCCGTGACGGACCGCGTGTGAACGAGATGATCACCTCGCCCCAGGTCCGCCTGGTCGACGAGAACGGAGAGCAGGTCGGCGTCGTATCGACGGCCGATGCCCGGCGCAGGGCGGAGAGTGCCGGACTGGACCTCATGGAGGTTTCGCCCAACGCCGATCCGCCGGTCTGCAAGATCCTCGACTACGGCCGCTTCCGCTACGAGGCCCAGAAGAAGAAGAACGAGGCCCGGAAGAAGCAGAAGATCATCGAGGTCAAGGAGATCAAGATGCGGCCCAACATCGACACCCACGATTACGAGGTGAAGATGCGCTCGATCCACCGCTTCATCGAGGAAGGCGACAAGGTCAAGGTGACCATGCGCTTCCGCGGCCGCGAGATGGTCCACCAGGATCTCGGCAAGCAGGTGCTCGACCG
>Ga0299913_10005313_pt1 | contig 10971 bp, 12 predicted proteins | sample RVTome_9_FD_201360 | JGI IMG/M metagenome (GOLD analysis project Ga0299913, IMG submission 201360) | Soil microbial communities from uranium-contaminated site in the Upper Colorado River Basin, Wyoming, United States - RVT155D38 (version 2) ... | reverse complement strand
CGTCGTCTCCCGCCGACACCGACGTCTCGTCACTCAGTTCGCTGGCCCCGCACTACGCGCTGCTCACCGGGCGTGCCACCACCACCGAGCCCGACCTCGCGTTCGTGGACCTCGGCGCCGCCGACGTCGGCCGGCGGCTGTCGAACGTGCTGGAACGCGACCAGGACTTCATCCGCCTCGCCGACCACGACGACCACGCGATCGGCCCGGACCGGCTCGACGCGCTGCTCGCCGACTTCTACTCGCGCTACTTCCCGGTCGCCGCGCCGTGGGAGTCGCAGGGCGATGCTTGAATGGCGGCATGCCAACGCTTCCGGTCGATCCGCTGCACAGCTACGCACGGCGGGTCGGGGACGACGTCAAGGTCGTGCTCGTCGTCAGCCCGACCGACGAGCCGCTCGGGGCAGACATCGCCCTGCGCCTGCGCAACAAGGCCGTCCTCGATGTCCCGGCCGCGATCGCTCCCGTCGGGGAGGGCCGCACCCGGATCGAGGCGCTGGTCCCTGGAGACGGGCTGAGCGACGGCACCTGGCGGCTGAAGCTCCTCGCCCCGACCACCGTCGGGCGCCGCAACCTCCAGACCCGGCTCCTGGTCCGCGCCGGGATGCCCATCGCGCTGCTGCCCGGACCGGCACCTGACACCCGGCTGACCGAGCCCGTTCCTACGGCGGTGTCGCCAGACCCGCCTGCGCGAGCAGGGAGGCGATCTCGCGTCTGGCCCGGGAGTCGTCGAGCTCCCGGAGGCGGCGCAGGTCGTCCCAGATAGGGGCCTTGAGGAGAGCCTCGGGATCGATCGCCCGGGAGCGGTTGATGATCTCGTCCGGGACGGCCTGGGGGTCCGGCACGACGTACTCCTCGACCAGGTCGTCGTAGGCCGTCAACAGCTCGGTGGAGGCGGGATCGGGGAGCAGGACGACGACCGTGCCCGTGGGCGCGGTGTCGACCTCGAGGCAGACCACATCCGGCCTGAGGTCACGCAGGGCGCCGAGGATCTTGTAGACGTCTCCCGCCCACAGCGGATTCGGTCGTGGCCTGCTGAAGTCGCGATCGGCCTGGACGACCGTGCGGGGCAGCATGTCGTCGATGACGATCACCGACGCCGCGTGCGTGAACCGCTCCGCGTTGATGAAGTCGCGCAGCGCGTACTCCGCGAGATGCATGCCGTCGATGAACGCGAGATCGACCACGGGCTCGTCGAAGTGCGCGAGTGGGTGGTCGCGAGCGAAGAACTCGTCGCTCGTCGCGCGCACCAGGTGCAGGTCGCAGAGCAGCTCCCGTCTGACGAGGAAGGCGGGGTCCACGCCGATCGACCGGGTGCGCGACAGGGTCATGCTGGCGCCGCGACTCACCCCGATCTCCAGATAGGTGCGCGGCTGGAGCAGCGCGTGGAGCCGCTGCAGGAGTTCGTGGCGTTCCACAACGCGACACGCTATCCGAGGCCACGCCGCCACCCGCACGGCGGCGGGTCTACGCCTCGCCCAGGGTCGACAGGACCACGGAGAGCTGGGCCTCGTCGTTGTTGGCGACGAAGGCCGTGCGATGCCCGCAGGCCGCGTCGATCATCCGCTGCGAGGGCGGCGGCTTCTTGCGGGCTCGTCGGTCACCGATCGTGAGCACCCTGGTGCCGGGTTCCGCGAAGGCCGACAGGTGCAGTGCCGAACCGGACAGACCCGCGAGCACCCGGGCCCCTCGGACCAGCTCGATCTGGTCGGCGACCGACATGGTCTCCGGGTGCACGACGGCGAAGCCGGCCTCGGCGAACCTGGTGTCGAGGTGGGTGTCCCACGCCTGGTCCGCCCGGATCCGGGCGCCGGAAGCTCCGGCGTGGAAGCGCGTCCGAGACAGGTAGACGCGCGGGTGTGACCCGCGGCGTCCCACCGCCGTCGAGATCCGCTGCCAGACCTCGACGGCGGGCGGCCGCACCCACTGCTTGAGCAGCACCGGCCTGGCCGGCACGAGGAGCCGCGCGACTCGGACCGGGCGCTGGGTCACGACCCGCAGGTCGGCTGCGCCGTAACCGGCGAGATCCAGCAGCTGTCGCTGCCACGGGGTGAGCTCCGGCCTCCTCAACCCGAACCGCTCGCCCCCGCTGGCCACGGGGCCGCGGGCGGGGTGGTGGACGAGCACGCCGGTCAGCGGCGGGTCGTACGTCGTCGGGTCGGGCCAGAGGTTGGGCAGGAGCTCCAGGAGGAAGTGACCGAAGTGGCCGCACCAGTGCCCGGCGTACAACCAGGTCCCCCGCAGCCGACGGGTCCGCAGCGGGATGCGCACCCGGTCGGGATCGGCGGCCACGGGGTCGAGGGCGTCGCCGTCCCAACCCCGCTGGGAGTTCGGGACGAGCACGCCCGCGCTGTCGTACACGGCGCCGCGCACCCACTTGTAGGGGCCGCTGTCGGTCCGCAGCGGACCCCGCTCGAACCTGGTCACGAAGGCATGGTCGACAGCGACATTGTCGACGTCGGAGGTGGGTGCATCCTCGCCTGGCTCCGCCCCGGTCCACACCATCACGGCTCAGTCGGGGATCCGGTTGCCGTGCTCGTCCCAGTGCGCGGCGACCTTCTTGCTCGGCTGCACCCGCGGCGGCTCGCCGGGCATCTTGGGATAGTCGGGCGGGTAGTTGAGCTCGACGGCGCCCTGCTCCTCCCACAGGGCGAGCAGCGGATCGAGCGAGTACGCCGTGTCGTCGATCGTCGCCCACGGGTCGCCGTCGGTGAGGCGGTCGGGGACGGTGAACAGGTTGTACTCCCCCGGGTCGGTAACGCCCGCCAGCTCTTCCCAGGTCATCGGCGTCGAGACCGGGGCGCCGGGGACGGGCCGCAGCGAGTAGGCAGAGGCGATCGTCCGGTCGCGGTTGTTCTGGTTGAAGTCGACGAAGATCCGCTCCCCCCGCTCCTCCTTCCACCAGTTCACGGTCACCTGGTCGTCGCGCTTCGCCAGCTCGCGGCCGAACCCGATCGCGGCGTGCCGGACGTCGACGAACTCCCATCGCGGCTCGATCCGCACGTAGATGTGCACGCCGGCCTTGCCCGAGGTCTTCGCGTAGCCCACCAGACCGAGCTCCTCGAACAGCTCCCTCGCGACACCGGCGACCCGGACCGCGTCGGAGAACGTGGTACCCGGCTGCGGGTCCAGGTCGATCCGCAGCTCGTCGGGGTGGTCGACGTCGGTGCGGCGTACCGGCCACGGGTGGAAGGTGATCGTGCCCATGTGCGCGCACCAGACCGGCACCGCGATCTCGGTCGGGCAGATCTCCTCCGCGGTGCGCCCGGAGGGGAACGTGATCCCCACGGTCTCCAGGTAGTCCGGAGCCCCCTTCGGCACCCGCTTCTGGTAGAACGCGTCGGCGTCCTTGTCCTGCGGGCCGGTGGCGAGCTTCATGCCCGGCCGTACCCCGGCGGTCCACCGCTCCAGCGCGGTCGGCCGGTCCCGGAGCGCCCGCATCAGCCCGTCGCCGACGCCGGCGAAGAACTCCGCCACCATCAGCTTGGTGACCTCGGGGGTGCGGTCGGTCGCCTCGTAGATCACCCGGTCGGGGCTGGACACCCGCACCGCGCGCCCGCCCGCGTCGACCTCGGCAGCAGGGGTCTTCGCCATGGCGTCACGCTAGCGGGCGAACGCCTACTTCTTCTTCGCCCTTTCCTGCGCCTTCTCCTGCGCCTTCTCCTGGGCCTTCTCCACGACCGGCTCGCTGCGGATCAGCTCGCTGACGCTGAGTGCCGGACCGGCGAGCTTCTCCAGCGAGTCGACCACGGCGGTGTGGCTGGCGGCGAGCCGCTCGACGACGTCGGCCATCTCCTTCTGGAGCTGGGCGAACGAGGTCATCGCGTTGGCGAGGTTGCGCTGGCTCGCGAGCAGCGACTCCATCGGCTTGGTGCTCGAAGCGGCCAGGTCGCCGACCGCAGCCACCAGAGTGGTGAGCCGGTGCAGCGCCTCCTCCGGCTGGGTGACCGCGTCGCGGCCGAGCTTGACGACGCCCTCGAACGCCTCGGAGACGAGGCCCATCGCCTTCTTCTGAGAGCTGCTCAGCAGCTGCCACGGGTCGGCCATGGTCCGACGGTAGACGAGTCGGGCCGGATATGCGGGAGACAGCATCGGGTCGGCGCCGTACTTTGGCGTCGTGACCGACGGCTTCGACGACCTCACGTTCGCCACCCTGGACGTTGGCAAGGAGGGTGATCCGACGGATGCCCGGGTCGCCGGCTGGGCGGACGCGCTGACCCGCGGGTTTCACATGGGCCGGCCACAGGGGAAGTTCCGCAGCGCGTGGCTGGAGCACATCAGGGCCGACGGGGTCGTGGTGCGGGGAGCCTGGCAGGCGGAGCCGACGATCGGGCCGGGGACGATCCCGGTGGCGACGTACGCGAGCTTCGACAAGACCCTCAACAGCGGCGGCGCCGAGCCGCTCCAGCCGTTGCGGATGATCACCGACGTCACCGTGGCGCCCACGCACCGCCGGCGCGGCCTGCTCCGGAGGCTGATCACCGACGACCTGCAGGACGCCGTCGACCGCGGCGTGCCGCTGGCGGCGCTGACCGTGTCCGAGGGGGCGATCTACGGGCGGTTCGGGTTCGGGCTGGCCACCTACTCGCGGCGGGTCGAGGTGGACACCACGACCCGGTTCGCACTGCGCGAGCTCGGCGCCCTCACGCCGGGACGGGTCGAGCTGGTCGAGCCGATGGAGGCGTGGCCCGCGGTCGCGTCGGTGTTCGAGCGCTTCCACGCCACGACCCGGGGCTCCGTGGCACGGCCGGAGTTCTACCGGACCCAGCTGACCGGCGAGCTGAACGCCGCCCAGACCTCCGAGGACACCGACCTGCGGGCCGCGGTCCATCTCGGCCCGGACGGCGAGCCCGACGGACACGCGCTCTACCGGCACGCCGGACGGAGCGAGGAGGTCCCCACCGTCGACGTCGTCGACCTGGTGGCGCTGACCCCGGCGGCGTACCTGCGGCTGTGGCGGTTCCTCGCCGACATCGACCTGGTGCGGCGGGTCCGCTGGAACCGCGCGCCGATGGACGACCCCCTCCCCTGGGCGCTCGTGGAGCCGCACGTCGTGAAGGTGGCCGGGGTCGACGACATGCTGTGGGTGCGAGTGCTCGACGTGCCGAACGCACTGGCGGCCCGGCCGTGGGATGCGGACGGGTCGGTGGTTCTCGAGGTCGACGACCCGCTCGGGCACGCCGCCGGCCGCTGGCTGGTCCGCACCGAGGGTGGCCGGGCCACGGTCACCCGCAGCGACGACCCGGCCGGGGTGCGGCTGGCCGCCGACGCGCTCGGCTCGCTCTACCTCGGTGGCGTTCCCGTCGCCACCCTCCACGGGGGCGGGCGGCTGGCCGGCGACGGCCCCGCGCTGGAGACCCTGGCCGCGATGGCGGACGCCGGCCCGACGCCGTACTGCATTACGGGGTTCTGACGGCTGGGCCGCCGCCCTCGAAGCGCGTGCAGCGTGCGGCTACCGTTGGGGCCATGCCGTATCAGGTGGAGAAGTCCGACGACGAGTGGCGCAAGGAGCTGTCGGCCGAGGAGTACGCCGTGCTGCGCCAGGCCGGCACCGAGCGCGCGTTCACGGGTGAATACACCGACGCCGAGACCAAGGGCGTCTACCGCTGCAAGGCGTGCCAGTCGAAGCTGTTCGAGTCGGACACGAAGTTCCACTCCGGATGCGGGTGGCCGAGCTTCTACCAGCCGATCAGCGACACCATCGAGTACCTCGAGGACGGCTCCCACGGCATGAAGCGCACCGAGGTGCGCTGCGCCAACTGCGGCTCGCACCTCGGGCACGTCTTCCCCGACGGCTACGGCACTCCGACCGGCGACCGCTACTGCATCAACTCGATCAGCCTCACCCTCGAGCCGGCCGACTCGGCCGACTCGGCCGAGTGACCCGCATTTCGGCGACTGGTTTCGCCGGCGCCTGACGGTGGAAGGCTCTCGGCTGCGCGCCGCGGAGCCGACTGCTCGACGCTCCGCCGGCGCGCGCATCGACGCCGAGCGAGGAGGAGCCAGGTGAGTGAGTCGGGGATCGCCCAGGCCGCGGCACATGCCGAGCTGCAGCATCTCGGCTGGGAGGAAGTGGACTTCGGGCACGTACGGAAGACCTTCTCCTACGGCGCCATGGGACATGTCCGGACGACCATCACCGTCCACACCTACACCGGGTCGTGGGAGGCGGAGACGTCCGGTGGCGAGCCTCCGGACAGCCTGATCGAAGGCTGGGCGAAGGGCGCCCAGGACGTCATCAACAAGTGGCCGCCCAAGATCGAGGCCGTGTTCCGCAAGTGGCGCGACATCCCCAGCGAGTGGGACTTCTGGGAGGAGACCTGGGGGCTCGACCACGCCACCAAGGAGCTCACGCTTTCCCCGGACGAGGATTCCGAGGGCTCCCTCGAGCTCGGCAATACCCGCCTGGCGGCCGACCTGGACAACGTGCGACTGCGTACCGGCGACCTGAACGGCACGTACGCCGAGAAGTTCCGCGAGGACTACGTCTCCTACCTGCAGCCGACCATCGCCAATCAGGGCGCGGTCACCGCCCTGCTCGCCGTCGCGACCCACACCATGGAATCGCTGTGGGGCAAGACCTACGTCGACCTGATCGACATCGAGTACAAGGCCGAGAACGCGATGGAGGCGTCGGCCCCGTCCGGCGACGGCGGCGGCGACGCCCTGGTCGCGGGGTTGCTGGTGGTGGGGGCGGTGGCGGCAGGAGTGTCCGCCGTCGCGACGGCCGGCGGCAGCGTGGCCGTGGCCGCGGCGCTGGTCGGCGGCAGCGCGAGCGCGGCCGGCTCGCTCCTCAGCCACTTCAGCGACGATCCGGAGCCGAAGAAGATCCCACTCGGCGCCGACCACCCCGACGAAGTCTTCACCAAGCTCGAAGAGGCGCTCGACGAGCTGGACCGCCAGATCGAGGCGCAGGAGCGCGACCTGGTGACCCTGCTGAGCGCCGGGCACGACCTGACCACCGTCCAGGTCCCGCACTCCGACCTCAGGCTGAAGCGGAGCGGCATCACGGACGCGGCTCCGGGAGAGGTGCTGGAATCCCAGCAGCTGGTGACCGTCGACGGGGAGACGATCGCGAAGATCACCGAGCTGTGGCTGCCGACCATCGTCGGCGACCTGCGGTCGGCGCGAGAGGAGCTGGACGCGAAGGTCGCGCCCTGGCGGCGCCCGAGCGGCATCGGGCTGGAGCCGACCGGTGCCTGGCCGCAGTTCCGCGACCTTCAGTCCGCGATGGTCGAGGTGATCGGGGCCACGGCGGACGAGCTCGAGGGGGCTGCCACCGCCCTGCAGGAGGCGGCGCGACTGATCGGCCTGTCGGACGAGGAGGCCAACCGGCAGTTCGACCGGAAGGCCGACAAGATCATCGAGCAGGACATCTAGGAGGGTCTGTGGCTATCCGTGCGGCCGCCCTGCTGGTGGCGGGGGTCCTGGTCGGCTCCCTCGTCGCCTGCAACGACGATCCGGGGCCGGACGGGCCGGGAGGCGGCTCTGGCGACGCCCTCGTCGACGCCCGCCCGGAGTCCGTGACGGGGAGCGAGATGTGGGTCCAGCTGCCGACGGGGCGGCTGACCGTGACCGTGGGCGAGCCGGTCACGACCATCCCCGCCGACCAGAGCCACGTGCGCGAGGACGGCGTCCCTCAGGAGATCACCGCCGACGACGGTCAGGTCTTCCTCCCGATCGAGATCGAGCCCGAGCCCGGGGCCGGAGTGCCGGGTGTGATCTACCAGTCGGCCACGCGGGAGGACACCGTCCAGCCGGAGGTGTCGATCCGAGTCGGCGACGAGGAGTTCCCCCTCGGCACAACCGAGGAGGTCGGGACCCAGCCCGTCTACGCCCGGGTGGACGAGAGTGACGGCTCGCCCATCGGCGTGGCGGTCGACTTCGCCGGAGTGACCCAGTCGGTCGACCAGGACGGGGCCCGTGAGACGGGCGCGGCTGCCGGTCTCTACGACCTGCCGGACGAGCTCGAGCAGCGCCCCTGCCGGGGCGCGTGGACCACGGACCCCGAGGCGACGGTGACCGTGGACTGCACCTACGTGGTCGGGCACTACCCCTACCTCGCGGGACTGGGCTGGGCGCACGAGCAGGAGCCGGGCCGGACCTGGGCGTTCGTCGCGACCACCACGGCCCTGGGGTCGGCCGACCTCGCCGGTGGGCGGCGGTGCGACGCCGTGGGTCTCGAGGGCTCGGGGACCGCTGCTCTCGACGGCGAGGATGCCGCCGCCGACCTCACGACCGTGAACACTCCGACCACCGCGGACGGCTCGTTCGTCTCGCTGAGCCAGGCGTTCCCCGTGGAGGAGGGCGCCACCCGGCACGATCTGACGGTCGAGCGGACCTACCCGTGCCGGACCGGCGGCGAGGCACGGGAGCTGCGGCTGACGACCGAGTTCCCTATCGACGCCAATTGACGTCGTGCCTGGCTGAGCTCGCCGTACTCGCGGCGCCGGCTCCCGGGCCGCGCGTTTCCACGCAATTGTTGGCGTAAGCACCTGCCGTGGCGCCAAACCGGGTGCCCTTCGCCGCAATTGCTCTGAAAGGCGCAACCACCGGCGCACCGGGACGTCGACGCGACTGTCCTATGGTGCCCCGGTGACGCGCTACCGGATCGCCATGTGGTCGGGGCCGCGCAACCTGTCCACCGCGATGATGCGCAGCTTCGGCAACCGGCCCGACTGCACGGTCGTCGACGAGCCGTTGTACGCCGCGTACCTCGCCGAGACCGGTCTCGACCATCCCGGCCGCGAGGACGTGATCGCCTCCCAGCCAACAGACTGGCGGGTGGTGTGCCGTGAGCTGACCGAGGGTCCGGTGGCGACGCCGCTTCAGTACCAGAAGCACATGACCCACCACCTGCTGCCGGGCATCGACCGCGCGGCGCTGGGCGGGCTGCACCACGCCTTCCTGGTGCGCGACCCCGAGCGGGTGCTCACCTCCTACGCGAAGGTGCGCGAGGAGCCGACGCTCGAGGACCTCGGGCTGCCCCAGCAGGTCGAGCTGTTCGAGCGGTACGGCGGCCCGGTCGTCGACGCCGCCGACGTGCTGCGCGACCCCGCGACCACCCTAGGGCTGCTGTGTGCGGCGCTCGGGATCGAGTTCGACGAGGCGATGCTGGCGTGGCCTGCCGGGCCGCGGGAGACCGACGGCGTGTGGGCGCCGCACTGGTACACCGGCGTGGAGGCCTCGACCGGCTTCGCGCCGTACTCCCCCGGCAGCGGCGACCCGCTGCCCGGTCACCTGCAGCCGCTGCTGGAGCGGTGCCTGCCCTACTACGACGCCCTGGCGGCGTACCGCCTGCGGCCGGAGGAGACCTGATGAAGCAGACCTACGACGAGCGCAACCGCGACCTGCTCGTCTCGATCAACGGAGTGCTCCGGCACCGGGACGAGGCGGGGGTCAGCCCGTTCGACTCGGTCGTGCAGGGCGGCGACGCGGTGTGGGAGGGGCTGCGGCTCTACGACGGCCGGATCTTCCGGCTCACCGAGCACCTCGCGCGGCTGCGGCGTTCGGCCACGGCACTGGCGTTCACGGCGATCCCGGGCGACGAGGAGATTGTCGAGCAGATCCGGGCCACCCTGGCCGCCAACGAGATGCGCGACGACGTGCACATCCGGCTCACCCTCACCCGCGGCGTGAAGATCACCAGCGGCATGGATCCGCGGCTCAACCAGGCGGGGCCGACGCTGATCGTGCTGGCGGAGTTCAAGTCACCGGTCTACGACGACAGCGGCATCGCCCTGGTCACCTCGTCCGTACGCCGGCACCGCCCCGACTCCCTCGACCCCAAGATCCACCACAACAACCTGCTCACCTCGATCCTCGCCAAGATCGAGGCCAACGTCGCCGGGGCCGACGACGCGCTGATGCTGGACGACGCGGGCTTCATCGCCGAAACCAACGCCACCCACGTCTTCCACGTGTCCGGGGGCGTGGTGCGCACGTCGACGACGCGCGCCTGCCCCGAGGGCATCACCCGCGAAGCGGTGCTCGAGCTCTGTGCTTCGTCCGGGATCGCGAGCGCGGTCGGCGACCACTCCTTGACCCAGCTCTACACCGCCGACGAGGCCTTCGTGACCGGCACCATGGGCGGGCTCACGCCGGTGGTGTCCGTCGACGGGCGGATGATCGGCACCGGCGCCCAGGGTCCGGTGACCGCGCGGCTGGTCGAGGCGTACGCCGCGCTCACCGCGGACTCGGGCACGGTCGTCGTCTAGGCGGGTTCGGCGCTGGTGACGACGTACTCGTCACCGTCGAAGTGGCCGTCGACGACGAACTCGCCCCACCGCACCCGCCCGACCTGGTCGTAGTGGCCCTCGTAGTCGGCCCAGCTCCAGCCGCGGATCGGCGGCCCGCCGCACTGGGGTGGGTAGGACTCGGCGATCGGGCCCAGGCACAGCTCCGGCCGCTCGACGTCCATCACGATCACCGGCACGGGGATCGTCGGCTCGCTCGCCGGCGGCTTCGTTGCGGGGTCCGTGGCCCGGTCCGGGTCGTCGGAGTCGGCGGAGCAGGCGGTGCCGGCCAGGAGCAGCGCGGCCAGTGTGGGGGCGATCCTGCGCCCGGCGCGGGTGCGGGCGCTCACCGGCCCACCGCTTCCAGTGCCGAGAACACCCGCACCACTCCGGCGCCGTACTCCTGGTCGGCCCAGGCCTGGATCGAGCCGTCGTCGTAGACCACCGAGACCTCCACCTGGTCGAAGCCGGAACCGGCGCTGAGGGTCCCCGGCAGCTTGAAGATCTCGTCCTGGATCCGGCGCAGCTCTCGCTCGGTGTGCTCGGCGCGGGTCACGCACAGCGCACCTCCCCACACCTCACGCAACGCCGTCTCCGCGGCCTGGGGGTCACCCGTGACCTGCACATTGAGCACCAGGAGCTTCGGGTCGTTGAGCTCACGCTCCATCTCGTACGGATCGTCGGAGCCGGAGGCAGGGTTGATCGACTGATCCATCCAGCTGCCCGCGTAGCCCTC
>Ga0299913_10005312_pt1 | contig 10971 bp, 7 predicted proteins | sample RVTome_9_FD_201360 | JGI IMG/M metagenome (GOLD analysis project Ga0299913, IMG submission 201360) | Soil microbial communities from uranium-contaminated site in the Upper Colorado River Basin, Wyoming, United States - RVT155D38 (version 2) ... | reverse complement strand
GATCTTCGCGGTGGAAGCCGATCCGCCCGAGGGCGAGCTGCCGTACACCGTGCAGCTCAGCGCCGACGCGACCGACCCCGAGGGTGAGGCGCTCTCCTACGCGTGGAACTTCGGCGACGGGACGACCGGGACCGGCGCCACCGTGAGCCACACGTACGAGCTGTCGGGCGTCTACAGGCCGACGGTGACGGTGACGGACGCGTCCGGCGCGTCGGCCAGCGACGCCGTCCGCGTCGAGGCGATTCCCCAGCCGTCACCGCCCATCGTCTGCGCGGACCCCGACAGCGATCCCGTCCCCGACGACGAGTTCGACGGTGACCGCCTCGACGGCTGCCGCTGGGACGCGGTGGTGCGCCCCGACCTCAACCGCTTCCGCGTCGAGGGCGGCCAGCTCAAGATCGACACGACCCCGACGAACCTGTTCGACGCTGGCGGCAACGCCCCGAACCTCATCCTGCAGACGTTCCCCGAGGGTGACTGGGTCGTGGAGACGAAGGTCTCCGGCGACGTCTGCGAGCGGTGGCAGCAGGGCGGCATCCTCGTCTACGAGTCCGACGCGACCTTCCTGAAGTTGGACTACGTCGGCACCTCGCAGCCCGGACAGCCCTGCGTCCGCAAGATCGAGATGCGCCACGAGATCGGCGACGTCTTCCAGCCGGCGTTCCCGGAGGTCACGCTGCCCGACGACGTCACCACCTGGTACCTGCGGCTGGAGAAAGTCGGGTCCGACTACACCGGCTCCTACAGCGCCGACGGCGAGACCTTCACCGAGCTCGCCACGATCACGAACACCGCGCTCGGGGGCGCCGACGTCGGGCTCTACGCCTTCGGGCAGGAACAGACGCAGTCGGTGACCGTGGCCTTCGACTACTTCCACGTCCTCGGCTTGGTGCCCCCGGACACCACGCCGCCGACGGTGACCGCGACGCTCGACCCGCCCGCGCCCAACGGCGACCCCGCCCCCGGCTACGAAGGCACGTACAACACGCCCGTGGAGGTCACGTTGGACGCCGGCGACGACGGGTCGGGCGTCGACACCGTCGAGTACGCCCTCGACGGCGGCGCCTGGACCGCCTACGAGGGACCGTTCACCGTGTCCGACGACGGCGAGCACACCGTCGCCTACCGGGCGACCGACGTTGCCGGCAACACGTCGGAGGAGGGCAGCGTCACCTTCGAGATCAGGTCCGACGCCTGCCCCGGCTCGGACCTGCGCGCCACGGTGATCGTCGGGACCGTCGACTCCGGCGTGCCCAACGACGACCGCGGCGACGGCTGCACCATCAACGACCTCATCGAAGACGACCGCGACTGGCCCAGCAAAGGCCGCTTCATGCAGCACGTGCGCGCGGTCACCAACGAGCTTCGCGGCGACGCGGTCATCACCCGCCAGGAGCAAAACGCCATCCTGGCCGCCGCGGGGGAGTCCGACATCGGATGACCGCGCACTGACCTGTTCTCGGGCCGGCCGCCCTGTCCACCGGTCCGAGGACGTCAACCCGGGCTGGCGTCCCTGACGCCGGCGGAAAGGACGCGCACATGCGCCGCCGCCTCGCCTTCGTCCTCTGCGCCATTGTCGCCCTGTCGCTGCCGTCACCGGCGTCAGCCAAGCAGCCGGTCGATACCGATCCCGCCCGCGGGACGCTGGAGCGCTACGCAGCAGACACCTGGCGCTCGTTCGTTGCGATGACCGACCCCGACAGCGGCCTGCCGGCCGACCGGCTTCACATCGACGGCACCGTCAGCGTGCAGACGTCAACCACGAACATCGGCGGCTACATGTGGAGCGCGGTCGTCGCCGAGGCTGTCGGCTTCATCGACCGCGACGAGCTGGTCGACAGGCTAATCACCACCATCGGCACGCTCGAGTCGATGGAACGCGACGAAGACAGCGGCCAGTTCTACAACTGGTACGACCACCGCACCGGGGAGAGGCTGACCACCTGGCCGCCGACGGGCGCGCCGCTCGTGGGGCGGCTGTCGTCGGTTGACAACGGATGGCTTGCCACGGGACTGCAGGTGGTCCGCAGCTCCGTTCCCGAGCTCAGTGCCCGCGCGGGCGGGATCTATGACGGCATGGATTTCGGCGCCTACTACGTCCCGGAACGGAATCTCATCGCCCGCAGCATCGTGCCCGAGACCGGCGCGAAGCCCTGCTGCTACGACACCCTCGGCGAGGTGCGCATCGGCAGCTACATCGGCATCGGCAAGGGTGAGATTCCGCAGCGGCACTACTTCGGGCCGTGGCGGACGTTCCCGGATACGTGCCAGTTCTCGTGGCAGCAGTCCAAGCCGGTCGGTGGGTGGCGAACCTACCTCGGCGTTGACGTGTTCGAGGGCGCCTACCACTACCCCTACACCGACGAGTACGTGGTTCCCAACTGGGGCGGCAGCATGTTCGAGGCCTTGATGGTGCCGCTGTTCGTGCCCGAGGAGGACTGGGGCCAGCGGAGTTGGCGGGTGAACCACCCCGCGTTCGTGCGCGGCCAGATCGCCCACGGCCTCGAGGAGGCGCAGTACGGGTACTGGGGCTTCTCGCCTGCCGACGTGCCCGAGGGTGGTTACCGCGCCTACGGCACACCGTGGCTCGGGATGGACCCCCTCGGCTACCCGTCGAACAACGACAACACCACCGTCGACCCCGGCTATCCGGGCTGCCCCGACAGCGAGCCACAGCCGCTGCCCGGCCCGGAGGACTACACCAACGGCGTCGTGACGCCGCACGCGTCGTTCCTCGCGCTGCGCTGGGCGCCAGAGGAGGTCATGGACAACCTCGCCAACCTCGAACGTGACTTCGACATCTCCAGCGACTGGGGCTTCCGCGACTCGGTGAACGTCGACACGGGCACGGTCTCGGAGTTCTACCTGGCGCTGGACCAGGCGATGATCATGGCCGCGCTCGGCAACCACCTCGCCGACGACCTGCTGCGCAAAGCCTTCGTGACCCCGCAGTTCCGCGGGCGGCTCCAGCCCGTCATGGCCATGGAGGAGTTCGCCAACTTCCGGCGCCGATAGGATCGGTCGGCTACCTCGCTGCGGCTGCGGGGACGTTCGGCCCGTACGAATCCTCGATCGACAAGCGTTGCAGGCCGCGATAGGTCCGGTGGTGGTGCGAAACGCCGAGGTGCGCGCCCGAAGGGATTCGAACCCCTAACCTTCTGATCCGTAGTCAGATGCTCTATCCGTTGAGCTACGGGCGCAGTCCGGCCCGTTCACGGGCCTCCGCAACTCTACAAGACAGCGACTCTCGGGCCCGAATCGTCGCCCGGCTCGAGACGGCTCAGGACGGGTCTGGGCTTGCGCTCACGTCGACGTTGGGCTCGTTGATGTCCACGTCGGCCTCGCCGCCGAAGTAGAAGAACGCTGCCACCCCGACCGCAGCGAGGACCAAGATCGCGATCAGGAAGCCGGATGCGGTGCTGCCCGCGTCACGGCGAGAGGGGCTCTGGCGGGCTACTCGGCGGATCGACATCGGACAACTCCGTGGTGAGAGCGACAGGGGGCGTTTTGGGAGGTACCCGCATCGACGGCGCCACAACCCCCCTGCCACGGAGGGTGGTCCAGGGGTTACCGTGACGGGAAGATCGAAAGGGATGCGGACCAGAGATGACTGCCGAAGCGCTCGACGCCCCGACCACACACCACCGGCTCCTCAGCTGGGTGCAGGACGTGGCCGAGCTGACCCAGCCCGAGCACGTGGTGTGGTGTGACGGTTCGGACGAGGAGTGGGAGCGGCTCACCACCGCCCTGGTCGACTCCGGCACCCTGGTCCGGCTGGCTGAGGACAAGAAGCCCAACTCCTTCTGGTGCGCCTCCGACCCCTCTGACGTCGCCCGTGTCGAGGACCGCACGTTCATCTGCTCGCGCGACGAGGCCGACGCCGGCGCGACGAACAACTGGATGGACCCGGACGAGATGAAGGAGGTCATGACTGACCTCTACCGAGACTGCATGCGCGGTCGCACGATGTACGTCATCCCGTTCTGCATGGGCCCGCTCGAGGCCGACGCCCCGATGTTCGGGGTCGAGATCACCGACTCGGCGTACGTCGTGTGCTCGATGCGCATCATGGCCCGGATGGGCGCGTCCGTCCTGGAGCGGATGGGCGAAGGAGACGACGGCGCTGACTTCGTCCCGTGCCTGCACTCCGTGGGCGCCCCCCTCGAGGCCGGGCAGGCCGACGTGCCGTGGCCGTGCAGCGACACGAAGTACATCACCCAGTTCCCCGAGGAGCGGATGATCTGGAGCTACGGCTCCGGCTACGGCGGGAACGCACTGCTCGGCAAGAAGTGCTACTCGCTGCGCATCGCGTCGGTGATGGCCCGCGACGAGGGCTGGCTCGCCGAACACATGCTGATCCTGAAGATGACGTCGCCGCAGCAGCAGGTCTACTACGTCGCGGCGGCGTTCCCCAGCGCCTGCGGCAAGACCAACCTCGCGATGGTGGAACCGACCGTCGAGGGCTGGAAGGTGGAGACGCTGGGCGACGACATCGCCTGGATGCGCTTCGGTGAGGACGGCAAGCTCTACGCGCTCAACCCCGAGTTCGGTCTCTTCGGCGTCGCACCGGGCACTGGCTGGCACACCAACCCGAACGCGATGCGCACGATCGCCAAGGGCAACTCGATGTTCACCAACGTCGCGCTGACCGACGACGGCGACATCTGGTGGGAGGGGATGACGGAGGAGCCGCCGGCCCACCTCACCGACTGGAAGGGCCGCGACTGGACGCCCGACTCCGAGGAGCCGAGCTCACACCCGAACAGCCGGTTCTGCACCCCGATCAAGCAGTGCCCCATCATCGCCCCGGAGTACGACGACCCGCGCGGCGTGCCGATCTCGGCGATCCTGTTCGGCGGACGGCGCAAGTCCACCATCCCGCTGATCACTGAGGCACGCGACTGGCTGCACGGCGTCTTCATGGGCGCGACGCTGTCGTCCGAGACGACTGCGGCGGCGACGGGGGAGGTCGGCGTCGTGCGACGTGACCCGATGGCGATGCTGCCGTTCATCGGATACAACGCGGGCGACTACTTCGACCACTGGATCTCGGTCGGCAAGGAGGGCGACGCCTCGAAGCTGCCACGGATCTACTACGTCAACTGGTTCCGTCGCGACGAGGACGGGTCGTTCCTCTGGCCCGGGTACGGCGAGAACAGCCGGGTGCTCAAGTGGGTCGTCGAGCGGATCGAGGGCATTGCCGGTGCAGTCGAGACCCCGATCGGTCAGGTCCCGACTCCCGAGTCCCTGGACGTATCCGGACTCGGCCTGACGACGGAGCAGCTGGAGAAGGCCCTCGCCGTCGATGTCGACGAGTGGCGCGAGGAGCTGCCGCAGATCCAGCAGTGGTTCGAGAAGATCGGCTCGGACAAGGTGCCCGCCATGCTCTGGACCGAGCTCGACGCCCTCCGGGCCCGCCTCGGCGCCGACTGAGGGACGAGCGGGTTTCGACACGCCTCGGTAGGTAACACAGCCTCCCAGCACGCCACCGCCGATCGACGGTGGCGAGAAACGGGAGGACACCATGAGCAACCCCACCGGGGGCTATCAGCCACCCAGCACCACTCAGCCACCAAGCACGACGACGGTCGCCAAGGACGAGGCCGCTGGCGTCGGGCAGAGCGCCAAGGACGCCACCGGTCAGGTCGCCTCCACCGCGGCCGAGCAGGCCAAGAACGTGGCCGGCGAGACCAAGCGCCAGGCGAAGGACCTGATCGACCAGGCCGGCAGCCAGGTCACCGAGCAGGCCGGCGCCCAGAAACAGAAGGCCGTCGGAGGACTCCGGTCCCTCGCCGACGAGCTGCGGTCCATGGCCGAGGGGAACGGCGCGCAGAGCGGCATGGTGGGCGACCTCGCCCGGCAGGCCTCGGACAAGGCGCAGGACTTCGCGGGCTGGCTCGACCAGCGTGACCCAGGGAGCCTGGTCGAGGAGATCCGTCAGCTCGCCAGGCGTAAGCCCGGCTCGTTCCTGATCGGGGCGGCGCTGGCAGGGATCGCGGCCGGCCGGCTCACTCGCGGTGCGGTCGCAGCCAACGGGTCCCCGGACGCCGCCGCGGGCGTCGGCACGGGCTACGCCCCGACGCCCATCGGCGACGAGGCAAGCACCGCTGTGTACAGCAGCACGACACCTGGTTCCGAGGACTCGTTCACCGGTCAAGGTGCCACCGGGATGCGCAACCCCGCGACCGGACCCCTGGTCGTGGAGCCCGAACGGACCCCCGCCCGACAGGGCGCGACCGGTGCGGGGCTCGGCATGGAGGAGGACCGGCGATGACGCTGCCGCAGGGCGGACACACCGCCGGCGCCTACCGAGCCGACCGCCCCGACGTCTCGGGAGCTTCTGCCAACGCGTTCCAGGACGACCGCCCCGACGTCTCGGAAACGTCGGTCGGTGCGCTGATCGGGGAGGTCACCAACGACCTCTCGACGCTGATGCGCCAGGAGCTCGATCTGGCGAAGGCCGAGCTCAAGCAGGAGGCGAGCAAGACAGGCAAGGCGGCCGGCCTGCTCGGCGGCGCCGGTTTCGCGGGCTACATGGTCGCCTTGTTCCTGTCCATCGCCTTGTGGTGGGCCCTTGCCAACGGCATGGACGAGGGCTGGGCGGCCCTGATCGTGGCCGGCATCTGGGCCGCCATCGCCGCGGTGCTGTTCAGCATCGGCCGCAAGCGGATGCGTGACGTCAACCCCAAGCCTGAGCGGACCGTAGCGACGCTCAAAGAGGTGCCCGACGCTCTGAAGGGCCGATGAGGAGATGAGCATGTCAAGCAACCCCGACGAGATCCGTCGCGACATCGAGCGCACCAGACGAGAGCTCAGCAGCGATGTCGACGCGCTGACCGAGAAGGTCAGCCCCACCAAGGTCATGGAGCGTCGCGTCGAGCGCGCCCGTGGCGCCGTGAGCAGCGTGAAGGAGAAGGTCATGGGCAGCGCAACCGACACGAAGGGCGCGGCAGGCGCGGGGCTCGGCACCGCACAGGACAACGTGTCGTCTGTGGCGTCGAGCGTCGCTGACACCGCGTCGGCGGCGCCGCAGATGGCCCGGCAGAAGGCGCAGGGAAACCCCCTGGCGGCTGGCGTGATCGCCTTCGGGGCCGGTTGGCTCCTGTCGTCGCTGCTCCCTGCGTCGGAGAAGGAGCGGCAGGCCGCCACGGCGGTCAAGGACAAGGCCTCCGAGCATTCGGACAAGCTCACTGCACCGCTGACTGAAGCCGCCCAGCAGGCGACGGAGAACCTGCGTGAACCGGCCCAGCAGGCGGCGGAGTCGATCAAGTCCACCGCCACCGATGCCGCCTCGACCGTGAAGGACGAGACGCAGTCGGCGACGGACGATGTCGCTGGCCAGGCCAAGCAGGCCAAGGACAAGGTGTCCGAGCAGTCCGGCGGCACGAACGGCTCGCCGAGCGGTGCACCGGGCTCGACGTACAGCACCAGCTAGCGCCAGTACGACGGCGGCCCTTGGGTCCTGTGTGCGCAGGCATGTGCTGCGCTCGCCGGGCCCAAGGGTCGTTCTGGCGGAGGCGGAGGGATTTGAACCCTCGATGGGGTTGAAGCCCCAAACCGCATTAGCAGTGCGGCGCCATAGACCGGACTAGGCGACGCCTCCCCGCGGCCACCCGCCCGACCGGCGACGACCGCAGGCACAGGTTACCGGCCACCCCGGGCCTGCGGAAACGCTCGTCAGGAACAGGTCACGCAGGTCAAGTTTCGCTATCTCAGGTCACCTGGGAGCCTCGCCGATGGGATGGTGTGTGTGTGACCGCCGCGCAGGCGACCTCTGAGCAACCCGACGCGGCTCCCGCGGGCGGGCCTGCGGCGATGCCGTCCGTCACCGACCTGCGCCGCGTCATCGACGCGCAGCGGCTGCTGGCGTGTGCACCCACGGATCCCGACACGATCTTCACGATGCTCGCGGAGGCCGCCGGGACCCTGCTAGCGGCCGACGGGGCTCTGACGGCGCAGCTCGACGGCGACCAGCTCGTGGCCCGCGCAAGTGTCGGGGTCAAGGCACAGCCTCCCGGTGCGGCGATCCCCGTCACCGGAACCCTGGGCGGGCTCGCGATCACGACGCTGCAGGGCCAGGTGTGCCGTGACGGGTGGGACGACCCGCGCACCGATGCCGAGATCAACCGGCGCAACGGCGCCCGGTCCTCCGTGGTCGTTCCGCTCGTGCACGAAGGCACCGCCATCGGCATCGTTACCGCCGTCTCGCCGCGCCCGGCGGCGTTCGACGAGAACGACCTCGAGATGCTGAGCATGCTGGCCGAGGTGGCCGCCCACCGGCTGGTCCTGGCCCTGACCCGACAGGACGGCGATCGGCTGCGGGCCCGGTCAGAGGCGGCCTTGGCCGCGATGACCGAGGGGCTCATGGCCTACGACCTCTCCGGCGCCGTCGTGTTCGCCAACGAGAGCGCGCAGCAGATCCTCGGGGTGAGCCTGGATTACATGCAGGGCCGAGGCAGCGCTGACTCGACGTGGCGCATCATTCGCGAGGACGGCAGCGAGTGGCCGGCGGAGACGCACCCCCAGATGGTGGCCCTGGCCACCGGCGAGGAGCAGCGCGACCGTGTGCTGGGTGTGCACGTACCCGACCGGGGGTTGCGGTGGCTCCTGGTCAACGCCGTGCCGACGCGGGACGCGGAGGGCGTCATGACCGGCGTCGTCGCCTCCTTCGCCGACATCACCGAGCAGCGGGCCGTGACCGAGGCGCTGCGCGAGAGCGAGCGCAGGCTGACGGCAGCGCAGCGGCTGGTCGGCCTGGGCACGTGGGAGATGGACCTGCACACCGATGCCGTCCTCTGGTCCACGGACATGTACCAGCTCCTCGGCTTGGACCCGACGACGCCGATGACTTTGCCCCGGTTCACCGAGCTGGTCCACCCCGCAGACCTGGCGCGCCTGACCGAGATGGGCCAGGAGGTGCAGCGGACGCGCCAGCCGCAGCAGATGGTCATGCGCGCGCGTCACACCGACGGCGACTTCCGGCTGCTGTGGAACCAGATCGACGTCAAGGTCGCCGAGGACGGTCAACCGCATCTGCTCTGGGGCACTGCTCAGGACGTCACGGGCCGGGAGGAGTTCGCGGAGGCCCTCGCGGCCAGTGAGCAGCACTTCCGGATCGCCTTCGACAACGCACCGATCGGCATGTCGATGATCGGTCTGGTCGGTGACACCCGGGGCCACTACCTGCGCGCCAACGACGCGTTCTGCCGGATGCTCGGCTACGAGGGGCACGAGATCCCCTCGATGTCGCTGGCTGAGCTGACGCATGCGGACGACGTCCGCCGTGACACCGAGCTGTTCCAGCGGATCCTCGGCGGGGAGACCCGGTCGGTCGCCTTCGAGAAGCGGTTCCGGCACCGGGACGGCCACACCGTCTTCGCATGGCTCACCAGCGCAGTGGCGCAGGACGCGCAGGGCAACCCGCTCTACCTCATCTCCCACGCGCTGGACGTCACCGAGCGCCGCAAGGAGCAGGCCGAGCTCGAGCGGCTCGCCCTCACCGACACGCTCACGGGTCTGGCCAACCGCACCCTGCTCAACGACCGGCTCGACCAGGCGCTCGCCCGGTTGCACCGGGAGCCGACGTGCGCGGCACTGCTGCTGCTCGACATCGACCGGTTCAAGCTGGTCAACGACTCACTTGGTCACCAGGTCGGCGATGCGCTGCTCGTGGAGGTGGCGAGCCGGATCGAGGCCGTCACCCGGGCCGACGCCACGGTGGCCCGGCTCGGTGGCGACGAGTTCGTCGTACTCGCAGAAGGCCTGCGCAGCCCGAGCGAGTCGCACGCTGTCGCCGTACGCCTGCTCAACGTCCTCCGGCAGCCCTACACGTTGTCGGCCGGTGCGGACTCCATCGTCGCCACCGTGAGCATCGGAATCTCCGTCGCGGAGTCGGCCGACCGCACGCCGAGCGACCTCTACCGCGAAGCCGACCTCGCGCTCTACCGCGCCAAGGACGCCGGCCGCGACCAGTACGCGCTCTTCGACGACGCGCTGCGCGCCAGGGCGGTGGCCCGGCTCGAGTCGGAGAGCCTGCTCCGCCGCGCGGTGACCGAGGACCTGCTCGTACCGCTGTACCAGCCGATTGTCGATCTCGAGGACGGCAGCATCATCGGCGTCGAGGTGCTGGCCAGGATCAAGGACCCGGACCGTGGCCTCGTCGTCCCCGCCCACTTCATCGACGTGGCCGAGGAGACGGGGCTCATCGTCGAGGTCGATGCCAGGATGTTCGAGCTCGCGGTCGGGCAGTTCGCCCGGTGGTCCACGACCGAGGGTGTGTCGCTGCGCCGCATGTCGGCCAACGTGTCGGCGCGGTCGCTCGAGGACCCCTCGTTCGTCGACCGGCTCCGCAGAGCGCTCGCGTGGTACGACGTGGCGGGGTCGTCGATCCGGATCGAGCTCACCGAGCGCAGCCTGCTGACGACGAACCCGGCCGTCCGCGACTCGTTGCGTCGCATCACCGACCTCGACATCGCCGTCGGCCTGGACGACTTCGGCACCGGCTACTCCGCGCTGGCCTACCTCCAGCGGTTCCACCTGCACTTCCTGAAGATCGACCGGTCCTTCGTCAGCCGGCTCGGGCAGAGCTCCCGCGACGACGCCGTCGTCGCTGCCGTCATCGACCTGGCCCACGCCCACGAGCTGCTCGTGATCGCCGAGGGCGTCGAGACGACCGTTCAGCTCGACCTGCTGCGCTCGATGGGCTGCGACCGGGCGCAGGGCTACCTGATGGGCCGCCCGATGGCGGCCAATCTCATCGAGGAACTGGTGCGCAGCGAACCTCGCTGGTGACCCTCAGGCCCCGGTGGCCTTGTGCGGCTCGGCGACCGGTTGGTTTCGACTCGGCACACCGGAGCCCTCATCTACTCGGGCGGCTACCGTGAACGTCATGCCTGCGATCACTTCACGGAACCCGGCTGACCTCTCTGACGTAGTGGCCGAGGTCGCCGCGGCGGATGTGCCTGCGTTCAC
>Ga0299913_10005311_pt1 | contig 10971 bp, 11 predicted proteins | sample RVTome_9_FD_201360 | JGI IMG/M metagenome (GOLD analysis project Ga0299913, IMG submission 201360) | Soil microbial communities from uranium-contaminated site in the Upper Colorado River Basin, Wyoming, United States - RVT155D38 (version 2) ... | reverse complement strand
GCTCGGCCTTCGTCACGCGCTTGCCAGATGCGCTGTTGAGCGCACGGACGCGGCCCCAGGTGCGGCCGACGGTCACGATCTGACCCACCTCGAGCGTGCCGGTCTGCACGAGCACGGTGGCGACGTTACCGCGGCCCTTGTCGACCTTCGACTCCACGATCGTGCCGATCGCGTCGCGCTCCGGGTTGGCCTTGAGGTCCTGGAGGTCGGCGACGAGCAGGACCATCTCCATCAGGTCGTCGATGCCCGTGCGCTGCTTCGCGCTGACCGGCACTGCGATCACGTCGCCGCCGTACTCCTCGATGAGGACGTTGTTGTCGGCGAGCTCCTGTTTCACCCGGTCCGGTTGCGCATCCGGCTTGTCGATCTTGTTGATCGCCACGATCATCGGCACCCGCGCGGCGCGGACGTGATCGATCGCCTCCTTCGTCTGGGGCATGACGCCGTCATCGGCGGCGACCACGATGATCGCGATGTCGGTGACCTGGGCGCCACGCGCGCGCATGGCGGTGAAGGCCTCGTGGCCGGGCGTGTCGAGGAAGACGATCCGCTTGTCGTTGTGGACGACCTCCGACGCACCGATATGCTGGGTGATGCCTCCCGACTCGCGGTCGGCGACCTTCGTCTCGCGGATCGCGTCCAGCAGGCTCGTCTTGCCGTGGTCGACGTGGCCCATGACGGTCACGATCGGCGCCCGGGTCACCAGCTTGGCGGTGTCCTCCTCCGTCCAGAGGGCCGGCTTGCCGTCTCCGTCCTCGGCGCTGCCGGGCTTGACGAGCTCCTGTCCGGCGGCCGCCTCGGCGGCCTCGCGCTCCGCGATCCCGGCCTCCACGGTCTCGAAGCCCAGCTCGCCGGCGACGAGCGAGGCGGTGTCGAAGTCGATCGACTGGTTGACGGTCGCGAAAATCCCGTTCTTGATGAGGACGTTGATGATCTCGGCGTGGCTGACCGTCAGCTTCTCGGCGAGATCCTTCACCACCACCGGGTTGGGAAGGTCCACCGGGCCCGTCGGGCGCGCGGCGGCGGCCGCAGCCTCGGCGACGGCGGCCGCGGCGGCTCCGGTGCGCTTGCGCTGCGGGCGGGGCCCGCGGCGGGGTCGGTATCTACGTGGCGGCATCGTTCACCTCGAATTCGAGCAGTCCCGGCGTGAGCTCGGCGCCGAGCGCTCGCCTGACGGCTGCCGCCGCCCTTTCGGGCTCGCGGCAGGCCGGGTCATGACACAGGTAGGTTCCGCGACCCGCCAGCCTGCCGGTCGGGTCGCGCTGGATGGTCCCGTCCGGCGTTCGGACCAGCCGGTCCATCTCGCGCTTCGGGCGCGAGGTCCGGCAGGCCGCGCAGGTCCGGGTGGGAATGTGATCAGGTCGTCGCTTCGGCATCGGCCGTGTCTGGTTCCGGGGCCTCCGCGACCGGCTCGTGCTCCTCGTCGTCGTGCTCGCCATGCTCGGCGGCGGCCGTGGCCACGCCGGCATCCGATCGGATGTCGATCCGCCAGCCGGTCAGCTTGGCGGCGAGGCGCGCGTTCTGCCCCTCCTTGCCGATGGCGAGGCTGAGCTGACGCTCCGGCACGATGACGTTCGCGATCTTGTGCTCCTCGTCGATCCGCACGCTCAGCACCTCGGCCGGGCTGAGCGCCTCGGCGACGAAGCGGCCCGGGTCCTCGTCCCAGAGGACGATGTCGACCTTCTCGCCATTCAGCTCGGCGACGATCGACTGGATCCTGGCCCCGCGCTGGCCGACGGCCGCGCCCTTGGCGTCGACGCCGGGCTGGCGTGACTCGACCGCCACCTTCGAGCGGCTCCCCGCCTCACGGGCGATGCCGCGGATGACGACCGTGCCGTTGTAGATCTCGGGGATCTCCATCTCCATGAGACGACGGAGGAACCCGCGGTGCGTGCGGCTCGCGACGATCACGGGCCCGCGCGTCGTTCGCCGGACCTCCATGACGTACACCTTGAGGTGCTGGCCGATGCGATACGTCTCGTTCGGCAGCTGCTCGGTGACCGCCAGGACCGCCTCGACGTCCTTGCCCATGTCGAGCACGACGGCCGAGTCGGTCGTGCGCTGCACGTTGCCGGTCATGATCTCGCCCTCGCGGGCGGCGTACTGCTGGAAGACGACGTCCCGCTGGGCCTCGCGGAGGCGCTGCCGGTACACCTGGCCGGCGGTCTGCGCCGCGATCCGGCCGAGCTGCGCCTGGGTGACGTTCTCCGGGATGCGCACCTTGCCCCCGACGCCGGTGGTCGGATCGATCTTCTGCGCCTCCTGGACGATCATCTGGGCCTCGGGGTCCTCGACCTCCTCGGGGGTCGCCATGACCTCGTACTCGCGGGCCACGCTGATCTCGCCGCTCTCCGGGTTCACGGTCACGACCACGTTCTCCGGGGCATCGGCATTCCGCCGGTAGGCAGACTCGATCGCCTGCTCCAGCGTTCGGATCAGGATCTCCTGCGGCACACCTTTCTCGGCGTTCAGCTGGAGCAAGGCTCCGATGAAGTCTCGATTCATGGCCGCTCCTCGGTCGGGACGAAAACAAAGACGTGGGATGGCGAACCGACCCACGTCCTTGGCACTCTGGTTCAGTATTTGTGGTTCGCAGTTGGCCGGCAGAACCAGCCCGGAGTATATCCGAATCCCCTCTTCCCCGCCACCGGAGCACCCTTGGGGGCGCGATCGTATATACGCGATATACCCACGGTACGAAGGGCGCGGTCAGAGCCCGGTCAGGCGCTGGTGATCCTCAGGCGCCGGTGATGAGCCGCTGGATGTCGTTGATGCTGATGAGGATGACGAGGGCGATGAGGACGGCGAACCCGGCCAGGTAGATCATCGCCTCTCGCTCTGCCGGCAGGCGCCGCCGCCGGACGGCCTCCATGACAACGACGGCGATCCGTCCGCCGTCGAGCGGCGGGAACGGAAGGACGTTCAGGACGGCCAGGTTGACGGAGAGGAGGCCGATGAAGAACAGCTGGCTCACGAGGGGCGCCTCGAGCACCCTGCCGGTCTCCTGCGCGATGCCGATCGGCCCGCGGGCGTCGGGCGCCTCGGGATTCAGGCCGATCAGGCCGCCGACCGCGTCGGCCAGGCCCCCGGGGATCTGGGTGGCGATCGTCCAGGCGGCCGTGGTGCCGCGCGCGACCGCGTCGATCGGCCCGTCCACGGTGGACGGCTCCTCGACGACGCGCGCCGGGTCGTACGCGAAGCCGATCGGTCCGATCCCGTTCGCGCGGTCCTCCTCGGTCACGACGCGCGGCACGATCTCGAGGTCGAGCGGTCGACCGTCCCGCTCGACCTGCAGCGTGACGGTCTCGCCCCCGCGATCGGCGACGTAGTCGGTCAGGTCCGCCGATCGGTCGAACGTGCGCCCGTCGACGCCGAGGATGAGGTCGTCGACCTCCAGCCGGTCCTCCGCCGGGCTGCCGGCCTGGATCTCGGTGACGGTGAGCGGCCCTTCGCCGATGAGCGTCGGCATGCTGAAGGCGACCGCGAACAGCGCCGCGGCGAGGATGAAGTTCATGGCCACGCCCGCGAGCAGGACGCCGATGCGGACCCACACCGGCCGCCGATTGAACGCGCCCGCCATGGCGTGCTCCACCTCCGCGTCCGTGAGGCCCTGCTCGCGAAGGCGTCGGATCTCGACGTCGCCGTCCTCGCCGAGCATCTTCACGAAGCCGCCGAGCGGGATCCAGTTCAGGCTGTAGCGGGTCCCGCGGTACATCACCGAGCCGATCCGCGGCGGGAAGCCGATGCCGAACTCCTCGACCGTGATCCCGGCGCGCTTGGCCACGAGGAAGTGGCCGAGCTCGTGGACCAGCACGAGGACCACGAGGATGCCGATGAAGGCGACGATCGTGCCGAGCACTTCCATCAGGGCAGCTCCGCCTCGAGCGCCCCGCGCACTTCCGCGTCGGTCGCGATGACAGCGGCCAGGTCGGGCTCGACGTCGCTTCCCCAGCGCTCGACCGCGCGCTCGACGGTGGTTGCGATCGAGGTGAAGCCGATGCGCCTCTCGAGGAACGCGGCGACGGCAACCTCGTCGGCGGCGTTGACGATGGCGCCGCGGTTCCCGCCCGCGTCGGCAGCTGCGCGGACGGTGGCGTAGGCCGGGTAGTCGGCGGCCGGGAGCGGCGCGAACTCGAGCGTGCCCCAGGACTCGGGAACGCTGTGGCGTGCCGGCGAGGGGAGCCGTATCGGGTGGGTGAGCGCGTACTGGATCGGGAGGCGCATGTCCGGATCACCGAGCTGCGCCTTGATCGAGCCGTCGATGAACTCGACGAACGAGTGCACCACGCTCTGGGGGTGGATCACGGCATCGATTCTAGAGTACGGCAGCCGGTACAACCATTTGGCCTCGATGACCTCGAACGCCTTGTTCACCAGGGTGGCCGAATCCACGGTGATCTTCGGCCCCATCCGCCAGGTCGGATGCGCAAGCGCCTCGTCCGGTGTCACGGTCGCAAGGTCCTCGACCGGACGGCCCCGGAAGGGCCCGCCGCTGGCGGTCAGGACGAGACGCCGGACGTCCTCGATCCGTTCCCCCACCAGGCACTGCCAGATCGCCGAGTGCTCGCTGTCGATCGGCCGGAGCAGGTCGAGCGCATCTCCGGCGCGGGCGTCCACGGCGGCCGTCACGAGGTGGCCGCCGGTGACGAGCGTCTCCTTGTTCGCCAGCGCCACGCGTCGACCGGCCGCGATGGCCGCGAGCACCGCGGGGAGCGCGGCCATCCCGGTGGTCGCCACGATCACGAGGTCGACTCCGTCGAGCGTGGCCAGCTCCTCGAGGCCACCGGGTGCCCAGCGGCGCTCGTCGAGCCCGACCGGTCGGCCGCCCGCGCACCACGCGCGCGCGTCAGGCCAGGCGGCGAGCTGCGCCGAGAGGGCGTCTCCGGGATGGCCCGATGCGAGGGCGCGGACCTCGAAGCGATCGGGCAGGCCGGCGATCACCTCGAGCGCCTGGCGGCCGATCGAGCCCGTCGAGCCGAGAACGGCGACGCCGGTCACACGCCGCGCCCGGCCACGAGGAGCGCGTAGCCGGCGAGCACCGGCGCTGCGAACAGGAACGAGTCCACGCGGTCGAGAATCCCGCCGTGGCCGGGCACCAGGAACCCGGACTCCTTCCGCCCGGCCGCCCGCTTCAGCAGCGATTCGGCAAGGTCCCCCGCCTGCGCGGCGAGGCCGACGAGCGGACCGAGCACCAACGGATGCCAGGGCTCGAGCCCGATCAGCGCCGCGCCGATCCCGGCGCCGATCGTGGCGGCCACCAGGCCGCCGGCCAGCCCTTCGACCGTCTTCGACGGGCTGATGTGGTCCACCAGCCGCGTGCGGCCGACGAGGCGGCCGACGACGTAGGCACCGGTGTCGTATGCCCAGACGATGAGCACGAGGGCCAGCGTCCATGCCACCCCGGACCCGAGGCCGAGCACCCCGACCGGCGTGGTCGCCGATCCGCCGGGAGCCGGCAGGTGCGCGACGAGAACGATCGTCGGCAGCAGCAGGCCGACGTAGGCGCAGCCGAACACGCTCATGGCCCAGGTGACGAACCCGGCGCGCGGGTCGGATCGCATGAAGGCCGCCCCGGCGAGGAGCAGCGTGATCGCGATCAGCGTCGCCGCCACCAGCCCGGGCGGATCGAGCGCGTCGAGCGCCGTGGTCAGGATGCCTCCGACGCTCGCGTCGTTGACGCTCACCAGCCCGGCGGCCGTCAGCGCGACGCCCGAGAGGATGGTCAACACCTGTGGCGGTTGATAGCCGGCCGCGTCGAGCAGCGCCACGAGCTCGACGAGCGCGAGGAAGGCGGCCACGCCGATCAGCACCGACAGCCACGGCTCGCCGAGGACGACCACCGCCAGGATGAGCGGTGCGAGGACCGCGGCGGAGAGCAGGCGCGTGCGCAGCATCGGCTCAGCCCCCGAAGCGGCGATCGCGCCGCTCGAATTCGGCCAGCGCCTCGTCGAAGTCCTCGACGCTGTAATCGGGCCAGTAGCGGTCGCAGAAGACGAGCTCCGCGTAGGCGGCCTGCCACACCAGGAAGTTGCTCGTCCGCCGATCGCCACCGGTACGGATGAGAAGGTCCACGTCGGGCTGCCCCGCGGTGTAGAGGTGCTCCGCGAAGTGCGCCTCGTCGATGGCGTTGGGATCTGCGCCGGCCGCCACCAGCGCGCGTGCCGCGTCGACGATCTCGGCTCGCCCGGAATAGTTGAAGCAGATGTTCAGCGTCAGGCGTGTGCCGCCGCGCGTGCGGTCCTCGGCGGCGCGGATGGAGCGCTGCACGTCGGCGGGAGCCTCGTGCAGGCGGCCGATGACCCGGACCTGCACGCCCTCTTCGATCAGCTCATCGGTGTACTGGCGGACGGCGCCGTCGATCAGGCCGAAGAGCCCGGAGACCTCGTCGTCGGGGCGAGCCCAGTTCTCGGTGCTGAAGGTGTACACCGAGAGCGTCTCCACGCCGCTGTCTCTCGCACGGCGGACGATCGGCCGGATGGCCTCGATGCCCTGGACGTGCCCGGCCAGCACGGGGAGGCCGCGATCGCGCGCCCATCGGCGGTTTCCGTCGGCGATGATGGCGACGTGCCGCGGACGGACGGCGTCCGACACGCGTCAGACCTCCAGGATCTCGGTTTCCTTGCGATCGGCCCGGCTGTCGACCGCCTCGATGTAGCGATCCGTCAGCCGCTGCAGGTTCTCCAGTTCGCGCCGCTCCTCGTCCTCGGAGAGGTCTCCGTCGCGGAGCGCCTTCTTCAGCTGGTCCGCCGCCTCACGACGGTGGTTGCGGACCTCGACGCGCGCCTCCTCGGTGCGACGTCGGACCTGCTTCACCATCTCGCGACGGCGCTCCTCGGTCAGCGGCGGCACGTTGAGCCGCACCACCGTCCCGTCGACGTTCGGCATGAGGCCGATGTCGCTCTTCGTGATCGCCTTCTCGATGGCCGACAGGACCGACCGATCCCACGGCTGGATGACGATCAGGTGCGCGTCCGGCGTGCTGATGCCGGCGACCTGGTTCAGGGGCGTCTGGGTGCCGTAGTAGTCGACGGTGATCCGCTCGACGAGGGCCGTGGAGGCTCGTCCGGTTCGAATGCCCGAGAAGTCACGCTCCATGGCGTCCACGGCACGCTGCATCTTCGGTTCGATGGCGGTGAGCGCCTCGTGCGTCATCGAGTCTCCTCTCCTGAGATCAGGGTGCCGATGCGCTCCCCGCGGACCGCCCGCGCGATGTTGCCGGGGACGGTCATGTCGAACACGACGATCGGCATCTCGTTGTCCATCGCCAGGCTCACCGCGGTCGCGTCGAGCGCCTGGAGGCGGTTGCTCAGCAGCTCGGTGTAGCCGATCTGGCTGAAGCGCTGCGCGTCCGGATGCGTCTCCGGGTCGGCATCGTACACCCCGTCCACCCGGGTCGCCTTGAGGATGACCTGGGCGTGGATCTCGACGGCGCGGAGCGTGGCGGCCGTGTCGGTCGTGAAGTAGGGATTGCCGGTGCCCGCCACCATGACCACGACGCGGCCCTTCTCCAGGTGCCGAACCGCCCGGCGTCGAATGTACGGCTCGCAGATCTCGTTCATCGCGATGGCGCTCATCACGCGCGTCGGATGCCCGACCTGCTCGAGGGCGTCCTGGATGGCGAGCCCGTTCATGACGGTCGCCAGCATCCCCATGTAGTCCCCGGTCGAACGATCCATGCCGCGTGCGCTGGCCGCCAGGCCGCGGAAGATGTTCCCGCCGCCGACCACGATCGCGACCTGCGTGCCGTCCGAGGCGGCTCCGGCCACCTGGCCGGCGATCTCCCGCACGACGGCGGGGTCGATCCCGTACTCGTGCTCCCCCATCAGGGCCTCGCCGGAGAGCTTCAGCAGCACCCGGCGGGGCTCGGGGGCCGCCGCCGTGGCGGGGTCGGCCATCGGTCAGGCGGCCTCGTCGGTGTCGGCGGCTGCGGTCTCCCCGACGCCCATGCGGGCGAACCGGGCGACCTTGATGTTCTCACCGAGCAGGGCCACCTTCTCGGTGATGAGGTCGGCGACCTTCTTGTCCGTGTCGCGGTAGGGCTGCTCGAGCAGGCAGACCGACTCGAGCCACTTGTTCAGCTTGCCCTCCACGATCATCGGCACGCGGTCGGCCGGCCGGCCGTCGCGCTCGGCATCGACGGCGAACAGTCGCTTCTGCTCGTCGAGAATGGCGGCGGGCACATCCTCGCGGCTCACGTACATCGGCGCCATGCCGGCGATCTGCATCGCGATCTCTCGAGCAAGCTGCTGGAAGTCGTCGGTGCGAGCCACGAAGTCGGTCTCGCAGTTGAGCTCCAGGAGCACGCCGAGGCGCGCGCCGTGGTGAATGTAGCTCTCGATGATGCCCTCGCGTGCCTCGCGACCGGCCTTCTTGGCGGCGGTCGAGAGCCCCTTCTCCCGGAGCCACAGAACCGCCTTGTCGACGTCGCCGCCGGACTCCTCCAGCGCGCGCTTGCAGTCCATGATGCCCGCCCCGGTGGAGTCCCGGAGCTTCTTCACGTCCTCTGGCTTGATCGTCACCGTGTTGGTCATGGTCCTTCCTGCCGTCGCTTCACGGCCGGCTCCTTGGCGTGCTCGTCGATGAGTCGCTCGTGCTCTCGATCGGGGTCATGCTCGGGCTCACCCTCCTCGATGTGGGCGGCCCGTCGGGCGCGTGCCCGGCGCTCCTCCTCCTCGTCGTCCTCGGGCTCCGGCTCGAACACGAGGGCCTCGCCGGAGGCGAGCGCAGCGCTGTAGTCGGCCTCCGAGCCGAGGGTCGTCTCGTCGACCGGCGGCATCGCCTCGGCCTGCTCGAACTCCTCGTCGAGGCGCGCCTGGCGCTCCTGCTGCGCGGTCATCGCTGCCTCCGCGACGAGCCCGCAGATCAGCTTGACCGAGCGGATGGCGTCGTCGTTCGCCGGGATGACCCAGTCCACGAGGTCCGGATCGCAGTTCGTATCGGTCATCGCGACGATCGGGATCTCGAGGCGGCGCGCCTCGGCAACCGCGATCGACTCGCGATGCGGATCGACGATGAAGACGGCACCCGGCAGGCGGCGCAGCTTGCGGATGCCGCCGAGCGCCGCGTCGAGCTTCGTGATCTCGTCGTTGAGCTTCGAGGCCTCCTTCTTCGTGAGGCGCTCGAACTCGCCGGAGTCGCGCCGCGCCTCGAGCGCCTCGAGGCGCTGGATGCGACGCTTGATCGTCATGAAGTTCGTGAGCATGCCGCCGAGCCAGCGAGTGTTCACGTAGTGCTGGCCGGAGCGCTGGGCGGCCTCGGCGAGCGCCTCCTGGGCCTGCTTCTTCGTTCCGACGAAGAGGATCGACTCCCCGCGCTGGACGGTCTCGCGGACGAAGGCGAGCGCCGCCTCGAGCCGCGTGACGGTCTGGGCGAGGTCGATGATGTGGATCCCGTTGCGCTCGGCGAAGATGTAGTCACGCATCTTCGGGTTCCAGCGCCGGGTCTGGTGCCCGAAGTGGACGCCCGCCTCGAGCAGCTGCTTCATGCTGGTGGCAGCCAAATGAATACCTCCGGTTGTTCCTCCGCCCGCCGTTCGTTGCTCCCGGGTCGACCGCTCGCCTGCGCGAGCGGCACCGACGACCAGCGGGATCCGCCGAGCGTGTGTGATGGGGTGCTCATGCCAGGTGCGCGAGCCCGTCAAGTATACCAGAGGAAGCCCTCCGCCCCCTCGACCAGTCCAAGGCCACCCGGACCGCACACCAGGGTACCGAAGTACTCCCCCGCCACCCGGAGGTACCTTGACCCTCACCCATGCGCTCCTAGCATCGGCCCGCCCGAGACGTCACCCGCCGCGCCGGCGGGGACCGATGCAGGAGGAACGGTTCGTTGTTGTCCCGACCCAGGCTCGCCACCGCTGCCGCGAGCATCGCCACGGCGCTGGTGGTCGCCCCCATCCTGGCCGCCGTGGCCATCGGTGCCGATGAGGTGGTCGTCCGATCCGGCGAGACGCTCACGGCCATCGCACGGCGCCACGACCTGACCATCGAGCGCCTCGTCGAGCTGAACGGGCTGCGCGACCCGAACCGCATCTTCGCGGGACAGCGCCTCCGCCTCGAGCCTGCGCCGGCACCCGCCGCCCCGGCTGCGGCCGCTCCGGCCCCGGCGGCCGCGGCAGCGCGCACGCACACGGTGCAGTCCGGCGAGCACCTCACCGGCATCGCCCGCCACTACGGCGTGACGATCGCGGCGATCGTCAGCGCCAACCGCATCGCCGATGCCAGCCGCATCTTCGCCGGCCAGCGCCTCACCATTCCGGGCGGCTCGGCTCCCGCGGCCGCGCCGGCACCGTCATCGCCGATGCCAGCATCTATGGCCGCGGTGGTGGCCCAGCGCGACGCCGTGCGCCGCGTGATCGTCGACGAGGCACGGCGCTTCGGGGTGCCACCCGCCTTCGCGCTGGCCGTCGCCTGGCAGGAGTCGGGCTGGCGTCAGAACGTGGTGAGCTGGGCCGGCGCCGTCGGCGTCATGCAGCTGCTCCCGACCACCGGCGAGTGGGTCGGCGAGGCGATGCTCGGAACGCCGGTCGACATCCACGACCTTCGGCACAACGTCCGCGCCGGGGTTCGGCTCCTTGCTCACTACCTGAACCGCTATGACGGGAATCGTGACCTCGTGCTGGCCGCGTACTACCAGGGACAGACGGCCGTCGACCGCCATGGCGTGTACCCCGTCAGCCGGCCGTACATCGCATCGATCAAGGTGCTCGAGGCCCTCTTCGCCGGCTGACGCTCAGCCGGCGTCGATCCCCGCGATGCGGTCGAGGCGCCAGCACCCCGAGGTCCTCGGGATCGGCTCGGCCGCGACCAGGTCGACACGCATGCCTCGGTGCGGGGCGGTCGTCGCCCTCCCGATGGTCGCCAGCGTGCGGCGAAGCCGAAGGATCCGCTGTCGATCGACGGTGGTCGCGGCGGCGCCCGTGCGGGACGACCGCCGGGCACGTACCTCCACCGCGACGAGCACGCCATCGCGGTC
>Ga0299913_10005310_pt1 | contig 10972 bp, 12 predicted proteins | sample RVTome_9_FD_201360 | JGI IMG/M metagenome (GOLD analysis project Ga0299913, IMG submission 201360) | Soil microbial communities from uranium-contaminated site in the Upper Colorado River Basin, Wyoming, United States - RVT155D38 (version 2) ... | reverse complement strand
CGGCACATGCACACGCGCTCGATGCATGGCGCCGAGCTCGCCGCTCTTGGCGTCCTGCTCGTATCCTGCGTTGCCCTCGTGGCCGCCGCGCAGCTCTGGCTGCCGCGCGCATGACCACCATTCGCGACGAGCCGCACGGCCAGGTTCATGTCCACACGCACGAGCATGGTCCCGACGACCACCACTTTGGCGGCACGACCGCTCGGGACCCCGACCCCGCGGCCATCACCGTCGAGCATCTTCATTACCGCTACCCGGACGGGTTCGAGGCGCTGAAGGGGATCGACCTGAGCATCGCAGCGGGGGAGAAGGTGGCGCTCATCGGCCCCAACGGCGCCGGTAAGAGCACCCTCCTGCTGCACCTGAACGGCATCTTCGAGCCGAGTCACGGAAGCGTGCGCATCGGTGACCTGATCGTCGACCGCTCGACCGTCCGACGGGTGCGCGCGAGGGTGGGCCTTGTCTTCCAGGATCCCGACGATCAGCTCTTCAGCCCCACGGTCTTCGAGGATGTCGCCTTCGGACCGTTGCACATGGGCATGCCCGAGGGGGAGATACACGGACGGGTCGAAGGAGCCCTCGCGGCGGTGGGCATGAGCGGCTTCGAACGACGCATGCCGCAGCGCATGAGCCTGGGCCAGCGCAAGCGAGTCGCGCTCGCCACGGTGCTGGCCATGGACCCCGGCGTGCTGGTGTTTGACGAGCCGTCGGCGGGGCTCGATCCGCGCGGCCGGCGCGAGTTCATCGAGGTCCTGCGCGGCCTGACCCAGACGGTCCTCGCATCGACCCACGACATGCGCCTGGTGGCGGACGTGTTCAAGCGCGTGCTGCTGATCGACGACGGCCGATTGATCGCAGATGGGCCTACCGAGTCAATCCTGGCCGACGACGCACTACTGCAGGCGCACGGACTCGAGCGGGCCTGACCGAAAAGCCACGCGCCTCAGCTTGAGCGGCGGAGTCGTTTACCGGATCTCGCGTACGCGATAGACGATCGAGCCGCCGGGCAGCTGGACACTCACCTCGTCACCAGCTCGCCTGCCCAGCAGCGCCCGGCCGACCGGCGAGACGTTGGAGATGCGGCCGGACGCGGGGTCCGCCTCGGCCGAGCCGACCAGCAGGTAGGTGTCCTCGTCGCCGTTGGCCTCGACCACGACCGTCGAACCGATGCGCGCGGTCTCGGTCACCTCCGTCTCGTCGATGACGACGCTCGTCTTGAGCATTTGCTCGATGGTCTGGATGCGGCCCTCGACGAACGACTGCTCCTTGCGTGCGTACTCGTAGTCGCCGTTCTCCTTCAGGTCACCCAGCTCACGCGCGGACTTGACGCGGGCGACCACCTGCGGACGAACGCTGGTACGCAGCTCTTCCAGCTCAGCACCAAGCTTGTCGAGCCCGTCGCGTGACACGTAGGTCGGCTCGGGCGCCGGACGCCCCGTGGCGGGCTTGGTGCGAGTTCGATTGCCAGCCGCCTGCCGCGCGGCCGATGGCCGGCGCTTGAGCGTGACCTTCTCGACAGGCGGCATGCTCGACTGCGCTCTGAGGCTGTTGTCGATGCGGTGGGGCTTTCTGGCGCCGCCCGGCGCGGACAGGTTCGCAAAAGGCAGGACGATGCTCAGGTCCGGCAGCGTGGCAGCCTGTGCTGCACGCGCCGCAACCTGGGACAGCAGCGCGTCCTCGTATTCCTCGTGGGCGTTTGTCTCGGCCCACCAGATTCGCAGGGCAGGCAGGTTGGCGAGCGCCTTCAGCCAGTGGCCGCCCGCGTATGGCTGCGGATCGCCCAGGGGTGTCTCGTATATCGCCGCCACGCGCCTGCCGATTGCCCGCGCCGAACGGCCGATGTACAGGACGGGCTCATTGGGCAGCCAGAACCTCTCCAGCCGGCGCGCCACCGTTGCTGCCGTGGCCGGCACGCCGTCGACGAGCATGTCCGAAACGCGCTCGACCCAGCGCCGCACGGCGACGATGTCGATGGGCGCCGTTTCGGCTCCGCCGGGCAGCTCGACCACGAAGATGCCGGGCCGGCGGCTGGCGACTGGGTTGCCCCACCTCGCTGGCCCGTCGACGAGCAGTCCGAGGGCGCGGAGAAGATCGCTGGCGCCCACCGGGGCCGATGGTTCGGTCACGTCGCCGCCCATGGTATCTGCCCGCGCTTAGCAGCCCACGGGAGGCTGGGTGGCTAGTACTCGCCGAAGGTCGCGGCGTCTCCGTCGTGCAGCGCGAGGATCTCGAACGGAGCCTCCTTGGTGCCCGGCATACCAGGCGAGCCGGGCGGCATGCCCGGGAGGGCGATGCCGTCTATCGCCGGACGTCGCGCCAGGAGATCCTCGATCGCTTCGATCGGGACGTGGCCCTCAACAACGTAGGCGCCGATCGTCGCCGTGTGGCAGCTCCACGCCTCGCGCGGCACCCGGCGATCATTCTTGACCATGGCGAGATCATCGGTCGGGATCGAGTTGACCGTGTAGCCGTGGCGGCGGAGGTATGCCTCCCACTCGTGACAGCAGTCGCAGGTGGGCGACTTGTAGACGTCGATCACGCGGGTGGCGGCGGTCACGGCGGGAGTGCCGCCATCGGGACCCATTGTCCAGGCCGCAGCGGGCGAACGTTCACCGCCCGAGCAGGCGGCGATCATCAACGCTGCCAGAGGCAGCAAGAGCTTTATTCCGTTCATGCCCCTAGGCTCCGGCCTGGGGAATGCCGTCGCCACGGGCGCCTTGTCCTGAAAACCCGGGCCATCAGGCCCGGCCGCGAGCCTCTGTTACGAACGACTCCGTCGGCGACGCCGCTCGCCTTTGGCACCCACGGGCACCGCACCGAGCGCCTCTTCGCGACGCGAGCGGCTGGCCAGCAGCATGGCGAAGACGATCACGGCCGCGGCGGCCTGGATGAGTATCTCCATCGACGGATTGTCTCCGGCCGAGCGCTAAGACCGCTTAACCGAAACGTGTCGCAGCCTTGCGGCGGTGTGCACACGGCGCCGCGGAAGCGAGACCGACGCATGAATCGGCCGCCGGGCGCGGTCCCTGGGGACCACGGCCCGGCGGCCGGACGGGAGGCCTTGTGTTCGGGTTCTGGACCCTGAGATTTAGGGCAGCGTTGCGGGCATGAAGGCCGGGCGCAGCACCGGGACGTTGGCCGTCTCGGGGCGGGTGGCCCAGACGAGGCCGAGACCGGCGAGGATGAACGTGAAGCCGACGCCGGCGAAGAGCCCGGCCAGCCCGAGCCCCATCTGGAGCGACGACGCTGTGGCCGTGCCGACACCCAGCTGGGCGATGAGCGAATGCGCGGTGCCCGTCCAGGCCTGCTCGCGTGCCTTGGCCTCGATCGGATTGGCGCGGTTGAAGTCCGCCCAGTAGCGACCTTCGATCGGGAACTCATACGTGCCCGCCGCATAGAAGGTGCCATCGGCCGCCGTGACGTCCTCGGACAGCACGATTGTCTGGGTGCCGTGGAGGGTGTGGTAGGCCACGGTGGCCATCTGGTACATGTACTCGCTCGAGGTATTGACCAGCGGATCGTTGGGATCAAGCTCGGCCGCCTGGACCGGGTAGCCCCAGTCAACGGTCAGCAGGGCCATGATGCTCTGCGCGCCCTCGGTCGTGCCGCGATCGACGAGCTGGCCTTCCTCGTTGTAGCTCAGCTCGACGCCCTGGGCGGCGCTGAAGGCCTGCAGCGAGCGCTGGCCCTCCTGGACCTTCATGTAGGCGTAGCCCGCAGCCAGCATGAACGCCAGCCCAAAGATCGAGAGGACGATCCCAAGCCTCTTCAGTCGGTTGATCATTTCGAGTGTTCTCCTCGTTGGCAGCTAGGTCCCTTATGGCCTGTCAACACTCTCGCCCGCACCGTGCTGCTCGCACAGATGAAACACGTACCGAATCCGTGTTTCATTTGGCGCCGTCGGCAGGCCATTTGGCCCGCCCGTATCGGGACCTCGCGCCGCTTTACGATGACGGCGTGCTGAGCGCGACGCGATCGCTGGTCGCCGGCCTGCTGGTGGCGGGCTCTCTCTCGGCCTGCGGCCCCTCGGGCCTGCTATCGCCCTTGCCCACCAGCGCGTGTCTGAGTGTGCCCATCGCGATCGGCATCATTCATGGCGACCCGGCACTGCCCGATCGCATAGTGCTGACCACGAAGCACGGTGAGACGTTGACGCTGGTCGACGTGGCCGACGCATACGAGTTCGTATTCGACCCCGATCTGCGCGTGGTCCATGTGGATGGCCAGGAGGCTGCCCGCGAAAACGACGAGGTCGACATCGGGGGAATGAAGCAGGACGGCCCGGACGAGCCGGGCGTCATCGGATGGTGCGGTGAGATCACTCGCCTGCGCCGGGCTCAGGACAGCCCGACACCGACGGCCATCCGACACCGATCGCGACTCCATTTCCGACCACCCCGGGCAATCGGCCCGCACCCGACGGAACCGCGCTGGGCGACTCGAATGCGTTCTGGTACGGGACGATCGCCTACGGCCCCCACACGCCTGCCTACACCGACCTGGCCGACGCCGTCGCCGACGCCCACCTGATCGTGGTCGGGCGCGTCGACCTTCTACAGGAACTGCCCGATCCCGCGCCGGCCGCGAGCACCTTCTACGCCCGAGTGGCAGTACACGAGGTCCTGCTCGGCAACGCTCGCAGTCTGGAGCCCGGATGGGTGGACATCCGCCTGCTCAGGGGGATCACGACGCCGATCGAAGAGCTGGCCAGCCTCATGCCCGACCATCTGTCGCTCTTCTTCCTTGCTGACCTGGAAGTGAGCGCGGAGGAGGCCGGGCATCCGCCAGCCTCGGCCAGACAGTGGCGCTACACGTACGCCATCAACGGGCCCGGCGGGATCATCGGGGAGATCGACCGCACCGCGCGCGTCCACGACGACTGGCTGGAACTCGCGCCCCTCTTCCCGAACGAGTTCGAGGGCCAACCATTTGACGATGTCGTCCAGCAGGTTCGGGACGAGATTGCCGAAACGGCGGGCGGCTAGCCGGCGCTTGACGCCGCCCAACACAGGCACGACATTGGGCCTGTGACCGTCGCCGCCTCTCCGCGGCCGGCCCGCTCAGCCTGACCTCTTCTTTTCCAGCGCGTGAGGGATCGACATGTTCTCGCAGGGTGGCTCGATCACGGTCATCGCCGGCTGCATGTACTCGGGCAAGACCGATGAGCTGCTGCGCCTCGTGCGCCGGGCAGAGATCGCCGGGCGGCGGGTGATGGTCATCGACCACGCGGTCAACGACCGCGTCGGTGGAGGCCAGATCCGGAGCCGCAGCAACGCCACCGCCGACGCCACCGCGGTCGCCGCCTCGGCAGAGATCCCGGCCATGGTGGCCAGGGAACGCGCCCAGGTGATCGCCATCGAGGAGGCCCAGTTCTTTGACGCGGGGCTGGTCGACGTGGTCGCCCGCCTCGCGGCCGAGGGTCGCCAGGTGGTCGTCTCCGGCCTCGACACCGACTTCGCCGCCCGTCCCTTTGGGCCCATGCCGGCGCTGCTCGCGATCGCCGACGAGGTGCGCAAGCTGACCGCGATCTGCCACGTCTGTGGCTCTGAGCAGGCGACGCGTACGCAGCGCCTGCTCGACGGCGTGCCGGTCACCGACCCCGACGCGCCGCTGGTCGTGATCGGCGGTCTGGACGGCGACGGCGAGGCCCACATCGAGGCCTACGAGGCGCGCTGCCGGCGCTGCTACGTCCACCGCGGCCCGTAGCGGGACGCGAGCTGCGCTATCCGCCGGGTGCGTGCGCCTTGGCCACGTCACTGATGATTTCGGCCAGTTCGCGCGGGCGCGACCACATCGGCCAGTGGCTTGTTGGCAGGTCTACCCAGGTCAGCTCGCGCAGCTCCTCGAGGCCGGCCAGGAACGGGTAGCCCTCCTTCATGTACTCCTTGTATTGATCGGACGTGTAGCCCGTCGCAATGACCGTGCTCGGGATGTCCCGGCGCGCGTCGTTGGTCAACGGGACGGCTTCGCGCACGACACCGCCGGGCACCGGTACGGCCCGCTGGCGGAAGGCCTCCTTCTGCTCATCGCTGAGCCCGTTGAGGTTCTCACCCTTCTCGATGCTCGCCCAGTCCAGGGGCAACTCGACGCCGGCGAAGTCAGCGTCCATGGCGCCCTTGCCGGGCGCCGTATCGACGTAGACCATGGCCGCGATCCGCTCCGGCACGCGGTCGCTGGCGGCATAGCCTGAGAAGCCGGCTGCGCTGTGGACGGCGAGCACGACCGGGGCGTCCGCCGCCTGGATGGCCTCGACAATCGCAGTGACGTGATCCTGGTGGGTGATCGCGGACCGATCGGCGTCGACGGACTCGAGACCGGGCAGTGTCAGCGCGGTGACCTGATGGCCGTCGGCGCGCAGCGCGTCGGCGACCTCGTCCCATGCCCACGCTCCGAGCCAGTAACCGGGAACAAGGATGATCGGCGCCTTCTTCATCCGTGGATCGTAGCCGGACCCTCGCCGCGACAAGTGAAGAGGGAGCAGGCGCCAGCGAGATTGGCTGGCGAGGAAGGATTCGAACCTTCCAACCAAATCAAGCGGAGCGCGCTCAGTCAGGGGATGTTCTCTGTCACGCACATTGCCGGAACTTGCGGCAGACCTTCTCGATCTAATAAGCCGATCTGTCGCGACTTCAGCACGCCTGGGGCTCACCGCCGACCGGAAGGGCCGGCGGTACGGTCGATCCCTGTCCGTTGCCGGCGAGTCGGCGGATCCGCCCGACGAAGTGCTCGTAGGAGGTGCTCTGGAGTTCGAGTGGGTAAGCATCCCGGCCCTCCACGCGTCTTAATTCGCGCACATTGGGAATCGAGATCGCGCCGTCGTCGTTCCGGAAGACCGACTGGTGCCAGGTTGGCAGGAAGTAGCGGTAGCGCAGTCCATCGGGCGGGTCGTCATAGAAGTCAGCTTGGCTCATCAGGAAAATCACGTGATCGCCGGATGGCATGCTCGCCACGAGCCGCGCCTGGGTGTCCCCACGCCCCCGGGTGATCAATTCGATCGTGCCCTCGATGGGGGAGTAGGGCTCTCCCTTGAGCACCTCCGAGATGGCTACCGTCACGACGTCGTAGTGGATCACCTCGTCGGGCACGACATGGACGGACGTGGGGTGCCCTCGGATCACGAGGTTGGCCCTGGCAAACGCCTCGCGAAGAGAGTCGTACTCCGGCACTCCGGGGCACTGAGGCGCCGCCAGCATGCCCCAGAAGAGGTTCGCTCTCTCGACTTCCGTCGCGGGCGACGCGGTCGCGGGCGAGGACTGGGTCGGCGACGGCGTCGAGAGAGGTGACGGCTTCGGCACTAAGGTCGCTTGCGCTGCGTTAGAGGGCGAAGCCACCGGGGATGCCAAGGGGTCAGCCGTGGGCGTCGGTTGAAGCGCAGTCGCGACCGGACGGGCGCCGTCACAGGCCGCGACGGCCACCATCGTGACCAGGAACATAGCCGCCCACCAAGCCCGCACGTGCCTCTCCCAGAATGGGTGACTCGAAGACGGTTGGATCATGGCGGCCGTGACGCGCAAGGAGTGGCTGGCGAGGAAGGATTCGAACCTTCAATCCCCTGATCCAGAGTCAGCGCGCGCTGTGCGCTGTGGCACTCCGAGTGGGGACGCGAGCGTAAGGCGTCCAGTTAGGGGATGTGAGATCCCGCTGTGCAATCCGGGTCAGCCAAGCCGTTGCGTGGCGGGCGTATAGTCACGACTCTTAGGGCGTCGGAGGGGGCCAATCCGCGTGGCGCCTACTTTGACTCAGCGAGGGGTATTGGAAATGAAGGTGTCGACTCGCTTTCGCCTGGTAGGCGTTCTTGGAATCTCTCTGCTGATGATCGGCGCACCCAGCGCCCTAGCAAACGGGATAGCCCATCCCATCCCCGACGCACAGATCCGCCCGGGCAGCGGCACGTTTATCGGCGACGACATCATCAACGCCGACGCGGCGGGCCAAACGGTCGAGAACAGCGGTGTCATCGGTCAGAAACTGACGTTCTTCATCCTGATCGAGAACGACGGCGCGGATGCCGCAGCCAACGGTTTCAAGGTGAAGCGTTCGGGCGCCTTCCGCGCGGGTTACAGAGTGCGCTTCTACAACGCCGCTAACAAGGACGTCACCGGCAAGGTCACGAGGGGCACTTTCAGGACACCATCCCTCGCGCCCGGCGCCGACTACCTCATGCGTGCGACCGTCAAGGTCCGGCCGCAAGCGACGGTTGGCTCCAACGTCACGCGCCTGGTTACCGTCAGCGACCCCGCCGATCCGAGCGTGAAGGACGCGGTGCGCTTCACTGCGACGCGGCCCGGCCCGGCGGTGCGCTTCTCGGTGAGCGGGCTGGTTCCGCAGCCCTCCGTCTGCGTGGTAGGACCCGAGTGCGCCAACTTCCCGTCTGCCGACTACCCGCGCCAGATCGCCAAAATCACGGCGCTCGACGCGTTGGGCAATGTTGCTACGGGCTACGCCGGCACGGTCTCGTTCGAGCACCCGCTCACGCACAACACACCGAGTGGGCTGCCGAACCTGACGCTCACCAATGGCGTCGGCTACGTGCCTGTCCTTGTGCCAGACCTGAGCCTGGGCTTCTTCGAAGAGCCCTTCACATCAAACTGCCCATCTAACCCGTCAGTCGGCAACGGTGTGGTGCTGACCGCGACCGACACGCTGGATCCTTCGATCTACGGCTGTCAGAACATCCCGGGCGGTGATCTGACGATCATCTTTGCCAATGGTTTTGACGAGACCACCACGACACTCTGTCCTTCGGGATGCTTCGATGATCCGACAGACAGCATCGTCGTCGATCCGACCTTCATCAACTCGTCCATCATTACGCCGAACATCACTTCGAATGCGTCGATTCTCATCGGTACCAGCACCGACTACGTTGCCATCGTGCCCGTCAACATTAGCCAGATATATGTCCGGGGCTCCGATATCTCGGATGACACCTTGTCGACATGCACAGGATGCTCGGATAGCAACAACTTCTTGGTTTCAAACGGCATCATCTCTTTTAAGCCCAACGGAGAGTTGACTGTCACGGACCAGAACATCACATTCGATGCCACGTACGCGCCAGTCAATAACGCCGAATTCAACATGTTTATCGACTCCGACTCCGTGCCCGTCAACACGATCGTGACTGGCGGATCGACGCCGACGTGTTACCAGAACATCCAGCTGGTGGACAGCGTTTCCCTGTCCGAATGCGGCAACGACCCCATCCTGTAACCGTGGCCTAACGCCTATTCGGGTCGGGTGTCACGCATCGCGGCGGGCGGGATTAATCGAACTGCCGTGACCAATGCTGGTGTGTCGCGGCGACCACGCACGACTTGGGCAAAGCGAAGGAGTTGGCTGGCGAGGAAGGATTCGAACCTTCAATCCCCTGATCCAGAGTCAGGTGCCTTACCGTTTGGCCACTCGCCAGCGGCCCCCTGAGTCTACCAAAGGGGACCTCGACCCCCACGCCGATGTATTCGGCTGAAGGAGCTGCCCGACGTGGCAGACCTCCGCTGACGCGCCCGGCTCTCCATAGCACCGTTGCAACAGCGTCGTAACGAGCTACCGGGACGGGCTGGTGCTGCGCGGCGGCACCCGCCGACTACCTTCCGTCCGACCCAGATCTCTACCGCAAGACCTCAGGAGGAAGATTCCGTTGGACGTATTGACGCTGCTCAGGGAAGACCACGGTCGGATCAAGAAGATGCTCGCCGAGGGCGAGTCGACGACGGAGCGTGGCGAGAAGACCCGAACCGAGCTCTTCGAGAGACTGAAGACCACACTCCAGGCGCACGAGCAGATGGAGGAGGAGGTCCTCTATCCGGCCCTGAAGGCGCACCCCAAGGCCAGGGAGCTCACCCTGGAGGCGTACGAAGAGCATCACGTCGTCGACCTCGTCCTAGAGGAGCTCGAGATGACGCCCGTGAGCGACGAGCAGTGGGGCGCCAAGTTCATCGTCGCCAAGGAGAACATCGAGCACCACATCGAGGAGGAAGAGGGCGAGATGTTCAAGGCCATTCGCGCCAACTTCTCGACCGAAGAGCTGGAGCAGATGGGCGCCCGCATGGCCGAGATCCAGCAGCTGTCCAAGCAGGTCGCCGCCTCGGAGGTCTGATCGTTGCCGGCGTCAGGCGGGGACGTCGGTGTCCATGACCGGCAGCGCGAACCCGAACTCGGCCCCACCATCGGGACGCTCGAGAGCCCAGATCCGCCCGCCCATGGCCTCGATCAGGTGGCGGCATACGAAGAGGCCGATGCCCGCTCCGCCGGGCACCGAGCGGGCGCTGGCCGTGCGGAAGAAGAGGTCGAACAGGCGCTCTGGGTCCTCACCGCCGAAGCCCGGTCCGCGGTCGAGCACGCGCACGGCGACCTGCCCGTCATCTTCCGCGATCTCGACCTCTACCCCATCCTCGCCGCCACGCCCGTAGCGCACGGCGTTGGTCAATAGGTTGCGCACGACCTGCTCGATGTAAGTCGTATCGCCGCGCACGGCGGGCAGCCGCTCGGTCACGTGCAAGGCGATAGGCGCGCCTGACGAACGCGCCGAAATCGCGGCGATGACCGAGGCGATCAGGTGCTGCAGCAGGATGGGCTCGTCGGCGATCTCGACCATGCCGCGCTCGACGCGAGTCATGACAAGCAAGTCCTCGACCAGCCGCGCGAGACGCTCCGATTCGCCGCGGATGTCGGCGATGACTTCGCGCCGTCCGGCTTCGTCGAGTCCTCGCTCGAGCAGCTCGCTGCCGCCGTAGATGGTCGTTATCGGCGTGCGTAGCTCGTGTGACAGGACGCCCATGAACGCGTCGCGCGCCGCTCGGGCCGCGCGCGCCTGGGTGACATCGCGCAGCACCACGACCGTCGGGCCCACCGTCAAGCCCCCGTGAACGGGCTGACGAGCGGCACGGTAGCGGTGGAGCTCGAACCAGCGCCGGCCGCCGTCAGGCGACACCACTGTGCCGAGCAGCTCGTCACTTCCGTCGCGCCCGGC
>Ga0299913_10005308_pt1 | contig 10974 bp, 9 predicted proteins | sample RVTome_9_FD_201360 | JGI IMG/M metagenome (GOLD analysis project Ga0299913, IMG submission 201360) | Soil microbial communities from uranium-contaminated site in the Upper Colorado River Basin, Wyoming, United States - RVT155D38 (version 2) ... | reverse complement strand
ACATGGTCCCTGATGACCTGGGCCGACTCCTCCGGATCGAGGTCATCATGGGGATTGCTCATGCCGAACTGGTTCTCGATGAAGAGTGTGGGGTTCTCGGTCTTGCCGAGGTCGTGATAGTAGGCCATCGCCCGGGCGAGGAGGGCGTTGGCCCCGATCGAACGGGCCGCGGCATCGGCCAGGGTCCCCACCATCAGCGAGTGGTTGAACGTCCCGAACGCCTCTTCCTGCAGCATCTGCAGCGCCTTGTGGTTCCGGTCGGTCAGATCGAGCAGGCCCAACGTGGTGGTGATCTCGAATGCCGCCTCGAAGAACTGGAGGGCGGCGAGACCCAGAAGCGACGCCATTACCGACACCCCGAAGGCCCAGGCCACCGAGACGCCCACGGTCTCCACGATGATGTCGTTGGGGCCGACATGGAAGAACCACGAGGTCGCCGCGGCCACTCCGGCGGCCACCAGGGATGAGAGCACTACGGCGTTGCGGAAGGCGCCTCGGCTGCTGACCGCGGAGACGAATGGGATCGGCGCCAGGGCGGCGAGGATCCCGTACACCGTGGCCCCGGTGTCGAGGGTCCCCACCGCGGTGACGACGCCGACGGCGAGGGCCATGAGGATGGCAATCCTCTGGTCGAACAGCACTGCTGTCACGAGTCCGAAGGCGACAGCGGGCAGCACATACCAGGTGAAGCTCTCCTGGAGGGCGACCGTGGCACGTACCGCACCGGCAGTGAGCACCAGCATGATGCCGAGCAAGGCGACCATGCGGGGGCGCGACCAGAACTCGGGTCGGAATGTCGCCAGGTAGAGGCCGATGAGGGCGACCAGGACTGCCACCACGGCGCCCAGGCCCCATGATGACTGCTGGTCGAGTGTGGGCACGGTGGTGGCATTGATGGCGGCGATAGCCAGCGCCGTCAGGGGGTCGCCCTGGTCGACAATCCTCTGATCCTCCAGGTACTCCTCCTCGACCGGCCGCACCTGAGCGGCCGCAGCATCCTGCTGCTGCGCCCACAGTGCCTGGTTGATTAGCAGATTGGCTTGGAGATTCGTGGCGACCACCTCCGCCGCTGCCATCGAGCCTTCCTCATCGGGAAGACCGTCGTAGAACACAAATGGGGGGTTGGAACGGACGTTGGCCCGTGCCGCCCGCAACTCCTCGCCGGCGTCGCCGGTCTGGATGCCCGGCGCCATCTCGAGTCGAGCCTGATTCACCGCCGAGGTCTGGATGACGGGCAGGTGGAGTGGCTCGCCCAACACGGCGCGCTCAACATCGTCGGCGGCGACGGTGGCCAAATAGAGGACGGTCTCCTCGGGCAGCGTGTGCTGGCTTGCCACGACCTCGACCACCTCGGAGATGGGGCGGAGATTCACTCCGAGCCCTACGTTCTCAGTCTGACAAGAGGCACCGGGCTCGCACTCGACCAGCTGACCGGTGTTCTGGGTGCTGACCAAGTAGCCCTCGGGCATGTCGGCGTCGGTGGTGTCCACCACCACCACGGCGGGCCCACCGCCGTACTCGTAGGACCACGAGCCGTCGGCCCCGGTTTCCACGGTGGTCGTCTCCGCATGAGTCCTGACCTCCACCGAGACGCCCTCGACCCCGACGTCGGACCGTGCCTCCTCGGACTCCGGGGTGAAGTTGTGGTCGCCGTCGATGTCGATGAAAACCACACCGCTGATCACGGCCGGTGGCGGAGCGATGGTGGTCGTGGTCTCGTCTCCCTCGGCCGTCGAGGTGGTGGCCGACTCCTCTTCGGCTGGCAACTCCGGGATAGTGGGCCCGGCTTCGAGCGGATCGTCGCCGATCGCCATCGATGCGAGGTCGTCGAACACGGCCGCGACCGCGGCCTCGACCGATTGCGCTATCTCTTCGTTTCTCTGCAGCGGTGGCGGCACTGCGGCCCGCTCCGCGTCACGAAGCCGGTCGGTCTCGACCTGATCCACCACAGTTGCGGCGCGTTGTGCGGTGTAGTCCTGTTTGGCCAGCGAGCCCACTTCGAGGTCGGGGGTATCTGCAGCCGAGCCCAATGACAATATGGCCCAGGCTGCGACCACTGTTGCCAGGAAGATGGTGACGCGTACGAGCGTCGAACGCTGCATCAGCTTTCCTCGGTCTCGAATCGCTGATACGCCTCGACGATCGAGGCGACGATGCGGTGACGGACCACGTCGCGTGAGCTCAGCTCGATGAAGGCGACTCCGGGTATCCCGCGTAGGATCTCACGAACGACTCTCAGACCCGAGCGGCGACCGGTGGGAAGGTCGGTCTGACTGATGTCCCCGGTGATGATCATCTTGGAATTGAACCCGAGTCGGGTCAAGAACATCTTCATCTGCTCCGGGGTCGTGTTCTGGGCCTCATCGAGGATTACGCAGGCGTCGTTCAACGTCCTTCCACGCATATAAGCGAGTGGGGCTATCTCGATAGTTCCCCGCTCGATGAGCGACGCCGTCTCCTCGGGGCCGAGCATGTCCCAGAGGGCGTCGTAGAGAGGCCGCAGATAGGGGTCGACTTTCGCGGTCAGGTCACCGGGGAGAAAGCCCAGCCTCTCCCCCGCCTCGACGGCGGGACGGGTGAGGATGATGCGTCGCACCGAGCCGTTGATGAGGCTGTCGACCGCGGCCGCCATGGCGAGATAGGTCTTGCCAGTACCCGCCGGGCCGATCCCGAAGCTGAGTGTGTTCTCCCTGATCGCCTCCATGTACTTCTGCTGGCCATGGGTCTTGGGCCGGATCATCCGTCCCCGACCGACCGGGATGCCGTCGCTGAGGAGCCTGGAGGGGTCCGGGACGTCATCGGTGACCATCTTGACCACCTCTTTGACCCGCCCCTCGTCGAGGGTCTGGCCCTCCTGGACGAGGATCAGCAACTCATCGAGGACGGTGCGCGCCCGTTCGACGTCACGGGTCGAACCGGCCATGACGATCTCATCGCCGCGTGCGACGAAGTGAACCTCGGGGATGAGGTCCTCCACCTGTCTGAGGTGTCTGTCGGACTCTCCGATCAGATCCAAGAGCAGGTGGTGGCTGGGTACGCGTAAACGCGATTCGATGTGGTCAGTGGACACGGGTAAACGCCTTGATTAGGCGGGGACGGTCCCATTCTAGGGGGATACCGGGACTGAGCCAGCGACATTGCCGACCCTCGAGCCGGGAACGGCCAGGACAGGGGAAAGCCGTAGGGAAAAGGCCGGTTGGAAAGTAGCGGCTAACTGGGGTCAGGGGACCGCACCGATTGGAGAAGTGAGCTGATCACCGCCCGATCGGAATCCCTTACCTCATCGACACCTGGCTGCTTGCGCATCATTTGGATCGCTGCCAGGTAACGATCGACCAGGTCACCGTCGTCCTCGGCCAACAGGTCCAAGTCGATGACCAGACCACGGTCGGCGACTGCGGGCAGGAGATCGGATGCAGAGCTGCCGTAGATGTCGGAGAGACGAACGAAGCGCTGCACCGAGATGGCCCGCTCTCCCCGCTCGTACGCTCCAACTACCGACGCCTTGAACTCGCCGCTGGTCTGCGACTCGACATCGCCCAGAGACCAGCCACGGTGGCGGCGCGCTGCTCGGAGTCTCTGCCCGAGCGCGTAGTTGAAGTCTTCGACCAAGGTATCCGCTCCCAATTCGGCACGATCATCCTATTCCCCATGTTCACGGATTGCACCTACCGTCCAGAATGCGTGCGGCGGCCACCAACGCCGCCGTCTCCACCCGAAGGACGGTCGGACCGAGATCCCAGAGACGGGCCCCTTGAGGAATCTCGTCGAGGGCGAGCCCACCCTCGGGCCCGATGACAACGGTGTCGGCCCCACCCGGATCAGCCAGCCCTCCCCGGTGACACACGACGAGGTCGCCGTCGAGGTCACCGATGGCCACCACGTCGTCGGAAGTCTCCATGAGGAAGGCACCCTGGGACTGCTCGACGGCTGCCACTACCCAGCTGAACACCTTGGACGGATGGGCAATCCGGTTCTTGCCGCGGGTGGTCCCCAGCCAGAGGAGACGGGCCACCCCCAGCTCGGCGAGCTTCTCCACCACGAAACGCTGCCGGTCTTTGTTCGCCGGCGGAGCGACGGCGACGGTGAGCTCATTCGACTGCGCCACGGTCTCCTCGTTCCCCCTCTCGATCATCTGGTGGCGGAGTGTCCCGGTGCCGATCTCGCCCAGCCCATCGGTGTAGCTCACCGCTCCGCCGCTCTTCATCCGCAGCACCTTGGTCACATGCCGCCACTGCACCACCGACAGTGCAATCGTCGGGCCCTCCCAGGGCGCGGCCACCACCAAGTGGGGTACGTGCTTCATGAGGTCGAGGCCGGCCGGTCGGTTCGCTCCCCGCGCAACTCGGCCCACCGTCTCAGCAACTCCTCCTCCTCGGCGCCGACGTCCTCCGGGATGGCCACATCGATCACGACCACCAGGTCTCCCCGCCCCCGGCGACCGAGGAAGGTCATTCCCCTCCGCTGGATGGTGAAGCGCGAACCCGGTTGGGTGCCCCGCGGGATCTCCAGGGGCATCGGCTCACCGTCGATGGTGGGGATCTCGACACGGGTCCCCAGCACCGCCTCGGCTATCCCGATTGACGTGCGGTGCACGAGGTTGGAGTCATGCCGCTCGAAACGGGGATCGGGATCGACCGTGACCTCGACGAACAGGTCACCAGGATGACCGGTCCGGCCTCCCGACTCTCCGCGGCCGGTGAGCCGGAGACGAGTACCGGTGCTCACCCCGGCCGGGATCTCCACATTCACCTTCACCGGCTCACACCTCGCCCCCGAACCGGCGCAGTCGGGACAGGGATCGGTGACCAGGGACCCTTCGCCACGACATGTGGGACAGGTGGTCACCGACATCATGGTCCCGAACACCGAGCGCTGCGCCATTCGCACCTGGCCGGCGCCGCCACAATCGGGGCAGGTCACCGGGTGTGTCCCTGGGCTCGCCCCCGTCCCCGAGCAGGTGGCGCAAGTAGTTGCCGCCTCGTACTCGACCACTGCATCGGTGCCGAAGGCCGCCTCCTCGAGACTCACCGCCGTGCGGACCAGGATGTCCCGCCCTCGGGGCTGGCGGTACGGCCTCCCCCCGAACAGTCCGGAGTCCCCGAACACCGACCGGATAAGGTCATCTATGCCGTCAACCCCCGCGAAGAGATCGGAGAGGTCGATGGTGTCGCCCCGGTCGTAACGCTTTCGCCGCTCCGGGTTGGAGAGCACCTCGTAGGCCTCGGCAGCCTGTTTGAACCGTGTCTCCGTATCAGGGTCTTCCGGGTTGGCGTCGGGATGGGTCTCTCGCGCCACCCTCCGGAATGCCTTCTTGATCTCCTCGGTCGTGGCAGAGCGTTCAACCCCGAGGATCGAGTAGTAGTCCTGGGCCATACTCAGTCGGACCTGGTGCCGATCTGTTCCTCGAGCTCTCTCGTCACCTCTTCAACGGCTGAGATCGCCCTCTTGTAGTTCATTCGCATCGGCCCGATGACCCCAACCGAGCCGGCGTCGCCTCCGCTGTCGTATCCCTTGGACACGACGGCGAGGTCGAGGTCTTCTCCCAACTGGATCGAGGTGCCGGAGGCTCCGGCTAGCAGATTCATGACCTCGGCCTCCCGCTCCATGATCTCGAGGATGCGTTGAACCGTGGCGAGGTCTTGCCAGACCTGGGTCATCCGCTGAGTCCCGCCGACGAACATCTCAGAGCCCGAGGTTCCTGCGAGGTGGAGGGAGTCGGTGATGGTCAACACCGCCTCCCTGATCGGTTCGGAAACCCCCCTCTCGATCTCGACTCCGAATTCGGGGGTGGCTCCGAGCTCCTTGCCGACCACGGCCGTGGTCACCAGCATCTGGGCTTCCTCGATCTCCAGGGGAGTCACAGGGACACGGACCCGGCCCCGCTGCTGGACGACCCGCCCGCCTTCGGTCACTGCGATCACCAGCACCTGGTCTTTGGCCACCTGGACGGCGTGAACCGCCCTCACGTTCTCTCGGGCGAAGCCGGGGGCCACCACCACGCTGGGCAGGTCCGTGATCTCGGCGAGCAGGTTTGAGGTTGCCTCGAGCAACTTGGACAGCTCCATATGGACGTCACCGAAGAACGTGGCGATCTTGGCCTGGGCCGCCTGCCGGAGACGTCCCGGCCCGAGGTGGTCTACGTAATAGCGATATCCGGCAACCGTCGGCACCCTGCCCGCCGAGGTGTGCGGCTGTTGGACGAGACCGTCCTGTTCCAGGGCGGCGAGATCGCTGCGCACCGTTGCCGCGGACACCGCCAGCCGGGAGCGCTCCAAGACCGCGCGTGAGCTCACCGGCTCTCCGGTCTTGATGTGCTCTTCGACCAGTGCACGGAGGACCTCGGACCTACGGTCTTCAAGCATCGCCATCGACCCCGACGATAGGGGCCAACTGGGCCAGAACCGAACGATGCACCGCGTCCGTGAGCAACGGGCGGCTGACCACCATGCGACCGGACTGCTCGGCGATGACCCCGGCCGCCACCAGCATCCGACCCTCCTCGGAGGAGAGAAGGGTCTCGGTCCCCGGCCCGTTGGCCACACCGACCGTTCGCCGCAGACCCACGAAAAGACGATCCAGCTCGGCACCCCAGCCATCGATCATTTCCTCGCCGGCGTGTGCCGACCTCCCTGCCTCCACCCGATCCAGGTAGGCGTCGAGTCTTCGCAGGTTGCGGAAGCGACGGCCCCGGCGGAACCCATGAGCCCCGTTGCCGTAGGCCTCGTACTCGCCTTGGGCCCAGACCGTGAGGTTGTATCGGCACTCGTGTCGGGGACGTGACCAGTTGGACACCTCGTATCGAGCCAGACCCGCTCGAGACAGCACCTCGTCGGCGGTCTCGTACCGGCTGGCCTGAACGTCGGGATCGGGGGCGGGGGCACCGGCCCTCACCTCCCTCCCCAGAGGGGTCCCGGGCTCCACCGTGAGGGCGTAACAGGACACGTGGTCGGGTTGCAGCCGGAGGCCACTCTGCAGTGACTCCCCCCATGACTCGTCGGTCTCACCGGGTGTGCCAAAGATCAAGTCGATCGACAGGTTTTCGAAACCCGCCGCTCTGGCTGACTCGAACGAGGACTCGATTTGGGAGGCGTGGTGTCTCCGACCGAGGCTCGACAGCACACCCGGGTCGAAGCTCTGGGCTCCGAACGACACCCGATTGAAACCGACTGCGCGCAACGCCGCCGCGGTGCCCGTGCTGAAGTCCTCGGGGTTGGCCTCGAGACTCACCTCGGCGTCGGGCGCGATCCCGTGCTTGTCGGCCAGGGCGTCGAGCACCGAGCCCAACAGCGCCGGGTCGACGTGGCTGGGGGTGCCACCCCCGAGGTAGATGGCGTCGAGGGGGCGCCAGGGCCGGGACCTGCCGATCTCGGTGCAGACCGCATCGATGTAGCGGGCCGCCAGATGGTCCTGACCGGCAACCACGGCGAAGTCGCAATAGGGGCAGACCGCCGAGCAGAAGGGTATGTGCACGTAGGCGGCGGCCGATTCGACGAAGCGGTCGGCCTCTGCAGGGGTCATGACTCCTCGTCGACCTTCAGGGCCGCCACGAAGGCTTCCTGGGGCACTTCGACCGACCCGACCATCTTCATCCGCTTCTTCCCTTCCTTCTGCCTCTGCAGGAGCTTCTTCTTCCGGCTGATGTCGCCGCCGTAACACTTGGCGGTCACGTCCTTGCGGGTGGCCCTCACCGTCTCCCGGCTGATGATCCGACCCCCGATGACGGCCTGAATCGGAACGTCGAACAACTGGCGTGGGATGAGCGTCTGCAGCCGTCCTGTCATCTTCTTACCGTATGCCTCGGCGTGGTCGCGATGGATGATCGCCGAGAAGGCGTCGACCGGCTGCCCGTTGAGGAGGATGTCGACCTTGACCAGGTCGGCCTCCCGGTACCCCGCCGGCTCGTAGTCGAGCGAGGCGTAACCCTTCGTCTTGGACTTCAGCAGGTCGAAGAAGTCGAAGATGATCTCGGCGAGGGGGATCTCGAAGTCGAGTTCGACCCGCTCCGGGCTCAAGTAGCTCATGTCCCCGACGTGCCCTCGTCTCGTTGTGGCCAATTCCATGACCGGCCCGACATACTCGGTGGGAGTGACGACCATCGCCTTGACGTAGGGCTCGGCGATGCTGCGCCGGTCGGCGGGGTCGGGCAGGTCCTGGGGCGACTTCAGCTCCCGCACCTCACCGTCGGGCATCGTCACCCGATAGGCCACCGAGGGGGCGGTGGCCACCAGGTCGAGGTCATACTCCCGCTCCAGGCGCTCCCGGACGATCTCCATGTGGAGCAGGCCCAGGAAGCCGCAGCGGAAACCAAAGCCCAGTGCCTTCGAGGTCTCCGGCTCCCAGGCCAGAGAGGCGTCGTTGAGTCGAAGCTTCTCGAGGGCCTCGCGCATCTTCTCGAAGTCGTCGCCGTCGGTGGGGAACAATCCGGAGAACACCATCGGCTTGGGTTCCTGATAGCCCGGCAACGCCTCGGTGGCCGGTTGCCGCGAACTGGTGACGGTGTCGCCGACCTTGATCCGATCGATCTCCTTCACCCCGGTGATGAGATATCCCACCTCACCCGGTCCCATGGTCGCCACCGGCTGTGTCTTCGGTTTGAGAAACCCGATCTCGTTCGCCTCGTGGACCTCGTTGGTGGCCATGAAGCGGATGTCGTCCCCCGATTCGAGGAAGCCGTCGACGATGCGGACGTAACAGACCACGCCTCGATAGGCGTCGAAATAGCTATCGAAGACCAGGGCGCGGAGAGGGGCGTCGGGATCCCCCCGCGGTGGGGGCACCTCCTTGACCAGGGTCTCGAGGAGATCGGGCACCCCCTCGCCTGTCTTGGCCGACATCCTCAACACGTCGTTGGGCGATCCTCCGATGATCCCGACCAACTCGGCGGCCACCCGATCGGGGTCGGCCGCGGGGAGGTCGATCTTGTTGATCGCGGGGATCACTTCGAGACCGGCGGCGATAGCCAAATGTGAGTTGGCCAGGGTCTGGGCCTGCACCCCCTGGGCGGCGTCGGCGAGGAGGAGGGCCCCCTCACATGCCGCCAGTGAGCGGCTCACCTCATAGGAGAAGTCGACGTGCCCTGGGGTGTCGATCAGGTTGAGCACGTAGGTCTCGCCATCGCGGGCCTCGTGCTCGAGACGCACGGTCTGGGCCTTGATGGTGATGCCGCGCTCCCGCTCGAGGTCCATCGAATCGAGGATCTGCTCCCTCATCTCCCGTTGCGAGACGGCACCGGTCATCTCCAAGAGCCGATCGGCCAGGGTCGACTTGCCGTGGTCGATGTGGGCGATGATCGAGAAGTTGCGAATGCGCGCTTGGTCAGTCATATGGGGTGTGAGGACGGCTCCATTGTACCTTCATGCCACCTACTGCTACGCTTCCCCATCCGGAGCACCAGACCGTTCGGTGCCCCGGAATCCCAACCCCTAGTTGAGTTTTCACACGTTCGAGCATGGCAAACATCAAGTCACAGAAGAAGCGCAACCGACAGAACGAGACGGGTCGCCAGCGCAACAAGACGATCACGAGCGACCTCAAGACCAGCATCAGGAAGGTCGAGCATGCCGCGATCGCCGGTGAGCCTACCGACGAGCTCTTCAGGATTGCTCAGAAGAAGATCGACACCGCGGCCTCGAAGGGGGTAATCCATCCCCGAACCGCGGCTCGCAAGAAGTCGCGTCTCGCCGATTCGATCGCCGAGTAGACCACCGACCCCGTCTGCCCACAGTGTTCCTCGGCCGGTCTTCTGGGAACGCCCTCAGCCGTACCACCGACAGAAGGCGACGGTGAGTCGCTCCAGGGTGACCCGGTGCACCTCCTCGGGGTGGGTCTTGACCACACGGTCCGCCCTTACCAGGGCGGCCTGAGCACGACGCAGCGACGACTCCCTCACCCGTCCTCTCTGTGCCCATAGGCGTGACAGCTGACGGTCCGACCCGCCCACCCATTGTTTCAAGGTGGCCTGATCGGGAGCTGTGGCCGCCAGCGAGCGCTTCTTGAGATCGGACTCCAGAGCTGCCAGATAGACCAAGGGATGTTCGTGGACCAAGAAGTCGGAGAGCCGACGAAGGGCGGTCCCGACATCACCCTTCCCTATGGCGTCGGTGATGTGCCAGGTGGGCTCGTCGGGCCGATTCTTGAAGCGGTCGAGGATCAGCTCGGCGGTGATCTTGCCGGGGGTCTCCTCGAGTTGGTCGAGTGCCTGGCCCATGCTGGCGGTGTCGGTGCCGAAGCGCTGCATCAGGGCCTCAGCTGCTCCCTTCTCCAACGTCAGACCCCGTCCCTTTACCTCGGAGCCGAGCCATTGGGAGGCCTGACGCTCCCACATCTTGGACACCGAGACGGTCCGGCCACCGAGATCCCTGATGGCCTTGGGAACCGCCCCACCGTATATGAGCACCACCTCGATGGTCGCCAGGTCGGCACCCTGGAGGAGCGATACCAGAGTCTCCACCTCTGACTTCTGCAGGTTCTCCGCATCGACGACCTCGAGCCCCAGCGGCTCCCCGAACAACGAGCCGGACTGGAGCAAGGGGATCATCGGCTCCAATTCGGTCCGGAGGGTGCCGTCGCCGGCCTCACCGGCTCCCCGCCCCGGCACGTCGATACGCACCACCTGGTCACGTTGGACGCCATGCTCGACCAGATGGGCGGTGGCGATCTCCAGTGTCTGTTCTCTTTCCCCCGGCCCCGCACCCGACGGTCCAGCGACAATCAGCAACGACATGGTTCCAAGGTAGTCAGGGAGCACGTCCAAAAAGTCGAACGAGGTCACACGCCATGGCCACGTCGTGCACCCTGATCACATCTGCCCGATGCTCGAGGGCGAGTCCCATGTACACCGCCATCCGATGAGCGTCACGCTTTCTGGGGATGGGGATGAGGACGGGCTTGCCCAGCTCACGAAGGACATCCGAGCCGGAGATCACCTCGAGCTGCATCCGCGAGTAGGCGTCGTAGTCGCCGCGGTAGTTG
>Ga0299913_10005307_pt1 | contig 10975 bp, 12 predicted proteins | sample RVTome_9_FD_201360 | JGI IMG/M metagenome (GOLD analysis project Ga0299913, IMG submission 201360) | Soil microbial communities from uranium-contaminated site in the Upper Colorado River Basin, Wyoming, United States - RVT155D38 (version 2) ... | reverse complement strand
CAGCGGGGCCCGCAGCTTCCTGAGCTCCGCCGAAATCAACGCGCCTCGTGACGAAGCGGCAGTGGCCCTGTGAGGGTAGCACGGCGAGGACAACCGTGGCGTCCGTATGGGATGCGAGGTCAAGAAACCGCTTGCGGCCAACGCATTGAAACGAGCCACTATTGTTTCGATGTCGAACCTCGGCTAGCGAATCGGTTTTCAAACCTCAATCGTGGTTGCTGGGAAGCAATCCATTGATCTACAACACGATTCTAGGCTGTTGACCGAACGGCCCAGGTCAACAGCTGCGGAGAAAGGTCGCCTTTGGAGAAGGTTTCCGCCTCCTGCCGACTGGGCGAGGTCAACAGGCTGCGGCCACGAATCGCGCAGTTCCTCGGCTTTTCAGGGGCACTCGTCAGGCGGAGAGCAGGTTTGCTCATGACGTATTGGCGGAGGGAGAGGAACTGTCGTCAAACCCTCTCTGCGCGAGATTTCAAAGGCTTAGTATAACACATCATCTGATGAAGTAGTGGACAATACCTAATTCTCCAAGGTACCCAAGCGGGGCCGGTGCGCGGCCTGCAAAGCGCCATCGGCAAGTGCGTCCGGCCCGGTTATACGCCACGCACCGTCAATCCATGGTCAGCATCTATGGCTTCGCAGTTCCTCGCCCGCCCGTTCGCCGCGCTGCGTCCGACCGCCGAGAGCGCGGCCGACGCGATCGCGCCGCCCTACGACGTCGTGAGCACCGACGAGGCGCGCGCTCGCGGCAAACCGGCCCGCGGGCTTCCTCCACCTCTCGCGGCCCGAGATCGACTTGGCGCCGGGCAGCTCGCCGTACTCCGACGCGGCCTACGCGCGCGGCGCCGAGTATCTCGCGCGCCTGCGCGATTGCGGCGTGCTCGTGCGCGACCGCGAGCCGTCGTTCTATGTTTATCGGATGGTGATGAACGCCCGCTCCCAGACCGGCGTCGCGTTCGCGGCCTCCGTCGCGGCCTATCAGGCGAACCGGATCCGGCGCCACGAGCTTACGCGGCCCCGCAAGGAGAACGACCGCGTGCGACACGTCGCCGCGCGAGCAAAGGTCGAGGCGCTGGGCGCGGCACTGGGCGCGCTCGACGCTTTGTACATTGCGGACGGCCATCATCGCTCCGCGGCCGCGTCGCGCTGCAGCGGCACGCGGCCGGCGCGCCGCTCGCGAGCCACGAGCTCTTTTTCTCGCTGTCGCGTTTCCGCACGACGAGATGCGGATTCTCGCCTACAACCGCGTGGTCGCCGACTGAGCGGGCTTTCGCCGGACGCGCTGCTTGCGAAGGTCGGCGCGAGCTTCGGGGTCGAGCTGGTGCCTCAGTTCCAGCGGCCGAAGCCCCGCGGCCGAGCCATGCCGCCGCGCATCGCCCGCGGCAACGCCAGCCGGGCGCGGGGGTCGCGATCAAGCACGTGTTCGCCTCCCAGAAGTGCCGGCTCGGCCCAGCGCGACCGCCGCAGCGCATGGATCCAGCGCCCGCTCAGCACCCGAACCGTCCCTCACGCCGGTCCCGCATCCGGATCACTGGCTCCGAGCCGGTTCTTCGTAGGTGTCCAATCGGCCGCCCTGGTCAGCCCAGTTCGGGGCAGGGCCCCAGACGGTCGGCTGCTTCATGACGGGGGAGGCCGCCGCCCATGCATCCTGGCGCCATTTATACTTCTGATCATTGCCGCCGCCTCGGCGCGGCGGTGGACGTGAAGCTTCTCGAGGATGTTGTGGACATGGTTTTTGACGGTCGCTGGGCCGATCCGCAAGTCGCGCGCGATCTCCTTGTTCGAATGACCTTGGTCGACAAGCTCGATGATATCCAGCTCTCGGCGGGTCAGGGTGGAGACGCTCGGACTGGGGGACGACGTGCTCGTCAGGATCGCGAGGCGGCGGAAGAGGGCGCCGGCGACTTGCGGCGGGCACAGGACTTCGCCGCGCAGGGCCGCCTCGAGCGCCAGGACGAGATCCTCAGGCGAGCCGTCCTTTCCGACGTAGCCGGAGATCCCCGACTCCGCGCAGGCGACGATGCCGTCGTCCACGTCCGCAACCGCGAAGGCGACGAACCTGACCGGCGGCTCGGTGCGTAGCGCGGCCGGCAGGTCGAGGCATCGGGACAGGGCCATGTCGAGCAGCACGGCGTCAGGTCCGAGCCGTGAGAGGCAGGCGAGGGTCAGATCCGGCCCCGCTACCGCGCCGACGATCGAGACGCGCCCGAGCCCCGCGAGCGCGGCGGCCAAGCCCTCGCGATAGAGACGGACGTCGCTGACGATGAGAACGCGTGGCAAGCCGTCGCCGGCGTCGCTCCTGCCATCGCCGGCAGAAGCAGCCGAGCCCTTCTCGAGCGTGTTCATCGCAGCCCTCGCCCCCCGCCCGGATGCCGCGCCGAGCAACACGTGCGAGGCATCGCCTTCCCGAAGCTTCATCCAATGTGCCCAGGACGAGCCAACCGCAAGTGTGAACTGCGTCACAGCTGCCTCGAACAGCAGGTACATTCCTCGCGTGCATCTGCGACGGCTGCCCGACCCTTGGACGTTAGCGGCCCGACTAGCTTCGACATCGCCAAGTTGTTGCCCGGGCGCGTGCCGACAATAAAAATAATCGCCTTTGCCGTCAAGGAGACCGAGCAAGATGTAGTCGCCTGCGCGGTTGCTGGATTCGCTGGCTATGTTCCTCACGACGGGTCGGAGGCCGATCTGATGGCCGCCATCGATCATGCGATGTGCGGTGAGTTACACTGCTCCCCTCGTGTGGCCGGCCTGCTTTTCCGGCATCTTACGGTCGTATCTGCGCCACACCCGTCCCTCGTCGATCCAACGACCCTGACGCAAAGAGAGCGGCAAGTTCTCGCGCTGTTGGCGCAGGGAATGTCAAACAAGGAGATCGCCCGTGAGGCTCAGATCAGCAGCGCGACCGTAAAGAACCATGTCCACAACATCTTGAAAAAGCCGCCACGGTGAGGCCGCTGCACCATTTCCCACACTGCAGATAGCGCGACTATCCGCCGTGTTTTCTCAATATTCGATTGCTCATGCGGGCAGCGCCAAAGGCTTCGACTAGCGGCATTCACTCCTTCCTTAAGAAACGAGGATTCAAGTGGCGCCGTCGTGGAGCGGGCACATCCGGACTTGGCGCGCCACGAACCCCTAATCGACCGGAAACGTTGCGTAGGGAAGAGTGCCCAATGCGCACATCCTATTCGGTCTAGATCCTTTGGCCCTCGGACTGTGCCCTCGTTCGGACCATCAACTAGCTCCTTCGGCCCGTTGGCAGCGCTCAACCGCGGTGTGAAGATTTGTGCAGGCATAGCTGAGTCACGACGACGATCGAGCGCAGCTAGTCGAAAGGACAGGAGGATTGACACCGATTCGGGTTCTGCTCGAGGAGATGCCGCGAATGCTGGTCGATATCATCAAGGATATCACTGCCTCACATGAGGACATCTATGTGATTGGCGAACTCGCTGACCGCAATGATCTGACCCAGACGGCGATACGGACGCGGGCAGACGTCATCGTGGTCGGGAAAGCGACCGGGGGCAGTCAAGACGATTATCATAAGCTTCTGCGCAGCCGACCAGAGCTGAAGATCCTGGCCATCACGGCAGATGGCCGGCGCGGTTTTCTCCACGAGCTCCAGCCGAGGGTCATACCGATCGGTGAACTTTCTCCGAGCAGTCTGATCGACGCGATCCTCGGGAGGATCGTGTCACGCAGTACCAAAGCGGGGTGAGCGTGTCCGAACCTACCCCGAGCGTTGTCCTGAATGCGATGTTGACGACATTGAATCCCTTCGTGCCGGTGCAGATCCCCGGCCTGCCCAATCCGAGCCTCACGGTGGCGAAGGCCGAAATCCGCACGTCAGGCGTTGGCAACTTGCCGATTCGTTCCCTGCTAGTCCATGGGAGCGGAGACTTTCCCGAGGCCGCGCAAAAGCATTGGCCGAGTCTTGAGGAGGATTGATTGATAGAGAGCGCCACAGTCGGACCCGTCGCGCTGCCGCCGAAGTTCCGGATAGAGGGGCTTTGGCAGGCGCTTGGTCGGCTGGACCGAATGCTAGAGCGGGCGACGGCCGCCGCCGAAGCGGCTTCCGGATCGGCGGCGGTCGAACCTTATCGAGGCCTCTACATCACCGCGGACGACGTCCAACGCTTGGTAAGGCGCAGCGCTGGCGAGCCGCTTCTGGCCGGCGCCGAACGTGGGACGGATGCGGCGATGCCCGATGGATCGCGGTTTCCGTGGCTGCAGCAAGTGTTTGATCTCGAAACGATCGACTTGGATATCGTCCTAATCGCGCTCGCGCCGGAGACCGACCTGCGCTATGAACGGCTATTCGCCTATCTGCAGGATGACGTCACCCGGCGCCGACCCACCGTGGATTTGGCGTTGAATCTGCTGTGCGCTTCGAGGGAGGCGAAGATCGCCGCTCGCGGTCGATTTGCTCCCGACGCGCCGCTAATGCGTCACAAGCTGCTGCTATTGGGCTCTGATGGAACGCTACCGCCCCCGCCCCTGCTGGCCCACTTTCTGAAGCTCGAAGACCCGGTAGTGCGTTTTCTGTTGGGACAAGCTGGGATCGACGCGCGGCTGCAATCGATCGCGCGACTCGAAACCTCGCCAGTGCACCAACAAGGAACGAATCCGGGTGCCACCGACCAGGCCATCGCCCGAGCGATGGGATCCGGCAGCAAGCCGCACTTTCATCTCGATGGCCCAGCAAGCGGCGAGAAGGACGCAGCAACGGCGAGACTGGCGGCAAGCCTGCGATTGCCGATCCTCACTGCGAATCTCGGCAAGGTCGCGGCGCTGACCGGGGAATTCGAGAGCACACTCGACGTGTTGTTCCGCGAAGCACAACTGCTCAACGCCGTCTTGTACCTCGAAGACGTCGATGCTCTGCTCGCGCCAGACAAGGTCCCTGCCGCCGAGGCCTTGCAATCGCGCCTCGAGCAGTCGAACAACGTCGTGATCGCTGCGGGGGAATGTCCCTGTGGCCCGCGCTTCCGCACGATGACGTCGGTCCAGGTCGTGGAACCTGGCTTCCACGAACGTCGCGCCCTATGGGCGTGTGAACTCCTCGATCAGGAGATTAGCGCCGACAGTCGCGACATTGACGAGCTCGCATCGCGCTACCGATTGAGTGACACGCAAATCAGGTGCGCGGTGAGCAGCGCCGTTCGTCAAGCGGCGCTCGGACAAACCAAACCTCAGACGACGGATTTGGCGAGGGCGTCGCGGCTGCAGCTTCGGCGCGATCCGGGCACGCTCGCGCGCAAAGTCGTGCCCTTCTACAGATGGGATGACTTGGTGCTGCCGACCGACCAGGTGGCACAACTCAAGGAGCTCTGCCGGCAGGCGCGTTACAGGCACGTCGTGTACGGCGATTGGGGTTTCGATCGCAAGCTCTCGCTCGGCAAAGGTCTGAGCGCGCTGTTTTCTGGCCCGCCTGGTACCGGGAAGACCATGGCCGTCGAAGTCATCGCTGACGACCTGGGCCTAGAACTCTACAAGATCGACCTCTCACAGGTGGTCAGCAAGTACATCGGCGAAACCGAAAAGAACATGGATAAGCTGTTCACCGAGGCGCGAGCGGGGAACGCAATCCTGTTCTTCGATGAGTGCGATGCACTCTTCGGAAAGCGAACGACGGTTCAGGACGCTCACGATCGTTACGCCAACATCGAGATCGCGTATCTCCTTCAGAAGCTCGATGAACACGACGGCTTGACCATCCTGGCCTCCAACCTGCGCCAGAACCTGGACGCCGCATTTACGCGCCGCCTGACGTTCATCGTCGAGTTCCCCTTCCCCGACGACGATAGCCGCCGGCGCATCTGGCAGTCCATCTGGCCCACACAGGTTCCGCGAAGCAAAGATTTGGACCTCGACTTCATTGCTACGCAGTTCAAACTGCCAGGCGGCGCCGTCAAGAACATCGCGGTGGCCGCGGCGTTTCTCGCTGCAGAGGACCGAAGCGAGCTTACAACCGAGCATCTGCTCTGGGCGACCCGGCGCGAACTCGAGAAATCGGGGCGACGCGTAGCGCGATCCGAGTTTGGGCGCTACGGAGAAAGGATGGACGCGTTGCGGGCGGAGGTCTCCCCGCATGATTCATGAAGTCACCGAAAGCCTGGAGGCTTTCCTGAAGCAGCCTGGTCTGAATCCGCCGCTGAGTAACGCAGCGATCCGCTTCGACCGGCCCACGGAACCGTACTCGCTCGATCAAACGACGGTGAACTTGTTTCTGTTCGAGGTGAAAGAGAATCTCGAGCTTCGTTCGAACGAACCTGTCGTCAGGCGAATAGGCGGACAGTCGTTGATCGAGCCACCGCCCTACCGGGTTCAGTGCCTGTATCTCGTAACCGCTTGGCCCGTGGGTGGCACGGATCTGCCCAAGCAGGAACATCAACTACTCAGTCAGGTCTTGCAGTTGATCGGCAGCACGCCTGTCATTCCACCGGCGTTTCTGACACCTAACCTGCTCCTTCAAGAGCCGCCGCTGCCGATGCTGATGATCCAGCCAGACGGCGTGCGCAACCCTGCGGAGTTCTGGGCGGCGATCGGCAACCGCATCAAGCCGTCGCTGCTGCTGTCGGTGACGGTGTCGCTGCAGGTGTTCGACATGGAGCAGTATCCGAGCGTGATCACCAGCGAGATCCGGCTGAAGACGATGAGTGGCGGAGTCCTCGATGCGCCGTTCTTCTGCATCGGCGGGATGGTGGTGAATGCCGCCACCGCGCCAGTGGCCGGTGCCGGCGTGCGCATCGTCGAGCGCGGGCGGAGCACGCTGACCGACGCTGGCGGCAGGTTTTCGCTGGCGGCGATTCCCGCCGGCACGTTCACGCTGCGCGTGACGTCCGGCGTGACGACGCAGGACCGCAGCATCACCGTGCCGGCGCCGGCGCTGAGCGACTACGACGTCCAGTTACCGTGAAGCGGCTGATTTTTTGATCCCCAAGCCGGACGAAGGAGAAGGAGACGATGCCCACGTACTTTGCTCCCGGCGTTTACATCGAGGAAGTTCCGCCGGTCGCCAGGCCGATTGCCGGCGTCGGCACCAGCACCGCGGCCTTCCTCGGTGAGGCCGATCGCCTCGAGGCGGGCGACCTCGGCAAGCCGAAGAAGTTCACCAACTGGAAGGAGTTCTCCGAGTTCATCAAGGGTGCCGGCGCCACCGACACGACGCCGATCTACACGACGGTGAACCGGATGCTGGCGCTGGCGGTGTTCGGGTTCTTCAACAACGGCGGCACCGCCTGTTACGTCCTGCCGGTCGATGCCGGCGGTATGGCGACGCTGGCGACGCTGCTCGAAACGCTCGAGGCGATCGACGAGATCGCCATCGTGGCGGCGCCGGGGGTCGAGGACATCGCCCGCAAGGGCGAGCTGCTCGATCACTGCTTCAAGATGGAGGACCGGGTGGCGGTGCTCGACGGGGTCAAGACGCCGGCGTCCGACAGCACCCCGGCCGACATTTTCGGCGGACCGATGCCGATCGGCGGTCCCACTACTCCCGACAAGTTCAGCTACGGCGCCGTCTACTTCCCGTGGTTGAAGGTCAACAACCCGCTCTTCACCACCGGCGGCGCCGAGCCGAAGCTGGTCGACCAGCCGCCGAGCGGCCACGTCGCCGGCATCTGGGCCCGCGTCGACGCCACCCGCGGCGTCTATAAGGCGCCCGCCAACGAAGGTGTCGTCGGCATCGTCAATCTGGAGCGGACGATCAGCCGCGACAAGCAGAAGAGCCTCAACCCGACCGGCATCAACGTCATCCGTCCGTTCGGCGGCGCGCCGATGGTGTACGGCGCGCGGACGATCGGCGGCGACCGCAACGGCGAGTACCGCTACCTCAACGTCCGCCGCTTCATGAACTTTCTCAAAGAGTCGATCGACGAAGGCACGCAGTTCGTCGTTTTCGAACCCAACAACCCCGCGCTCTGGCAGCGAATTATCCAGTCGGTGAGCGCGTTTCTCTTCAACCAGTGGCAAGACGGCGCGCTCTTCGGCGAGACGGCCAAGCAGGCGTTCTTCGTGAAATGCGACGCCGAGACCAACCCGGCAAGTACGCGCGAGGCCGGACAGGTGATCACCGAGATCGGCGTTGCGGTGACCAAGCCGGCCGAATTCGTCATCTTCCGCATACAGCAGAACACCGGATCTTAAGGAGAGACCGCGATGGCGAGAGTAGATCCGTTCCGCAATTTCAAGTTCAAGCTGGAGATTCAGGGCATCCAGCAGGCCGGCTTTTCCGAGTGCAGCGGGTTTGGCTCCAACATCGAGGTGGTCGAGTACCGCGAAGGCGGGGAAACATCAACGGTTCGCAAGCTGCCCGGCAAGGTGTCGTATCCCGACATCACGCTCAAGTGGGGCGTGACGACGTCGCGCGAGCTTTACGACTGGCACCTGTCGGCGGTCAACGGCCAGATCGATCGGCGTGACGGGGCGATAATCCTCCAGGACGATTCCGGCGCCGACCGCGTGCGCTGGAACTTCACCAACGCGTGGCCGAGCAAGTACGACGGCCCCGATTTCAACGCCAAGGGCAACGACGTGTCGGTGGACGCGCTGACGCTTTCCTGCGAGCGGCTGGAGCGCGTGCAGTAGAGCGCGGGGGAGAGACCAATGTTCCAGACCGAATACGAGTTCGCGCTCCCGCTCGGGTTTGTCGATCCCGAGGGTAACCTCCATCGCGACGGCGTAATGAGACTGGCGACGGCGGCTGACGAGATCTTGCCGCTTAAAGATCCGCGCGTGCAGAGCAACGAGGCGTACCTGACAGTGATCCTGCTCTCGCGCGTGATCGAGCGGCTCGGCGCCGTGGCGCACATCAATCCGAAAGTGATCGAAGGGTTGTACGCCGCCGACCTCGCCTACCTGCAGGAGTTCTACAACCGGATCAATCGCAGCGGCAAGGCGACGCTCGATACGGCGTGTCCCAAGTGCGCGTACGAGTTCGCAGTGGAGATGAACGCATCGGGGGGATCGTAGGCTACCCCCTGCCGGCGCTGTACAGGGAGGTAGCCTTCGTCGCCTATCACTTTCATTGGCCGCCGGAATCGGTGCTGACGCTCGAGCACGCGGAGCGACGCCGGTGGGTGGACGAGATCTCGGCGATCAACGAACGGGCGAACAGCGAAGCGAATGAATAGGGGTATCGGTGTGAACAGGTGGATCAGCTGGGTGGACCGCATCCGCCGCCGCCACAGCCGGCGGGAGCGCGAAAGTGTGCACCGAACGATGGTGCTCGCCAATCGCGTGACGGCAATCGCGCCCATCCTGTTCACGAATCGGCGAACGATTGTGCACCTGCACGTGCATATCGGCGTCATCGCGATGCCGTCGCCCGCGATGTTCGTGAGATGTGCGACCCCGCGAGTCGGGGCGGCGATCGAGACGCTTCGCACGCCGTCGCGAGTCGGAGGCGTCGAAGAGGCGTTTGTGCGTCGCTCGGCGGAAGCCTTCGCGCTTGCAGAACAGTCCCGACCAGCGACACCGGCGTTCGTACCTTCGGATCTGCCCACGATCCGGCTCCGGCGCCGTGCGGCGCAACGAAGAGGGCTGTTGCCAAGTGGACATGCGAACGCGCCCGTGCTGCCGATGCTCAGCCCGAAGCGGCGGCCAACGCTGGCTGGCGCGCACGCCGACCTTCCCGGTCGTCTGCGCCGGCAGTCAATGCGCGAAGAACTGTCGATTCCAGGCCGGACGACGGTGCTGGCTCGGATGGCCGCCCCCATCGCGAAGCAGACACAAAACCGCGACAACGATGAGCGTGAGTTCAGCGTCGCGCCACGGTCTGGATGGGCGGCTCCCGCTGCGCCGGCGGTCAACGTCGAGGCGCTTACCAGCCAGGTGATTCAGCAACTCGATCGACGGCTGCTCGCGTACCGCGAGCGGATGGGAAGGGTCTGACGTCATGGCGCTGGCCAAGGCCCGTATCACCGTCGAGCACACTGGACGCCGGATCGAGGTGATGTTCAACCCCGAGGAGTACAGCCTCAACAAGGACAACAACTACGCCTCGCAGGCGATCCCCGGCCTCAGCTCGCCCATCCTCCAGTTCGTCAACGGCAACCTGCGCACGCTCGAAATGGAGCTGTTCTTCGATACCACCGCCAAACGCACGGACGTCCGCAACGAGACGCAGAAGGTCGTGGACCTGCTGAAGATCGACGGCGAGCTGCATGCGCCGCCGGTGCTGCTCGTGGCATGGGGATCGTTACAGCTGCGCTGCGTGTTGGCGCGTGCCAACCAGAAGTTCCTGAAATTCCTGGAAGACGGGCGCCCCACCCGGGCCCGTGTCACGGTGAGCTTCAGCGAGTTCATCGATCCGGAGCGCGAAGCCAAGGAAACGAACCGGCAGACCGCCGACTTCAGCAAGGTGTACGTCGTGCAGCGCGGCGACACGCTGGCCGGCATCGCCGTCAGGTTCTATGCGAACGCTGCCTTGTGGCGGCCGATCGCCGTGGCCAATGGCATCGACGAGCCACGCAGCATCTTTCCGGGCCAGGAGCTTCACGTGCCTGCCCTGCCGTTCATTGATCCGGAGAGCGGGGAGGTGTCGGTCTGATGCCGCTCGCACCCGAATTTTCAGTCCGGATCAACGGCGACGCCATTCCGGCGGCGCTGCGCGGCTCCATCGTCAGCATCGGCTACACCGATGGCATCGAAGGCGCCGACCGGGTCGAAATGACCGTGGCGAACCCGTCGCTTCGGTGGCTCGATCATCCGCTGTTGCAGGTGGATAACGGGTTTCGCCTGTCGATTGGCTACGCCCCCGGCCCGCTTGAGGAAGTCTTTGTCGGCGAGATCACCGGCGTCGAGCCATCGTTCCCGGGCAGCGGCATGCCGACGATTCGCATCAGCGCGCAGGATTTCCTGCAGCGGCTCCAGCACGGCACCAAGGATCGATCGTTCCGCATCAAGATTCCGTCGGTCGGAAACTTTCCCCTGCCCGACGCCGTGGTCGCCGCGCTCGTGAGCGGGA
>Ga0299913_10005306_pt1 | contig 10975 bp, 10 predicted proteins | sample RVTome_9_FD_201360 | JGI IMG/M metagenome (GOLD analysis project Ga0299913, IMG submission 201360) | Soil microbial communities from uranium-contaminated site in the Upper Colorado River Basin, Wyoming, United States - RVT155D38 (version 2) ... | reverse complement strand
CCGAAATCATGAGCGAAGGTTGGTGCGGAAGCGGGGATTTGAACCCCGATGGGCTTGCGCCCACTAGCTCCTGAGGCTAGCGCGTCTGCCAGTTCCGCCACTTCCGCGTCTGGAGAACCCTGTGGGACCGGGCAGGACACATAAGTATAGCCGACGCCACTTCCGGGCGTCGACGGTGGACCCGCCGGGCTTGGGCCCTAACTGACGGAGCGCGTGTGGTTAGCCGCCAACTCCCGGGTTGCAGCCGGTGACCCAACGGCGTAATCTAAGAGGGCAATGTCCTCGACACGAGGCGAGGTTGCGCGCCGTGTGCCGGCCCTTCCGGGCCGCGGCGACGGAGTTGCCGGTCTCCGGCGTACCGCCTGGCGGATCCTGACCGGCGCCGCCATCGGCGGCTGGGCCGGTCTGGCCCTGTTCCACGTCTGGCTGCTGTGGGGGCAGTGGCAGGACGGCCGTCTCACCGAACCCGTCATCGCCGCGAAGTGGGCCGGCAGCCTGCTGCTGCTCGGCGCGCTCGCGCTGCTCCACCGCTCGGGGCGTTCGCTCATCGTCGGGCGTCAGGCGCTCGCCGTCTGGACGCTCGCCGCTGTGGTCCACATCGGGGCCGGCCAGCCGGCCGATCTGTCCGCCCAACCCTCGTCCTCATCGCCGGCGCTCCTCTTCGTGGTCCCCACGGTGGCCGGGCTCGCCCTGCTGGCCGGGGCCGCGCTGCTCGCGGCGGCCCGGCGGCGGCGCTTCATCGGGGGCCCGAGGCTGGCTCCCGCGCGCGCGCCGCGTACGCAGCGCCGTTCCCGACTCGTCCTCGCACGATCGCACGCCCTGCGTGCGCCTCCCTTCGCGATCGCCTGATCGACACACGGCGTCGATCGGAACCGGGCCTGCCTGTCGCGGCCCGCGTCCGATCCCGGACGGAGGAAGGAATCCCGGGCGGGCTCCTGGCGTGAGCCCGGCCGCGGGTGACACCGCCCGACCATGGGGGTCATCCCGGATGGTGCGCCGTGCGTGGCCTCGCCGGTGCGCGTCGAGACGCGCGGGGACGGGAACATGCAGCTGCTGCTAGTCGGGGTCAATCACCGGACGGCGACGCTCGAGGAGCGGGAGGCGCTCGCGCTGCGCGAGGACGAGGCGCGCACGCTGCTCGCGGATCTCACGGGCCGGGGGCTGGTGCCGGAGGCCGTCGCGCTCTCCACGTGCAACAGGACGGAGTTCTACGCGGTCGCCGAGACGATCGCCGCGGCCGACGAGCACATCCGCGAGGCGGTCCGCGCGGTCCGCGACGGGGATCTGCTCGCGCCGGGTCCGCAGCGCTACGTGCTGACGGGCGGATCCGCCGCGGAACACCTCTTCCGGGTGGCGTGCGGCCTCGACTCGATGGTCCTCGGCGACGTGCAGATCCTGGGACAGGTGAAAGAAGCCTACACCCGCGCGCGCCAGGCCGGGGCCGCGGGCGTCGTGCTGGATCGGCTTTTCGAGACGGCGCTCCGCGCGGGCAAGCGCGCCCGCCGCGAGACGACGATCGGCGCCGGCACGGTGTCGATCGCCTCGGCCGCCGTCGAGCTCGCCGAAACGCACGGTCCGCTGCAGGGGTGCCGCGTCCTGATCATCGGCGCCGGCGAGACAGCGCGCCTGGCGGCGCGGCACGTGGCGCAGCGGGGCCCGGCGGCCATCGTCGTCGCGAACCGCGACCTGAGCCGCGCCGCGGCGCTCGCGGAGAGCGTCGGCGGCCGCGGCGTCGCGCTCGCCGCCCTCGGCGATGCGCTCGCCGCCGCCGACGTGGTCGTCTCCGCCACGCGCGCGCCGGCCACGCTCGTGTCGGCCGCGCTGGTCCGGCAGGTGATGGAGCGGCGCGCCGCGCGGCCGCTGCTGATGATCGATCTGGCGGTGCCGCGCGATATCGAGCCCGAGGCGCGCCACGTGGCCGGGGTCACGCTGCACGCGGTCGACAGCATCCAGGCCGTCGTCGGCGAGGGGCTCGGGCAGCGCGCGGCGCAGGTGCCCTGGGTCGAGCGCATCATCGCGGACGAGTGCGCGCGGTTCGACGCCTGGTGGCGCGGCCTCGAGGCCACGCCCGTCGTCGTCGCGCTGCGGGACCACTTCGAGCGCGTCCGCCTGCAGGAGCTCGAACGCATGCGCCACCTGCCGCCGGACGAGCGCGCCCGCGCCGACCGGCTGACGCGGGCGCTGATCAACCGCCTGCTGCACGTACCGACGCTCAGGCTCAAGTCCGACGCCGCGTCGGATGAGGGCCACCGGCGGCTGATCGCGGCGCAGGAGCTGTTCGCGCTCTCGGCGGCGACACCGCAGCGGGCGCTGCCGCAGGCCGAGTGAGCGCGCCGTGAGCGGCACGACGGTTCGCATCGGGACCCGGGCCAGCCGCCTGGCGCTGTGGCAGGCCGGGCACGTGGCCGAGCGTCTGGCCGCCGCCGCGCCGGCGTTCCGTTTCGAGCTCGTCACCTTCCAGACCCTGGGCGACCGCATCGACGACGTGGCGCTGCCGCGCATCGGCGATCGCGGGCTCTTCACGCGCGACATCGAAGGGGCGCTGCGCGAGGGGGCGATCGATCTGGCCGTGCACAGCCTGAAGGACCTGCCCACCGCGGACGCTCCCGGCCTGCGGGTCGGCGCCGTGATCGAGCGCGAGGATCCGCGCGAGGCGCTCGTGACCGCTTCCGGGGCGTCGCTGTCCGCGCTGCCTCCGGCCGCGCGGGTGGGCACTTCGTCGCTGCGCCGCCGCGCCCAGATCCTCGCGCTGCGTGGAGACCTCGCGATCACCGACATCCGCGGCAACGTGCCCACGCGGCTCGACAAGGTCGGGCGCGGCGAGTGCGATGCGACGCTGCTCGCCCATGCCGGCCTGCTGCGGCTCGGCCTCGGCGATCGCGCGGCGGAGCTGTTCGATCCCGCCGTGCTCCTGCCCGCGCCTGGACAGGGTGCGCTGGCCGTGCAGGTCCGGGCGGACGACGAGGCGGCGATCGCGCTGGTGGGGGCCATCGACCATCCGCCCTCGCACCTGGCGACGCTCGGCGAACGCACCGTGCTGGCCGCGCTCCGCGGAGGATGCCAGGCGCCGCTCGGGGCGATCGGCCGCTGGCACGGCGCCGAGCTGCAACTGGCGGCGGTCGTCGGGGCGGTGGACGGGACGGTCCTCGTCCGGGCGCAGGCCCGCGGCACGGCCGCGGACGCCGAGGCCGCCATCGCGATCGGGGAGCACGTCGCCGCCGACCTGCGCCGCCAGGGCGCCGGCGATCTGCTCGCCGCCGCGCGCGCCTGGATCGAAGCGACGGCCCCGGCCGGAGGCACGGCGTGATCCTGCCCGACCTGCGTCCGCTGGTCGCGGTCACGCGCGACGAGCGCGCCGACGACGCGCTCACGCGCGCGCTCGAGTCGAAGGGCGCGCGCGCGCTGCCGCTCGCGACCATCCGCATCGTGCCGCCCGCGGATCCGGCGCCGCTGGCGGCCGCGCTCGAGCGCCTCCCGCGGTACGACTGGATCGTGTTCACCAGCGCGCATGCGGTGGAGGCCGCGTGCTCGCATCCCGCCTGGACCGGCGAGCCGCCCCGCGCCCGCATCGCGGCCGTGGGCGCGGCAACCGCGCGGCGCCTGACCGCATACGGCCTGCGGGTCGATCTCGTTCCTCCGTCGGCGGGCGGGCGCGAGCTGGCGGACGCACTGAAGCAGGCGGGATCGCTCGCGGGCGCGCGCGTCCTCTGGCCGCGATCCGAGATCGCGCGGCCCGAGCTCGCGGTGGAGCTGGCGCTCGAAGGGGCCGCGATCGTCGATCCTCCGGCATACGGCACGAGCGCGGTCGTGCCCGAGCGGCTGCCGGAGTTCCTCGACGCGCTCGAGTCGCGCCGCCTGGCCGCCGTCGCGTTCCTCTCGCCGTCGAGTGCACGCGGACTCGCCGCGGCGCTGCCGGGCGGCACGCTGCGGCCGCTCGCCGGCCGCACGGTCGTCGCCTGCATCGGTCCCACGACGAGCGCCGCGGTCGCCGAGCTCGGCGTGCGCGTCGATCTGGAGCCGCCGCAGCGCAGCGCGGCGGCGCTCGCGGCGGCCATCGTCCGGAGGGTGGCGGCATGAGCTTCCCGGTCCATCGTCCCCGCCGGCTGCGCCGGACCGAGGCGATTCGCCGGCTGGTGCGCGAGACGCGCCTGACCCCCGAGGCGTTCATCGCGCCGCAGTTCGTCTGCGGGGGGGAAGGCGTCCGGCGCGACATCGCGTCCATGCCGGGGTGCCAGCAGCTCAGCGTCGACCTCCTGCTGGAGGACTGCCGCGATCTCGCGGCGCTCGGGGTGGGCGGCGTCATCCTGTTCGGCCTGCCCGACGCGAAGGACCCGCGCGGCGAGGCCGCGGCCGACCTCGGGGGCCCCGTTGCGCGCGCGCTCCGCGCGCTCCGGTCGGCCGACCTCGGGCTGTCGCTCTGGGCCGATGTCTGCCTGTGCGAGTACACCGACCACGGCCACTGCGGTCCGCTCGTCCGGGGCGCCGATGGCCGCATGGATGTCGACAACGACGCGGCGCTGCCGCTGCTGAGCGCGGCCGCGCTCGCCTACGCCGAAGCGGGCGCCGACATCGTCGCGCCGTCCGACATGATGGACGGACGGGTCGGCGCCATCCGCACCGCGCTCGACGGGGCGGGGCGGTCCGAGACGATCATCGTCTCGTACGCCGCGAAGTACGCCTCGGCGTTCTACGGTCCGTTCCGCGAGGCGGCGGACTCGGCGCCCGCCTTCGGCGACCGGCGGAGCTACCAGATGGATCCCGCCAACGCCGCCGAGGCGCTGCGCGAGGTCGCGGCCGATCTCGAGGAGGGCGCGGATCTCGTGATGGTCAAGCCCGCGCTCGCGTATCTGGACGTGGTCTGGCGCGTCAAGCAGCGCTTCGGCGTGCCCGTCGCCGCCTACAACGTCTCGGGCGAGTATGCGATGGTCCGGGCCGCGGGCGCGCGCGGCTGGATCGACGAGCCTCGCATCATGACCGAGATGCTGCTGAGCATCCGCCGCGCCGGCGCGGATCTGATCCTGACCTACTTCGCGCGCGAGGCGGCGCGGCTGCTCGCGTGAGGCCTTCGTCATGAGCCACCACGTCCAGGATCCGCAGCTCGCCGGCACGAGCGCGGCGCTGTTCGAGCGCGCCGCGCAGCTGATGCCCGGCGGCGTCAACTCGCCGGTGCGGGCGTTCCGCGCCGTCGGCGGCTCCCCCCGGTTCATCGACCGCGGCGCCGGCGCGCGGCTCTGGGACGTGGACGGCCGCGAGTACCTCGACTACATCGGAGCGTGGGGGCCGCTCCTGTTCGGCCACGCGCACCCGGCCATCGTCGCCGCCGTGGCTTCGCAAGTCGGGCGGGGCACCGCCTACGGCGCGCCCACACGGCTCGAGGTCGAGATGGCGGAGACCATCGTGCGATCGGTGCCGTCGATCGACATGGTGCGGATGGTGAACTCGGGCACCGAGGCGACGATGGCCGCCGTGCGGGTGGCGCGGGGCGCCACGGGCCGCGACGCCGTGCTCAAGTTCGCCGGCTGCTATCACGGCCACGCGGACGGCTTCCTCGTCAAGGCGGGATCCGGGGCGGCCACCTTCGGCACGCCCGACAGCCCGGGCGTGACGCCCGCGACGGCTCGCGATACCCTCACCGCCCACTACAACGACGTGGAGGACGTCCGGCAGGTCTTCTCGGCGCACCCGCGCCGCCTGGCGGCGGTCATCGTCGAACCGGTCGCGGGCAACATGGGGCTGGTGCCGCCGGCGCCAGGGTTTCTCGAAGCGCTGCGGGAGCTCTGCACGGCCGACGGCGCGCTGCTCATCTTCGACGAGGTCATCACCGGGTTCCGCCTCGCCCCCGGGGGCGCGCAGCAGCACTACGGCGTGCTGCCGGACCTCACGACGCTGGGGAAGATCATCGGCGGCGGCTTGCCGGTCGGCGCGTATGGCGGACGGCGCGATCTGATGGCGCGCGTATCGCCGTCGGGCCCGATCTACCAGGCCGGCACCCTGTCGGGGAATCCTCTGGCCATGGCCGCCGGACTGGCGGCCCTGCGTCAGATCGAAGCGGAGCCGAGGGTGTACGCACGGCTCGACGCGATGGGCGCGGAGCTCGAGACCGGGATCACGTCGGTGATTCGCCGCCGATCGCTGCCCTGCCGCCTGGTCCGGCTGGGATCGCTCTGGACGCTGTTCTTCCGCGACGGCGAGGTTCGCGACTGGCGCGATGCCTCGGCCTGCGACACGGCGCGGTTCGCACGGTACTTTCACGCGCTGCTCGAGCGCGGCATCCTCGTCGCCCCGTCGCAGTTCGAGACGAACTTCATCTCCGCCGCGCACACGGCGGCCGATCTCGCCCGGACGGTGTCGGCCATCGGCGAAGCGCTGGAGGCTGCGCATGCGTGAAGCGCCGGCGGCGGCGGGCGCGCGGCAGCCAGCCGGGGAGGCGGAGGCTCTCTTCCTGCGCGCCTGCCGGGGGGAGGCGGTCGAGCGGACGCCCGTCTGGATCATGCGGCAGGCCGGGCGCTACCTGCCCGAGTACCGCGCCGTTCGCGAGCGCCACGAGTTCCTGGCCTGCTGCCGCACACCGGAGATCGCGTGCGAGATCACCCTCCAGCCCGTCGCCCGCCTCGGCGTCGATGCCGCGATTCTCTTCTCGGACATCCTCGTGCCGCTGCCCGGGATGGGGATCGACGTGCGGTTCGAGCCGGGGCCGCGCCTGGCGCGACCGGTGCGTTCGACGGCGGACGTCGCGGCGCTTCGCGTGCCGGATCCGCGCGAGCAGACCGGCTACGTGCTCGACGCCGTCCGCCTGATCCGGCGCGAGCTGCCGCCGGACGTGCCGCTCATCGGGTTCGCGGGCGCCCCGTTCACGATGGCGGCCTACCTCGTGGAGGGCGGCGGCTCGCGGTCGTTCACGGTGCTGCGGGGCCTGCTGCACCGCGAGCCATCGACGCTCCATCGCCTGCTGACCGTCTGCGCCGACACGGTCGCCGCGTACCTGCGCGAGCAGGTCATCGCGGGAGCGCAGGCGGTGATGCTGTTCGACACCTGGGCCGGGCTGCTGGCGCCCGGCGACGTGCGCGAGTTCGCCGTACCGTACGCCAGGCGCGTCTTCGACGCCGTGCGCGGCGCGGCGGGTCCGGGACGCGCGCCGGCGCCGGCCATCTATTACGCCGGCGAAGCCTCTGGCTGGATCGAAGCCGCCCCCGACACCGGCGCCGACGTGATCGGCATCGACTGGCGCATCGGGCTCGAGGCCGCGCGGGTTCGCCTCGGCGCCGGACCCGTGATCCAGGGAAACCTGGATCCAGCGGTGCTGCTCGGACCTCCGGAGCGGATCCGCGAGCGGACGCGGGAGGTGCTGCGCGCCGCGCGACGCGGCGCCGCCGCCGCCGGCGCACCGGCCGTCCGGCACATCTTCAATCTCGGACACGGCATCCTGCCGGAGACGCCTCCGGAGCACGCGCGCCTCGTCGTAGACACCGTCAGGGAGTGCTCCGGAGTGACGCCGTGAGCCCCGCGCGGACGGGTCCCGCCGCCGTGCCGGTCGAGCTGCTGGCGAAGTACGACCGGCCGGGGCCGAGGTACACGTCCTATCCCACGGCGGTCGAGTTCCACGAGGCGTTCGGCGCCGACACGTATCGCGACCGGCTCGCCCTCGCGGCCGACGACTGGCAGTCGCCGCTGTCCCTGTACGTCCACCTGCCGTTCTGCGAGGAGCGCTGCACCTTCTGCGGGTGCACGGTCGTCATCACGCGCAAGCGCGAGGTCGCCGCCCGATACCTCGAGTACCTGGAGCGCGAAATCGATCTGGTGGCGCGGGCCCTGGGCCGGCGCCGGCGGGTGCGGCAGTACCACTGGGGCGGCGGCACGCCGACCTACCTGTCGACGGACCAGATCGACCGGCTGCACGGCGTCATCGCGGAGCGATTCGACATCCTGCCCGATGCGGAGGTGGCCATCGAGGTCGACCCGCGGGTCACCTCCCTGGCGCAGCTCGAGACGCTGCGGCGGCACGGCTTCAACCGGCTGTCGATGGGCGTCCAGGACTTCACGCCCGAGGTGCAGACCGCCGTCAACCGGGTCCAGTCCGAAGCCTCGACGCAGGCCATCTTCGACGAAGCGCGCCGGCTCGGGTTCACCTCCATCAACATCGATCTGATTTACGGGCTGCCGCTGCAGACGCGCGAGTCGTTCGGCCGGGCCGTCGACGCCGTGATCGCGATGCGCCCGGACCGCGTGGCCGTGTATTCCTACGCCCACGTCCCCTGGATCCGCGCGCACCAGAAGCGGCTGGCGGCCGACGCGCTGCCGACGGGCGCGCGCAAGCTCGAGCTGTTCCTCGAGGCGCGCCAGCGCTTCGTCGAGTCCGGCTACGCGGAGCTCGGGATGGACCACTTCGCGCTGCCCGGCGACGAGCTGGCGCGCGCGGCCGACGCCCACGTCCTGCACCGCAACTTCATGGGGTACACGACGCATCCGGCGCCGGATCTCATCGGCGTGGGCCTGTCGGCCATCGGCGATGTCTGCGGCGCGTTCGCCCAGAACGTCAAGAAGCTGTCGACGTACTACGACGCGCTGGACGCCGGCCGCTTCCCCACGGAACGCGGCTACGCGCTGGATCCCGACGACCGCCTGCGCCGCCACGTCATCGCCGAGCTGATGTGCAATCTGCATCTCGATTGCCGCGAGGTCGAGCGGCGGTTCGGCATCCGCTTCGACGAGTACTTCGGCCCCGAGCTGGAGGAGCTCGCGCGGGGCCCCGCCGCCGACGGGCTGGTCGCGGTGGACGGCGGGTCGATCGACGTCACGCCGGCCGGACGGCTTCTGCTGCGCAACGTCGCGATGATCTTCGACCGTCACCTCCGCCAGCGGAGGACCGAACAGCCGGTCTTCTCGCGCACCGTCTGAGGGCTGCATGGCGTCGTCGAGCGAACGCATCGGCATCCTGCTCTTCAATCTCCACCTGGACGACGCCTGAGCGGGCACATGCGCATCCTCATCGCCGGCGCCGGCATCAGCGGCCTGTCGCTGGCACACGCGCTCATCGGCCGCGCGGCGGCGGACAGGCCGCTCGACGTGCTCGTCGTGGACGGCGCTTCCCGCGCCGGCGGCGTCGTGCGCTCGATTTCGACCGGGGACTACCTCTGCGAGTCAGGGCCGAACGGGTTCCTGGACGGCGCTGCCGACACGCAGGCGCTCGTCGACGAGCTCGGGGTCCGCGATCGGCTCCTGCCGAGCAGCGACCTCGCGCGCCGCCGCTTCATCTATCGGGCGGGACGCCTGCGGCCGCTGCCCACCGGGCCGGGATCGTTCCTGACGGGCGACGTGCTCTCGCTGCGCGGGCGGCTGCGCCTGCTGATGGAGCCGCTCGTCCCGGGCGGGTCGCGCGAGGATGAATCGGTCCACGCGTTCGCGAGCCGGCGCTTCGGCGCGGAGACCGCCAGCGTCATGGCGGACGCGATGACGACGGGGATCTTCGGCGGCGGCTCGCGGGATCTGTCGATTCGCGCCTGCCTCCCGCAGGTCTGGCAGCTCGAGGCGGACCATGGCGGCATCGTGCGGGGGCTCATCGCGCGCCGATGGAAACGGACCCGCCCGGGCTCGGACGGGCACGGCCGCCCTGCCGGGAGCGCGTTCGGCCGCCTCACCTCGTTCCGGGACGGGATCGAGGAGCTGACGGCCGCGATCGCCCGCTCGCTCGGCGGCCGTCTGCGGCTCGCGACGGCGCTCGACCGGCTCGACCGCGCGGATACGCGCGGGTGGCTCGTGCGCACCTCGGACGGTGCCGTTCACCAGGCGGACACGGTGGTCCTCGCCACGGGAGCGCAGACCGCCGCGGCGCTCGTCGAGCCGCTCGACGCCGTCCTGGCGTCCGAGCTGCGCGGCATTGTCTCGGCGCCGATGGCGGTCGTGTGCCTGGGCTACCCGTCGTCGGCGCCCGGGGCGGCGCTCGACGGCTTCGGGTTCCTCGTGCCGCAGGGCGAAGGCCTCCGCATCCTGGGGGCCGTGTGGGATTCCTCGGTCTTCCCCGGCCGCGCACCGGCGGGGTGCTCGCTCATCCGCGTGCTGATCGGCGGGGGGCGGGATCCCGGCGCGCTCGCGCTCGACGACGACGGTCTGACCGCGCTGGCGCGCGGCGATCTGCAGACGGCCTGCGGCCTCGAGGCGCCGCCGTCGTTCGTGCACATCGTCCGGCAGGTCCCCGGGCTGCCGCAGTATCGCGTCGGTCATGTCGCGCGCCTGGCGCGCATCGCGAGCCGGCTCGAGGCGCATCCGGGGCTGCTCGTCGCCGGCAACAGCTACCACGGGCTCGCGCTCAACGCCTGCATCGCCGAAGGCCGCAGACTCGCCGACGCGCTACTCGGCGGCCCGTCAGCCTCGGGCGGTCCCGTATAATCCTCCCGCGCACCGATTCTGTCCGCTCGCCGCGGGACCACGTCCCGGCGGGCGCCGAGGAGCCTCCATGACGCGACTGGCGTTCCTGCTCGTGTGCTTGCTGACGATGCCGGCCCTGGGCGCCGCCCAGGACGCGCCGCCACCCGCCGCAGAGGAGTGGGTGCCCGACGAGGTCACGAATCTCACGGTGCTGCCGAAGACCCTCACGCCGGCGGAGGTGATGCGCATCATGCGCGCCTGGAGCGAGGCGCTGCGGGTGGAGTGCGTCTTCTGCCACGTCGGCAAGCGGGGCGAGGCGCTGTCCACGTTCGACTTCGCGGCCGACGACAAGACGCGCAAGGAGACGGCGCGCATCATGCTGCGCGCGTCGATGCAGATGAACGAGCAGTTCAAGGCGATCGAGGCGGACGAGCCGCCGCGCGTCATGTGCGCGACGTGCCACAAGCGCTCGCGGCACGTCGACGCCGACCTGCCGCCCCCCGAATGAGCGGCGCCGCCGTGGCCCCCACGCACACGCTCATCGTGCACGCGGACCACGCGCCCGGCGTGCTGTCCGAGGTCGCGCGCGTCATCGCCGAGCACGGCGTCAACA
>Ga0299913_10005305_pt1 | contig 10976 bp, 5 predicted proteins | sample RVTome_9_FD_201360 | JGI IMG/M metagenome (GOLD analysis project Ga0299913, IMG submission 201360) | Soil microbial communities from uranium-contaminated site in the Upper Colorado River Basin, Wyoming, United States - RVT155D38 (version 2) ... | reverse complement strand
TCGTCGCCAGGAAAGTCGTACGACGACAGAAGCTCGCGAACCTCCAGCTCCACCAGGTCCAGAAGCTCCTCGTCGTCCACCATGTCGCACTTGTTCAGGAACACCACGATGTACGGAACGTCCACCTGACGCGCCAGCAGCACGTGCTCACGCGTCTGCGGCATCGGACCGTCCGCCGCCGACACCACCAGAATCGCTCCGTCCATCTGCGCCGCGCCCGTGATCATGTTCTTCACGTAGTCCGCGTGGCCCGGACAGTCCACGTGCGCGTAGTGACGCTGCTGCGTCTGGTACTCCACGTGAGCCGTCGCGATCGTGATCCCACGCTCCTTCTCCTCCGGAGCCTTGTCGATCTGATCGAACGGCGTGTAGTCCGCAAGACCCTTCGACGCCAGCGTCTTCGTGATCGCCGCAGTCAACGTCGTCTTCCCGTGATCCACGTGACCGATCGTCCCCACGTTCACGTGCGGCTTGCTGCGATCGAACTTCTCCTTCGCCATGGCGTTCCCTGCTCCTCCTGACAGATCTGCCGTTGCCCCTGCGGGGCCCCTACGGCGTCAACGGGACCGGTTCGCTTGCCGACCTCTTTGGAGCCCACGACCGGATTCGAACCGGTGACCCCTTCCTTACCAAGGAAGTGCTCTACCTCTGAGCCACGTGGGCGGCGTAAACGAGCCGAAAGCCCTCCTCTGTCGGCCACAGGGGGAGGGTCGACCGGCGAAACTCAACGAGTATATGGAGTCCTCGGCGTCCTGTAAAGGCCTGGATCACCGCCGGGACGGCGTGGGACGCTGGCCGGCGGCGCGAGAGCGCAGTATTCCACATCCGGACAGGTTCGTCCAGGGCAGGCCCGGCTCTTGACGGTGGTGGCGGACCCTCCTACCCTAGCGCCCCTGCCAAACGCCATGAGCCCGCCTCCCGATCCACTCCGCCGCATCCCCTGTCTCGAGGTGGCCCGCATCCACCTTCCGCCGGTCGTCGCCCGGCTCCACGACCTCGCGTACAACCTCTGGTGGACCTGGAACCCACCGGCGCGGCACCTCTTCCGGGCCCTCGACCAGGTGGGCTGGGACCTGTACCACAACCCCGTCCAGCTGCTGCTCAATTTGGAGCCCGGGAGCTGGACGCCGCTGCTGCGCTCGCCGGGCTTCCGCAAGCAGTACGAAGAGGTCGTTGCCGCGCTCGACGCCTACGTGGGCGGGGACGGCGGCACCTGGTACGCCCGCCAGGACACCCGGCTCCCCGGCCCGGTCGCGTACTTCTCCACCGAGTTCGGGCTGCACCACAGCCTGGCCATCTACTCCGGAGGGCTGGGCGTGCTCTCCGGCGACCACCTGAAGAGTGCCAGCGACCTGGGCCTGCCGCTCGTCGCGGTCGGTCTCCTCTACCGGCAGGGCTATTTCCACCAGACCCTCGACGCGGACGGGCGGCAACAGCACTTCTACCCCACCCACGACTTCACTCGGCTGCCGATGCGCCCGGCGATCGACGATCAGGGACGAGCGCTCGAGGTCGCGGTCCCCCTGCCCGGCCGGGAGGTCGCGCTTCGCGTGTGGCTGGCGCAAGTCGGCCGCGTCCCCCTGCTGCTGCTCGATTCCGACGTCACGCGCAACGACCCGGCGGACCGCGTGATCACCAACCAGCTCTACGTTCAGGGCCGGGAGATGCGGCTCATCCAGGAGCTCGCGCTCGGCATCGGCGGCGTCCGGGCCCTCGCCGCGCTCGGCATCGTGCCCGCCGTGTGGCATGCGAACGAAGGCCACTGCTCCCTGCTACAGCTCGAGAGGCTGGCCGGCCTGAAGGCGCGGCTGGGCTCGTGGGAGAGCGCCGTTTCCGAGGTCCGGCGCGGCGTCGCCTTCACCACCCATACGCCCGTTCCCGCCGGCAACGAGCGATTCGATACGGCGCTCGCTCGCCGCTATCTGGAGCCCTGGTCCGAGCTCTGCGAGGTGCCGGTCGAGACGCTCCTCGAGCTCGGTGACGACGGCGAGCGGGAGTCCTTCAACCTCTCGATCCTGGGCCTGCGGACCTCTCGGACGGTCAATGCCGTCAGCCAACGCAACACCGAGGTGGTCCGCGACATGTGGAGCGAGCTGCGGCGGCGCCATCCCGACATCCCGGAGATCGTGCCCGTCACCAACGGCGTTCACACGCCGTCGTGGGTGGGTCCGGAGATCGGCAGGCTGTTCGACCACCACGTCGGCAGCGACTGGCGCCACCGGCTCCTGGAGCCCGACCGATGGCAGGCGCTGCTCGCCGCTCCCGAGGACGAGGTCTGGCGCGCCCACCGGGCGCAGAAGGTGCTCCTCGGGCGCTTCCTCGAGGGACGGCTCCGCGAGCAGTTCGCCCGCCACGGCAGCTCCCCGGACGAGCTGCGGCGGGTCGTCGGGCTGTTCGATCCCGACTCCCTGACCATCGGCTTCGCCCGCCGCTTCGCCACCTACAAGCGGGCGCACCTGCTGTTCGCCGACGTCGCGCGGCTCCGCAGGTTGATCGCCTCGCAGCCGGGAGGGGTCCAGATCGTCGTCGCCGGCAAGGCCCACCCGGCGGACCAGGAGGGCCAGGAGCTCATCCGGCGGGTCTTTCAGCTCGGCATGTCCCCCGAGCTCGAGGGGCGGATCGTCTTCCTCGAGGATTACGACCTGCTGGTCGCCAAGATGCTCGTGCAGGGCGTCGACGTCTGGCTCAACACTCCCCGGCCCCCGCTCGAGGCCAGCGGCACCAGCGGCCAGAAGGCGGCCCTCAACGGCGCCCTCAACCTGAGCGTCCTGGACGGCTGGTGGCCCGAGGCGTTCGACGGCGAGAACGGCTGGGCGCTCGGGGCCGAGACCGACCGCGGCGCCGAGACCGGCGAGCAGGACCGGGCCGACGCCGAGTCCCTGTACTCGCTGCTCGAGAACGACGTCCTACCCCTCTTCGCACGTCGGGAGGAAGGCCTGCCGAAGGAGTGGATCGGACGGATGCGGCGCGCGATGGCCTCCGTGACCCCGGCATTCTCCAGCCACCGGATGGTCCGGGACTACCTGGAGTCCGTCTACCAGGTCGCCTGCGCGACCGAGGGGCGGCGTGCCTCGCAGGAGAAGGCCTCTTGAGCCGGCGGACGACGGTCCTCGCACTCCCTCTCGCCCTGACCACGGCGCTGACGGCTGGAGCCTCGCCGGCCTTCGTCGCAACGACCGTCGCCGGTCCGATCACCTGCGAGGATCTCACGGTCTGGCTCGAGCACTCCGGGCCCCGCGCGACGCGCAAGGCGGCCGAGCAGACGACCGCGGAATGGAAGGAGGACCTGGTCCGCCGCCTCGCCGTGCAGGAGGGGCTCGCGACGCGGGCCGTGGAGCTCGGCGTACTCGACGATCCGGAGTTCGCCGAGCGCTGGCGGGCGACGGCGACCTCGACGTTGCTGCGGACTCTGGAGGACGAGATCGAGGCCGGCGTCGACGTCACCGCAGCCGAGGTGCGGCGCGCCTTCGAGGAGAGACGCGAGGAGCTCGCACGACCGGAGATGATCACCACACGGTTCATCATCCGGCACGTCGCCGCCACGGCGTCCGAGGCGAGCTGGCGCCGCGAGGAGGAGCTGCTGCAGCGCATCAGGCAGCGCGCGCGGGCCGGCGAGGCGTTCGGGGCTTTGGCTCGCGAGTTCAGCCAGGCCGAGAACTCCGGTCGGGGCGGAGCCGTCCGCACGAGCCCCCGCGGCAGCCTCCTGGCCGCCTTCGAGGAGGTCGCCTGGGAGCTCGAGGTGGGCGAGATCAGCGACGTCGTGCGCCTCCCGGACGGCCCGGCCCTGATCCTGCTCGAGCGCCGCCTCGAGGCGGCGCCGGCGGATTACGAGCGGTCCCGCGAGGCACTCCGGGCGCAGCTCCAGGCGGAGCGCGTCGCGGCACGCCGGGACCAGGCGCTGGCGGAAGGATGCGGGCGCTGGCCGCTCGAAATCGACGCCTGGACGGTGGCCGCGGAGGTCGCCGCCGGCAACACTCTTCTCCGCGTCGGAGGGGAGACCCTCGATCTCGCCGAGCGCGAGGTCCTGCCCGATGCACCCTGGTGGCCGGAACGGCTCACGGCGACTCTCGAGGAGCACTGCCTGGAGTCGGCCGCGCGACGGCGAGGCGTCGCCGAGCGCCCGGCGGTGGCGGCCTCCCTGGCGACCGCGCGTCGGAGGCTGATGGCCGCCTGGGCGACCGACCGGCTGGTCCAGACCCGCAAGCCTCCGGTGAGCGAGGAGGCGGTGCGCGACCTCTACGAGCAGCACCGGCAGGCCTTCGCGACGGAGGAGGAACGAACGCTCGAGGTCGTCGAGGTCCCGATCCGCGACGGCGATCAGCGAGAGGCCCAGCGACGCGCCTCCCGGCTGGCCGAGGCGTGGGCCGGCACGGGAGACGCCGGCGGCGCCGGCGAGCCGATGTCTCGACGATGGCGACCGCTGACGCGATCCGAGCTGGCCTCCCTGGTCTCGCCGCTGGTGGCCGCCGCAGTCTTCGAAGCCGAGCCGGGCGTCGTCGAGGGCCCGGTGGTTCTCGAGAGCTACGATGCAGGGCGTTCCCAGTTTCGGCCCCGCTCCTACATCGCGTTCCGGGTCGCCGCGGTCGAGCCGGCAGGCCTGACGCCACCGGGAGAGGCGCGCGAGAAGATCGAGCGCTTCGCGCTGCGCGGGACCTGGTCGCGCCTCGCCGCCGAGGTCGCCGCCGAAGCGGGAGTGGCCTCGCAGCTGCGCCTCGACGCCGCGGCGCTCGCCCTCTGCCCCCTGGATCCTCCCGCCGATCTCCGGGCGCAGGGGGAGTGACCTCCGCTCAGGGACGCGCCGCGGCCGGGAGCGGATCGTCCATGGGGATCGGATCCTCGCCGGATCCCGGCGCCGGGTGGCCGAGCTGGACGAGGTCGAAGAGGAGCTCGCTCCGCGCCGCGCCGACCAGGCAGCCCCGCTCGTCCCGCTCCGCCTCCCGCTGGGCCGGCAGGGCGAAGACCCGGAGGGCGTCGACGACCTCGGACTCCGCGGCCGCCTCCCCGAGCCGCAGCTCCCGCAGCAACCGCAAGCGGAGCTCGCGCGCCGCGAGCGCCAGAGGCTGCAGGGTGGCGGCCCGGTCGAGCTCCGCCAGAGCCTGCGCGGCGAGGCCGCCGCGCAGCAGCTGTTCGGCCGCCAGGTACCGCAGCCGCCAGTTTCGCGGGCGGCGCTCCACGGCGCGGGTCAGGGCTTCGAGCGCCCGCCAGTCGTCGCCGCGAGCGCGCAGGATCTCGGCGCGCACGACCTCGCGGTCGCTCTCCCGCTCCGCGCTCCCGGAGCTCTCGGCCGCGGCCAGCGCTTGCTCCGCCCGCCCGGTCTCGCCTGCCGCGAGCCCGTCCAACGCCTCCTCCAGCTTGGCCGCCTCGCGCACCCCGTCGTGCTCGGCGCGCTCCTGCTCCGCCCGCAGCAGGCGATGCCGCTCGAGGAGGTCCTCGCCGCTCTCCGTCCGGCCGAGCCGCATCTCCAGGGTCGCCAGCAGGTAGAGGCCTTCGGCCGGGAGGCGCGCCGGATCGACCTCGCCCAGGACCTCACGGGCCCGTGCCGGCGACTCCCGCGACAGCAGGCGGGCGAGACGCCAGCGCGCCGTGGGCGTCCCGGGCCGGAGCGCGTGCGCGCGGCGATAGGCCGCGACGGCCTCCGGCCCGGCGTCGAGCATCTCCCGCGCGCGGCCGAGCGCGTACCAGGAGGCGAAGGAGCTCGGATCCAGCTCGCAGGAGAGCTCCAGGAGCTCCGCGGCGCGGTCGGCGGCGCGGCCGTGGATCTCGAGGACACCGAGATGGCGCAGCAGGACCGGATCCCTGGGCCGCAGGATCAGCAGTCGGGCGGCGACCTCCCGCGCCTCGTCGAAGAGCTGGTTGGCGGCCGCCGCGTGGTAGTGGGCCTCCAGCACCTCGGCCCGGTCCGGGAACGCCTCCGAGGCGAGTCGAGCCCTCTGCAACGCCCTGCCGATCTCGCGATGGCGGGCCAGCAGCCCGACGGCCACGACGTCGGCGGCCGGCCGCTCCCCCGCCTCGAGCGCCCGGGCGAGCACGCCCAGGGCCTGCGCGGGCCTGCCCCCCTGCTCGAGCCCCTCGGCCTCGAGCTGCCACGCGGCCTCGGGCGTGCCTCGCTCCGCGTCCCGTCCGCAGCCGGCGAGAGACGCCAGCAGGATCGCCCAGCCCACGCGCCGAGACCTCACGGAGGCTCCGCCAGGACCAGCTCCCGCCGCGAGCTCGGGTCGAGCCAGCGCTGTCGGAGGCCCGAGGGCCAGCGCACCTCGAGGCGCGAGGGCGCGGAGCCTCCCAGGCCGAAATGGAGTACGCCCTCGTCCTGGGAGAGGTAGCTCGAGGCGCTGCGACGCTCCGCGACCAGCCGACGGCCGGCGCTCGTCACCTCCACCCGGGCGCCGAGGCCATCGGCCTGTCCCCGCAAACGGACACGCAGCCAACGGCCCGGAGCGACGGTGTCGTTCCTGGCCAGCACCGTCGGCTCGTCGTTGTTGCTGAAGACCAGGTCCAGATCGCCGTCCCGATCGTAGTCCGCCGTCGCCAGGCCGCGGCCGACGGCCGGGCGGGTGAACGGGGTCCCGGTGACGGTCGCCTCCGCGAACCGCAGGCCGCCGAGGTTGCGGAAGAGCTGGTTGGGTTGCGCGTGGGTCATGTCGTCGCGCTGCAGGTGGATGTTGTCGATGATGTGGCCATTACTGACCGTCACGTCCGGCCGACCGTCGTTGTCGAGGTCCGCCAGCGAGAGCCCGAAGCCGACCTTGAGCCAGCTCGGAGGCCCGAGCCCCGACTCGGACGTCCGGTCGACGAAGAAGCCCGACGACTCGGCGGCATACAGAGTGTTGGTCTCGAGGTCGAGGTTGGTGACCATCAGGTCGGCGTCGCCGTCGCCGTCCACGTCGCCGCTCGCCACCCCCATCCCCGCTTCGCTCCTCCCGTCCCCGTTGAAGGCCAGCCCGCGCAGCGGCGCGAGATCCTCGAAGCGACCCGCCCCGTCGTTGACCCAGAGGAAGTTTGGCGTCGAGTCGTTGGCGACGTAGACGTCCGGGTCCCCGTCGTCGTCGGCGTCGAGGACGAGGACCCCGAGGCCCTTCCCCGTCTCGCGCCACTCCCGATCGCTCTTGGGCAGCCGCTCCTCTCCCGCGCGCTCGAACGTGCCGTCCCCCCGGTTCAGGTAGAGGGAGTCCGGCACCCCGGCGTAGACGTCCGGGTGGCAGTAGGCGGCGAAACCGAGCCGCAGGTCGCCGCACACCTTGTGCTCGGCGTAGGTGAAGGCGACGTAGTTGGCCACGTAGAGGTCGAGATCTCCATCCGCGTCGAGGTCGGCGAACGCCGCGCTCGTCGACCACCGGGGATCCCCCACCATCGCCTCCTCCGTGACCTCGGTGTAGGTGCCGTCACCGTTGTTGCGGAGCAGGGCATTGGGGCCGAAGCGGGTGAGGTAGAGATCGGTGTCGCCGTCGCCGTCGATGTCGCCGGCGGTCAGGCCCATGCCGTAGCCGCCGCGGGGAAGGCCCGCCGCGGCGGTGACGTCCTCGAAGCGGCCGTCGCCCAGGTTGCGGTAGAGAGCGCTGCCGCGCACGGCACCCCGCCAGCCGGGCGTGGCGTCCCCGTCCACCAGCACCAGGTCGCTCCAGCCGTCGCCGTCGTAGTCGAGCCAGCCGGCGCCGAAGCCCATGCTCTCGGGCATGTACCGCTCGCCGGTGCCGTAGTGCCGGTGGCGGAAGGCGATGCCGGCCGACTCCGTGGCATCGGCGAACGCGAAGGCCGCCGCCTCGACCGCCGCGCTCCCGGAGGGGGCGGGAGGGACGTCGTCACGGCAGGCCACGGCGGCCAACCACGCCATCGCGACGGCGCGGGAGAGGCTACCCGACCGGTTGGTCGAGGCCCGCGAGGGAGCGTCGGGCCCGGTCCGCCATCTCACTGCCCGGGTACCTCTCCAGGATTCGTTCGAAGGTCTCTCTCGCCGCCTCCGGCCGTCCGGTCCGCAGCTGAGCCAGTCCCAGGGCCATTTCGGCCTCTGGATAGGCGGAGCGGTAGCGGAGGGCCCGCTCGAGCGACGCCTCCGCCTCGGCCGGACGGTCGGTGCGCAACTGGACGATCGCGAGATTGTAGAGGACCTGGGCCGAGAAGGGTGACCGCTCGAGGAGCGCCACGAGCTCCCTGCGAGCTTCCTCCAGCCGGCCGGACCGTCCGTAGGCCAGCGCGAGCTGCAGTCTGGAGTCCCGGTGGCTCTCGTCGAGCTGCAGGGCGGCGGAATAGCGCTCGATGGCGGCCTCCTGATCGTCTCGCTCCGAGGCGACCCGCCCTAGGGAGTAGGCCGCGGCGAGGTCCGCCGGCTCGAGGGCGAGCGCGGCCTGCAAGAGCTCCTCTGCGGCGTCGAGGCGCCCCTGGTCCATCTCGAGCCGTCCGAGCTCGACCAGGATGGAGGCGTTCCCCGGATCGAGGGCCTGGGCGCGCCGATAGGCCTCGAAGGCGGCCTCCCGGTCGCCGAGCCGGCGCCGCAGGTCCCCCAGGTTGGTCCAGAAGGCCGGGTTGCCCGGATCGAGGTCGAGCAGCACGTCCTCGTAGAGGGTCGCGGCCTGCTCGAGCTGGCCCCGTCCGGCCATGGCGGAGGCCGCGAAATAGTCCCCGAGGAAGACCAGGCCGGCGCGCGGATCGCGGCGCCCGGTCGGCGCCCTCGGCGTGAGCTCCGACGGCGCCACGGCTCCTCCACTCACGTACCCCAGGGCCGCCAACTTGGAGCGGGCGTCCGAGCCCAGGGCCTCCGGCCGACCCAGCTCCTCCGGCGGCGCCGACTGGTCCGCGACCACCCGGAAGAGCAGACGCTCGAAGCGCTCGCGACGCTCCGCCTCGCGGGGCGCCAGGTTGTAGAGCTCGGCGGGATCGGCGGCGACGTCGTAGAGCTCCCGGGCGGGTCCGTGGATGTACTTCCAACCGTCGGTGCGCACGCCGAAGAGGGACTCCCAACCGTAGCCGAAGCGCGGCAGGTTGCACTCGAAGTAGATGGGCCGATCCCGTCGCCGGTCCTCGCCCGCCGCGGGCAGCAGGGCTTCACCCTGGACCTGTCGGGGGGTCGGCAGGTCCAGCATGCGCGTGACCGTGGGGAGCAGATCGCGATGGGAGACGGTGCGCGGATCCACGGCCGGCGCGATGCCGGCGGCGGCCGGGGGCTTGACGAGCAGGGCGACCCGCATCGTGCCGTCGTAGGTCAGCACGGCGTGGGTGGGCTCCCCGTGCTGCCCCAGGCTCTCGCCGTGGTCGGAGGTGAGGACCACCAGGGTGTCCTCCCAGCGGCCCCGCCGGCGGAGCTCGGCGAAGAGTCGCCCGATCTGGGAGTCCATGAAGGCGATCTCCCCGTCGTACGGGTCGCCGCCGAACATCGCGTCCCAGGGCGCCGGGGGTCGGTATCGCTGGTGCGGATCGTAGTAGTGGACCCAGGCGAAGAAGGGCTCGTCGCCGACCCCCGAGAGCCACTCCACGGCGCGATCGGTGGTCTGGTCGGCGCGGCGCTCGGTCACCATGGTGTTGTAGATCCGAGCGTCGCGGATGTCCTCCTCGCTCCAGTCCGCCGAGTACTCGTCGTCGTAGAGGTCGAACCCCTGGTCGAGCCCGTAGCGCGAGTCGAGGACGAAGGCGCTGACGAAGGCGGCGGTCGCGTAGCCCGCCTCGGAGGCGATCTCGGCGAGGGTGACCAGACCTGGGCGGACGGTGAACCGGCCGTTGTCCCGCACGCCGTGGAAGAGGGGGACGGTCCCGGTCATCATCCCCGTGTGGGAGGGGAGCGTGATCGGGACGTGGGCGTAGGCGCGGTCGAAGCGAACCGACTCGGCGGCCAGGGCGTCGATGCTCGGCGACGTCGCGCGCTCGTACCCGTAGGCACCGAGATGGTCCACCCGGGTGGTGTCGACGGTGACCAGCAGGAGGCTCGGTCGCTCGCCGCGCGTACAGCCGGAGGCCGCCAGCACGAGCACCAGGGCCGCCAGGAGCCGAGGCCTGTCCACGACCGTTCGCTCCATCCTCATCCCCCGGCGCCGGCGGGGGCGGCCAGGGCCGCGGCGAAGCGCTCGACGGCGCGCGCGTGGAGCTCGAAGGAGGCGTCGTCGAGGATCGCGGCCTCGACCTGCTCGGTCAGGGCCCTCGCTTCGTCGCTCACCACGGCCTCCACGACGTCGTCGCGCGCCTCCTCGAACGAGCGCTCCCGGGGCTCGACCCGTTCGTAGAGCTTGACGACCCCGTAGGTGCGCCCGGGCACCCGGGTGATCAGCAGCGGCTCGGAGACCTCGCCCACGCCCAGGGCTCCCAGGCCTCCCAGAGCATCGCCGCCGAACAGCGCCTGCACCCGACTCCAGGGCAGCATCCCCAGGCGGCCGCCTTCGGCGGCGGAGGGATGGGCAGAGTGCTCGGCGGCGAGCTCCTCGAATGGCTCGCCCGCCGACGCCCGCTCCGCCAGCCGGTGGGCCAGGGCCACGGTGTCCCGCTCGCCGCGTTGCGCCGCCGGCGGCAAGAGGATGAGGCCGAGGTCGACCTCGAGCTCGGTGTCGAAGCGCTCGCGGTGCCGCTCGAAGTAATCTCGCAGACGCTCCTCCGGCCACCCCTCCACGTGCTCGCGGCGCTCCGTCGCCCATTGCCGCTCGGTGGCAAGACGCTGGAGCATCGAGGCCGACAGGCGGTCCGCCGCCGCCGCCAGCTCCTCGCTCTCCTCGCGCGCCGCCCGGCCGAGCAGCTCGGCCTCGGCGAACTGCTTGAGGATCGCCAAGGCCCGCGGGGACGCCTCGAGCGCGGCGTCTCCCCCGACCAGAGCGCCCACCTGGCCCGCCGTGATCTCCTCCTCCCCGATCCAGAGCAGCACGTCGTTCTCCTGCGGTCGGATGGGGAGGCTCTCCGGGAGGCGAACGGGCGTCGCCGTCGCCAGCTCCGCGAGGATCTCGCGCCCGCACAGCTCGACTTGCCGCTGCGCGAGCTGACGCCGGAGGCGGGGCGACGCCTCCTCG
>Ga0299913_10005303_pt1 | contig 10978 bp, 9 predicted proteins | sample RVTome_9_FD_201360 | JGI IMG/M metagenome (GOLD analysis project Ga0299913, IMG submission 201360) | Soil microbial communities from uranium-contaminated site in the Upper Colorado River Basin, Wyoming, United States - RVT155D38 (version 2) ... | reverse complement strand
CCCGTCGGCGATGCCCTTCTCGAAGGCGGCCCGGATCTCCGCGCCGTTCTCCAGCTTGCCCAGGCCGGCCAGGATCCCGCCGAGCCCGTTGCTCGGGTTGAGCCCCGCGGCGGCGAGCTGCTCGCCGTACTCGGCGAAGACCTCGGGGAAGAACGCCTGCACCACGTGGCCGAACATGATCGGGTCGGAGACCTTCATCATGGTCGCCTTGAGGTGCACCGAGAACAGCACGTCGTCCGCCGCGGCCCGCTCGATCTGCTTGCTGAGGAACTGAGCCAGCGACGCGACCCGCATCACGGTGCCGTCGACCACCTCACCGGCGAGCACGGGGAGCGCGTCCTTGAGCACCTCGGTGCTGCCGTCCTCCTTCACCAGCTCGATGCGCAGCGTGTCATCGGCGTCGAGGACGACCGACTGCTCGTTGGACCGGAAGTCGTCGGCACCCATGGTCGCCACGTTGGTCTTCGAGTCCGCACTCCAGGCGCCCATCGAGTGCGGGTGCTTGCGTGCGTAGCCCTTCACCGAGTCGGGGGCCCGCCGGTCGGAGTTGCCCTCGCGCAGCACCGGGTTGACGGCCGAGCCCTTGACCTTGTCGTAGCGGGCCCGGACGGCCCGGTCCTCGTCGGACTGCGGGTCGTCCGGATAGGCGGGGAGGTCGTAGCCCTGGTCCTGGAGCTCCTTGATCGCCGCCTTGAGCTGCGGCATCGAGGCGGAGACGTTGGGGAGCTTGATGATGTTGGCCTCGGGGGTGCTCACCAGCGCGCCCAGCTCCGCGAGGGCGTCGTCGATCCGCTGGTCCTCCGTGAGCCGCTCCGGGAAGAGCGCGATGATCCGCCCCGCCAGCGAGATGTCGCGTGTCTCGACGGCCACACCGGCCTTGGCGGCGTACGCCGACACGATCGGGAGGAAGGAGTACGTCGCGAGCAGCGGCGCCTCGTCGGTGTGGGTGTAGATGATCCTGGACTGCTGGGCCATGGTCGGACGACACTCCTGGGCGATGAGACGGCGATGAGAGAATTCTTGACGTCAAGATACCTGACGGGGCGCGGGGGCTCGAATCCGGCCAGCCTTCCACTGTCGGCGGTGCGCGGCAACGAGGCGCGGACGGTCTAGAGTGCTCAGCGGCCCGTGTTGTTCGGGGATCTCACATCGAGGAGTTTCACGGTCATGGTTCAAGCAGAAGCACCCACGTTGGCGCAGAAGATCTCGGCCGAGGCATTGGGCACGTTCGCCCTGGTGCTGATCGGCTGTGGAGTCGCCGTGACATCCGGTGGAGACCTGGTCGCCACCGGTCTCGCCTTCGGCCTCACGGTGACGCTCATGGTCTACGCGCTGGGCCGGGTCTCCGGTGGGCACTTCAACCCCGCCGTCTCGGTCGGTGCCGCGCTCGGCGGGCGGATCGCCTGGCGTGAGGCAGGCATCTACATCGGCGCACAGTTCGTCGGCGCCATCGCCGGCGCCCTGGTGCTGATGATCCTGGCGCTCGGCATCGACGGCTTCGAGGCGTTCGACTCGGCCTCCCCGCTCGGCACCAACGGTTACAGCGAAGGTCCCTACGACTACGCCGTCTGGGCCGCGCTGCTCGTCGAGCTGATCATGACGGCCCTCTTCGTGTTCGTGATCCTCGCGGTCACCGACACCCGCAATGAGCACCCCGCGATGGCGCCGCTGGCGATCGGCGTGACCCTGGCGGTCATCCACTTCATGCTGATCCCGCTGACCGGTACCTCGGTCAACCCGGCCCGTTCGCTCGGCCCCGCGCTCTTCAGCGGTGGCGACTGGATCGTGCAGGTGTGGCCGTTCCTCATCGCGCCGGTCCTCGGTGCCGCCGCCGCCGGTCTGGCCTATCCCGCCGTCTTCGGACACGACGTCGAGCCGGTCCCGGGCTCCGGGCTGCCCCGCCGCGCCCCGGCCGGGGCGGTCCCCGGATATGGCGCACCCGACGCCTACCAGCAGCAGTGGAACCAGCCGGATGCCGGCGGCTACCAGGCTCCGCAGGCGGGTGGGTACGTCGACCCGGCCGCGCAGGCCGCGCCGGTCGAGCAGCCGATCATCCAGGACGGCTGGCAATGGGACCCGCAGGCCCAGCAGTGGATCCCCGCGCAGCAGCCCCCGCCGCAGGCGCAGCAGGGCTGGGCGCCTCCAGAGGGCGGCTCGGAGTCGACGCAGGTTCGACCGCCGGAGTGAACCGGATCTGATCTGATCGTTGCTAGGGCTCGTCGTACGCGACGAGCCCTAGCTGCGTCCGGGGGTCCCCCTCGACCGTCTCGGCGGCAACCAGGCCGACCCCACGGGCGTAGTAGGCGTGCTCGACGCGCCCGGTCAGCGGCGAGGCGGTGGCGATGGTGACCAGGTCGTCGTACTCCCCCTCGGGGACCGAGCGGGTGTCGTCCAGGTCGAGGACCTCCGCCCGCCGGTCGACCACGCCCTCGTCGTAGGCCTCGCGGTAGCCGTCGCCGACCCGCGGATCCGAGGCCATCACCAGGCCCGCACGGGCGCCGCCCTCGCCCGCCTGCCACTCCCCCAGCCGCCCGAACCACCACACGTTGCCCACCTCGTCCTGGGCGTAGAAGTCGGAGACCTCGGTCGACGGACCATCGGCGGCGGTCGTGACGGTGAGTACGGCGGTGGTGGCGACGCCCTCGATGTCCGGGCCCTCGTGGGTGGTGACCGTGCGGGTGCCCGGCTGCGCCGCGGTCACGTCGTACTCCCAGGTGGCGCCCACCTCGAGCGGCAGCCAGGGGTTGTCGATGCCGGTGACGAAGTCGTCGGGATCGACCGACGGGGTCGGGATCTCGAGGCCGTCGACGCCTGCGGGCGGGCTCTGTTGGGAGGCCGATCCGCACCCCGCAGTGAGGAGGATCGCGAGGCCGGCGAGGGTGACGCGGCGTCGGCCTCTCGTCCCCATGACCCCATCGTCGCAGGGCCCCGCGCCGCTGCTAGCGTCGGGCGAGCCCACTGTCCGTACGACGAGGAGTCCCCGTGAGCGCAACCCCGTTGAAGGTGGCCGTCACCGGCGCAGCCGGCCAGATCGGCTACAGCCTGCTCTTCCGCCTCGCGAGCGGATCCCTGACCGGCGACCGCCCGATCGAGCTGCGGCTGCTCGAGATCACCCCCGCACTGAAGGCGCTCGAGGGTGTCGTCATGGAGCTCGACGACTGCGCCTTCCCGGGGCTGGCGGGCGTCGAGATCGGCGACGACGCCGAGCAGATCTTCGACGGGGTCAGCCTCGCGCTGCTCGTGGGTGCCCGCCCCCGCGGTCCGGGGATGGAGCGCGGCGACCTGCTGTCGGCCAATGGCGCCATCTTCACCGCGCAGGGCAAGGCGCTGAACGCGGTCGCGGCCGACGACGTACGGGTCGGGGTGACCGGCAACCCTGCCAACACCAACGCACTGATCGCGATGAGCAACGCCCCCGACATCCCGCGCGAGCGGTTCTCCGCGCTCACCCGTCTCGACCACAACCGGGCGATCTCCCAGCTGGCCGCCAAGACCGGCGCCGCCGTGACCGAGATCAAGCGGATGACGATCTGGGGCAACCACTCCGCGACCCAGTACCCCGATGTGTTCCACGCCGAGATCGGCGGCCGCAACGCCGCCGAGGTCGTCGGCGACCAGGACTGGGTGGAGAACACCTTCATCCCGACGGTCGCCAAGCGCGGCGCCGCCATCATCGACGCCCGCGGCTCCTCCTCCGCCGCCTCCGCCGCCTCGGCCACCATCGACGCCGCCCACGACTGGCTCTACGGCTCCGCGGCGGACGACTGGGTGTCGATGGCGGTCGCCTCCGACGGCTCCTACGGCGTCCCCGAGGGCCTGGTCTCCTCGTTCCCCGTCACGACCAAGGACGGCGAGTGGCAGATCGTCCAGGGCCTCGACATCGACGACTTCTCCCGCGGCCGGATCGACGCCTCCGTCGCCGAGCTCGACGACGAGCGGAGCGCGGTCACCGAGCTCGGACTCATCTGAAGGTCCGGGGCTACAGCGGCTGGTCCGGGATGCTCCCGGCGAGGAAGACCAGCGCCCCGCCGACGACGACCAGCAGCCCGACGTCGACCAGCCGGTGCCGGACGGCGAGCATGCCGGCGTCGCGCTGCGGCAGCACCAGCCGGAGCAGGGCGGCGGCGAAGAGCGCGCCCGCGACCACCCTGACCCCGAGCCGCCAGTCGTGCGACCGGTACACGATCGCGATCCCGACCCCGGTCGCGATCAGGATGACGATGTAGAAGGCGCCGCCGATCGTGGACGGATGGCGGCGTTCCTCAGGCTCCTCGGGCTGGGGCGGCTCGGCGGGTGGGTCCGGCTCGCTCACGGGCGAGGCTGATTCGACTTCTCGGCCATCGACACGAGGTTGGACAGCAGCATCGCCCGCGTCATCGGGCCGACGCCGCCGGGGTTCGGCGAGACCCAGCCCGCGGTCTCCCACACCTCCGGCGCCACGTCGCCGGCCAGCTTGCCCTCGACCCGGCTCACGCCGACGTCGAGCACGGCGGCGCCCGGCCGGACCATGTCGGCAGTGATGATGCCGGGTACGCCGGCGGCCGCGACCACGATGTCGGCCCGCCGCACGTGCGCCGCGAGGTCGACGGTGCCGGTGTGGCACAGGGTCACGGTGGCGTTCTCCGAGCGCCGGGTGAGCAGCAGCCCGAGTGGCCGGCCGACCGTGATGCCGCGGCCGACCACGACCACCTCCGCGCCCGCGATCGCCACGCCGTGCCGCCTGAGCAGCTCAACGATGCCGTTCGGCGTGCACGGCAGCGGCGCCTCGTGGCCCAGCACCAGCCAGCCGAGGTTGGTCGGGTGCAGCCCGTCGGCGTCCTTGGCCGGATCGATCAGGCCGAGCACGCGGTTCTCGTCGCGGCCCTTGGGCAGCGGCAGCTGCACGATGTAGCCGGTGCACGCAGGGTCGTCGTTGAGCCGCGCGACCGCGGCCTCGATCTCCTCTTGCGAGGCGGTCTCGGGCAGGTCGAGCCGGATCGACTCGATGCCGACCTCGGCGCAGTCCTTGTGCTTGCCGTTGACGTACCACCGCGAGCCGGGGTCGTCCCCGACCAGCACCGTGCCCAGGCCGGGCACCACGCCGCGCTCCCGGAGCGCGGCCACCCGGGCCTTGAGCTCGTCCTTGATCGCGGCGGCCGTCGCCGTCCCGTCGAGCTTCTCTGCAGTCACTCTCGTCATCCTGTCAGGGCCGTGCGTCAGTGCGCGAAGTGCCGGGTGCCGGTGAGGTACATGGTGACCCCTGCCGCCTCGGCGGCCTTGATCGTCAGCTCGTCGCGGACCGACCCGCCGGGCTGCACGATGGCGCTGACCCCGGCGTCGATCAGGATCTGCGGCCCGTCCTCGAAGGGGAAGAAGGCGTCGGAGGCGGCGACCGAGCCGGCGGCCCGCTCCCCCGCCCGGTCGACCGCGAGCCGGCACGAGTCGACCCGGTTGACCTGGCCCATGCCGACGCCGACCGAGGAGCGGTCCTTGGCGAGCAGGATCGCGTTGGACTTCACCGCTCGCACCGCGCGCCACGCGAAGGCGAGATCCGCGAGCGTCGCGGCGTCGGTGGCGGCGCCGGTGGCGAGCGTCCAGTTGGCGGGGTCGTCGCCCTCGGCATCGATCATGTCCGAGCGCTGCAGCAGCGCGCCGCCGCAGATCTGCTTGAAATCCAGGCCGCCCGGATGGCCCCCGGTGCGCAAGATCCGGATGTTCTTCTTCCCCTGGAGGACCTCGACCGCGCCGTCTTCATAGGCCGGCGCAACGATGACCTCGGTGAAGATCTCGGCGACCTGCTCCGCCATCGCCACCGACACCGCGCTGTTGGTGGCGATCACCCCACCGAACGCGGACACCGGGTCACACTCGTGGGCCCTGCGGTGGGCCCCGGCGACGTCCGCGCCGATCGCGATGCCGCAGGGGTTGGCGTGCTTGATGATCGCCACCGTCGGCTCGTCGCCGTGGTCGTACGCCGCCCGCAGCGCGGCATCGGTGTCGACGTAGTTGTTGAACGACATCTCCTTGCCGTGCAGCTGCTCGGCGGTGGCGAGGCTGTCGCCACCGTCACCGCTTGCGTAAAGCGCGGCACCCTGATGCGGGTTCTCGCCGTAGCGGAGCACCGCGGCCTTCTCCCAGGTGCCGCCGATCCAGGCGGGGAAGCCGGTCCCGTCGGACGTGTCGGTGAGGACGCTGCCCATCCACGAGGCGACCGCCACGTCGTACGTCGCGGTGTGCACGAACGCCTCGGCGGCCAGCCGCTGTCGCTCGGCCAGCGTGAACCCGCCGGCGGCCACCGCGGCGAGCACGTCGGCGTACCGCTCGGGCGAGGTGACGATCGCGACCGACGGGTGGTTCTTTGCGGCGGCCCGCACCATCGAGGGGCCGCCGATGTCGATCTGCTCGACGCACTCGTCGGGCCCGGCGCCCGAATCGACGGTCTGGGTGAACGGGTAGAGGTTGGAGACGACCAGGTCGAAGGGCTCGACCCCGAGGTCGGCGAGCTGCTGCACATGGCTCTCCAGCCGCCGGTCGGCGAGGATCCCGGCGTGCACCCGCGGGTGCAGGGTCTTGACCCGCCCGTCGAGGCACTCGGGGAAACCCGTCAGCTCCTCGACCTTGGTGACCGGGATGCCGAGGCCCTCGATCAGCGCGGCGGAGCCTCCGGTGGAGACCAGGGCGACCCCGGCGCCGTGCAGGCCGCGGACGAGGTCCTCCAGGCCGGACTTGTCGTAGACCGAGACCAGCGCACGCTTGATCGGGATCTGATCGGTCATCTTCCGAACCGGACCTTTCTGTCGGTGATCGTGAAGCCGTCGCGGACCATCCGGCCCACCGCGTCGACCAGCATCGCGCGCTCGGCGACCTTGATCCGCTCGTGCAGGGTGTCGACGGTGTCGTCGTCGGTGACGGGCACGGCGGTCTGGGCGACGATCGGGCCGGTGTCGACGCCCTCGTCCACGACGAAGAGGGTGGCGCCGGTGACCTTGACGCCGTACGCGAGCGCGTCGGCGGGACCGTGCATGCCGGGGAACGCCGGCGACAGCGCGGGGTGGGTGTTGACGGCCCTTCCGCCGAACCGGGCGTGGAACTCGTCGCCGACCAGCTTCATGAAGCCGGCCAGCACCACCAGGTCGGGGTCGTGCTCGGCGACCGCCTCGGCCATCGCCAGATCCCACGACGATCGGTCGTCGTGGTCCTTGACCCGGTGCACGAATGTGGGGATGCCGGCGCGCTCCGCGCGGGCCAGTCCCTCGATGCCGTCACGGTCGGCGCCGACGGCGACGACTCGCGCGCCGTACGCCGGGTCCGCGCAGGCGTCGAGGAGCGCCTGGAGGTTGGTGCCGCCACCGGAGACGAGCACGACGAGACGCGCGGGTGAGCGGGCGGCGGGCACGGCCCGCAGTCTAGGCGGAGCGGAGGTCCGCGCGACGAGCGGTCCGCCGTGCCCAGAACGTCATCGCGAGCCCGCCCAGCAGGCCGCCGATGCCGAACGCCGTGATGGCGTGCACGAGGGCGTCGAACGCCAGCGGCCCGACGTCCCGCATCCGGCCCGGCCCGACGGCGCCGCCCGCCACGGCGGCGAGGAGGCCGAACCCGATGCCGGCGAGTACGCCGCCGGCGCACCCGCGCAGGGCGCCCTCCTCCCAGCGGGTCGTCGGCTGCCGCCGCTGGGCCCACGCCGCGCCCAGCCCGCCCACCAGCACGGGCACCGCGACCAGCCACGTCGTCCAGCCGGGGGTGGCGCCGTCGTCCGGCAGAGCCGCCAGCATCGGGAACATCGGCAGCGGACCGAGCGCGACCGCGTTAGGGGTGACAAGGGTGCCGGCACCGACCGTGAACCCGGGGCCCAGCAGGTAGGCGCCGGACCAGGCGACCGCGTTCGGGACCACGCTGATGCTGAGCAGGCCGAGCAGCGCGACGTCGCCGGCGTCGGTGTGCAGCTGCGACATCACGTTCGCCGCGGTGCCGAAGTCGACGACGAACGCGACCGCGAAGACCACGGCTGCCACGCCCAGCCACAGCTGCAGGATCCGGCGGCACCCGAGGCCCGCGGCGCGGACGACCGGGGGCAGCCCGGCCGCCCAGATCGCGGCCCGGCCGGAGCCGATCGCGATCCCCGGACCGCCGGCGCCCAGGCAGAGCAGCAGCGACCAGATGACGACGCGGGGCGCGCTCGGGTCGGTGGCCGGGGTCGCGGCGAGCGTGGTGGTGACGATCGCGGTGACGACGTACCCCGCCGTGAACAGGGCCAGGGCGACCGGCACGGTCCAGTCGCGCTCCCCGTCGGCGATGGCGTCGGCGCCGGGTCCGTGCCCGGAGACCGAGTCACCGACCCGCTGGCCGACCCGCCAGACCGCCCACGCGGCGAGCAGGGTGATGCCGAGCGGGACCGCGGTGATCGCGACCCCGTCGATCCGCACCCCCGAGCCGTGCCCCATCAGCCAGCCGAGGGCGCCGACCCGCAGCGCGCCGCTGGGCGAGCCGTGGGCACCCGCGTCGGTGAGGAACCAGCCAACGACCCCGACCGCGAGGCAGACCACGAGGGTGCTCGCGGCGGCCGCGGCCCCACCCAGCACGGCCAGCACGGTGAGCGGCCGCCGAGTGGCCAGGTCCCGCTCGACGTCGGCGGAGCTGCGTTTGGTGGACGAAGGCAACAGCGAGGTCATGACCCTCGCATCATGCCCAGCGACCCGGGCCGTTCGGCGATCCCACGCCGCAGCCGCCGTTTGGCGGGAGCATCGACCCCTCCCGTAACGTAGTCGGGTCATGAGGGATCCGGACGCGTTCGACGAGTTCTACAAGAGGACCCGGCTACGCCTGCTGCTGCAGACCTACGCGCTCACCGGCGACCTCGGCGCCTCTCGGCACGCGGTCCGGGACGCGTTCGTGCTCGCGTGGCACCACTGGCGCAAGGTCGAGCGCCTCGACGACCCGGAGACCGCCGTCCGTCCGGATGCCTGGCGGCACGCGCAGCGCCGGCACACCGCCCGGCTCTGGCACCGCGAGAAGGGCCTCGACCCCGAGGTCAAGGAGACCTTCGACATCCTGGGGCAGCTGACGATGCGGCAGCGCAAGGCGCTGCTGCTCACCCAGGTCGCCGGGGTGTCGATCCCGGAGATGGCCCGCGAGATCGGCCTACCGCTGGACGAGGCCGAGACGGAGCTCCAGCACGGGGTGGCGGAGTTCACCCGGCTCCGAGACGTGCCGACGGTGGGCATCCGGGCCGCGTTCGCGCCCCTCGAGCGGGCGGTCGCCGACACCCGGTTCCCCCGGGCCCCGATCGTCCGGCGTGCGGGGGCCGCCCGCCGGCGTACCCACACCACGGTGGGGGCGATCGCCGCCGTGGCCCTCTTCATGGTCAGCGGCGCGCTGGTGACCGATGCGGCCGGGGTGCGGCCGAGCCTGGACCGATCGGCGGCGGGCACGCAGTCGCCCGCCGCCGACACCGACCCACCGCCACCCGAGGTCAGGCTCCCGGAGACCTCACTCCTCACCGCCGCGCAGCTGGACTCCTTCCTGGGCGACCGCGCCTGGACCGAGCGGCGCACCCATGCCAACACCCAGGGCTCCCTCGACATCCTGCCCTGCCAACGAGAGCCGTACGCCGACCCTGCGGGCGCCGAGGCACTGGTGCGGACGTTCTCCGGCACCGCCGCCAAGCAACCCCGCGCGGCGGCGGTGCAGATGACCGAGGCCTCGACCTCTGCGCGCGCGGCGCGACGCACCTACCGCACCCTGGTCGACTGGTTCGCCGAGTGCAGCGACGCGCGCGTGCAGCTGATCGCGACCCGCACCGTCGAGCGGGTCGGCGACCAGGCGATCCAGCTGGTGCTCCGCTCCTGGGAGGCGCCGGTCACCACGGTCGTGGTGGGAGTGGCCAGGTCCGGGCAGTTCACCACCACCACCGTCGACAGCGTCCCCACCGATGGCAGGCCCGACGTCGACGCGTCCGGCCGGATGCTGGCGGCGGGGGTCGAGGGCATCTGCGACCTGGACGAGGGCGGCGGATGCGCGTCCGACCGTCCCGCCCTGGCGTTCACCACGCCCGTCCCCGTTGGTGACGCACCGGCGCTGCTGAGTGAGATCGACCTGCCACCGGTGTCCGGTGTCGACCGGCCGTGGGCCGGGACCGAGCCGAGGCGGGCGTCGGCGAACATGGCGGCGACCCGTTGCGAGAACGCGGCGTTCACCGGGACTTTCCAGGGGGCAAGGTTCTCCCGCAGCTTCACCCGCACCTTCGTCATTCCCGGTGCCGACCTGCCCGACGAGTTCGGACTGACCGAGACCGTGGGAGCGCTGCCCGCGAGGAAGGCGACAGCTTTCATCGAGGACGTCCGCTCGCGGCTCCAGGGCTGCGCACAGAGGGACCTCGGCACCGACGTGACCGCCGGCCCGCGGAGCGACCAGGACGATCGGTCCCTCACCGTGTGGCGCCTGACGACCGAGCTCTCCGAGAAGCGGTCCGTGACCTACTCGATGGCGATCCTGCGCGACGGCACGTCGGTCGCCCAGCTGAGCTTCGTCGAGGCGCCGGACGTGACGATGCCCCCCGGCACCTTCGCGGCACTGGCCCAGCGCGCCCTCGACCGGCTCGGCGAGCTGCCCAAGCCCCGCCAAGGAGGCTGAGCCGCGTCTCCTGCGGTTGCCATGCAACCGGGGAGCCGGTTGAGGCGTATCACCCTCGACAACCCCACGCATCACCGAGGAGGGTCGACCGGGTGGACGAGCAGGAGTTCGACGACTTCTACACCGCGTCGTTCCGACGGCTGACCGGACAGGTCTACGCGATGATCGGCAACCTCGACGAGGCCCAGGAGTGCGTGCAGGAGGCCTTCGTTCGGGCCTGGGCCCACCGGCGCAAGCTCGAGAGGGCCGACTACCCCGAGGCCTGGGTCCGCACCACGGCGTACCGCCTGGCGGTGAGCCGCTGGCGGCGTACGACGCGGGCCCGGCGCCCCGCCGACCGCGCCGTCTCCCTGCCCACCGAGGCGCCGCC
>Ga0299913_10005302_pt1 | contig 10980 bp, 10 predicted proteins | sample RVTome_9_FD_201360 | JGI IMG/M metagenome (GOLD analysis project Ga0299913, IMG submission 201360) | Soil microbial communities from uranium-contaminated site in the Upper Colorado River Basin, Wyoming, United States - RVT155D38 (version 2) ... | reverse complement strand
ATCTCAAGCCCGATCGCCCATTGCATAGCGTTGACGAAGCTCTCGGCGCGGTAGTTGTACGGCACGACGCCGGTGCCGTTGCCGTCACCCTGATTGATCACCCATTTCCTCGGGCTGGCGGCGAGGCGCCCGTCGAATTGACGCAAGATGTCGCCGGAGATGGTGACGGTCTGGCCGAACATGACCTGGCCGACGTCGACGGTGGCGTTCTTGTGCGCGTTGACCGCCTGCATGAGACGGGGCGCGCCGGAGGAAAGGCCGCGCTCACCCTCGTCGCCATAGCCGTAGAACTGGATATGGGCGAAGTGGATGGGGAGCCCCTGCGTCGCCTCGATGGTGGCGACCGCGGTCTCCACATTGCCAGCGATGCCGAGATTGTTGCAATGGACATGCGGCGGGTGCGGCACGCCGAGATCGGCGACGGCATGTTGCAGCGCCTCCACGATCGCTCGCGACGTGACGCCGTAGTCCGGCACCTCGTCGTCGAGGCCGAAGCTGCGCGCGTTGAACTTGAAGGCCTCGGAGCCGCCGGCATTGATGATCTTGAGTCCTAGCGCCTTTGCGTGGGCAAGCGTCCAGGCGACATAGTCCTTCAGCTCGCCGCTCTTGGCGCGGCCGCCGCGCAACAGCCCAAGCGTGTAGTCGTCGTTACCGAGAATGGCGAGCGCGCCAACGTCGATGATGGGGATGGCGGCAAGCTCCATTTGCGCCTCGATGGCGTGGGTCGGGATCATCGCCGGCTCGATCACCGTGGTGTAGCCCATCTCGGCATAGCGGATGCCGGTGGCGTAGGCGCCCCAGGCGGCGGGCGACGGCGCAATCGGCTGCCCGTCGTCAGCGGCGAGCGCCGGCAGTTCCGGCATCAGCTGGCGCGCCAGCGTGACGTTGGAGCCGGCGATATGGGAATGCAGGTCGACGCCGCCGGCCATGACCACCTTGCCGCTGACGTCGTAGACCTCGTCGGGCTTGCGGCCTTCGGGCGTGGCGACGATACGGCCGTCCTCGATGAAGACATCGCCCTTCCCGTCGCGGCGATGGGCCGGGTCGATGACGCGGCCGCCTTTCAGCTGGATGAGCATCAGGCGGCGTCCCGCGCGTCGATCAGATCGAAGATGCTGCCGAGCACTGACGCCACGGTCGGCTTGGCATGGTCCGGCGCGGTGGCCTTGACCATGCCGATCCCGGTGATCGGCATCAGATAGAGCGCGGCGTCGTGGTCGCGGCCGGCACAGGCGACCTCGATGACGACATCGGCGCCCTTCCCGCTTCTGCCGTCCGCGGCGAGCACCACGGTGGGGACGCCGCGCGGCCAGTGTCCGCTTTTCTCGACAAGCGCATCGATCCACACCAGCGCGTCGGCCTCGCCGCTCTCGATCAGGCGGCGTGCCGCGAATTTGCGTGCATCATGCTCCGGCTCAGGCCCGGCGAAACTCGTGCGCACCGGGAGGCCGCTGGTCCAGGTGGCGCACAGATTCACCCCGTCGCCGTTGCCCGGGGCCGCGAGCGCGAGCGTCGCCGCGCGCGTGGTGACGCTCAAATGGCGGACGGTCTCGAGAATCGTGAACAGCGCAGGCTCATCGAGATCGGCAGCGGAATAGACGAAGACCGCAAAGGCCGCTTCTTTGAGACGCTCGGCAACGGGGGCGAGCCGGTCATCGGGCGCCTCGCCACGTTCGCCGACAGCGGCGCCAAGCCTGGCGATGAGGGTGGGCAGGTCCTGACCGTCCTGCTCGACCGATATCAGCGATACGTGCCGCGGCACGCGGACCGGCTTCGCGCCAAGCAGAATCGCCTGGCGCTTGCGGTCGCCCGGTCGCGGCAGCCCTTCCGCCTTGGGAAACAGTTTGTCGATGAGGCCGGGGTCGCGCCGCAGCGGTTCGCTGCCGACAATGACGATCACATCGGCGCGGTTGCGCGCCTCGCCGAAGCTCGCAGGCGAGCTTCCCCTTTCGCGCATGATTTGCGACATGCGCACGAGGCCGTCGCTTGCGGCATGATCGATCACGCCGCCGAGCTTTTGCGCGAGCGACAACGCCGCCGCCGCGCCGTCGATATCGGTGAACAGTCCGCCAAAGACCGGGAATCGCGCGCGCCCCAGCAGATCTGCTGCACGTTCGAGCGCGCTCTCCACGTCCGGTCTCCTCCCCGCTTCGTCTTCGGCTTTTCGCGCACAAATAAACAGGTGGCTCCGCACGCGCAAGCGCGGAGAGGCTCATCCGGCCAGACGCGAAATCAGCTCTTGGGCTTGTCGTATTTGATATAGGCGAAGCGCATGTCGTCGGCGGGCGTACCTTCCAGCGCGCCGCCTTCGGTGCCCGGCTGCCAGTGGATCACGTCCTCGATCTTCTTGGCGAGATCGAAGTCCTTGTCGGTGATGCCCTTGGCCGCGTGATTCATCAACCGCACCTCGACCCAGGCATAGGACGCGGTGATATCGGGATGATGCCAAGCCGCTTCGGAGAGATGGCCGATGGTGTTGATGACCATCAGCGTGCCCTTCCAGCTGTTGGTCTTGTATTTGCGCCTGATCCAGCCGCCTTCGAGGTACCAGTGCGGCAATTCCTTCTTGAGCCGCTCCTCGACCTCGGCGTCGCTGTATGTGCGCTCTTTCGTTGCCATCGCTGCCGTCTTTTGAAAGAGTGAGCCGCTTTCCGGCTACCACTCAGAGCATATCAGAGGCGTCGAACCGATCAATGGAGGCCTTTTCAGGCATGCTGGCTGCCGACAAGAGGCGGCGCGGGGCCGCAACTGTCACGGCGACGGCTCGCTTGCATTTCGGCTTTCTCGATCCGAGCGGACGCAGCGGGCGCCCGTTCGGCTCGTTCGGACTTTCGCTCGACAGGCCCCGAACACGGCTGACGCTGGCGCGGGACGGCGACGGCAGCGTCCGCGGCACCGAGCGCGAGCGCGCGGCCCGTTATCTCAAAACGATCGCCGAAAGCTGCGGCGTCGATCATGCTTACGCGCTCACCCTCGCCGAAGCGATACCGCCCCATGCAGGGCTCGGCTCGGGCACGCAGCTCGCGCTTGCCGTGGGGTCGGCGTTCGCCGCGGCCGAGGGGCTCGCTCTCACGGCGCAAGACATCGCGACGCGGCTCGGACGCGGGGCGCGCTCGGGCATCGGCATCGCCACGTTCGAGGCGGGCGGCGCGGTGCTCGACAGCGGGCCCATCGACGGCGCGCTCCCCCGTTGCATCACCCGGATGCCGTTCCCCGAGGACTGGCGGGTGCTTCTGATCTTCGATCCGAGCGCCAAGGGGCTCGACGGCGCGACCGAGGCCGCGGCGTTCGACACGCTGCCGGCGTTTCCCGAAAGCGCGGTGGCGGACTTGCGCGAGCGGATCGAGGCGCGCGCCCTGCCCGCGCTCGCGCAGCGCGACTTTGCCACCTTTTGCGCGGAGGTCGGGCATTTGCAGAGGGGCATGGGCGCCTATTTCGCGCCGCTGCAAGGCGGCGCCTACACGAGTCCAGGGGTCAGCGAGGTGCTCGACTGGCTGCGCACACAAGGCGTGACCGGATTAGGCCAAAGCTCCTGGGGCCCCACCGGCTTCGCCTTCGCCGACTCCGAGGCCGCGGGAACCGCGCTGCTTGCCGCGGTGGAGGACCGCAGGCAAGCGGGCGGCCTTCGCTTCGAGCTCGCGCGGGGCCGCAACGAAGGCGCCGAAATCGCGTTAGACTGAGCAAAGCAGCTTTGCCGTCGGCCCGAGTGTGCTAAATCGAGCATCCGCACGCGGCCTTCCGCCCCGTCCGCAAGAGGTAACTTCACACGGGAGAGTTCAGCGATGGCTTTGCCACGCATTGTGCACATGGTCACGCCGCTCAAGCATATGAGCCCGTTCGACGTGAACATGGCGCTCGACGCCGGTTACGACGACGCCATCCCCTACACCAACGTCACCATCGAGGACGTGTACGGCCTCGTGCAGGACGCGATCTTCTCGCGCAGCCCCGACGGCATCAAGCGCACCGGCATGTTCATCGGGGGGAAACGCGCCATCGAGGCGCTCGACATGATGGACCGCGCCAAGAAGGCGATGGTGCCGCCGTTCGAGATTTCCGTGTTCGCCGACCCCGCCGGCTCCTTCACCACCGCCGCCGCCATGGTGGCCTGCGCCAAGAAGGCGCTGAAGGACACGTTCAAGACCGATCTCAAGGGCAAGCGCGTGGTCGTTTACGGCGGCACGGGGGTCGTGGCCTTCGCCGCCGCCGTGATCTCCACCATCGACGGCGCGAAGTCCGTTCTGGTCGGCTATGACGGGCCGGAGCGCGTGCGCCGGCTGACCATGGAAGCCAATGCGCGGTTCGAGGTCGATCTCGGCTATGCGGACGGCACCACCGAGGAGCAGAAGGCGGCGCTCGCGCGCGAGGCCGACGTCATCTTCACGGCCGGCCCCGCGGGACGCCAGCTCTTGGGTCTCGCACAGATCAAGCCCGCGAAGGACCTCAAAGTCGTCGCCGACGTCAACGCCGTGCCGCCACTCGGCGTCGAGGGCGTGGGTGTCAACGACAACGGCACGCCGATCGAAGGGACCGACGCGATTGGCATCGGGGCGCTCGCCATCGGCAACGTCAAATACAAGACCGAGGCGGGGTTGTTCAAAAAGATGATCGAGGCCGAGAAGCCGGTCTATCTCGACTTCCGTGACGCCTACAGACGTGCCCAAGAGATCGTCTCCTAGACGCGGCGCGATCCTCGTCGCCGCCGTCTCGGGCCGGGCGATCGCGCAGGCCGCGGTCGAAGCTGGCTACGCGCCACTCGTCGCCGATTTCTTCGCCGACGCCGACACGCAGGCGCTCGCGAGCGGGTGCCGCAAGCTCAAGGGCGACATCGCCAAGGGGATGCAATGGCGCAATCTCGCGCCCGTGCTCGAAGCGCTCGCCAAGGCCGCACCCCTGCCGCTGCTCGGAGTCATGTATGGCTCCGGCTTCGAGGACCGGCCCTATCTCCTCGACAGGATCGCGGAATGCTGGCCGCTGCTCGGCAACGACGCGGCGACCGTCGAGAGGATCAAGCATCCGGAGACGTTTTTCGGGACCCTCGACCGGCTGGCGATCCCTCACCCTGCCACGGTGATGGCGCGGCCCCCGAAGGGCGCGGGCTGGGTGGCGAAACGGCGCGGCGGCGCCGGCGGCAGCCATGTCCTGCCGAGCCGGCTGCAGAAGCCCGCCGCCAACGTCTACTACCAGGCCCTGGTCGAAGGGCGCGCGATTTCGGTGCTGTTTCTCGCCAACGGGCGTGACTGCCGCGTGCTCGGTTTCAGCGAGCAGTGGACGGCCCCGGCACCGTCTAAGCGGTGGCGCTATGGCGGCGCGGTGCGGCTCGCCTCCCCACCTGCGCAAGACGAGATGGTCCGTGCCATAGCCCAGGCGACGCGCGCGTTCCGAATCACGGGGCTGGCTTCGGCCGACTTCATGGTCGACGGGGACTGGCCGCTTCTGCTTGAGATCAATCCGCGGCCAGGCGCCACGCTCGATGTCTTCGCATGTGCCAAAAAGCCGCTGCTCAAACTGCATGTCGAGGCCGTGGTCCAGGGCAGACTTCCCGGAAAAGCGCCGACGTTTGAAGGCGCCGCCGCCTCGGCGATCGTGCATGCGCCAAAAAGGCTCATTGTGCCCCGCAACATGATTTGGCCGGTTTGGACCGCGGATCTGCCAAGGCCTGGCGAGCGGATCGACAAACAGCGCCCGATATGCACTGTACTGGCGCGCGCCGGAACCTCTCGGCGTGCCAAACGTCTCATCGAAACGCGAAAAGCCAATCTGCTGGCCAAGATCTATAAGCTGAGCAAGGGGGAGAGCTTTGAACAACAAGAAGAACGGAGGAAGCGTGAAGCAGCGGTCGGCGCGGCCGAGCATCAACGCACAAGTCGCGCCACTGGTCCGTAGCCTGATCGACAACGCAGAAGCGTTGCGCGTCGAGGTGACTGAAGGCGCGCTCGGCGAGACGCTCGTCGATTGCGGCGTCAACGCGGTGGGCGGCCTCGAAGCCGGACGCCTTCTGTCGGAAATCTGTCTCGGCGGTCTCGGCCGCGTCGATTTCGAGACGATCAATACCGAAGCGGCCTGGCCGTTCATGGTGACGGTGCACACGAGCCAGCCGGTGCTCGCCTGTCTCGGCTCGCAATATGCCGGGTGGAGCCTTTCGGTCGACGACAACGGGAAGAAATTCAACGTGCTCGGCTCGGGCCCTGCGCGCGCCATGGGCTCGTCGGAGAAATTGTTCGAAGAGATCGGCTACCGCGACAAGGCCGACACCGCCGCGCTCGTGATAGAGTCGGACAGGGCGCCGCCCAAGGCGCTCGTCGATCACGTGGCCAAAGCCTGCAAGCTCAAGCCCGAAAAACTCACCATTCTCTACGCGCCGACATCGAGCCTCGCCGGCACGGTGCAGATCGCCGCACGGTCTCTCGAAGTCGCGCTGCACAAGGCGCACGAATTGCACTTTCCGCTCGACGACATCGTCGACGGCATCGCCACGGCGCCGATGCCGCCGCCGGCGCCCGGATTCGTCGAGGCCATGGGCCGCACCAACGACGCCATCATCTATGGCGGCCGCGCGCAGCTTTATGTGAAGGGTGAAGCCGGAGCCGCCAAGAAGCTGGCCGACGCGTTGCCGAGCCTCAAGTCGAAGGACTACGGCAAGCCGTTCGCCGAGCTGTTCGCCGCGGTGAAGGGCGACTTCTACGCCATCGATCCGATGTTGTTCAGCCCGGCGAAGGTGACGGTGACGGCGCTCGAGACCGGCGAGAGCTTCGAGAGCGGCCATATCGATACCGCCGTTCTGTCGCGCTCCTTCGCCTGACGCCCATGTCGAACGCGGCGCCCTCCGATCCCTCCATCGTCCTGTTCGGCGATGGAAAGGACTGGCACGGGCGGAGCCTGCTCAGAGCCTTCAAGCGGCGCGGCATCAGGCCGCTCGTCGCGCCGCTCACGACCTGCGGCTTCTCCACCGAGACGGCGACCGGTCTCGCCATTCCCGGGCTCGGCGATCACTGCCCCGAAGGCGCCTTCGTGCGCTTCGTGCCCGGCGGCAGCTTCGAGCAGGTGACGCATTATCTCGGGGTCCTGCATGCCTTGCGCGAACTCGGCGTGACGGTGTGGAACGACGCGCGCTCCATCGAGCGCTGCGTGGACAAGTCCACCACCACCTTCTTCATGCAGAAGGCGGGGCTGCCCACGCCGGCAACCTATACCTGCACGGACCGTGACGCGGCGGAGGCGATCACGCGCGCCGCGCTCGGCCGCGGACGCAAGCTGGTGCAGAAGCCCTTGTTCGGCGCGCAAGGAAAAGACCTGCGCTTGATCGCCTCCCCCGAGGATCTCGCGACGCCGGAAGAGGTCAACGGCGTCTACTATCTCCAGGAGTTCGTGGCCCCGCCTGAAGGCCCCTACAAGGACTGGCGGCTCTTCGTCTGTGCCGGGCACGTCGTCGCCGCTATGATCAGGCATGGATCGAGCTGGATCACCAATATCAAGCAAGGCGCGCGCGCAGAGGCCGCGATCGCCAGCCAAGAGCTCATCAATCTTGCCGTGCGTGCAACCCTTTGCGTCGGCGCGGATTATGCCGGGGTCGACATCATTCAAGCGGCGGACGGGACGTTTCTGGTGCTCGAGGTGAACTCCATGCCGGCGTGGAACGGCTTGCAGCGCGTGAGCCGCATCCGCATCTCCGATCACGTGGTGGATGCGTTTCTCGACGCGGCCCTGCCACCCGCCAGGCGCAAAGACCAAGAGGGCGCTTGACCACGCCGCTCAAGCCCGCGGACGTCGCCCAATGCTTCCATGACGCTTGCCTTGCCGAGCTCAATGCGCTGAAGCCAGGCAACGTGCACCGGGAAGGCGATGGCCACGGCATGCGCGTCGCCGACTTCGAGCAAAGCGCCGCGGCGGCGGCGGCGCTGATCGGGGCGCCGGGGCTCTCGGTGGGCGCGCGGATCGAAGGCGCCGTGGGCGCCACGCAAAGGATCGTCGGCCAGAACACCAATCTCGGCATCATTCTGCTTGCGGCTCCCCTCGCCCAGGCTGCGCTCCAGCCCGGCGGCGATTTGCGCGAGCGACTGGCAAAGGTGCTCGAGGCGGTGAGCGTCGAGGACGCGCGCGCGGCCTATCGCGCCATCCGCCTGGCGAAGCCCGGCGGGCTCGGGAACGCGCCGCAGCACGACGTCGACGCGGAGCCGAGCGTCACCTTGCTGGAGGCCATGCGCGCGGCGGAGACACGCGACCGCATCGCGTGGAACTACACCCACGATTTCGTCGACATCTTCGATCTCGGCTTGAAATGGCGGCAGGGCGGGCTGAAGCGCTGGGGCGACGTGCCCTGGGTCGTCACGTATGTGTATCTCGGATTTCTGGCTCATATCCCCGACACGCTGATCGAGCGCAAGTTCGGGGGAGCCGCCGCGAGCGACGTGCGCGACGAGGCGCGGCCGATCGAAGCGGGCCTGTCGCAATCTACCGCGCCGGAAGAGATGGCGGCGCCGCTCACCGCCTTCGACCGATCGTTGAAGGAACGCGGGCTGAATCCGGGGACTTCCGCCGATCTCACCGTGGCCACCCTGTTCGCCGCCGCCCTCCTGGCGCAGTAGCGTCCAGATATGGAACAAAAGGCCAAAGAGGGACCGAAACGGCCAATAATCGACTTGCCGATCCTTCCGGCCCCGGCTTATGTTCAGCCCCGCGGAGCTTCTGACCAGGAGTTGCAGACGGAGGAGCGTTCACCCAAGGCACTTTCGTCGGCTTGTCGCCGGGCTATGGGCCGGCGGCGCCGTTTAGTTTTGACCACGTCTCAGTACTAGGGAGGGGTTGGCTCATGGCCAAAATCACTGGTGTTAGCGTCGGCGAGTCGCTCGTCGGCGACGGCAACGAAGTTGCTCATATCGATTTGCTTCTGGGTCCGCGTGGCAGCGCCGTCGAACAGGCTTTCTGCAATGCGCTGACCAACAACAAGGACGGCTTCACCACTCTGCTTGCGGTGGTTGCTCCGAACCTGCTCTGCAAGCCGCCCACGATCCTCTACAACAAGGTCACCATCAAGGACGCGCGCCAGGCCGTGCAGATGTTCGGTCCTGCGCAATACGCCGTGGCCAAGGCCGTGGCCGACTCCGTGGCCGAGGGTGTGATCCCCGCCAATGAGGCAGACGACCTCTTTGTCTGCGTCGGCGTGTTCATCCACTGGGAAGCCAAGGACGACAAGAAGATCCAGGACTTCAACTATCGCGCCACCAAGGAAGCCCTCGCCCGCGCCGTCGCCGGCGAGCCCAAGGCCTCCGAAGTGACGTCGAAGAAGGACTCGGCTTCGCATCCCTTCGCTGCCGGCTGAAAGGGAGAACCCCCAGGTCGGGACAAACCCGGCGGAGGAGATGGTCCGGGCCCGATTCGGCGGTGGCTGCAGAAGCTCGGTTTCTAGATCGGGCGTAACCGCCCTCAATTATGAGATCGCCGCGCTCGCAAGAGGGCGGCGATTTCATGTTGGGTGACGGTGCGCGCATGCAGCGCCGTTGCGGTGAGAACACCACGGGCGCCGATGCCCGCCACCTGCTGGATGTCGCCGAGGCTGCCGACGCCGCCGGCGACGTAGACGCCGCGGCCTCCCGCAAGGCGCAGCGTTGCGTGCAGGCGCGCGACGTCGGGCCCCTGCTCGCAGCCGACGCGGCCGAGACTCATCAAGATGAGCCGGTCGGGCCATAACGCCGGGTCGGCCATGACCTCCGCGGGGCCGCGCAAGCCATCCTGGTCGAAGTCGAGAGAGAGGACCACATGGGAGCCGTAGCTTGCGCGGATGTTCTCCCACGCGGCGGCGCTCGCGATGCTCTCGCTGCCGATGACGAGCGTGGCGCCGAGCGGCAGCCAGAAGGCGCAGTCGCTCGCGTCGGTGAAGCCGGCGTCGACCCACAAGGTGGTTGTGGGAAACGCATTGGCGAGCTCCCGGCAGAGCTCGAAATTGTTGCCGCGCCCCAGGATCGCGTCGAGATCGGCGATATAGAGCGTGTCGGAGAAGGTGATGGCGAGGAGCGCCCGGGCGATGGCGACCGGATCGTGAGGCGGCCCGAAGGGCGTGGCGATCGGCCGGTACTCGGCGCGCTTGCCGGCGTGGGCATGCTTGCCGGCGCGCGCATGGACGACCAGCCCGTCCTTCAGGTCGAGAACGGGGATGACGGCGAAATCGCTGAGGGCTTCGGCGGAGGGGACCTCGGACTGTAGGGTCATGGCGGCGCACTCCCAGCAATACTTACCCTATCATGACCTGGACCATGGTCCTGGCAAATTGAGGGCTGAATGACAGCTTCATTCGGGTGGGATTTGGGCGGCGCCAACCTCAAGCTCGCGTGGGCCGAGAGCGGCCGCGTGGTGGCGGTGGCGCAGATCCCCTGCCCGATCCTCCCCGATCGCGCCAAGTTCGACCAGGCGGTCGAGGCAGCGCTGACGCTGTGCGTCCCAGGCGCCAGGCACGCCGTGACCATTACCGGCGAATTGTCGGATGTGTTCGCGACGCGGGCCGAAGGAGTCGCCTATCTCGTTTCCCTGATGCGCAAGGCGGCCGGCGCCGAGACATTGTTCTATAGCGTCCGCGGCGCGCTGATCGGAGCCGACGAGGCCGCCGCGCGCTGGCAGGACGTGGCCTCCGCCAACTGGCATGCAAGCGCGGCGCTTGCCGCCACGAAGTGCCGGGACGGACTTCTCGTGGATGTCGGCACTACGACGACAGATCTCATTCCGCTGAAAGCGGGCGCCCCCGCCGCACGTGGGCTGACGGACGGAGAGCGGCTGACGGAGGGCGAATTGATCTATGCCGGCGTCGTGCGCACGCCGGTGATGGCGGTCGCGCAGGAAGCGCCCTTCAAGGGACGCATGCAAGGCCTCGCCGCGGAACGCTTCGCCACCATGGCCGACGTCTACCGGCTCACGGGCGACCTGCCGGCCGACGCCGATCCCTACCCCACCGCCGACCAACGGGGAAAGAGCATGGAGGAAAGTGCCGCG
>Ga0299913_10005301_pt1 | contig 10980 bp, 8 predicted proteins | sample RVTome_9_FD_201360 | JGI IMG/M metagenome (GOLD analysis project Ga0299913, IMG submission 201360) | Soil microbial communities from uranium-contaminated site in the Upper Colorado River Basin, Wyoming, United States - RVT155D38 (version 2) ... | reverse complement strand
CGAGCACACCATCAAGGCCCGTTTGAATGGCTGATACCAAAGCACTCACTTCTCGTGCCACCGACTTCAGCGCCTGGTACAACGAGACCATCGCCCGGGCTGAGCTTGCCGATTACAGCCCGGTTCGGGGGTGCATGGTCATTCGTCCGAACGGCTACGCCATCTGGGAGCAGATGCAGCGCGCCCTGGACCAGATGTTCAAGGACACCGGGCATCAGAACGCCTACTTCCCGCTGTTCATTCCGCAGAGCTTCATGGCACGGGAGGCGGAGCACGTCGAGGGGTTCGCGCCGGAGGTGGCGGTGGTTACGCATGGCGGCGGCAAGGAGCTGGAGGAGCCGCTCATCATCCGGCCCACGTCGGAAACCATCATCTATGCCATGTACGCCAAGTGGATCCAGAGCTATCGCGACCTCCCGCTGCTGATCAACCAGTGGGCCAACGTGGTCCGCTGGGAGATGCGAACCCGGCTCTTCCTCCGCACCACCGAGTTCCTGTGGCAGGAGGGACACACCGCGCATGCCACCGAGGCCGAGGCCGAGGAGGAAGCCCGCCGCATGCTCGGCGTTTATCGCACATTCATGGAAGAGTGGATGGCGATGCCGGTGCTTACCGGGCTCAAGACGGAGAGCGAGCGCTTTGCCGGTGCGGTCCGGACCTACAGCTGTGAGGCGCTGATGCAGGACAACAAGGCCCTGCAGGCGAGCACCAGCCACAATCTCGGCCAGAATTTCGCCCGCGCCTTCGAGGTCACCTTCCAGACGGCCACCGGCGGGCTGGATCACGTGTGGAACACCTCGTGGGGAGCCTCCACTCGGCTCGTTGGTGCGCTCATCATGACCCACAGCGACGACAATGGGCTGGTCTGTCCCCCGAAGCTGGCGCAATACCAGGTCGTCATCGTACCGATCTACAAGACGGACACCGAGCGGGCCACCGTCCTCGATGCGGGAGCCCGTCTGCGGAAGGAGTTGGCGGCCGCCGGCATACGGGTGCATCTGGACGGGCGTGAAGGCATGAAGCCAGGCGCCAAGTACTACGAATGGGAAGGCCGTGGCGTTCCGCTCCGCGTGGAGGTGGGACCCCGCGACGTGGCCTCCGCATCTGTCGTGCTGGCCCGCCGGACCGGCGGCAAGAAGGAAACTCTGCCGATGCAGGGCCTGGCAAACCGGCTCCTCGGAGTCATGGATCAGTTTCAGGCCGAGCTCCTTGCCGCAGCCTTGGCCCGCCGCGAGGCAGCGAGTCTCCGGGGTGCCACGAAAGCACAGTTTATCGCCCGGATGGAAAGCGAGGGTGGCCTCGTGTACGGTGGCTTCTGTGGACGAGGCGTCTGTGAGACTGAAATAAAGGAGCAAACGAAGGCGACGATTCGAGTGCTGCCGGATCCGGAGTTCCGCTCTCCGGTAGCACCGAAAGAGTGCATGTGGTGCGACCGTCCCAGCATCGTTGAGGCCGTGTGGGCGAAGGCGTACTGACGGGGCGGACGGGCGTGCCGGCGGACCGCCGGTCGGCCCCGCTGTTCGCGGATGCAGGGCTCGGCCGCAAGGATGGGGCGCTGCTGCTCGCGGGGGTGTCGCTGGTCGACATCGCCGAGCGCGCCGGAACCCCGGCTTTCGTCTACAACGCCGAAGCGATCCGGAAACAGTATGGTCTGCTGGATGAGGCGCTCGCTCCGCTGCCGCACCGGATCTGCTACGCCGTAAAGGCCAACGGCAATCTCGCGGTCCTGCGGACGCTGCGTGAGCTCGGCGCCGGAGCCGACATCGTTTCGCAGGGCGAGCTGGCCCGCGTGCTCGCCGCGGGCTTCGATCCCGAGCACATCGTTTTCAGCGGGGTGGGAAAGACCACTGACGAGCTTCGGCTGGCGGTCCGCGCGGGTATCGGTCACCTCAACGTCGAGTCGGCCGAGGAGCTGGAGCTCATCGGGCGCATAGCCAACGAGGAGCGGACTCAGGTCCGCGTAGGCATCCGCGTCAATCCGGATGTTACCACCGAGACCCACCCGTACATCTCCACCGGCAAGAGCGGCATCAAATTCGGCCTTCCCACCGACCAGGTCGTTCCGACGGCTCAGCTCGTAGCCCGCCACCCGCGTCTCCATCTCACCACACTGGCAATGCACCTGGGTAGCCAGCTGGTAGATACCGAGCCGTTCCGGCAGGGAATCAGTCGCCTTCTGGACCTGGTTCAGCGACTCCAGCGGTCGGGCGTCGAGACGCTGCGCGTGCTCGATATCGGTGGTGGACTGGGGATCCGCTACTCGGACGAACCCTCATTGGAACCAGCTGCGTTCGCCGCGGCGGTGGTGCCACTCCTGACACCTGCGGGACTCACGGTCTACCTAGAGCCCGGCCGCTTCCTGGTCGGCAGCGCCGGGGTACTGCTTACCCGAGTTCTATATCGGAAACACTCCGGCGGCAAAGAGTTCGTTGTCGTGGATGCCGGGATGAATGATCTCGTGCGTCCCAGCCACTACCAGGCCTATCACGAAATCGTAGAGCTGGTGGAGCACGGCCGAACGGCGATTCGCGCGGATGTGGTGGGACCGGTGTGTGAGACCGGAGATTTTCTGGCCTTGGACCGGTCGCTCCCCGGATTGGAGGCGGGTGATGTGCTCGCGGTGCTTGGCGCGGGGGCATATGGCTTTGTCATGGCGTCCAACTACAACAGCAGGCCGCGCCCGCCGGAGATCATCGTCGACCACGGGAAATGGTGGATCGCTAGGGAGCGGGAGAAGGTAGAGGATCTCTTCGCGACGGAGAAGCTGTCACCCTGAGGCATGGTGATCGATGCCCTGCGCGAGCTCCCCGGGGCGTGGAGAACGAGCTCAGAGTTGAATTGGAGAAGTAGTGCGCGGACATCACGACGGCATCCTGATCATCGATTTCGGCTCCCAGTACACCCAACTGATCGGCAGGCGGGTGCGGGAGGCTCACGTCTACTGTGAGATCCATCCGCCCACCCGGACCGTCGAGTGGATTCGGGACTGGAAGCCGAAGGGGATCATTCTGTCCGGCGGACCAAACTCGGTGTACGGCGATAGCGTTCCCACCGCCGATCCCGCGCTCCTGGAGCTGAATACGCCGGTTCTGGGCCTCTGCTACGGGATGCAGCTGCTGGCCCATCTCTCCGGCGGCAACGTCGTTCGGGCCAGCCGCCGGGAATACGGCAGGGCCAACCTGCGGGTCGAGGGCGGCCGTCTGTTTCACGGTTTTGGCCGGGGGGAAGAAACCCCGGTGTGGATGAGCCACGGGGATCACGTTGACTCTCCGCCGCCTGGCTACGAGGTAACCGCCTCGAGCGCCAATTCTCCCATTGCCGCCATCGAGCACCGCCAACGCCCGCTCTTCGGGGTACAGTTTCATCCCGAGGTGGCCCACACCCCCCGCGGCGGCGAGATACTGAACAATTTTCTCTTCGAGGTGTGCGGATGCACACCCGACTGGACGCCCGGGCACTTCGTCGAAACCGAAATAGAGCGCGTGCGGGAGACCGTGGGCCCGAGCCACCGGGTGATTTGCGGACTGTCCGGAGGGGTGGACTCTTCGGTGGCAGCGGCTCTGGTACACCGTGCCGTCGGAGACCGGCTCACCTGTATCTTCGTGGATCATGGGCTGCTCCGGCTGCATGAGCGCGACCAGGTCGACCAGACGTTTAGGCGTCACCTGGGAATCGATTTGAGAGTTGTTGATGCGCGCGATCGATTTCTGGAGCGGCTCGCCGGCATTACCGATCCGGAGGAGAAGCGGCGGCGCATTGGTCACACATTCATCGACGTGTTCGAGGCAGAGGCCAAGCAGGTGGGAAAGGACGTCGGCTTCCTGGTTCAGGGAACCCTCTACCCCGATGTCATCGAATCGCTGTCTCCTATGGGCGGCCCGTCCGCTACCATCAAGACCCATCACAACGTGGGGGGCCTGCCTGAGCGGCTCCCGTTCAAACTACTCGAGCCCCTTCGCGAGCTTTTCAAGGATGAGGTGCGCCAGGTCGGGCGGGAGCTCGGACTGCCGGAGGAGATGGTTGGTCGGCATCCGTTCCCCGGGCCGGGATTGGCCATCCGCATTCTTGGTGATGTCACCTCGGATAATCTGGAGATCCTGCGGCGGGCCGATCACATCTACACCGAGGAGATTCGCGCGGCGGGACTCTACGATGACATCTGGCAGGCGTTCGCGGTGCTCCTACCGATTCGCTCGGTGGGGGTGCAGGGGGACGGCCGCACGTACGACCAGGTCATTGCGCTACGCGCCGTAACCAGCCGGGATGGAATGACAGCCGACTGGTATCCCTTTCCCCCTGATGTCCTGGCCCAGGTCTCGAACCGGATTGCGAACGAGGTCGACGGTGTGAACCGGGTGGTGTACGACGTGAGCTCAAAACCGCCGGCGACAATCGAGTGGGAGTAAACTCTAGAACGGAAGCGGGGAACAACGGGTGAACGGCAGGCAGAGAACGGTGCCGCCATATGCCAGATCCCAATCACTCCTTGATCAGCCGCAACGATCTCTGCCGGATTCGCGAGCTTCCTTCCGGAGCGGTGACCTTTACCTCCACCAGATAGCTCCCCTCCTTTAAACGATCCAATCGCACGACTCGTTGGGACCTGATGATGGAGTCTTCCGCCGACTCCTCGAACGACAACGTTACCAGCGGCTCTCTGCGTTTAGCGGCTCGCGCGCCTGATCGCAGAACCGTGATCTCATGACGATAGAGCTCCCCCGGCCTTGCTCCGCTTACCTCGTAGTAGAGCTCCACATCCGCGCCCTTACGGAAAAGCCCCGACGGGGCCAGAAGGACGCTGTCGGCCGCATCGGTAATCCAGGTGACGGCCCTCCCCCGGGAGCCGAGCGCAATGTCGCTCAGCTCCAGCGACGAGCCGTACATGTCCGCGACCTTGACGGTTTGGCGCGGTAGGACCACGCCCGTGCTGTCCCCCTGCTGCAGCGAAGCACGGTAGAGCCAGTTGCCGCGTGGAATAGTGACCTCGGCACGACCCACGAGAAATTGATCCGTGCCAAGCGGACGGCGGTGTCGTATAACGAGGGTCGTATCCAGGCTGGTGAGAGGACGATCGCGACTATCGAGCGCCACCAACCGCACCCTAATGGAGTAGCTTGCCCCGCCGTCGCTAGGCTCTGGCGAGATTCCGGATGCAGCGATACCGAACACGAGGTGGGCCAAGCTTCCGTGGTCACTGCGGCCTACAGCGATCAGGTCAGCGACGACCTCGAGTCGTCGGTGGAACTCGAGCTCGTGGGTATCGGTCGTGGTGCCCACCTCGATGCTTGCGGCTCCCATGTTGCGCTCACGAGCCCGGGCATGAGCGGCACCATACCGGCCCCAAATGAGCATGCGGGCGTAAGCCGGCGACAGGGATTGTCGTGACAGGAGCAGCTGATCACGCGGGGCGTCGGAGGCGCCCCGAAGATCCAGCACGCTCTGCACCAGCCGGTAATCGTAAAGGTCGCCGCCTCCATTCTGATCCCAGCCTCCGCTGAAGTGGAGCAGGAGATCTCCCTCGGCCCGGGCGTACCGCCACGACTCATTCGGCATCGCCCCGAAGACGAACGGACGTAGCCGGGTCGAAGGCTCACCATGCCGTATGTAGATGATGCCACGATCGTCCAGCTCGGCGCTCCCCGAGCGGTAAGCGTCCAAGCGCCCGTAGAAGCGGCGACTGATGGTGAGGGGAAAATGTAGACGGGCGTATTGAAGTCGGCGGTAATGCTCCCGAAGCCGCTCGCCTTCCCCGCGAAGCTCGACCCGATCCCGGTCGGTCCAGAAACGTCGCAGGCCCTCGGCCAACCCGGCCCCCGATAGCGTGTCGAGATCTGCCGGTCCGGAGTCGCCCAACAGGGGAGCGATGTCCGACAGGTACTCCGATGCAACATCGACATCCGCCAGAGAGGCACCCTCATAGTAGGCGCTCTCACCCGCAGGGTGTCCGACCGCGAGTGCGGTTCGTGCCAGCTCCAGCAGCCCCAGCGCGCGGTTCGTTCCCAGGGACACATAACTCTGGAAGGCTTTCACTGCGGTGAGCGGAGTGCCCGCGGCTCGCGCGACTTGACCCCAGGCCAGTATCAGCCCTGGAGCTGAGGTTGTGCGTGCCGCCCTCTCGATTGCCGGCACGGCCCGCGCCAGGCGGGCGGTGTCCCTGAGCTCCAGCGTAAGCCGGGCAAGGGCCAGGGCCGCGGGAGCATAGGTCGCCTGGGCACCGAGCGCGCGCTGGTGATAGTTTGCCGCTCGCTCGAGCGCCTTGAGTCCGACGCGATTACCCAGGTTCAAGCCGACGCTCATCTCCCAATGGGAACGGCCTTCCTCGGCCAGGCCCAGGGCGTACCACGCTTCAGGTCTGTCAGGCGCCCGTTTCGCAGCCTCACGGAAAAGTGAGAGGGCTTCACTGTGATCCGGATCGGCCCGTAGTTCGCCGAGCCGAAGTGCCAGGACGCCCGAGCGGAGGATGGCGGCGAGATCATGGCGGTTTGCTTTGTCGTGACGCCGGGCTGAATGGAGGAGGGTGCGAAGCACTGCGGTGTCGGAGATGGCCGTTACTGAATCACTCAACTGCCGAAACCTGATCTCCTGGGCGGGGACCTGAGCGGTAAGAAGTGAGAAGCGGGAGACCACAAGAACGACCGACCAGGTCAGGCACCGTGACGGCCAGGTGAAGCAATCACGTCGCTCATCCCGGGGCCGGTTCCTTCTCACCGCTCACTCCTCACGTTTCAGACTCCCTTCTGCTCCAGAAGTCGAAAGAAGTCTTCCGGTGAGTTGAGCGCCGCAAGACGATCGGGCACGTCTGGTTCCTTTGCAAACTGCGCGATCCGGCCGAGCACCGGCAAGTACTGGTTGGAAATTTCGAGTGGCGGGGCGACAATCAGGAAGAAGCTGTATACCAGTCTGCCATCGATAGCCTGAAAGTCGATGCCCTCACGCTTGCGGCCGAATGCCAGCCGCAACCGGCTGACGACGAGCGAACGGCCGTGGGGGATGGCTATCCCGCGCCCCACGCCGGTTGAGCCGAGGTTCTCCCGCCGCTGAAGGATCCGGAGCAACGTTCCCGCGGAGCGCTCGTCGGTCCCGAGTAAGGCGACCATCTCCGCCAGGATGTCGTCCTTGGAGCCCGCGCGTAAGGAAAGCGAGATGGCTTCGGGGCTGAAGAAGTCTCGGAGTCGCATGGCCCGGGCAACCTATATCCGGCCGGAAGAGGAGTCAAAGCAGGAGGAGATGCATGCTGTCTCCGTGGTTCCATTGCCACCCGTCCGAAGGCCAAGTATTTTGTCCCCATGCAGTTGCCCTATCCATCCGCCCACCCCTTCCCCCTCATTCTCGCGCCAATGGCGGGAGTGTCGGAGGCGCCATTTCGCCAGATCTGCAGGCGGATGGGCGCGGACATCGTGCTGTCCGAGTTCCTGTCATCGGAGGCGATCCGGCGCCGCATCAGGACCACGCTCGAGGGGGCCGAGTTCGAGGTTGTGGAACGCCCTATTGGTATTCAGATCTACGGTGCCGATCCCAATGCAATGGCGGAGGCGGCCGGCCTTATCACCGAGCATTACGAGCCGGAATTCATCGACATCAACTTCGGCTGTCCCGTGAAGAAGGTGGTTCAGAGAAACGGCGGCTCCGGCTGCCTTCGGGACATGGACCTGGTCGATCGCATCATTCGGGCGGTCATCGGCGCTACGCACCTGCCTGTGACGGTCAAGACCCGGAGCGGCTGGAGCGACGACTCGCGAGATCCGGTAGCGATCGCGCTCCGGATGCAGGATGCGGGTGCCAAGGCGTTTACTCTGCACGCGCGTACCCGCACTCAAATGTTCTCGGGGAAGGCCAATTGGGATGAGATCGCCCGCGTGGTCGAGGCGCTGGACATTCCGGTCCTCGGGAACGGCGATCTCGAGAGCGCGGCCGACATCATACGCATGCGCGATCACACGAAGTGTGCCGGCGCCATGGTGGGGCGGGGCGCTTTCGGCAACCCGTGGATGTTCCGGGATGGACAGGCTCTCCTGGCCGGAAAGTCGTCGCCCCCGGCACCGGATGCCGCCGAGCGCTTCAGGGTCGCCTTGGAGCACGCCCGACTCGCTCTCCGGCTTCAGGGCGACAGCCGGCGGACCGTGATGGAGTTCCGGAAGCACCTCGGCTGGTATACCAGGGGACTTCACGGCTCGAGCGCATTGCGCCAGCGGCTATTCCAGATCGAGTCCATCGCCGAGGCGGAGGCGATCTTCCTCGAGTATCTCGAGCCGGTTGCTCAGGTGGCGTGACCGCCGAGCAGCTCGAGGCCCTCCTCGCCGACGTTGCCGCCGGCCGCATTCCCCCCGGCGCAGCACTGGAGAGGCTGCGCCACCTCCCGTTCGAAGATCTGCCGTTCGCGCGGATCGACCATCACCGAGCATTGCGCCAAGGGTTTCCCGAGGTCGTCTTCTGCGAAGGCAAGAGCGTCGACCAGGTGGTGACCATATGCGAGCGTTTGCAGGCGGCCACTGGGTCATTTCTCGGCACCAGGGCGAGCGACGCGGTTGCCGCGCGGCTAAAGTCGCGCTTTCCCGAAATGAGCTGGAACCCGCTCGCCCGGGTAGTACACCTCGCCGCGGAGCGGCCCCTCCATCAACCGGGTACGATCCTGGTGGTCTCCGCTGGTACGAGCGACCTCCCGGTGGCCGAGGAGGCGGCGGTTGTAGCGGAAGCCTTTGGTCATCCGGTCGAGCGTCTGATCGACGTCGGGGTAGCGGGCATCCATCGGCTGTTGGCGGCCGGCGAGCAGATCCAGCGAGCCCGAGTAGTGATCGTGGTGGCCGGCATGGAGGGGGCTCTGCCCAGCGTCGTGGGTGGCCTGGTAGGTGTCCCGGTCATAGCCGTCCCAACGAGTGTCGGCTACGGGGCATCGTTCGGCGGCCTTGCCGCACTGCTGGGAATGCTCAACTCCTGCGCCGCGGGGGTAACAGTGGTCAATATCGATAACGGCTTCGGTGCGGCCGCGGCGGCCAGCCGGATCTGCCAGACATGACGATACGAACGATACTGAACAGCTCCGATCCGCCATTTGCTTGGCTCGATGTGGTCCAGCCGACTCGGGATGAGTTGACCGACATCGCGCGAGGCTACGGCTTGCACCAGATGTCGGTCGAAGACTCGCTCGAGCCTGAGCACCTGCCAAAGTACGAGCGCATCGGCTCGACCACCTTCATCATCGTCCGCGCCATGGATGTCGAGGCGCCGAACGACTGCTCCACAGTGACCGAGATGACGCGGAAGGTGGCCATATTCTACGGTACTGACTTCCTGATCACGATTCACCGCACCGAGCAGCCCTTCCTCAGCGGGCTCAAAGAGAAGTACGAGAGCAACGCCATCCCGGTGGGCGCGAGCGAAAGAAGAAAGAGCTATATGCCCAGGCTCCTGATCGAGCTCATCAACGGTGCCATCGAGACGTCCGAGAAGCCATTGGAGAAGTCGGAGGCAGCCATCGACGCATTCGAGGCGACGGTGTTCGGGGACGCCGAGTTCGGCGGCACGCTTCACGGAGTATATCTGGTGAAGCGACGGGTTACCCAGATGCGGCGGATGCTGTCCCATACCCTGGACGCGGTGCAGAAGCTGGTGCCGGCTTCCGAGCCAACAGCGCCACTCTACCAGGACATCCGCGAGAATACGCAGAGCATGCACGCGTACGCCGACGAGCTTCTCGAGGAGGTCAACAGCCTGCTCAGCATTCAGCTCGCGTTGGCGTCTCACCGGACCAACGAAGTGGTACGGGTGCTCACCGTATTTTCGGTCTTCTTTTTACCGCTAACGTTCATCGTGGGCATCTACGGCATGAACTTCGAGTTCATGCCGGAGCTCAATGAGCGCTGGGGCTACCCGGGCGTGCTGGCTGCGATGGGACTGGTCACGCTGGTTATCTACACATGGTTCCGCCGCCGGGGCTGGCTGCGGGAATGACCGAGCTGCTGGTCCTGGCTCTCGTCGCCCTCGCCGGCACGACCGGGTGGCTCCTGGGCCGCCGACAACGGACCAGTGGGGCCCATGGTAGCGTCTCGCCTCACCTTCTCCCGGATCCTGCGCTCGAGTGGCTACGCCGCGCACACCGTGCGATCGGCGTGTGGATCACCGAGCTGGATCCGGGGGAGGAAGGCCCAAAGGCCGAGCGGATCCTCGAGCCCGAGCGTCTCTCGGTGGCCGAAGTAATTGCAGTAGACCGCCGGCTGGAGCGGGCTCGGGACCAGGAGCAGAGCGGGGTCGAGCGCATGGAAAGCGGCACACTCGTCTTTCATGCTCAGGCCGGTTCTGCAGTGGGTCTGCTACTCTCTGACGGACCCGAGCCGCCCCGTCTACCAGTGGTCGAGGATGATCTGCGCCGTCTGCTCGAAGGTGTCCGGCGCCGCCCACATATCGTTGCACTCACCCAGGCGCAGGCCCAGGAAAGCTCGCTCGAATCAGTAGGCAGCGTCGGGCTCAGGCTCGCGTACCAGCTCGAGCGAACTCTAGACGCCCAGGTGGTGGTTGCAGCGCTCGATACGAGCGGAGTGAGAGTGATCGGCGTATCGGGCCGGGGCGACCGCCGGCTCCTCGACAGCTTCTTGCCGCCGGAGAGCGAACTGGCGCGGGTGGCGCAGGGTAGTCTCGGATCGGTCGTCTCGAGCGGTGAGCCGCTTGGCGGGGTGGTGCCCGACCGGCGAAACCGTCCCGCCTCGGTTCTGCTCCTTCCACTGACGCGAGATCACCAGTCAATCGGCGCCGTCGCGATATGGCTCACCGGTGGACGCGAACCTGTCGGCGCCGCGCGAGCGGAGCTGAACGAGACCCTTGCCAATGCCGCTCCGCGTATCTATCGCGCATTGCTGGCCGACCAGCAGAAACGGGCCGCCACCATCGATCCGCTGACTGGTCTTCACAACCGGCGCGGGTTCGATGAGACGTTCCGCCTCATCACAGTCAAGGCAGGGGCGCTCGTGTACGCCGACATCGATCTCT
>Ga0299913_10005300_pt1 | contig 10981 bp, 10 predicted proteins | sample RVTome_9_FD_201360 | JGI IMG/M metagenome (GOLD analysis project Ga0299913, IMG submission 201360) | Soil microbial communities from uranium-contaminated site in the Upper Colorado River Basin, Wyoming, United States - RVT155D38 (version 2) ... | reverse complement strand
CGACTTGGTCCGGATGCGCAGCACGTCCTTCGTTCCGTTGGACTTCGTCGCCACGATCCGGGTGACGCCGTGGGCGTCGAATACCTTCGTCCCGATGGCGTTGTCCTCGACCAGTTTCCCGATCGGCACGAGTCCCCCCGGGGTGCTTACGAGGGCGTCGTACGGCTGGCACGCTGAGCACTGCTGCGGCGTGTCCGGGACGCCGACGTTGAACCACACAGGAGAGTTGAACGCTGCCTTCTGGTTCACCAGGAGATGACTGAGCTCATCGGAGAAGACCTGCGCGTCGTGGTCCGTGGAGAAGTAGCCGTTCTTGCTGCCCCAGACGGTGATCGTATCCACGACACGGGACACCAGCTGCCGCACGCTCGATTCGCGCTGTGGCGTGCCGAGGGTCCCACGGAAGTACTTCTGAGCCACGATGTTGGTGGCGTTCTGCGACCAGGTCGTCGGGAACTCGACGTCGCGCTGTTCGAAGGCGTTCCCGCCCTCCTTGAAGTTGGGGATGACCGCGTCCCGCATCTCCCATTCGACCTCGTCGAACGGGTGCACCCCCTCGCTCGAGAAGTACCGCTTGAACGTCAATCCTTCACGGACGACCTCGACGTCGCCTTCCTTCGTGGCCACTGCTCGACCTCCCCTCGCTGTGGATCGTCTGTGGGGAACGTGTGGATAGAACTACATCGGTGTCATTCGGCTGCCGCATCATGCATCCTCGTCGTTGCAACGTCAAGGGGTTGTGGCGAGATTCCCGAGCAACCACAACATCTAGTATCCCACGCGAGAAAGACCCCCGACAGGTGTCCGCGCCTATCGCCGGTGCCTGCGGGCGGATGGCTCCTTCTTCTCGAGGAGCAGATCCATCTCCTTCGAGAAGTCGGTGACCTCCTGGAAGTCCTTGTAGACGCTGGCGAACCTGAGGTACGCGATCTCGTCGCTGCGCCGAAGGGCGGCCAACACCTCCACGCCGATCTGCTGGGAGCGGATCTCCGGACCCTTGCGCCGGAGCCTGCCCTCGATCCGATCGACCATCGATTCGACGGCCCCGGGGCTGACGGGTCGGTTGGTGAGCGCCTTGTACAGCCCGGAGGCGAGCTTGTCCCGCTCGAAGGGTACGCGCGACCCGTCTCGTTTGCGGACCAGGAGGCCCACCTCTTCGGCGCGCTCGTACGTCGTGAAGCGTCGCCCGCATCGCAGGCACTCGCGGCGCCGCCGGATCGCGGCGCCGGAATCGGCAGGCCGCGAGTCCACGACGCGATCCTCATCGGCACTACACCAGGGACAGCGCATGATCGTCCACCACAAGATGTTGTGGCCGCGGCGAACCGTAGCGGGGGCATCCGCTCGCGTCAAGCGTCGGTGGGTATCTGCAGGCGCTGGCCCGGAACGATCGGCCGCCCCTGGATACCGTTGGCGCGTTCGATCGCGTCCACGACCATACGGGGATCGCTCCCCTCGCTCATGCGAACCGCGATCGACCAGAGGGTGTCGCCGGCCTGCACGACGTGCTGGAGCGGGTCCGGCCGGTCCCGGCCGATCTCATCTTGGCCGAGCGCCTGCGCGCCCCGAGCTGCGAGCCCCGGTACCAGCGCGGTCGCGCAGACGAGCAGCGCCAATCGCCTCCGCCGAACGCGCGTTCGAGCCACCGTTCCATGGTGGTCGAACGTCTGTTTGGAGTCAAGGGCTGAGTCGAACATATGTTTGCACCGCCTTCACGCGAGTGCTACGGTCGCGAGCACGATCCCGAGGAGGCTAGCGACCATGTCCGACACGAGTGCCCCTACCGCCCGGCAGCAGAGGATTCTGGACGTCATCTCCTCGACAGTGCGAGAGCGCGGCTATCCCCCGACCGTCCGCGAGATCGGTGAGGCCGTCGGACTCACCTCGTCCTCGAGCGTCCATGCCCAGCTCGCGAACCTGGAGCGAAAGGGGCTGCTGCGGAAGGACCCGACCAAGCCGCGGGCGATGACGCTGGCGACCGAGGAGGGCCACGCTCGCGGTGTCTCGGTGCCGCTGCTGGGTCGGATCGCCGCAGGTGCACCCACGCTCGCCCAGGAACATGTCGAGGAATACCTCGCCGTGCCCCAGGGCTTCGCGCAGGACGCCGATCACTTCGCCCTTCGCGTCGCGGGCGACTCGATGATCGACGCCGGGATCGTCGACGGGGATCTGGTGGTCGTGCGCGCTCAGGATACCGCCGACGACGGTGACATTGTGGCCGCCCTGCTGCCGGGGCCTGCCGAGGACGAGGCCACGGTCAAGCGCCTCGGCCACGACGGTCCTCGTGTCGTCCTCATCCCGGAGAACCCCGCGTTGGAGCCATTCGAGATGACCGACGGCAGGATCCTCGGCAAGGTCGTCGCCGTCCTGCGCCGCCTCTGAGCTCCGCCTCGCCCGTCCGGCGGCTCCTCCCTCCCCGCCGGACGGGCTAAGCTCCTCCACCCCAATACAGGACCTTGGCCCAATACAGGACTTTGGCCCAATACAGGACTTTGGAGGAGCAGCGGATGCCGACGAACCTCGAGGCGCAGATCCGGTCACAGCCGGAGGTCCTCACGCAGATGATCGAGTCGGGGAGCGTTCGACGCCAGGTGCACGAGGCCGTCGAGGGACTCCACCGGGCCCGGCGGATCTGGGTCGTGGGGACGGGAACCAGCCAGCACGCCGCGGCGCTCGGCGCCGCGATGATCCAAGAGGCGGGCCGCTCGGCGCATGCGGTCTCATCCATGCAGTTCGTGCAGCATGCCCCGATCGTCGGGCCCCAGGACGGGGTGATCGTGATCACCCACACCGCTGAGACCGCCTACGCGCTGGCAGCTCGCTCGCTCGCCTTCCAGGCCGGACTACAGGTGGTCATGATCACCAAGCAGGACTCCGGGTTCGCCGACGCCATCGAGACCGTGTCGAAGGAGTCCTCGGAGACGTACACCGTGAGCTACACGGCGGCGCTGATCGCGCTCGCACTGCTGGCGGCCGAGCTCGGCGCGGAGAGCATCACCGAGGAGAAGCTCGCCTTGGTCCCTGGCTCGGTCCGCAACGCGATCGAGGCCTCGGGGATCGGAGACGTCCCCACTCCGAGCCGCCTCCTCGCGTTCGTGGGCGCCGGTCCCGCCTCATGGACGGCGCGCGAGGCGGCGCTCAAGGTACGCGAGGCGGCGCGCTTCCTCGCAGAAGGCTACGATGCCGAGTACCTCCTGCACGGCTCGGCGGTGCCGCTCACGCCCGAGGACGGCCTCGTCCTACTCACGCCCCCGGATCCCGACGGGTTCGTCGCCTCGCTCGGCGCGGCGGCAAAGGCCGAGGGCCTCAGCGTGTCGCATCTGGACGAACCCTCGCCACTGCCCCTCGTCCTCGCCCAGATCCCGCTCACGGTCAGGGTGCAGCTATTGGCGCTCCGCATCGCCCTCGAGCGGGGCCAGGACCCCGACAAGGTCATCGTGGGCGGCTGGGACGATCCCTCCCTCTGGTCGCTCGGCTCGCCCGCCAGCTGAACGCCACCCGCCTCACACCGCAGAGCGACCAACGACGTGGCTGCGGACGGCCGCGAGCACCCGCAGACCCACCCGCGCGAGCACGCGCGTCCCGTCAGGCTCGGCATCGGCCTTGAGGACCTCTGCGTCCCGGTACAGCATCGCGACCAGGTCACCCCGGGCCCAGGGGACCAGGAGCTCTACCTCCACCGGCGGGTTCGGGGCGGCCCCAGCGACCGCCTCGAGGAGCCCATCGACCCCCTCCCCCGTCAGGGCCGAGACCGCGACCGATCCGGGATGCCGCCGAGCCAGCCGCGCACGCTCGCTGCCGGCCAGGCGATCGATCTTGTTCATCGCCAGGACCTCCGGCATCCCGGCGGCGCCGATCTCATCGAGCACCTGACGAACCGCGTCGATCTGCTCGTCAACGAGGGAGGACGATGCATCCGCGACGTGGACGATCATGTCCGACAGGGTGACCTCCTCGAGCGTCGAGCGGAACGCCTCGACCAGGTCGTGCGGCAGCTTGCTCACGAACCCCACGGTGTCGCCGATCGTCGCGGCGCGCCTCCCCGGAAGCTGGATCCTGCGCACGGTCGGATCGAGGGTCGCGAACAGCTGATCGGCGATCGTGACGTCTGCTCCGGTCAGGCGATGCATGAGCGTGGACTTCCCGGCGTTCGTGTAGCCGGCGATCGCGATCGCCGGGATCTCGGAGTCCTGCCGCCTCGCACGCTTCACGTCCCGGGTCCTCCCCAGGTCGCGGATATCGCGGCGAAGCTTCGCGATCCTCCGACGGATGTGCTGACGGTCGACCTCGAGCTTGGTCTCGCCGGGACCGCGAGTGCCGATACCGGCGCCCAGCCGGCTCATCGCTTCCCCCCATCCACGCAGTCGCGGGAGCAGGTAATTGAGCTGGGCGAGCTCGACCTGCGCCTTCCCTTCACTGCTTCGTGCATGCAAGGCGAAGATGTCGAGGATCAGTGCGGTGCGGTCGATCACCTTGACCTTCAGTCGCTCTTCGAGCGAGCGCAGGTGCCCGGGCGAGAGCTCGTGATCGAAGACCACGAGCTCCGCGCCGAGCCGGTGCAGCTCACGGTGGACCTCCTCCACCTTCCCCTTTCCGACGTACGTGGTGGCATCGGGCTCCCTTCGGCTCTGCACGACACGGGCCACAGGGCGGGCGCCGGCTGAATCGGCGAGGGCGGCGAGCTCGTCGAGGTCGCTCTCCACGATCCCCGGCCCGACACCGACGAGCACCGCCCGCTCGAAGACCGCGGGGCGCCACGACGCGGACAGCGGCGATTCAAGGGACTCCCCCCGCGCGGGCGGCCGGGTGCTCCTCATCATCCGAGCGACGACCCGTGCTCGCGGAGCAGGTCGTTGAGTCGGACCTTGTCCTCCGTGGCGTCGGTTCGATAGCCGATGATGAGACCGCACGCCAGCCCGTACGTGCCAGCGGGAAACTCACGGCCGCGAGAACCGGGCACGACGATCGCGCCAGGAGGGACAACCCCTCGATGTTCGACTGGCTCCGGGCCACTGACGTCGATCACCGGCGTGTTCCGCGTGAGAACCACGCCCGCTCCGAGCACGGCGGCGGCACCCACGCGGACCCCCTCGACCACGACGCATCGCGAGCCGATGAACGCACGGTCCTCGACCACGACCGGAACCGCCTGGAGCGGTTCGAGCACGCCGCCGATGCCCACTCCTCCCGCAAGGTGCACGTCGGCACCGATCTGGGCGCACGAACCGACGGTCACCCACGTATCGACCATCGTCCTGGCACCCACCCGTGCGCCGATGTTCACGTAACTCGGCATCAGGACCACGCCGCGTTCCAAGTGGGCGCCGAAGCGGACAGTGGCCGGGGGCACGACGCGGACGCCGGCGCTCTCGAACCCGTGCTTGAGGGGGAGTCTGTCGTGGAACTCAAACGGCCCGACCTCGGTCGTCTGCAGACCTCGAACACGGAAGAAGAGCAGCACGGCCTGCTTGACCCACTCGTTGACCGCCCAGGCGTCCTCACCGGGCTCGGCGACCCTGATCTCACCGCCGTCGAGCGCCGCGATCGCCTCCTCGACGGCCTTCCCGTCAACGATCGCCGTGGGGTCGGCCTGGACCGCCTGCCAGGTCGCCGTGATCCGCTGAGCGAGGGAGGAAGTCATGCAGACGCCCGAGTCCACACGTCGTCCAGTGTCGCCGCGGCTCGCTCGCACTCTTCGAGTGTCGGCACCACGGCAACCCGCACGTACCCCTCGCCTTCGGGGCCGAAGAATGAACCCGGAGCGACCACTATCCCGCTCCGGTCGATCAACTCGGATGCCCAATCGAAGGACGGTCGCCCACCGGGCACCTTCACCCACAGGTAGAACGTCGCCGCGCTCCCCGACACCTCGATCGCGTGCCGTTCGAACAGGTCCAGGAACACCCGGCGTTTTGCGGCGTACGTCGCTCGCGCCTCCTCGACGTGATCCTCGTCGTTCCAGGCCACGATGCTCGCGCGCTGCACGAACTCCTGCGGCGTGACGCCCACGCTGGGACGCAGACCCTTGAGAGCGTCGATCAGGGCGGGATCGCCGGCCGCGAAACCGCTCCTGTATCCCGTCATCGAGGACCTCTTCGAGAGCGTGTTGAGCACGACCACTCCCTCGAGGTCCCCCACCTCCAGCGCCGAGGGCGGTGGGCCGCCATCGAACCACAGCTCGCTATAGGCCTCGTCGGCGGCGAGCAACACATCGCTCGAGCGGCATCGCTCGGCGGCGCGATGCAGGAACTCCAGCGACGCGACGGCTCCGGTCGGATTGTTCGGATAGTTGATCCACAGGATCGCCGCCCGTCGCCACACGTCTCCGGGCACGGCGTCGAGGTCGGGCAGGAATCCTCCGGTTTCCTCGAGCTGCAGGCGCACGACGTCGCCGCCCGCGAAGCGCGCTCCCCGCTCGGGGATCGGATAGCCCGGGGCCGTGACCAGCACCAGGTCCTTGCCCCCCGCGGGATCGAGCACGGACTGGACAAGCGAGAACACGAGCTCCTTCGAGCCGAGGATCGGAAGCACGTGTCGGTCGGGGTCGAGCGTGACGCCGAAGCGGCGGCCGACCCATCCGGCGATGGCGTGGCGAAGGTCGGGGAGGCCGCCGGCCCGCGGGTAGGACGAGACGGGCTCGATCGCATCCACGAGGGCCCGTCGGATGAACGCCGGGGTGATCTCTCGCGGGTCACCGACGCCGAGATCGATCAGGCTGCGGCCGGCGTCGAGCGCCGCCTTCCTACGGCGATCGAGCTCCTCGAACGGGTAGGTCCCGATCGCCCGCATCCCTGGGGACAGATGCACCACGCGGCTATCCTCCAGCTCTCCCGAGGCCAGCTCCATGGCCCGATCCGTGACCGGATCCGAGACCGGATCCGAGAAAGGACCGGAGCACCTCGTGGGACCTGACGAGCGCCGGGATCTCCACGCGCTCGTCGTCTCGGTGAGCGTACTGCGGGTCACCGGGTCCGAAGTTCACTGCGTCGATCCCGACCTCGGCGAACTCTGCCACGGGCGTCCAGGCCTGTTTCGGCCGAACGGGCAGATCGCCGGCCGCCCTCAACCGCCCGACGAGAGGATTCGACAGAGTGACCGGTCCAGGTCGAGAGTTCGACACGACCTGGACCTCAACTTGAGGCTCGAAGATGAGGAGCTCGCGGAGCCTGGCCTCGGCCTCGCCGGGAGTGTGTGTCGGGGCATATCTGAAGTTGACGTGCGCCGTGACCGTGTCGGGGATCACGTTGGGCGCGATCCCGCCGTTGATCATCGTGACGTTGACGGCCTCGCGGTAGGTCAGCCCTTCCACGTCCACATCGCGCACCGGCAGATCCGCGATCGATTTGAGGGCGCCGACCGCTCGATGGATGGCGTTGTCTCCCAGCCAGGGCCGGGCGCTGTGCGCGGCGACGCCTCGGGTGACGACGAGGGCGTTGAGGTTGCCCAGGCACCCGATCTCGATCGCGTTGTCGGTGGGCTCCATCACGATCGCGAGCGCCGCCCCACGGGCCCGACCCGATCCTTCGAGCATCGGGATCAGCGCACTTTCGTCGGATGCCAGCTCCTCACGACCGAAGAACACCCAGCCCACATCCACATCCGGGCCGAGCGGCGTGCTGGTGAGGTCGAGGGCGACCTCGATCATGACCGCGCAGCCTGCTTTCATGTCCGCGGCCCCGCGGCCGACGATCACGTTCCCCCGCCGCGCCGCGGATGGGCTGCCTGCCTTCGGCACGGTGTCGACGTGGCCGGCCAGCAGGACGAGGGGTACGTCGTCCCGACGAAGAGGCAGGTACAGCAGGCAGGCATCGCGGTCCGCAGACGGTTCCCAAGGCATAGCGTGGCGCACCGCCCGGAGGGCCGCAGCCTCCTGGCGGCTCTCCGAGGGGATGCGCACGAGCTCCAGCGTGCGCGCCGCAAGGCGCTCGCTCAGATCGTTCACACGGCCTATCGTTGCAGCTCCGCGAAGGCGCTGAGTCGCTCGAGGTCGATCGAGCCCTCGAACACGCGGGTCGCTCCACCCGTCAACAGGATCTCTCCGTCGTCGCGTCGTTCGACTTCCAGGTCGCCGCCCGGGAACCGCACGACGGCCCGTCGAGCGATGAGACCCGCTTCGTTGGCAGCCACCGCGACCGCGCACGCGCCGGAGCCGCATGCGAGGGTCTCGCCGCTCCCCCGCTCCCATACCCGCGCGTCGATCCGATCACCGTCGCGGATCCTCGCGAACTCGACGTTCACACCCTCTGGGAACCGTTCATCGTGCTCCAGCGCCGGCCCGATGTGGCCGACGTGGTACCGAACCGGATCCTCCTCGACGAACAGCACCAGGTGCGGGTTCCCCATCGACAGCGCGCTGGCCTTCACGGTCAGCCCACCTCCGAGATCGAGCGGCTGATACAGGAACGTCTCCCAGGCGGGGCCGCGCATCGGAACGGTCGACTTCGGGAAGCGTGGAACACCCATGTGCACGGTGAACCTGCCATCCTCCCTGGCCTCGACCGAGCGCGAGCCCGAGCGCGCGACGACGTCCAGATCCTCGGCGCCCGTCACTCCCACGTCGCGCACGAAGGCGGCCACGCACCGCACGCCGTTCCCGCACATCTCCGCCTGCGACCCGTCGGCGTTCCGGTAGTCCATGAAGAACGCATCGCCACGGCGCACGACCCGGATCGTGCCGTCGGCGCCCACACCGAACCGCCGGTCGCAGAGCGCCGCCGCCTCCTCGGCGCCGACGGGCTGGACGTCCTCCAGGTCCAGGAGCATCACGAAGTCGTTCCCCGCGGCCTCGTATTTCGCGAACCTCATCACGCAGCCCCAAGGTAGGACACCACGTGATCCGCCACCTCGAGCGCGCCGCCGGCGCCCGCCTCGAACCAACGGATGCGGGGGTCCCTGCGGAACCACGCCATCTGTCGTCTCGCGAGCGCCTTCGTGCGCTTCACCGTGATCACCCGAGCCTCCATCAGCGAGAGCGAGCCCTCGAGGTGCGCCGCCAGCTCCGCATAGCCGATCGCCTGCGTCGCCGTGAGCCAGCCGCCGAACCCGCGAGCCACCAGCTCCTCTACCTCGTCCAGCCATCCCGCCTCGAGCATGGCGTCAAACCGTGCCACGATCCGTTCCGCCAGGATCGCCCTGTCGATGTGGACCCCAGCGGCGCGGACGCGCGAAGACTCGTACCGCTCCCACGCCTCCCCGAACGAGCTGAAGCCCCGCCCCGTCACCGCGGGCACCTCCAGGGCCCGCACGATGCGTCTCGTGTTGGAGGGCTCGATGTTCTCGGCGGCGGCCGGATCGATCTCGGCCAGCCGGCTGTGCAGCCGGGGCGAGCCGGCCGCCGCCGCCTCCTGTAGCAGCTCGTTCCTCGTTCCCTCGTCCTCATCGGGGAAGTCCAGCTCATCCACCACCGCCCGGTAGTACAGACCCGACCCACCGACCAGGAGCGGTCGCTCTACCTCGACCAGCGCCTTCCGCGCCTCGGCCTGGAAGCGCGAAACGGTGAAACGTTCCTTGGGCTCGGCCAGATCCAGCAAGTGGTGCGGGACGCGCGCGGTCTGGGCGGCCGTCGGCTTGGCGGTCCCCACGTCCATCCCCCTGTACACCAGCATGGAGTCGATCGAGACGATCTCGGCGCCCAGTCGTTGCGCGATCGACAGCCCGGCCTCGCTCTTGCCAGAGGCCGTGGGACCGACGAGCGCACGCAGCATTGCTCAGACGGCGGCGGCCGTGGACACCGGTGCCAAGGGTTCGCCGCTCAAGTGGTGCGGGGCCGCATCCGTGATCTTCGCGTCCGTGAACGTGCCCGGCTCGAACGGGCCCGGCAGGTGCACGAGTCGGTTCGTGCGGGTCCGCGACTTCGCCGAACGACCCTTTCGATCCCCGCCTTCGACGAGAACCTCGAACGTTCGCCCGACCTGCTCGCGTGCGCGCTCGAGCGAGATCCGCTCCTGCAGTGCGACGAGCCGTTCGAATCGCTCCTGCACGACTTCCTTCGGGACCTGCTCCTCGAACGAGGCGGCGCGTGTGCCCGGCCGAGGCGAGTACTGGAAGGTATAGGCGCTGTCGAAACCGGCCCGCTCAACCACGTCCAGCGTGTCGACGAAATCCTTCTCCGTCTCACCGGGGAATCCCACGATGATGTCCGTACTGACGCCTACACCGGGCACCCCCTCGCGGATCCGATCGAGCCACCCGAGGTATCGATCACGACGGTAGGAGCGCTGCATCGCCCGCAACACTCGGTCGGAGCCGGACTGCATGGGGAAATGGATGTGCTCGCACACGTTGTCACACTCGGCCATCGCCTCGATGACGTCGGGGGTGAAGTCGTGCGGGTGCGGCGAAGTGAATCGGATCCGCCGGATGCCCTCGACCTCGTCGACGCGCCGCAGAAGTTCGGCGAACAGCGGTCGGCGCGACGACTCGGGGATGCTGAGGTCGCGCCCGAAGGTGTTCACGTTCTGGCCGAGCAGGGTGACCTCGACCACGCCGCGGCGCGCCAGCATCTGGACCTCGGCTAGCACGTCGCCGACCGAACGCGACCGCTGCGGCCCGCGCACCAGAGGCACGATGCAGAACGTGCACCGGTTGTCGCATCCCGGCGCGATCGAGACCCACGCCCGGAAGGCGTCGTGGCGCGCCGCCGGCAGGGCTGAGGGGAAGACCTCCGTGTATTCGCGGACGTCCATCTGAGGACCGTCCTCCTCGGCTCGGTGCAACAGCTCGAGGAGCTGCGGAAGGGCATGCGTGCCGACGACGACGTCCACCCACGGAGCTCGCAGCTGGATCGCCCCCTGGTCCTTCTGGGCCAAACAGCCCGCCACGACGATCCGCATGTCGGGGTGTGCAGCCTTCAGAGGCTTCAGATGTCCGAGGTTCCCGTACAGACGGTTGTCGGCGTTCTCTCGGATCGCGCACGTGTTGAACACGACCACCTCGGCCTCATCGAGGTCCTCCGTCGGCGTCATGCCGCCCGCCGTGAGCA
>Ga0299913_10005299_pt1 | contig 10982 bp, 9 predicted proteins | sample RVTome_9_FD_201360 | JGI IMG/M metagenome (GOLD analysis project Ga0299913, IMG submission 201360) | Soil microbial communities from uranium-contaminated site in the Upper Colorado River Basin, Wyoming, United States - RVT155D38 (version 2) ... | reverse complement strand
TGATCATCGCCCCAGACGAAACGGCGACCGATGTCCAGGTCGTCCGCTGCAACAACGCCGCGGGCGGTGCGGTGGCCGCCGCGCATCTTGCGGCGCTCGGGCACCGGCGCATCGCCTTCGCGGCGGGCCCGCAGCACTCGATCGATTCCAAGCACCGGCTGCGGGGGCTGCGTGACGAGCTCGCGAGGCGAGGCATCCGCCTGCCGCAGGAGTGGGTCTTCGCCTGCGGCAGCTACACGAGCGAGGCAGGCGGGCAGTTCGCCCGCGAGTTCTTCGACGCGAGAGTCGACGTCACCGCTCTGGTCACGGCCAACGACGCGCTGGCGTTCGGCTTCATGCGCGTCGCGCAGCAGCGCGGCGTGCAGATGCCGCGCGACCTCTCCATCATAGGATTCGACGGCCTGCCGCATGGCGAGCTGTTCTGTCCCGCCCTCACGACCGTCTCCCAGCCGATGCGCGAGATGGGACGCGTCGCCTGCAGCCGGCTGTTCGATGCCATCGACGATCCGGGCCGCGTCGAGACCACGGAGTTTCCCATGACGCTCGTCGATCGTGAGAGCACCGGCCCGGCGCCGACTACCCGGCCGGCACTCCACCTCGTGCAGCCGCCTGATACGCCGCGGTGAAATGGCGCGCACGCTGACGCCCGTGCTCGCGGTCATGGCGGGCGCGGCGCTCCTCAGCTTCCGCCCCATCTACGAGCCCGACCTGTGGTGGCACCTCGCGCAGGGCCGCGAGGCTGCGGCAGGCCGCCTCGTGCGGGCCAACGTCTTCAGCTTCAACTACCCGGAGTACCGGCAGCACTACACGCCCTGGCTCTTCGACCTCACGGGTTATCTGGCGTTCGACACGTTCGGCGGAGTGGGCGTGCAGGGGCTTCAGGCGTTCTGGCTCGCCCTCGCGCTCCTGCTGCTGTACGCCGCGTGCCGCGCCAGGGCGCCGGCCTGGAGCGCCGCGGCCGTGCTCGTCGTGGGCGTGTTCATCCTCGAGCCGCGCGCGATTCCGCGGCCGCACCTCGTCTCGTTCGCAGGCATGGCCGCCTGCGCGCTGCTCGTGGAGCGCGCCGCACGCGCCCGGTCGGCGGTCCCGCTCGTCTGGGCGGTTCCGCTGGTGGCGCTCTGGAGCAACCTGCACGTCGAATGTGTGTTCGGGGTGCTGCTGGTCGGCATCTTTGCCGTCGGAGAGCTCGTCCAGCCGGGCGCGCTGTCCCGGCGCGAGGCTGCCCGGGCCGTCCTCGTCGCCGCGCTCTGCGTGGTGGCGACGCTGGCGAACCCGTACGGCTGGGGCCTGCACGGATACCTGTACGAGAACCTCTCGGTGCCGCGGCTGCTCGCGATCGCGGAGCTCGGTCCGCCGTACCTGCCGGACTACCGCGCGTTCTGGGCATATCTCGTCGCCGCCGGCCTCCTGATGGCGTGGCAGCCTCGCGGCGTCCGGCTCTGGGAGGCCGTGGCCGTGCTCACGTTTGCTGCGCTCGGAGCCAGGTACCTGCGGCTGACGCCGCTCGTGCTGCTCGCGACGGCACCGATGCTGGCCGCACGCCTGCCGGCGCTGGCCGCGCGCGGGATCGACCGCCGCGCCGTCGTGATCACCGCGGCCTGCATCGGCGTCGCGCTGTCGCGCATCCCCGTGCGGCTCCTGGCCACCGAGATCGCAGCCGGCACCGCCGCCGTCGCGCCACGCCAGTTCTTCTCGCCCGACGCGATCGCCTTCATCGCGCGGGAGGGGCTGCACGGGCCGGTATTCAACAGCACGAACCTCGGGGGCTACCTCGCGTGGTCGCTCTATCCGCGGGTGCGGGTGTTCCAGGATAGCCGCCTGCAGGCCTACCCCCCCGAGCACTTCCGCAGCATCCTGCTCGCGTCGCGCGATCAGCACGACTGGGATGCCCTCGTGGCCGGCGTGGACTGGGCGGTGCTGTCGGTGCCGCGGCCCAATCAGCTGTCGGGCCACGGGCGCTTTCCGGTCGAGGAGTGGGAGACGGTCTTCCGGGATGAGGCCATAGAGGTCGTGCTCCGGCGGCAGCTACAGAACATCCAGAAGGTCAGGGAGCTGGCAGGAGATCAGGACTAATCGAGCCTTCCGTGCTCAGCCGTTCGCCCGCGGCAATGGCATCGCGCTCGATTGGCGTGCGCTCGGGCTTGGCCGCAGCCAGGGCGCTGCAGGCGGCACCCAGTGTCGTCGATCCGGACAGGGGGGTTGCCCGTGGTGACACGAACGGCTCGTCAGGACGCCGGGTTGGGCCGTTTATGCTGCCCTGTACGAGAAATTTCGTTCTCTTTGCGGCAGAACGGCGGCACGCAACGCGCGCCCGCGAGGGAGCGGCGCGGGGAATAGGGGCTCCGCGAGCGACCGAGCCGGGGGTCCGGGGCGGAGCCCCGGTCTAGCTCGTCGGCTCGTCACCAGAACTTCGTACTCGTTGTCAGGGAGCCGCAGCACGGGAAAGCGCGCCACGGACGCGTTCGTATCAAAAAAACGAGGGCGGCAGTTTGCCGCCCTCGCCCGAGACTCGCCTCGTGTCAGAGTTCTACGGGTTCACCTGCGCTTTGGCCGGGCATTCACCCTGGGCCTCGCGAATCGAGGTGATCTCGAACTCCGGCAGGTTGACGCGGTCCGGTCCCGCACTCTTGTCCTGCGGGCGGGTGGCCGCGGCCCCTGTCGAGTCGCTGCGCTCCGCGTCAATCTTACCGGTCACCTGCACGCGCTTGCCGACCATCGCGCTCAGCTGATGGTCCGGCTTGTGCTCGAGCTTGAACATCTTCGCGGCCCCGGCGGCAGAGGCCGTGCTGCCCGCCGTGCCGGTGGTGCCAGCCGTTCCGGTCGCTCCCGGCCTGCTGCCCGACCCGCTGCTCGCCACGAGGATGTAGTCCTCGAGGACGCCGGCGCGCTCCGCCACATTGGGTGTCCGCCCCGGGATGTCTTTCTCCTGGTAAACGCATCCCTCAACGGTAGTGGTCCGTTCCGCCGATGCCTGAGCCGCCGGCTGCTGATCCGCTGGCCGCTGCTGGGTTGCGTCCGGCCGCTTCGGATCCGGCGTCGGCTGCTGCGCGCCGACCGCCACGCCCGCGCAGAGAACTGCGAGGCTGCTCGCGAAAGCAAACTTCCTCAACATCTGTCTTCTCCTATAGCTCACGTCACCGCTATGGCTGACGTGTGATGCCACACAGGATCAGTGTGCAAGCTGCGGGCCCGCCGGGCCCACAGCTGGGCCTAGAGCCCAGCCGGGTGATCGACCTGCAGGTTCCTCAGAGCGCCACGAGCGGTATCGCTCAGACGAGCGGCGCGCATCGGGCGTGCCGCGCGCTCGATGCGCGGCGTGCACGCCACCATGCCCGAGAACGATGGCGAGGTGACCTGTTCTCCTGATCTCCGGTGATCAATCGAATGCGGGGCGCGTGACGGTGACGGTGAAGGCCGCGCGTCCCAGCTTGCCCCGGGAGTTGGAGGACCAGCAGCTGACGAGCGTCGTGCCGATGGGGAACGTCGACCCGGAGCGGGGGAGGCAGTATGCCTGGCGTGCGCCATCCTTTTCGTCCGTGGCGGTGACCTTGAAGCTGGCGGGGGCGCCGGCCTCGGAGGTGGCGGCCACGGTCATGTTCTCTGGGGCCGTGACGACCGGCGGCTTCGCCGTCTCGACGTCGGTAGGAATGCGGTCGCTGCAGTCGCCGTTCGGGCACTCGTTCACGTCGAAGCAGCCGACGTAGCCGTCCCCCGCGAAATCGGGCGGGCATTCGCCGCAGGTCCGGGCACCGGGCGTGTTCTGGCAGGAGGCCAGCTTGTGGCACCCGCCGTTGGCGCTGGCGCATTCGTTGACGTCCGTGCAGCCCTTCTCGGGCGAGCCGTAATGCCCGTCGGGGCAGAGATCCTTGCCGGATGTGGCGACGGCGGGCTGGCCGTCGGCCTGCTGCGCGGCAGGCGTCCACGAGCTCAGTCCCAGGCTCAGCAGCGCGACGACGGCCACGCCGGTGGCGGATTGAACGGTCCAGCGGGAGAAAAAGGTGCGTTCCATTTCCTCATTCTAACGTAGTCTGGCGATCCTCCGGCGGACCCGCAGCCCGGCGGCGCTGAAGCGCCCGCGCTGCGTCATCGGGGACGACGGCAGGACGCCCCGCGCAGCGCGGAGCCCGCAACCGGAAGCTCGTAGCCAGGGAGCTCGCAGCGCGGAGCGTTACGGTCCGCGCCCTCAATCTGTGCGCCTGCCGCTTGGCAATCCGCGCGTTCCACGACACACTTACCGCGCACATGACCACCGCCACGCTTGCCGCGCTCTCCCTTCTTCCGATCGCCGTCGTCGCCGTGTTCATGGTGATCCTGCGGTGGCCGGCGAGCCGCGTGATGCCGCTGTCCTACCTCACGGCGGTCCTGCTCGCGCTCGGCGTCTGGGGCGTACCGGCAGTCCAGGTCGCCGCGGCGACGGTGAACGGCCTCGTGGTGGCGCTGACGCTCCTGTACATCATCTTCGGCGCGATCCTGCTCCTGAATACGCTGCAGGAGAGCGGCGCGCTGCGTACGATCCGGCAGGGGTTCACGAGCATCACCGCAGACCGGCGCGTGCAGGTGATTATCGTAGCGTGGCTGTTCGGCTCGTTCATCGAGGGCTCGGCGGGATTCGGGACGCCTGCGGCCGTGGCGGTGCCGCTCCTGGTCGGTCTCGGGTTTCCCGGGCTGGCGGCGGTCACGGCCGGCATGATCATCCAGAGCACGCCGGTGTCGTTCGGCGCCGTGGGCACGCCGATCCTCGTCGGGGTGCACACCGGCCTGTCGCAGGATGCCGGCGTGCAGGCATACGCCGCGGCGGCAGGCTACGACTGGCCCGGGTTCTTGCACGCGATCGGCGTCCGCGTCGCGTTCCTCCACACGATCGCCGGCACGCTCGTCCCGCTCATCGTCGTGGTGGTCATGACGCGGTTCTTCGGCCCCAGCCGATCCGCGGCCGAGGGTCTGCGCGTGTGGAGGTTCGCGCTGTTCGCCGCCGTCGCGATGACGTGGCCGTACATGGCGGCCGCGTACTTCCTCGGGCCCGAGTTTCCAAGTCTCGTCGGCAGCCTCATCGGGCTGGCTGTTGTGGTCACCGCGGCCAGGCGAGGCTTCCTCATGCCTCCGCGGTCCGACGTGTGGGACTTCGCCCCGCCCGCGGCCTGGCCGCGCGATTGGACCGGGACGGTGCAGATCAAGGACGTCGCGTCCTCGGGCCCCGCCATGAGCATGCTCAAGGCCTGGTCCCCTTATCTGATCGTCGCCGGGCTGCTCCTGCTGACGCGCCTTCGTGCGCTGCCGATCAGTGCCTGGCTCCAGTCGGTCACCGTCTCGTGGCCCGACATCTTCGCGACGGGCATCTCGGCGACCGTTCAGCCGCTGTATCTGCCGGGCACGGTCTTCATCCTCACATCGCTGCTCACCGTGCTGCTCCACAAGCCCGATCCCGCCGCGTACCGGAAGTCCTGGTCCACGTCGCTGCTGGTGACGCTCGCGGCATCCGTCGCGCTGGTCTTCACCGTGCCGATGGTGCAGGTGTTCATCAACAGCGGCGGAGGTTCGGCCGGCTACGCCCGTATGCCGATCGCGCTCGCCGACGGCGTCGCGGCGCTCACGGGCTCGAGCTGGCCGATGGTGGCGCCCTTCATCGGCGGCCTCGGTGCGGCCGTTGCCGGCAGCAACACCGTCAGCAACATGATGTTCGCGCTCTTCCAGTTCGAGATGGGGGCACGAATCGCGGTCGATCCCATGTGGATCGTGGCGCTGCAGGCCGTCGGCGGCGCCGCCGGCAACATGATCTGCGTCCACAACGTCGTGGCCGCCTCCGCCGTTGTCGGACTCCTCGGCCGGGAGGGCATCGTCATCCGGATGACGCTCCTGCCGTTCGTCTACTACGCGCTCCTCCCGGGGGCGGTCGGGTACTTCATCCTGGCGCGTCACGACAGTGGCCTATGGAACGCGGGGACGCCGGTGATCCTGGCGGTCGCCGGGGCTGCCGTGTACGTGATTGCGCGGTATGGACGGCGGGCCGCACCGGTACAGCAGGACGCGGCGAGCCGCATCCCCTGAGCGGCCATCGGAGCTACTGTTCGGCCGCGGAGTGGCGGTCGGCGTCGGACCCGAACTCATGAGTTCCGGCGGATCACTTGTCGCGGACAGGGACTCTCGCGGCCGCAACGGCGCAGCACGAGGACGAGACGCGCACCTTCATGCGCGCGCGCTCCAGGCACGCAGCGGCAGCGTCAGGCTGCCACCGCGCTCTGTGCCGAGCACGGAGTCGTGCTGCTCGCAGGCCGCGGCCGCCGTGCCGCTCCTGACCGTGGAAAGGAAGCAGACAGCCCCCTCCAGCCTCCAGCTTCCGAGCGTGACCTTGCGCGAACGGGCGTGCCGTTCCGGCGTCAAGATCGTGAAGCTCGCCAAGCCGTGCGCGTGTGCCAGATGGGCGCGGTTCAGTGTCGGTACTCGGACGCGAACTCGTGCTCGAGTCGTCGCTGGAGGTCTGCAAGCTGATCGCCCACCGTGCCGCGTGCCCGCGACGTGACGATCCGTCGTGTCATGCCCCCGAACATGCCGCCGAACACGTCGACGCGGGACCGATTGAGGTAGGCCACGTATGTGGCGGCTGACTCCGCCTGACGGTCGCGGACCAGCACCGTCAGGCCGAGCGACGCATCGAAGTAGTGCGTGCCGTAGATCTGCTTCGACGCGACCGCATAGGCGGCGGGAGATTCCGCGGCGTGTCGCGAGATGGCGAGGTGCGTGACGCTCGCCACCGGCTGGCGGCCGACACGTTCGGTCGACCAGTACACGCGATCGATCACGTCGGGCGCACGCACGCCGGGGTACTCGACCAGATGCCGGCGCAGCGCGGGAAAGCGGTCCCAGCCGCCCGTGTCCGAAGATGTCAGCGACAGGAACTCGCGGCGCACGTCGACGGTCTGCGCCCGGTCCGCGTAGAGCATCGAGGTCGCCGCCCCCGCCTGCTGGTAGGCCGAGACGTACTCCACCAGGATCTGACGCATCAGCCGGTTGGCCTGATCGCGCGCGTCCGCCTGCGTCCAGTCGACGTCCCGCCGGAACCGATCGATGGCGCCCGCCGGCAGCTGCACGCCGCAGCGCCCCACCCGGCACTCGCGCAGGCTCCGGATATCCGAGCTGTCGAGCGTGAGATCGGCAACATCGCGGAGTGCCGGCGGATCGCTGAACACGCCGATCTGGAGCACCGCATCGGCCTTCTTGAAGTTGACGATGTCGGCGAGTCGGTGGACGTAGAACTCTGGCGTCACCCGCACGCGCATGATGCCGAACGTGGCGACCTCCCGGGCATCGGTCGCGCGCACCGTGCGCGTGACCACCCTTCCCTGATGGACGCGATCGAAGTCCTCGCCCGTGAGCGCGAATGTCGTGGCCAGGAACGCACGTGCCGACTCCCGCTCGGCCGCCCCGGTCGGCCCCACCAGGAGCACCGCTGCCAGCCCTGCGACGGCGGGGCCCGCCCGTCGCCCGCAGGCGGCACGCCGGTGCTGTTCGCTCGACTTCGCCGCCACTTCGGTCCGGGTGTGCATGATCGTAGTCTTAAATCTTTAAAAGTTGCCTACACGGTAGCAAGAGCACCCGATGGAGTCAATGCAGCAATCACGGTATGACAGCCCAGTCGAGGCACGGCTGAGCCGAGGTTGGTGCCGGGTTTGCTCCCAGTAATGCAGTCGTCAAGGAGGGCGACGACGCAATGGACAACAACAAGGCGATTTCCGTACTGAACAACCTCATAGAGACCTGCCGTGACGGCGAGCTCGGCTTCAAGGCTGCCGCCGAGGGGCTGAAGAGCTCCGAGGTCAAGGCCAGGTTCCTGGAGTATTCGCGTCAGCGGAGCCAGATGGTGCGGGAGCTGCAGGATGAGGTCCGCCGGCTGGGCGGCGATCCCGAGACGTCGGGCAGCGTGAGCGGGTCGGCACACCGGGGCTGGCTGGACATCAAGTCGGTCGTCACCGGCAAGGACGATCACGCGATCGTGGCCGAGGCCGAGCGCGGAGAAGACGTGGCCAAATCGGCATACGAGGCCGCGCTGAAGGAAACGCTGCCCGGGACCGCGCACACCGTCATCCAGCAGCAGGCCGGCAAGGTGGGGCAGGCGCACGACGAGGTGCGGAATATGCGGGATCGCGAGAAGATCGCCCGCTAGGCAGCCAGTGCCGTTGCCCGCGGCGCAGCGTGTTGCGCTGCGGGCGTTCTTCCACGGGCGTTTGCCTGTTACCTCCCCACCCACCCACCCAGTCCCAGCCCCGGGCCGCGCATCCGCGAGACAGGATCACGGGATGAACGGTAGAATGTCGCGCGGCTTCACGACTCCTCGAGGGGACGGCTAGCAATGACGAGACGCGAACTGCTCGCGACCGCAGGAACCACCATGGCCTGGCTGTCGACGTCTGGCCTGCACGGCCTCGAGGCGCAGGCGCTGCCGATGCTCAAGAACATGGGAGGTGAGGGGCCAGGGTTTGGCCACCGTAACCGCGCCGGGGGGTTCGACATCCTCGAGCACTGCCACAGCCTCGGGCTCGGCGCGGTTCGTCTGCCGGTGCCGCGGGGCGGACCGGAGGCTGTTCGCGTCGTCCGGCGGAAGCTGGACGCATACGGCATGCGCTGCATCGTCAGCGTGCCGCCGCCCCGCACCGATGACGCCGTGGAGGCCTATGATGCCGCCATCGCGGCTGCGCGCGAGCTGGGCGCGGTCACCACTCAGGCGTCGTTCACCGGACGGCGGTACGAGGAGTTCGACACCTTCGACGCGTTCAAGGCCAGTTTCGAGGCGCACAAGAAGTCGGTCGAGCGGGCGGAGCCGATTCTGCGCAAGCACAAGGTGAAGCTCGCGATCGAGAACCACAAGGGCTGGCGTGCGGCGGAACATGCCGCATGGGTCAGGCAGGTGGGCAGCGAGTACGTGGGCGTGTGCTACGACTTCGGCAACAACATCTCGCTCTGCGAGGACCCCGAGGACACGTATCGCCTCCTCGCGCCGCTGGCCTTCTACGTCAGCTTCAAGGACATGGCGGTCGCGCCGTACCCAGACGGATTCCTGCTGTCGGAGGTGGCGCTCGGCGAGGGCATGCTCGACATCCCGCGAATGGTCCGGGGGCTTCAGGAGCGGGATCCCGACGTGATCTTCGCGCTCGAGATGATCACGCGGGAGCCGCTCAGGATTCCGGTGTTCACGGAGAAGTACTGGGCCACCTTCGACGACAGCTACAGCCCGCTGCCGGGTCGCGACCTCGCGCGCGTCCTGGATATCGTGCGGACCACGTCGGGCAGGCATCGGCTCACCACCACGGCGGGCCTCAGCCCCGCGGAGGCATTGAAGCTCGAGAATGAGCTGATCGACCGCTCGATCGCGTACGCGCGCAAGCACCTGAATCTCTGACGGCATGCGCGCGATCGTGCTCGACGGTTCCGGCGTACGCCTGCAGGGCGATCGGCCCGAGCCGGCGCCAGGGTCTGGCGAGGTCCTCGTCCGCGTGCTCCGGGCGGGCGTGTGTGACACGGACCTGCAGCTGATCGCCGGCTACAAGGGATTCGAGGGGGTGCTCGGCCACGAGTTCGTCGGCGTGGCGCTCGAGGGCAGGCTCGCCGGCCGGCGCGTGGTCGGGGAGATCAACTGCAGCTGCGGCGTCTGTCAGACGTGCAGGGCAGGGCTGCCAGGGCACTGTCCAGCGCGGAGGGTCATCGGCATCGTGAATCACGACGGCGCGTTCGCCGATATGGTTGCCGTCCCCGAGTCCAATCTGCACGCCGTCCCCGACGCCGTGGAGCCAGACGTCGCCGTCTTCACGGAGCCTGTCGCCGCCGCATTCCAAATCCCATCGCAGGTGTCGCTCCGGCGCGAGGACGAGGTGGTCGTGCTCGGCGACGGCCGCCTCGGGAACTTGTGTGCGCAGGTGCTCGCCGGCATCGTCGACCCGCTCGTCGTCGTGGGAAAGCATCGCGACAAACTTGCGCTGCTCGACGCAATGGGCATCGAGACGCGTCTCCTGGACGAGCGCCCCGGCGCGCGCACTGCGGACGTCGTCGTTGACTGTACCGGGTCGCCGGACGGCCTGACCGCAGCCCTCGACATCGTGCGGCCCCGCGGCACGATCATCCTGAAGACGACGATTGCCGGCATGCAGACCCTCTCGCTGGCTCCGGCCGTCGTCGACGAGGTGACGATCGTGGGATCGCGCTGCGGGCCGTTCGACCGGGCCCTCGAGGCGCTCGCCGCGGGCAGCGTCGACGTGCAGCCGCTCATCTCTGAACGCTTCGCCCTCGACGACGGTGTCATGGCAATTGCGCGCGCGGCCGGGCCTGGTGTGCTGAAGGTGATCCTTCACGTGTCGGACTGACGGCCGCCGAGCGTCATGGTCGCCGGGGCGGGCGCTCCGGCGAACACGTGTTCCGCCGGGGCCGTTCTACGCCGTCGCCGCCGTCGGCGGGGCGGCGCTGTGGCTCGGCGTCACGGCGGTGAGCGGGCGCCGTGAGGCGTGGGATTCGTCGCTGTACTGGACCGTCGCGTACCCGGCGTGCCTGCTGCTCGCGGGCGTGCTCGGCTACCTCGCTCCCTCGCGGCCTTGGCGGTGGGCGCTCGCCGTCATGCTCGTGCAACCGGTCGTCATGATCCTCACGAGCGACGGGTCGTTCGCTCTGCTGCCGATCGGACTGCTGCTGTTCGGCATCCTCGCGCTGCCGGCGATGCTCACGGCGTGGGCGGGAGCGTGGATGCGGCGCCGATGACGCGCAGCGACTGGTGGATCAGCGGTATCCTGCCCCTGGCGGGGCTCCAGCTGGCCCTCTTCGTGGTTCTGGAGGCGCGCCCGGGGCCGGTGGCGGTGCCGCTCTGGATGTGGGGCCGGCCGGTGCTGACCGCGGCGGCGGCGTTGCTGCTCGCGGGTGCGCTTGTCTCGGCGCTCCGCGGCCGTCAGACCTTGACATGGCGTCGGGCGGCCGGCGTCGCGTGCCTGGCGGTGCTCGTCGGCTCG
>Ga0299913_10005298_pt1 | contig 10984 bp, 8 predicted proteins | sample RVTome_9_FD_201360 | JGI IMG/M metagenome (GOLD analysis project Ga0299913, IMG submission 201360) | Soil microbial communities from uranium-contaminated site in the Upper Colorado River Basin, Wyoming, United States - RVT155D38 (version 2) ... | reverse complement strand
CTCCCCCGGACAGGCCGTCGGATACGTTGCGGTTCTCGGACTCGAGCTTCAATCCGGCGGCCTCCGCCTGCTGTTCGAGCAGGACGGCGAAATCGTCGTCGACGTAGCCGCGCCCGACTAGGCCCTGAACGAGCTCGTGCGTCAGAGCGGCCAGCGGCATAGGCACGTCGAGCTCCCGCGCCGCCTTGAGTCCGAGGTCGAAGTCCTTGCGCAACAGAACCGGAGTGAACGTGGGGTGGTAGTCGAGGTTCACGAACGCCGGTGTCTTGTAGCGGGTGAACACCGACCCCATTACGCTGCGATTCAAGAACTCGAGAAAGGCGCTGCGTTCGAGTCCCCCCTTTTCGGCCAGGACGGTGATCTCGGCCATGCACTGCGTCACGATTCCGAGCATCAGGTTGTGGCAGATCTTCGCCAGTCGCGCCGCATCGGCGTCGCCCACGTAGGTGCTGCCCGCTCCGAGCATGTCCATGTAGGGACGCGCTGTCTCGAACGCCTCGGCCGGTCCCGAGACGACCAGCGTGAGCTTTCCGGCCGTCACCACCTCGGGGTTGCCGCTAACCGGCGCGGCCAACAGCATGGTCCCGACCTTGTCGGCCGCGGCTCGAACCTCGGCGGACATGCCCGCCGAGATAGTGGTCGAGTCGACCAGGATCTTGGGAGCCGAGCCATCTTGCGAGAGGACACCGTTGTCCCCAAGGGTGACCTCGCGGAAGTCGGCGTCGGCCGAGACGATCGTGAACACGATGTCGCAGTCCGCCAGCTCGCCGGGCGAATCCACCAGCCGGGCGCCCTCGCCGGCGAGCGGCTCGGCCTTGCTGCGCGTGCGGTTGTAAACCGAGAGGTCGCAACCCGCCGCGAGCAACCGTTCGGCCAGCTTGAAACCCATTCGTCCGGTTCCGATCCAGCCGAGCTTGTGCCTCGACTCGTGTTGAACCATCTGGTCGACCCCTCCCGATCAGCGTTCGGTGGTGCAAACGATTGCAGAGTAGCGCCTCCGTCGGAGGCGGCGCAAGCGGGCGGCCGGTCAGCCGCGGGTTCCCGCGGCCTCGATTCCCAGGGCCGCGAGCACGTTGGCGCTCACGATCGCCATCGTCAGATCGTCCCCGAGATCCGCTTTTCGGACCGTGGTCACCGGCTCGGGGTCTCCCATCGGAAAGGGGTAGTCGCTACCGAGGACGACTCGGTCTCCGCCCACCCGCTCGACCAGAAAGCGAAGGGCCTCCGGGCCGTGGACGACGGTGTCGTAGTAGAAGCGCCGCAGGAGGCTCGAGGGGTTGACCGTCAGGTGTTCTCGCGTCAGGCGGCGCACCGATTCGAACCCCCGGTCCTGCCGGCCAATCTGGTACGGCAAAAACCCCCCTCCGTGCGTCAGGCACACCTTCAGGGCGGGGTGGCGTTCCAACACCCCCCCGTAGATCAAGTGAGCGGCGGCGACGGTTTCCTCCGCCGGGTTCCCGACAATGTTGTTCAAGAAATAGCGGGACAGCCTGTCCGAGCCGATGGATGCGTACGGGTGGACGAGCACGAGCGCGTCGAGCTGCTCCGCCGCAGTCCAGAACGGTTCCAGGGCCGGGTCGTCGAGCTCGCCGTCGACGACCGAAGTGGCGATCTCGACCGCGACCATGCCCAGCTCGCGCACCGCGTGGCGCAGCTCATCCACCGCGAGGTCGGGCGCCTGCAGGGGAACCGCAGCCATCGCCCAGAATCGTTCGGGATGCTTACCGATCGACTCGGCCGTGGTCTCGTTCAACGAGCGGGCCAGCCAGGCGCCATCTTCGGGGTCGAGCACGTAGGCGGAGAAGTCCATCCAGGCGGACAGGACCTGCACGTCGATGCCCTGCTCGTCCATCCACTCAAGCCGCTCGTCTAGGTCCAGCATCCCGCGGGGAAAGCTCTGGGTTGCAGCTCGCCCGGCGAAGGAGACCGTACCCGCGCCAGTGAGCTCCACGGAGTGGCCGGCCCCGTCTTTGTCGATCAGTTCGATGAGGCTCTCCGGGATGTAGTGACAGTGCAGGTCGATGGTCGGGTTCATAGCCGGGCCCGGTCCATTGCCCGTGTCAGAGTCTCATCGGGCGTCAGGACGTAGAGACCGCCACCGATCCGGTCGGAGACGAAAATGTTGTTGAAGTCGTCGACAAAGACGTCGTTGATCTGCGGAGCCTCTTGACCTTCCGGCGTCTCGGGAATCCAGTAGGCCACCTCGCTCGGGGCGGAGGGATCGGTCACGTCGTACACGCGAAGGCCGGCGTTGAAGTAGGTGACGAACATCAGGGTCTCACTACGGTAGCTGCCGGGACGGTTCTCGTGGAGGTTATGGGGGCCGAACCTGAGCCCGCGCTCGCAGAAGTCCCCCTCCGGCTGAGGGCATTGCCCGACCACTCGAGGCGATCTGGGATCCGAGACATCGATCACGCGCACGAGCTTGGTCTCCTCCTCGCACCGGTTCTTGACCGCCTCGTCGGTTGCAACCACCAGATTCCTTCCGGGAAGCGGAAGGCAGGTATGCGTCTCCCCACCGGGACTCCACGACAGGTCCGACAGCTTTTGCGGACTCGCTAAATCCGAGATGTCCAGCACGATCATTCCGGCGTCGCCATAGGCGAGAAAGGCGAGGTCACCGTCGATCAGCGCGTGGTGGGCCGCGTATCGCTTCGTGCTCGGCCACGACTGGGTCTCTCCTCCCCCGCGCCACATTCCCGGCCACCACCAGCGGCCGACCTCGTCGGGGCGGGACGGGTCCCCGACGTCCACGATCACCCAGATGCGATCGTCGAAGCCGTCGGGGATCGCGGACATGTACGCGTACCGGCCGCCGGTGTAGACGATGCGGTGAACGCCCAGCCCACCCGGCTCGTAACGACCGACCGGTTTCGGATCGAGTGGATCCTCGAGGTCGTACACCAGCATCCCCGCGGAGAAGTCCTCGGCCCCCCCGAATTGCTCCTCGTTCACCAGTAAGAGGCCATCGGCGGTCTGGACCTTGTGGGAGTGCGAACCCGTGGCCGCCGGAATCTGGCGCACGAGCGCGGGCTTACGAGGATCCGAGATATCGAGCACCGAGGTCGCGACTCCGCTCGGCCCCATGTGGCCGACGTAAAGGGCGTCGCGGTGACGCATGATCTGCATGCAGTCCCCGTTGCCCTCAAGCCCATGGTGTGCCACGAGCTCGAGCCGGCTGCTCACCCTGGTCCCGCTCAAATCAACCCCTATCTCGATTTCATCTTCCGGCCCCGCGGTCCCGCGTGGTGTGGCCCCGCTCGTAGCAATCGTTTGCAGTATTCTGAGCGCGTCCTGCCTCTGTCAAGCATGGGACACACCAAAGCCGCGACGGGCGCCCGCGCGACAACTAGAGTCGCTTTGCGCTTGTCGATCTAGCGAAAGCGAGCCAGCGGACCAAGATGGCGATCTCCTCCGTCACTCTCCGAGACGTCGCCCGGCGCGCGGGGGTCCACGCGGGCACCGCGTCGCGCGCGCTCAACCCGGCGACGCGTTCCCTGGTCAATTCGGACACCGCGAAGAAGGTCATTCAGGCCGCCGAGGATCTCGACTACCGGCCCAACCCGATCGCTCGCGGGCTGAAGACGAACAAGTCCTTCACTCTCGGCGTCCTTATCCCCGATCTGACGAACCCTCTCTTTCCCCCCATCGTCAGGGGCATCGAAGACACTCTTGCGACGGTGGGCTACACCGCCCTGCTGGCGAACTCGGACAACGACCCGGAAAAAGAGCGCCTCCACTTTGAAACCATGAAGGGTCGTCAGGTCGACGGATTCATCATGGCCACCGCCGAGAGGGATCACCCCTTGATCGAGGACGCGATGGCAGCGGACGTCCCCATCGTCCTCGTAAACAGGACGGTGGACAGCAGCCGGGCGTTCGCCGTGATCACCGACGATCACCGTGGCACGACGCTCGCGGTCGAACATCTCGTAGGTTTGGGACACCGGCGCATTGCCCACGTGGTTGGTCCGGAGCGATACTCGACGGGCAAAGCGCGCCGCGAGGGTTTTACCGATGCCATGAGAAAAGCGGGTCTCGAACCGGATCCCGGCATCACCCGGTTCACGAACACCTTCACCGAAGACGAGGGGGCGCGCGTCTTCAAGAGTCTGTTGGAGGAAGGCGGGGACTTCACCGCGGTCGTCGCCGGCAACGACCTGCTGGCTCTGGGCTGTTACGACGTGATGGCCGAGGTTGGGCTGAGCTGCCCCGACGACCTGTCCATCATCGGTTACAACGACATACCCTTTCTCGACAAGCTCCGGCCTCCTCTCACCACTATCCGCATTCCGCACTACCAGATCGGTGTTCGCGCCACCGAGCTCGTTCTCCGGCGCATTCAGGACCCCGACACCGAGCCCGTAACGCTCGAGCTCGATCCCGAGCTCGTTTTGCGCGGGTCGACCGCGCCCCCACGTTCTTGACCGGAGACGATCAGGACCTCTCGTGCAGTTGCGGGTACTGCGTGGTGTGGAGCACGCAGGCCGTGTCATGCTCGGGGCCTACGTTCTCGAGCCGCACCTCCTCGACCGGATCGAACCCCACCGAGACTCTCTTGTCGCTGCGCTTCAGCTCGCTGAGCGAGCGTTTCATTGGCTCGGGCACTGCGTCCGACCGAAGCTGTTCCACCAGTCGAGCCGCCTGCTCCTCTGTCGAGAAGTCGAGGTCGGCCGAAAATCCGGAGTGCCGCTGCACCGCGCTGACCCCCTCGATGGACACTCCGCTGTTCTCGAGCTGACGCACGACGTCATCCACATCCCACCCACAGAATTCGGTCGCCACGGGGCAGCGAGTGTGAAACCGGCAACCCTCCGGGGGGCGAGCGGGATCCGGTATCGGGCCCATGAGACGAAACCCCTCTCGTCCCTCTCGGCCCTCGGTCGGATCGGCGGCGATCAAAGCCTCGGTATAGGGGTGACGTGGATTCTGGAAGACCTCCTGCGACGGGCCCATCTCGCAGATCTGGCCCAGGTACATGACCACGATTCGGTCGCTCATATGACGCACCACGTTGAGGTCGTGCGTGATGAACAGATAAGTAAGCCCGTGCTCTTTCTGGAGCCGGTGAAGCAGGTTCAAGATCTGGGCCTGCACCGAGACATCGAGCGCGCTTGTCGGCTCGTCGAGAACGATGAAATTCGGTTCGAGGGCCAGAGCGCGGGCGATCGAAATGCGTTGCCGTTGGCCTCCGGAGAACTGGTGAGGATAACGATAAAGGTGCTGCTCGCCCAAACCCACGCTGTCCAACAATTCGACGACACGCGCGTTCAACTGGCTGCCCGACGCCTCCCGGTAGACCCTTAGCGGCCTTCCAACAATGTCCTTGACGAGCTGACGTGGGTTTAGTGACGAGAACGCATCCTGAAACACGACCTGACAGTTCCGCCGGTACTCTGCCCACCGCTTCTTCGGCATTGCGTCGATTCGATAGAGGCGGCTGAGCTCTGTGAGTCTCCGATCCTGTTCGGCCGTTCGACCATCGCCGAGGTTCAGGAGTCCGTCGAGCTCGCCGTGGTGCTCGGATTCGAGCCCGAAGTACACCCCCCCTTCTGTTGGGTTCAGCAGTCCACTGATACAGCGCCCGAGAGTCGTCTTGCCACACCCGCTCTCTCCCACGAGTCCGACGGTCTCCCCGCGTCGAATATCGAAGCTGACGTCATCGACCGCTCGCACGTGGCCCGCGACCCTCTGGAAGACGCCCTCCTTGATAGGGAAGTGCCTGCGGAGGTGACGAACGGACACGAGGAATTCGCTGGGGCCACCCCCGAGCGAGTCTCGCTGTTGCATCGTAGTCATGGTCACCTAATCGGCGCTCGATTCTGGCTGTGGCATCAGGTCGGGCGGGCAGCCCACGTCCTGCGGATCGTCGTAAAGGAAACAGGCTGCACGATGATGCCGTTGTCGAGCCACGAGTTGAGGCTCCTTCGCAGAACAAACGGGGCCGGCATGAGGACAACGGGTGTGAAACCGGCAACTGGGCTCCGGGTCGACGAGCTCTGGAACGGTGCCCTCGATGGCGGCGAGTTCGCCTCTCGCTTGCTCGGCCGTGGGAACCGCGGCAAGCAGTGCTTGTGAGTAAGGGTGAAGGGGGGTGTCGAAGAGTTGCTGGGTTGTCGAGGTCTCGACCAGCTTTCCCGCGTACATCACGGCAACGCGATCGCTGATCCGCTTGACCAACGACAGGTCGTGGCTGATGTAGAGGACCGCCGCGCGATGCTTCTCCTGCAGTTCCTGGATCAGATCGAGGATTCGGGCTTGGATGGTCACGTCGAGGGCCGTCGTGGGCTCGTCCGCGATCAGAAGGTCCGGATTGCACGCCAGGGCCTGAGCGATCATCACCCTTTGCTTCATTCCACCCGACAGTTCGTGAGGGTAGTTGTTCATTATCTTGACGGGGTTGGGGATACGGGTGGCCGCGAGCGCCGCCACTATTCGTTCGTCGAGCTCTCGCTCGAGCCGCTTGTCCAGCGCCCTGAAGGGCGGAACGTTCAGCAGCCTTCGTTCGACGAAACTAGACCGTCGGTGCGCGGCGCGACGCAGAAGGGGGCCGGCACCTGGAGGGCCCGCACCCTCCAGGACGGCCTCGTGAATCAACTCCGACGAGCGATGTTCGGCGAAGACCTCCGCCAATTGCTGCCTGATGGAAAGGGCGGGATTGAGCGCCTTCGCGGGGTCCTGAAAGATCATCGCGATTCGATTTCCACGAATGTCTCGCAATTTCTTGTCGGGGATACGCAGGAGGTCAACCGTCTCGCCGGCCGAGTTCCGCGGACGGAACAGCACCTCGCCGCCCGCATAAACTCCGGGGGGAGTAGGTACGAGTCTCAGCAATGACTTGGCCGTGACGCTCTTGCCCGAACCGGTCTCGCCGACAAGACCGAGCGTCTCGCCCTCATGGATGTCGAGGGTCACCCCGTCCACCGCGTGCACCATTCCGCGCTTGGTTGCGAAGTGGACACGCAGGTCGGCGACCGACAGCAGCGGCCTCGCCGACTGGGGGTCGAGTTCGTGCGCACCTGCGCGACCGGTCTCACGAGCGTACGAGAATGACGCGCTCGAGCTCACCGGAGTCTCGGGGGCCGCGTCCGGCTGCCTCACCTTTGCTCGCTCTTCGGATCGAGAACGTCTCGCAGACCGTCGCCGACTAGGTTGAAGGCGAGAGACCACAAAAAGACCATCGATCCGGCGAAAGTCGCCACCCACCACCGGCCGGCGATGATTCCCGACTGCCCCTCACTTACGAGATTTCCCCACTCTGCGAGACCGGCTTCGGCGAGACCGATGAAGCTGAGCGTCGCGCCGATCAGCACGACGTGACCCATGTCCACCGTCGCCTGTACCACGACGGGGGTGATCGAGTTCGGCAGCACGTCTTTGAGAAAAATGCGCCATCTCTTGTCACCCATGACGCGCGCGGCGTCGACGTACTCGTTCTGTTTCACATGAATGATCTGACCGCGAATGATTCTGGCGTACTTCACCCAGAAGACCACCGCGAGGGCCAGGATGATGTTGCCGAAGGCGGGGCCGAGGACGGCCGCGATGGCGAGGGCGAAGATCAGCTCGGGCACCGAGAGGAAGACGTCCACCAGTCGCATCAGGACCTCGTCCCACTTGCCACCCAGAAACCCGGCCACGCTCCCCACCGTCACTCCGATGGCGACCGTAATGGCCACGACGATCACCGAGAGACGCAGCGACGTGCGAGCTCCCCACACGATTCCGTAGAGCACGTCCCCGCCGGTGGGAGTCGTTCCCAGCACATGGCCGTTGGTTCCGGGAGGGACGTTGACGGAACTGAAATCTCGGGGCATCTGATAGGCGTTCGGCGTGTTGGGCTCGATCAACAATGGAGCGAACAAGGCCATCAACAGGAACGCGGCGACGATCACCCCACCGACCAGCGTCGTCGGGTTTCGCAGGCTCTCGCGCCCGATCTCCCCGAATCGTCTGGCGCGAGCCCCCAGAGCACGGAGTCGTCCATCGACGAGGCGCGGGGCGTTCTCCGCCGGTGCGGTACTGGCCACTGACCTATCCCCCCAGAACCACTCGACGGTCCAAGTAGGCATACGCAACGTCCACGACGAGGTTCACCACGAGGAAGATGATGCTGGTGATCAACACGTAGGACATGATGGTGGCCTGGTCTCCTTGGAGCACGGCGTCGGTCATCCACCGGCCGAGTCCCGGCCAGTTGAAGATGAGCTCGACGACGACTGTGCCCTGCAGCAGGAATCCCCAGCTAAGCCCGATCACCGTCATGGTCGGCATCAATGCATTACGCCGGGCATGGCGGCGAATTACGAGGCGCTCGGGCAACCCTTTGGCGCGCGCCGCGTCGACGTAGTCCTCGCCAAGTTCCTCGACGAGAGATGAACGCATCATGCGGGCGATGATTGCCGTGCTCCCGTAACCCATGGTTATCGCCGGGAGAGCCAAGTGCCAGAGCGCGTCCGTGAAAGCGCCGAAGTCGAGGTTCAGCAACGAGTCCACCGTGTACAGACCGGTGGGGTGACTGATGCGCGCGTAGATCGACGGGTCGGCTCGTCCGAGAGGGGCCCACCCAAAGCCCAGATAGAACACGATCAGCAGCATGAGTCCGAACCAGAAGATCGGAATGCTCGCGCCGCTGATCGCCACCACTCTCGTAAGGTGGTCGCCGAGTTTGTTCTTACGGGCCCCGCCGAACGTGCCCATGCTCAATCCCAGGACCACCGCGATGAGCGCCGCGAGCATGGCCAGTTCCATGGTCGCGGTGAACTTCGGCAGGATGATCTCCGACACCGGGGCCGCGGATACCCCGGACCACCCGAGATCTCCTCGAACCACACCTCCGAGCCAGGCGACGTACTGCTGCGGAAGCGAATCGTTCAGCCCGTAACGCTCCTCGAGTTGGGCGACCTCGGCCGGCGACATCTCGTGCTCTATGTAGATTCCGATCGGCGAACCACCGACGCGGGACAGCCCAAAGACCAATATGGAGACCCCGAGCATCAGTAAGGGCAGCGTCAGTAAACGCCTGACTATGTACTCTCGGACCTGCATCTACTAGGCGATCTCCTTGCGTAGTGGTTCGAGGGGCTAGCCTTTGTCGTAGAAGCGCCATCGCAGGGTCTTCCAGAGGGGGTTGTAGACAAAGCCGTCAACCCAGTCTCGGTAGGCCTGCGCGTTCACCTCCTGGGCCGGGTAGATCCACATCGGATCCTCGTACAGCAGCGGCAACAACTCGCTGTATATCGCCTCCCGTTCGTCCACGTCCGTGGTGGCGAAACCGGAATCGATTAGCTCTGCTATCTGGTCCGGGTCCTCGTAGCCGTTGGCGAAGCCGAGGCGCTCTCCCCACTCACCCTCCGGATGCTGGTAGGTGGACAAGTAGTAGTGGGGGTCCACGAACGGGTCCGCGTTCTTGATCCACATCGCGTACTCGAACGGGGAGGTCCCGTGCGCCTCGTCGAACTGGCTCTCGGACACCGTCCGTACGTTGATACGGAAGTTCGGGTTCAGCGCCTCGATGCTGTCCTTGAGGATTAGGCCGATCGGCTCGAAAGCCGGGTTGTCCTCGACGAGCACCGAGACCGAGAAACCCTCGTCCCACACCCCTGCATCCCTGAACAGTTGCTCGGCCTGTTCGAGGTCCTGCTCGTAGACGGGTGCCTCCGGGTCGTAACCGAGGACGCCCGGCGGGATGTATGTCGCCGGTTCTCCGAGGCCGGTCAAGATCCCGTCGATGAAAGCGTCGTAGTCGAACGAGTAGTTGAAAGCCTGCCTGATCCGTCTGTCGTGGAAGAAGTCCGTCGGGATCGTGTCGCCGCCCGGAAGCACCCCTTCGGGGATGTCCAGGTTGAAGGCAAGCTGGAAGGGCTCGAGAAGCAGTCCGCCGGTGTCGAAGACGATGCCCTCGGCATCCTCTAGCTCGGCGGCGAATGTGGGTTGGAACTGAATGGCGTCGTAGTCCCCGGCCCGGAGACCGAGCACGATTGCGCTTTCCTCCGGCACGTTTTGCCAACGCGCATCGAGGGCGGCCGGCTCGCCCCAGTAGTCCTCGAATATCTCGAAGTTGAGCTGCTCGTTACGCTCCCAGGAGATCAGCTCGTGGGCGCCGGTCCCCACCATGTTCCCGTCCATGAATTCGTTCGGCTCGCCCGGGGTCACTCCCCCATTGCTCTCGACCGCCTCCATGCTGACGATCGCGGCGGGCGTCGAATAGACGACGGAGGTGATGAAGGCCACGTTCGGCTCCTGAAGCGTTACCTCGAACGTGAACTCGTCCACCGCGCGGGTCTCTTCGATCGTGTCGGTGAGCGTGCTCGCCTGTCCCTCGGGGAGGTTCAACTCCATGGCGCGGTCCCACGAGTACTTGACCACCTCGGCCGTCAGGTCGGACCCGTCGTGGAATTTGACGCCCTCACGGATCGGAAACGTGTAGGTAAGGCCGTCCTCGGAAACCAGGCCGTTCTCCTGCGTCGGAACCTCGGTCGCGAGGGCGGGTATGGGCTCGGGTCCCTCGGGACCGATGTCCACGAGGAACTCGTAGACCTGGATGATGACCTGTTCGCCGTACTCACCGAGGGCGGCGCGGGCCGGATCGAGGGTCGTCGGCTCGCCATCGAGAGCGTGGACGAAGACCCCCGGGTTGTTCACCTCACCGCCCGAGGACTCCTCGCCGCCGACGTCCTCGGCGTCCGTGGCGGCTCCGTCACATGCGGCCGCCAGCAGCAGAATCGCCGCCAAAAGGGCCCATCTCGAAAGCACACGTCTACGCTTGGTCACGTCCCCGGCGGCGCCGGCTGACCCTCCCATGACCCATCCCATCCCTGGGCTCCTTCCTGCCGTTCCCCGATTAAGTCACCGCTCGCGTCAACCTCTGCGGGACCAGCAGCCAGAGACGTCGGTCACGGTGTCTTGGCCGGCATCCTATGTAATCGACCACGGCTATGCAAACGTTTGCTATCGTCTGGGTCCCGCCCCTCAGGAACCGAGA
>Ga0299913_10005297_pt1 | contig 10985 bp, 11 predicted proteins | sample RVTome_9_FD_201360 | JGI IMG/M metagenome (GOLD analysis project Ga0299913, IMG submission 201360) | Soil microbial communities from uranium-contaminated site in the Upper Colorado River Basin, Wyoming, United States - RVT155D38 (version 2) ... | reverse complement strand
CGGCGGACGATTTCCCCTATGCGACGCCTTCCGGCGGGATCTACGACTCGGGGGACTACGAGGCCTGCCTCGACGACGCGCTCGAGCTCGCGAGCTACGACGAGCGCCGGGCGCAGGCGGAGTCCGCGCGCGCGCAGGGAAGGCTCGTTGGCGTCGGCCTGGCATGCGTCGTCGAGCCGTCGATCTCGAATATGGGCTACATCACGCTCGCGGAGCCGGCGGGCTCGCGCGGCCTCCCGAAGTCCGGAAATGCCGAAGGCTGCACGATCTCGATCTCTCCGCTCGGCGGTATCACCGTTCAGCTGCCGACGACCCCCCAGGGCCAAGGGCACCGAACGGTGGTGGCGCAGGTCGTCGCCGACCGCCTCGGAGTCGAGCCGCACGAGGTCGAGGTGCTGACCGCGTCGGACACGTCCACGTTCCCCTGGACCGTCGCCTCGGGGAACTATTCGTCCCGCTTCTCGGGAGTCGGCGTCGGCGCCGTAGCTCTGGCGGCCGACAAGCTCGCGCGCAAGATCGGCGAGATCCGGGAGCACCTCGGCGACGAGTCGCTCTCGCTTCGTCGTGTCGCGGGGACGGCTCACTGGAACCCGGAGAGCCTCGCTCCGGAGATGGAGCCTGGTCTGCAGGCAACCGCCTACTTCGCCGCGCCGAACCTCCATCCGCCCGACGACGAAGACCGCGTCGCCTCGTCGGCGGCGCACGGCTTCGTGGTCGACGTCGCGGTCGTGGAGGTGGAGCGAGAGACCGGGCGCGTGGAGGTCCTCGACTACGTCAGCGTGCACGATGCCGGCCGTCTCTTGAACCCACTGCTCGCCGAGGGGCAGGTGCGGGGCGGCCTGGCCCACGGTGTGGGTGCGGCGCTCTTCGAACAGGTGGCTTACGACGAGCAGGGAAACCTGCTCACGGCGTCGTTCATGGAGTACCTGTGCGCGACGGCCGCGGATCTCCCGCAGCCGAGGATCGGCGGCCGCGAGACTCCGTCCCCGTTCACCCCTCTCGGCGCGAAAGGGCTCGGGGAGGGCACCACGATGAGCGCCCCGGCGGCGCTCGCGAACGCGGTCGCGGACGCGATCGGCCGCGACGAGGTCGCGCTGCCGCTCACGCCGCCACGAGTCTGGGAGGTCTTGAACCGATGAAGCCGGCGGCGGTCCGCTACGTGCGTGCCGAGACGCTCGAGGAGGCACTCGGGGCGCTTGCGGAGCACGGCAGTGAGGCCAAGATCCTCGCCGGCGGTCAAAGCCTCGTGCCTGCGCTCAACATGCGAATCGCGCGTCCCGAGCTCCTCGTGGACGTGAATCGTCTCTCCGGACTCGCCTATGTCCGCCCGGCGAACGGCGCGTTCGCAGTGGGTGCCACCGTTCGCCAGGCCGACGCGAGGCTGCTGCGCCACCCGCTCCTGGCCGAGGCGCTTCCGCACGTGGGCCACTTCGTCACGCGCAACCGCGGAACGGTCGTCGGCTCGGTCGCGCATGCCGACCCCGCGGCCGAGCTGCCCCTGTGCCTTGTGCTGCTCGATGGCACGGTTCGCGCACGGTCGGCCCGGTCGGAGCGGGAGATCCCCGCGTCCGACTTCTTCGTCGGCCACTACACCACCGTTCTCGAGCCCGTCGAGCTCGTCACCGAGACGCAGTGGCCGTCTCCGCAGGAGGGTTGGGGATACGCGTTCTGCGAGTTCGCCCAGCGCCGCGGCGACTACGCGCTCTGCATGGCCGCCGCGGCGGCCTCCGGGAGCGAGCTGCAGGTCGCGGTCGGCTCCGTCGTCGACCGGCCGACGCGCCTCGAAGTCGATCCGGAAGACCCGGGGCCGTCGGCGGCGGCACAGGTGGAGCCGTGGGGCAGCCTGCACGCTACGCCGACGTACCTGAAGCACCTCGTCCGCGTTCTCGTCGACCGGGCCGCCGTGCGGGCGAGAGAGCGAGCCGCGACGTGATCCCGATCGAGCTGACCGTCAACGGTCGCACGTACTCCGAGACCGTAGAGCCGCGCCAGCTCTTCTCCGACTTCCTGCGCTCTCGCCTCGGGCTGACTGGGACGCACGTGGGCTGCGAGCACGGCGTCTGCGGCGCCTGCACCGTGCGCCTGGACGGCGTCGCCGCTCGCTCGTGCCTGCTGCTGGCCGTCCAGGCCGACGGCGCCGAGGTTGTCACCGTCGAGGGGCTCGCCCGGGACGGGAAGCTGACGCGACTGCAGCAGGCGTTCCACGAGCACCACGCTCTGCAGTGCGGCTTCTGCACGCCCGGGATCCTCGTCGCCGCCGAGGACCTGCTTTCACGCGATGGTTCGCCGAGCCGGGAACAGATCGTCGACATGCTCTCCGGTCAGCTCTGCCGGTGCACCGGCTACACCTCGATCGTGGACGCGATCGTCGAGGTCGCGGAGGCGTGAACCTCGCGCTCAGCCTCCTCTACGCGGCCGAGCGCACGCCGGACGCCGAGGCGCTCGTGGGTGAGCGCGAGCGGCTCACGTACGCGCAGCTGCGCGAGCGGGCGGCGCAAATCGCCGCCGGTCTCGACGCGCGTGGGGTTCGGCGCGGCGATCGCGTCGCCTGCGTGCTGAAGAACGAGGCCGAGGCCGTGGGGCTCTACTGGGGCGTCCAGTGGCTCGGGGCGTGCCTCGTGCCGCTATCCCACCGCGCTTCGCAGACGGATCTCGACTACTGCATCGCCGACTCGGAGGCACGTCTCGTCCTCACCGATCCGGACGAGGTCGGGGAGCTGGTCGCGGACCGCGAGCATGCGGGCGCACTCGACCTCGACGACCGCGAGCCGTCGATCCAGCTGTACACGTCGGGGACGACGGGGCGTCCGAAAGGGGTCCCTCGCTCGCATCGCGCGGAGCGGGCGGCCGGGCTCTCGCAGATCATCCACCACGGCCTCAGCTACGGCCACCGAGCGCTCGGCGTCATGCCGCTCAATCACACGATGGGGATCCACTCGCTGCTCGCGGCGTCGCTGGCGGGCGGCTGCCTGGTGATGCAGTCCGCGTGGGATCCGGAGGAGGCGCTGGGGCTCCTCGAGCGAGAGCGGCTCGACTCGCTCTACCTGGCACCGACGCTCTTCTACGACCTCGTGCACCACGAGCGCTTCACGGACTTCGACACGTCCTCCGTCCGCGCTATCGCCCATGCCGGAGCTCCGATGACGAGTGCCCTCGCCGAGAAGGTCGCGGCGGCATTCGATCCCGTGACCTTCGTGAACCACTACGGGTCGACCGAGATCTACACGTTCTCGGTGCACCGCGACCAGCGCGCGAAGTCCGGCTGCGCGGGTCGTCCGGCGCTGAACGCACGGCTCCGTCTCGATCCGCCGGGCGAAGGTGAGATCGTCTGCCACATGAGCTCGGACGAGGCCTTCACGGGTTACTGGAACCGGCCCGACGCGGATGAGAGGGCGATCCGTGACGGCTGGTACCTGACGGGCGACGTCGGCCGGATCGACGAGGAGGGCGACCTCTGGGTGGTAGGGCGGGTGGACGACATGATCGTCTCCGGCGGGGAGAACATCCATCCGGTCGAGGTCGAGGACGTGCTCGCCCGCGCCCCCGGCGTGCGCGAGGTTGCGGTGATCGGCACGCCGGACGAGCGCTGGGGGCAGCGCGTCGTCGCGTGCGTCGTCGTGGACGACGGCGTGAAGATCGAGCAGCTCGACGCGTTCTGCCTCGCCTCGGAGTCGCTCGCGCGCTTCAAGCGGCCGCGCGAGTACCGGTTCGTCTCCGAGCTGCCGAAGAGTGCCTCGGGCAAGATCCTGCGGCGCTTCCTACGCGAGCACGAGCTCGAGGCGTGAGCGGGTACGACGGTTTCCGGGTCGAGCGCGATGCCGAACGCGGTGTCGCGACGATCACTCTCGACGTGCCCGACAAGCTCAATCGCGTATCCATGCTCGCTCGCGACCAGCTTCGCCGGTCCCTCGAGGAGCTCGACGCCGACGACACCGTTGGCATCGTCGTCCTTGCCGGCGCCGGCGGCACCTTCACCGCCGGCGGCGACATCGCCGGTTTCCTGACGAAGACGCCGTGGGACGTGTCGCGGCTCGCCGACAACGTCGCGGCGCCCGAGCGCTGCACCAAGCCGGTGATCGCGAAGCTCGAGGGATACGTTCTCGGAGTAGGGCTCGAGCTCGCCCTCGCCTGCGACTTCAGGCTGGCCGCCGACGACGTCCAGCTCGGGTTTCCGGAGGTGACCATCGGAATGATCCCGGGAAGCGGTGGGACGCAGCGGCTCGCGCGGCTCGTCGGTGTCGGCCGCGCGAAAGACATCATCATGCGCGGCCGGCGCCTCGGCGCCGACGAGGCGCTGGCGCTGGGCATCGTCACCGAGGTCGTCGCTACAGGCGACCTCGACAGCGCCGTCGCCCGGCTGATCGAGGAGCTCTCACGCCACTCGCCGCTCGCGCTCGCGATGGCCAAGCGTGTGCTGAACCACGCGTCCTCGGGGCCGCTGCCGCTCGGGCTCGAGCTCGAGGGCCTCGCCTACGGTCTCCTCCAGCACACGCACGACTTTCGCGAGGGCGTCGAGGCGTTCGTCGAGAAGCGCGAACCCGAGTTCCGCGGCGACTAGACCTGTTCCGAAGCCGTCTGGACGAGCGCTCCACCGCCCTCGGACGTCAGACGACGGGAGACAGACGCCCGGAGCTACCGTGGCCCGATGAGGGAGCTGACGTTCATCGACGCCCTCCTCGGGCCGCCGTTGCCGGACGGCGAGGCCGAATCGTCGCAGGACGCGGAGGCGCTCGACGCGTACTCGCGCACGGTCAGTGCCGTCGCCGAGGGTTTGGCTCCGTCGGTGGCGAATCTCCGGGTTTCTCGACGGACCCGCGGTGGACGTTTCGTCGACGGAGGCGGCAGCGGGGTCGTGATCACACCGGACGGGTTCATGCTCACGTCCGCACACGTCGTCGACGGCGTACGCCGAATGATCCACGCCTCGTTCGTCGACGGCCGCGAGCACTCGGCAGAGGTGGTCGGCGCGGATCCGCTCTCCGATCTTGCGGTGCTTCGCGCGCATGCGGACGACCTCGTGCCCGCTGGCCTCGGTGACGCCGACCGGCTACGCGTCGGACAGCTCGTGGTCGCGATCGGGAATCCCTACGGATTCACGAGCTCGGTGACTGCCGGAGTCGTGTCCGCCCTCGGTCGCTCGCTGCCGACCCGCGTCGGACGGGTCGTCGACAACGTGATCCAGACAGACGCGGCGCTCAATCCCGGCAACTCCGGTGGAGCCCTCGCAGAGGGACGAGGCCGGATCGTCGGGATCAACACCGCGGTGGCGGGCATCGGGCTCGGCCTCGCCGTCCCGATCAACGACGCGACGCGCCGCATCATCGGCGCGCTCATGCGCGACGGACGCTTCCGGCGCTCCTACGTCGGCATCGCCGGCGGGCCGAGACCCCTGCCGCCTCGTGTTGCAGCGCGGCTGGGGCGGCGGACCGGGGTGGAGGTGGTCGAGGTCGTGGACGCCAGCCCTGCTGCGCGTGCTGGTCTGCGCGCCGAGGACCTGGTCGTCGCGCTCGGCGGAGCGCCCGTTACGGGGGTCGGCGACCTGCAGCGCCTGATGACAGAGGACCTGATCGGGACCACCGTAGACGTCGCGGTCGTCCGCGAGGGGCGCGAGCTGACGCTGCGCCTCGTGCCGGAGGAGCTGGTGGTTTAGCGGCGGTCCCAGGCGAGGCCGGCCGCGAGCACGATCTCGTCCCGTGGGGCGACGAGCTGCATGTTCCCGATCGCGAGTCCGGCCCAGCCCGTGAGGTTCACCCAGCGCAGGAAGGAGGTCAGCGGCAGCCGGACATCCAGCTCGTCCGCGTCGTCAGGCGGGAGCTCGATCGCGTAGCAGGGGCTGACGTAGAGGTCGACCTCGGGCTCGTAGCGCCGCCATTCCTCGATCGCGCTGTACGCCGCGGCGATCTCCTCGGGCTGCGCACGCTGCGCGGCCTCCAGCTTCTTGCGAATCGCGTAGCCGTAGTCCTCGGCGTGGCTGGGATATGTCGCAGTGTGAGAACGCAGCGCCTCGTGCTGGAACTGCGGCCAGGTGTTGGCGCTCGGCTCCGGGACGCGGGCTTCGATGACGCGTGCGCCGAGCCCTTCGAGTTCGGCGACCCAGGCCTCGGCCGCGTTGCTCGTCTCCGTCTCGCGACCGTCTCCGATTCCGGGCGGCTGTCGGAGCAGTCCCACCATGAGCCCGCTCAGTCGCGGCTCGGGCATCGGCCGTCCCGCCAGCACCGACCACAGGAGCGCGACGTCCTCGACGCTCCTTGCCATCGGGCCGGCGGTGTCGAGCGTCGGACAAAGCGGATAGACGCCCTCCATCGGGATCAGCCCCCACTGCGACTTGAGGCCGACGACGTCGCAGGCGGCCGCGGGCAGGCGGATCGAGCAGCCCGTGTCCGTCCCGAGCGCGAGGTCGCAGAAGCCCGCCGCGAGAGCGGCCGCCGAGCCGCTGGACGAGCCGCCCGTCGTCAGGCCCGGTCGGGCCGGGTTCCGGCAGGTGCCGTACCAGTCGTTCTGGCCGAGGACGCCCCACGCGAACTCGGCGAGATTGGTCTTGCCGACGAGCGTCGCCCCGGCGTCGAGCGCGCGTTGCACGGTGACGGCGTTTCGCTGCGGGACGTGCGCTTCGTAGATCTTCGAGCCGTAGGTCGTGCGGATGCCGGCGGTGTCGAAGAGGTCCTTGACGGCGAGCGTACGGCCTGCGAGCGGTCCGCGACGCGGCTCGCCCGGCTCGACGGGCGTGATGAAGGCGTTCCAGTCGTCCGTCACGACGGGATGACCGCGACGGCCTCGATCTCGACCTTCGCGCCGGGTACCGCGAGACGCGAGACCTCGACCAGCGTCGACGCCGGGCGCGTCTCGCCGAAGACCTCCTGTCGCACCGGGTTGATCCGCGGCCGGTCGTCGACGTCCGTGAGGAAGATCGTGACCTTGACGACGTCTGCGAAGCCGCAGCCGGCCGCCTCGAGCACGCGCCGCATGTTCTCGAGCACCTGCCGCGTCTGCGCGACGACGTCGTCGCCTCCGACGATGTTGCCGTCGGCGTCCACGGCGACGACTCCCGAGACGAAGAGGAGGTCGTCGGCCCGTACGGCGTCGGTGAAGTGCGAGATCGGCTCCGCGAGCCCGTCGACGCGAATCTCCCGGCGCTTCATCCTGCGCCCTTCTGCAGGTCGCTCAGCCTGATCCTGGGACTGATCCGCTCCGGGTCGACCGGAAGCTCGAGGAGCGCGGGCTTTCCGGAGGCGAGCGCGCGCTCGAACGCCGCCTCGAAGTCCTCGGTGCGCTCGACCCGCTCCCCGAAGCCGCCGTACGCCTGCGCGAGCGCCGGGAAGTCCGGGTTCTCGAGCGTCGTCCCGATCACGCGACGCGGAAACTGGCGCTCCTGGTGCATGCGGATCGTCGCGTACATGCCGTTGTTGACGAGCAGCACGACGATCGGCAGCTCGTACTGCACCGCGGTCGCGAACTCGGGCGAGCTCATGACGAAGTCGCCGTCACCCGTGAAGCAGAGCGCGATCCGGTCGGGGTGGACGAGCTTGGCGGCGTTGGCGGCTGCGACGCCGTAGCCCATCGAGCCGCTCCGGGGGCAGACCTGGGTGCCGTAGCGCCTGAACTCGGCGAAGCGGTGCGCCCAGACGGTGAAGTTGCCGGCGCCGCAGGTCTGCACGGCGTCGTCCGGGAGCCGCTCCCGCAGGAAGGCCATGATCTCGCCGAGATCGACCGGGCCCTCCATCGGCTCGTGCCGGAGGTTCGCCTCGTAGTCGGCGCGGGCGGCCTCCGTCCACTCGCCCCAGTGCGGCTCGACCGCCTCGAGCTCGCACAGGTCAGCGGCGAGCTCGGGCAGGTTGGCGACGATCGAGAGGTCAGGCTCGTGGACGAAGCCGAGCTCGCGCGGGTCGGGATGGACGTGGACGAGGGTCTGGCGCGGGTTCGGCGGCTGGACGAGCGTGTAGCGGCGCGTTGGAACCTCGCCGAGCCGGCCGCCGACCGCGAGCACGAAGTCAGAGTCCGCGAGGCGTCCCGCGAGGCGCTCGTCCATCGCCACGCCGAGCACGCCCACGTAGGAGCGCGAGCGGTTGTCCACGAAGTCCTGGCAGCGGAACGCGCACGCGACCGGTAGCGCGTTCGCCTCGCAGAAAGCGAGCATGTCCTCGCCGGTCTGCTGCGTCCAGCCGCCCTCGCCGACGACGACCAGCGGGCGCTCCGCCGCCGCGAGAAGCTCGCGCAATCGCTCGATGTCCTGCCGGCGCGGCGCCGCCCGCCCGATCTCGACCGGCGCGCCGTCCGCCACGTCGGCCTCCTCCGCCGCGACGTCCTCCGGCAGCGCGAGCACGACAGGCCCCGGCCGGCCGGAGAGCGCGAGCGAGAAGGCGCGCGCGACGTGCTCGGGTATGCGCGCGGCGTTGTCCACTTGCCACGCCGCCTTCGCGATGCCGCCGAAGGCGCGCGCGTAGTCGACCTCCTGCCACGCCTCGCGTCCCTGCACGCCTCGCGGCACGTGCCCGACGAGGAGGAGCATCGGCGTCGAGTCCTGCATCGCTGTGTGCACGCCCACCGCCGCTTGGGTCGCTCCGGGTCCGCGCGTGACGATGCAGATCCCCGGCCGCCCGGTCAGCTTCCCGTACGCCTCGGCCGCGTTCGAGGCGCCCTGCTCGTGGCGGCAGGAGACGAGGCGGATCGGGGAGTCGTACAGAGCGTCGAGCACCGGCAAGAAGCTCTCGCCGGGGAGGCAGAACGCGAGGTCGGCGCCGTTCAGCTCGAGCTGGTCGACGAGGATGCGGCCGCCCGTGCGCCTCACAATTCGATCGGCTCCTCGAGGAACACCGTCGCCCGCTGGAGCTTCGGCCGCTCCTCGTCTGCCGGATCGAGATAGCGGATCGTGCGCCGGCCGGCCCACACTGGTGGGAGGAGGAGCACCCGTACGAACGCGGTCGGCTCGGACTCCGACGCCGTCGCGAGGACCGGGTAGCCCGCGCCCTCGAACCACGCGTCGCCGGCGCCGTACGTGTGCGTTTCGTCGTCGGACTGGATCGTGAGCACGCCGAAGAGCAGCCGCCGGATTCCGGGGCCGGGATGGTCGTGTCGGTAAGCGACACCACCTGGCGGGAAGTCAACGCGATCGCACCGCACGAGCAAGCCGCTCGCAGCCTCGGGCTCCACCTCGACTGCGAGCGCCGAGCTCGCTTTGTGACGATCAGCTACAAGGCCTGTTTCGGTGCCGAGTTCCCACACGAGAGCCGGGCCTGGCACCTGCGCCGCGCCGAGGTGTGCGCGCTCGCGCTCGAGGTCGTAGACGACCCGAGGCCCGGGCCCCGTCTCCACGCCGTCCGGGTACTCGAAGAGCACGAAGATCAATGGAAGTACTGGCCGCCGTCGATGACCATCGTCTGGCCGGTGACGAAGTCGGCCGCGGGCGAGCAGAGAAAGACGACGGCGCCCACGACGTCCTCGGGCACCTGATCCCGCTGAATCGTCCGCGCGGCGACGGAGACGTCGCGCAGCGCCTCGACCACCTCGGGGTGCGCCTTCACGCCTTCCGACATCGTGAAGCCCGGCGCGACGCAGTTCACGTGGATCGAGTCCTTGCCGAGCTCCTTCGCCAGCGCGCGTGTGAGGGCGACGATGGCACCCTTGCTCGTCACGTAGTGGAGGAGGAAGGGCACGCCGCGGAACGGCGTGCCCGAGGAGATGTTCACGATCCTCCCGCCGCCTCTCTCGCGCATGACCGGGACGACGGCGCGGCTCGTCAGGAACATGCTCGCGACGTTGACCTCCATGACGCGATTCCATTCCTCGAGCGGGATCTGGGTGAAGGGGCGCATGGCCAGCGACGCGTAGAGCCCCGCGTTGTTGACCAGGATGTCGATCGAGCCGCAGCGCTCGACGGCCTCCTCCGCCATCCGCTCGACATCCACCTCGGACGAGACGTCGACGGTCAACCCGACGCCGTCCGCGTACGTGGCCGCCGCCTCCTCCGCGCGCTGCAGATCGACGACGACGATCCGCGCTCCCTCCCGCGCGAGTCCGTCCGCGATCGCGCGCCCGATGCCCTGCGCGCCGCCCGTGACGATCGCGACCTTGCCGTCGAGCGCGGGCATCAGCGGAGCGGCGAGAACGAGGTGGGGACGAGGATCCGGTTCTGCTGCGTGTGCATGAGCGGCTGCACCTTGGCGAGAAACGCCTGCCAGCGGTCGTCGCCCTGGAGCCGCGCCCGCTTCTCCTCACGCTCGGCATACGAGTCGTAGCGCCAGAGCGTCGAGTAGGTGGAGAGTGCCCCCACATCCGTCGTGAACGCTCCCACGAGGCCGCCGAGAATCTCCTGCTGCAGCGGGATCCCCTCGCTCTCGTACAGGCGCACCAGCTCGAGGAGCTTGCCCGTGTAGACGTGGTAGTCGCGCTGCTCGACGATCACGTTGCCGGCTCGATCCCTCCGAGCGCCCAGTACTTCAGCTCCAGCCACTCGTCGATCCCGTACGAGGAGCCCTCGCGCCCGATTCCCGACTCCTTGACGCCGCCGAACGGCGCGACCTCCGTCGAGATGAAGCCGGTGTTGATGCCGAGGATCCCGTACTCGAGTGCCTCCGCCACGCGGGTCACGCGCGCGAGCCCCTGCGAGTAGAAGTAGGCGGCCAGCCCGTACGGCGTGTCGTTGGCGATGCGGATCGCCTCCTCCTCCGTCGAGAAGCGCGCGATTCCCGCCACAGGGCCGAAGGTCTCCTCGCAGCTCATCGCCGCGTCCGCATGCACGCCGACGAGCACCGAGGGCTCGAAGAACTGTCCCGCGAGACGGCTTCCCCCGCTGAGCAGGTGCGCTCCGCGCTCGAGCGCGTCTCGGACGTGGCGCTCGACCTTGTCGACCGCAGGCTCGTCGATGAGCGGCCCGACATCGACGCCGTCGGTAAACCCGTCGGCGACCTTCAGCCCCTGGACGGCTGCGGTGAAGCGATCGAGGAACGCCTCGTAGATCACATCCTGGACGAGGATGCGGTTCGCGGAGA
>Ga0299913_10005296_pt1 | contig 10986 bp, 9 predicted proteins | sample RVTome_9_FD_201360 | JGI IMG/M metagenome (GOLD analysis project Ga0299913, IMG submission 201360) | Soil microbial communities from uranium-contaminated site in the Upper Colorado River Basin, Wyoming, United States - RVT155D38 (version 2) ... | reverse complement strand
TTCCGCCATTGACCGCCCCCCGGGCCGCCTCTAGGTTCGCGCACCGCATGGCCGAGAAGACGCGTGCCCCCGTGAAGACGCGCGGCGCGGACAAGCCGCGGAGCCGCGGCCCCGCGAAGCCGGCGACTCCCACCCTGTCCTTCTCCCGCGTCAACGGGATCCTGCTCGGATCGGCGGCGGCCGCCATCGCCCTGGGCTATCTCCTCCTGGCCCGGGGGAGCATGACCCTGGCTCCGATCCTCCTCGTCCTCGGTTACTGCGTCCTCTTGCCGATCGGCATCATCAAGAAGTAGCAGCTCAGTTTGCAAGACGCGCTCGCGGCGGCCAGGCGACGCTTGGATCCGGCGGACCGCGGCTCGGCGTACCAATGTTATGCTAAGGCAATCTTATGTAGTCAAAGGTGCCGAGGCTGATGAGCCCGGTCTCGCGGGAGTCTGCGACCGTCTTCGTTGGTATATACTTTGCGGAACCGACAGGCGGAATTCCGAAACGTGGGCCCACCCGGTCGTGGCGGCTCGAGGCTCGCCCTTCCCGGCGGCACTCTACCAGAAAGGTGCTTCGATGATGAAGACGCTCCTGTCAGGGTTCATGGTCGCACTGCTGATCGCGGCGGCCGTACCCGCTCGGGCCCAGGTCGGGGTGGGGCGCGATGTGCCCTTCCTGGAGGTGAACGGCCACGTGGGCTCGCTCAATCTGCCGGACCGCACGGGCGGCCACGAGCTCATGATGGGCGGCCGGGCCGTGGTCAGCGCCCGGAACGGCTGGGGGGTCGGCGGCAACGTCGATTTCATCAACGGCGAAGGCGTGAACTTCACGATGTACTCCGCCGAGGTCCATCTCACGATCCCGACGTACGCCATCGGCAACATGTTCCTCGCCGCCGGCGTGGGCTCGATCACCGCGACGTTCGAGGACGAGGTCGATGAAGGCGAGTTCGAGTTCGACGAGGAATCGAACACGGTCATGCCTCTCGCGCTGGGACTCCTGTTCCACGATGCCGACCAGGCTCCGCCCTACATCGGCTACCGGGTCGAGATACGCGACAACGTCATCTTCGAGAACGAGGACTTCGACCAGGAGACCCACAACTGGGAGCTGACCGGCGGGGTGTCGTTCCTGTTCTGATGTGCTGCTAGAGGTCGCCCGGAATCCGGCCGGGCCATTGACGAGAAGCGGCGCCGGCTCGAGCCGGCGTCGCTTTTTATTGCGCCGGACCGAGTAGGTCGACGCGAGCCGTCTCCTCGAAGTCGAGCACCTTGAGTTCCACGACCGTCACCATACCCACCAGATGGACGACCAGGCCGACCGACGCCGAGAAGTCCAGCATGAGCTTGTCGCCTGCCCGGGAGTTCCGGACGGGAGGCGGGGGCGGGACAACGCGGAGGTGGAACCGCCGCGCGGGCAGCCGTTAGCTTGGGGGAAGGCTCCAGCCCAACGAACAGGGCGCATAGCTCAGCGGTTCAGAGCACCTGCCTTACAAGCAGGGGGTCCCTGGTTCGAATCCAGGTGCGCCCACCAGCCTACAAGCCCAGCCAGCGGGCGATGACGTTACGTTGGATGTCATTCGTGCCCGAGTACAGAAGACCCCCAACGGCGTCCCGGAGGGTGCGCTCGACGTCGTACTCCGCCATGAAGCCGTACCCTCCCAATGTGCGGACAGCACCGAGCGCCGTCTCGACCAGAGACTCGCTTACGAAGATCTTCGCCACCGAAGCGTCGACGGCGACATCACGAAAGCGGCCCAGGCGCCACGCCGCGTGCTGGACGAGGAGCCTTGCGGCGTCCAGGCGAATTTTCATTTCGACGATGCGGTGCGAGACGGCCTGAAACTTCCCAATGGACTGCCCGCTTGCGGTCCGGTATCGCGCGTATTCGATCGAACGCTCCAGCAGCCTCTGCATTGCGCCGACATGGCATGCCCCGATCAGGGTGCGCTCCCATTCCATCGACTGAACGAAGATCGTCGCTCCGGCTCCCACCTCGCCGAGGATGTTGTGAGACTGTATCCGGATATCGTCGAGGACGACCTCACCGATTGGCGAGGTGCGCAATCCCATTTTTTCGAATGTCTGCCCGACCTTGAACCCGGGCGAGTCGGCCTCGATCAAGAACGCGGTTATACCACCGTGATAGCCTTTATCCGGATCCGTGACCGCATAGACAAGGGCGAGATTGGCAATCGGTGCGTTGGAGCAGAACGTCTTCGTACCGCTGAGCCGGAATCCGTCCCCATCCGGTTCTGCCCGAGTTGCCATCGCGAAGGCATCGGAACCAGAGTCGGGCTCGGACATGGCATTGACGGCGATTCGGGACCCATCGCAGAGACCTGGAAGCAGCCGATGCTTCTGCTCCTCGCTTCCTTCAAGCCAGATCGGCACGACGCAGGCGAGCAGGTGCGCGCACAACGAGAAGACGAGCCCACCGTCCTCACAGCCATAGCCGAGCGCTTCCAAGGCGATCGCTGTCGACACGGGATCGAGGCCAGCGCCCCCGTACTCGGTCGGCACAGGCAGCCCCAATAGCCCCATTTCCGCGCATCGACCCCACAGCTCACGCGAGAACGCTCCCGTGCGGTCCCGTTGCCGCGCGCCGGGACTTAGTTCGCGTCTCGCGAGTCGCACGATCTCGTCCCGCAATAACCTCTGCTCGTCACTCAGCGCGAAGTCCACGGGTCAGCTTTCGGGGGAGTCTGCTTGAGCACGCTTGGGGAACAATCCCAGTACCTCGGCGTTTTGTAGCAACCCTACATAGAACCGATCGGCGATGAGCCTGTGACCTAGAGCGTTGGGGTGATCATCCGAATTGCTCAGCGTGATGCGCTCAAGCTCGAGTCCTCCAAAGGGATTCGGCAGAACCATGACGATCGCGGCAGACTCCTGTGCGATCCGGGAAAGCTGCTCCAGCGTCTCAGCATCGAAGTCTTCGCTTGTCAAGGGGACCAATGCAAGGACGGGAACAGCCTCGTAAGCACGAACGGCCGCAACTATATTGTGGTACGACCAGCGCAGAAGATCTTCGCGGAAGGGCGCCAGTCGGAGCGCAAACTCATCGGACGGCAACTCGGCGTGAGCCTCGGCCTTCCGGAGCAGGTCCGCGAGGTATTCATAGTCGGCCACCCCACCTCTCATTCTCGTAACGAGAATCTGTAGCCGCTTGATCAAGCGTGTCCCCTCGCGTGGATGTGCCACGACGATGACGACATCAGGCTCGAACTGGGGCACGATCTGCTGGGCGACGTACAGCATCTGAGGCAGGGCATAGCCGGCGACGGCAAAGTTCAGGATCTCGTAGCGATGAAAGCCCCGAGAACCAAGCTCCCTATTGAGACGGTCCTCGACGAGATTCTCGAAGGTCTGGTCGTTGCCGACGCCCCATCCCATGACGTGCGAGGAGCCGAGAAGCGCCACTCGGTAGGTCCCGGCGGGCTTGGCCTTCTCATACTCGCGGTCGCGGAAGCCCCAGCGATTCGCGCGAAAGGTCGCGCCTCTAAACACGATCTCGGTGCCGGGCACAATCTCGTAACCACGAATATCCCCTGTCCTCCGCACGGCCTGACTGTGACGGAACAAGACGCCCTCGTCGGCTGGCTGCGGCGCCCCAGCGACGGACGGTCCGAATTGCGTAGCCCGAGTCAGCGTCTCGTAATAGCCACCCTCTTGGCGGTCGAGATCTAATCGATTCGGGGATGACGACTGAACCCTTTTCACGACGCGTGCGACCGGTCCACCTGCCCGTTCGTGAGCGTAGGGGAGGCCCACGATCAGCATCGTCATGGACACGGCCGGGACCAGCAGGGAAGCATGGTGCCACGCAAACCGCTCCACGCGATCTAGACCCCGGCCCTGGGTTTTGAGCCAGTGCGCGCCAACGCCGGCAATGAAGACCACGACGACGAGCCCAACGAACAAGGCCCAGTCCCCCGTGTCGCTGTAGCGCACACGTAATAGCCGATATCCCCAATTTCTCAAGGAGGCGTCGTACCACAAGGACCAGAGGACCGCCATGGTCGAAAAGACCCCGAACGTGCGCCCCGTGATCATCACCGCTTCCCTCAACGACCATTCCGACCGAACCAGACGGCGACGGCGTCCATGTCGCGCCTCCCAGAGGGAGTTGACGGCGACCGCCAAGCCCAGGAATCCCCAAAACACGATGTCGGCTGCTCTAATCGGAAAGCCGCCCTGCAGCCAGAACCACTGGTATGAGTGGAGGAACCAGGTGATCAGAAAGACCATTCCAGTCGCGAAGACAAGTCGCGCACGCATGCTCCAGCGTCGGAGCCTCATGAAAACGGGATAGAACACGACCGTCATCATGAACTCCCTCCAATAGATGTTGATCCGGCGCCAGAGGTCATTGAAGCTTGATGCCAGGAAGTAGTGATTGTTGGTGACTGGAAGGTTGAATCCAAAAATGCACAGCGATCCTGCAATGAGGTGGAACAGGCCGGAGACGCGCAGGTACAGCGCGTACGTCATGGCCATGAAGGTGCAGACCCCGAGGATCCCGGGAAGCGAGTTGGCGGCCGGCAGCAGGTCGTTTACGACTCGATACAGCAGGATGTGACCGACCCCGCGCAGAATCCAGTACACACCCTTCTGGTAGATTTCGGCCGCCGGCGAATCATAGTAGGTCCGAAGGAACGTTTTGTAGTCCACGACCGGGAACAGCGGGAAGCAAACATTGGGTAGCATGAAAAAGTAGGCGACCCGTGCCCACGGACCGGCGGGTGTGTTTTCCGTTTTCAGGTTGTACAAGTAAAGGATGAGGCGGAACATGAACATTGCCGCCAAGATCGGTATGACCGTGGTCGCCCAGGGGAGCTCGAGCCACCCCGCTTGCAGAGCTGCTAGCGCCGTCGCGGCTGCCAACACGAGGGCGACCCTGGCGGACCAGGCGATCGGCAAGTGACAAAGGCCAAGCAGTCCAAGCCCCAGTGCCACGAGCCAGAGTCCGTCAGCTCGAAGCAACACAGCGACCGCTGTGAGTGTCAGCATGACGAAGAACGGCAACCGGGCGCGGACGGGCAACCACGAATGGATGAGAAACCCGATGAAAATCAGCAGGGAAACCACTGCGAATCCACGTTCGAGCTCGATGCGGAACATCACTGCAACCCCCAGCACGAGGCCGAGCTGGAGTGCCAACGAGAGATGTTGGCCGAGACCGATTCGGCTAAGCGGCGGCTCCTTCGCCAGGTCCACGTCCATGGTAGGAACGACGACGGGTCGAGGCGTCGAGTCAGTCATCGAGCCTCCTCAGTCGCACGTAATCGACCTTGTCAGTCGACGTCTTCGGCAATTGCTCCAAGAACATGAAGCTGTCCGGAATCATATAGAGCGGGAGGCGCTCGGCACAGAAGCGCTTCAGCGCGATCGTCGAGCCCCGCCCGACACCGCTCCAGCACACGAATGCGCGGACATGCAGGCCTGCTGACTTATCCGGAACCGAGATGACCGCTGCTTCCCGCACGTCAGGATGGCGGTACAGCACGGTTTCGATTTCCCCGAGCTCGACACGATATCCGCGACGCTTGATCATGCGGTCGCGGCGACCGAGGAAGACATAGTCCCCATCCTCATTTTCTTTCACGATATCGCCGGTGCGGTACCACTTCCGCTTCTCATCATCGATGTAAAATGCAGCCGCTTCGAGCTCGGGCCTCTTCCAGTACCCAGCCATCACGGTGCCACCATGAATCAGCAACTCTCCCTCCTCCAACGAAGGCACCGGGCGCAGAGAATCCAGGACGAGCGCACGGTCTTCTGTAATCGGCTTGCCGATCGGGTATGGATCGACGCGATCCGGGGGTATTTCGCCGATCACCTCGTAAAAGGTGCAGACATTCGTTTCGGTGGGACCGTAGAGGTTGAAGTACTGCCGATCCGGCCAAACCCTCTGCAGCCGGCGCAGCTGCCCTGGAGGGAACACCTCCCCGGCAAAGAGAACAAGCCTGAGGTTGGCGACATCGTATCGCTCGAGTCCCCCATGCTCGATGAGGAGCCGGAGAACAGAGGGCGTGGAGTACCAGACGGAAATCCCCTGTTGGGAGATGAGAGGCGCCAACCTCAAAGGGTTCTTTCCGTCTTCTTCCCCGATCAGGACAATCGCCGCACCGCGGCCGAGCGGGACGAACAGATCGAGAATCGAAAGGTCGAAATGAAAGGGAGCGTGCGAAGAGAAGCGATCGTTCGGCGTGGGGTCGAATACCTCCACGCACCAGTCGAGGAAGGATCGTGCGCTGGAGTGGGTGTGCATGACACCCTTCGGCTTTCCTGTCGAGCCCGAAGTGTAAAGAACATAGGCGAGATCCGCGATCGCGGACGGTTCGCTCTTCTCACAGGCCAGTAATACGAGATCACAGCCGAGCTCGGCCAGCTCGGACGCGACGGCCGATTCAGAAAGCTGTAGCTCCGTGCCGCAGGCGCTTCGCAGGGCTTCGACGAGGGAGCGCTCGGCAACTACCGCGCTCACACCACAGTCGCTCAGGATCTCGACCCCTCGCGAGACCGGCGCCGTGGCGTCAACAGGAACATAGGCCCCGCCCGTCTTGAGCGTTGCCAGGATCGCCGCCACCGCCGGGATCGACTTCGGTGCGTAGATGCCAACTCGTTGGTGGGCAGCCACGCCCAATCGAGTCAAATCCGAGGCCAACCCATCCGCCAGTCGGTCGAGGCGGCCGTAGGAGACCTCCTGAGAACGCGCCGGGTCTACGATCGCGATCCGGTCGGGGAAGTCAGCCGCCGTTCGTTCGAACGGCTCATAAAGCTTGAGGCTCACTACTTCAGCTTGCGCTCGACCGTTCCGACGATACCATCGAGGGTGTCGAGGTAGTCGACGCTGACTTCATGGGCCTCGAAGCGGACTCCGAAGCGCTCTTCCAGGAAGGAGACGAGTTTTACGCTGGCTATGGAGTCAAGAATTCCTCCTGTGATGAGTGGCGTCGAGTCGGTCAAAGCTGAGGGATCCTCTCCGGGGAGGAACTCGGTGAGTATGTATTCGCGGGCAGCTTTCCGAATTGCTGCCTGGTTGCCGGGCAAGTCGGACATGAGATTCGCTCTTCTGAATGGGGTTGATCCTGGAGTTTCATGGACGGTGTTTCTTAGGTCGACGATCAAACATATCCCTCGGCTATCAAATCGAACAGGGTACCCACCATTTGTCGGGGTGGTCGAGGCCGCATCGCTCCACGACATCTTCCAGGTCTGCGCAGGTCCGCGCCCCCGGGCGAGCCGGCCCGAAGACGTGGGGCACTCTGTTCGTAGATCTCAGCGGTGTCGAGGTGCGAGACGCCTAGGTCCAGCGCACGGTGGATAGCGCGGATCGACTCGCCGTCGCTGCCTGCCCCGATGTTGTAGTAGCCGGACATCGACATCGCGCCGAGTCCTATGCGGGAGACGTCGAGTGCTCCGATCGAGATGTGCTTCATGGCAACATGGCTCCTCTCTTTGAATGATGGGGGCCGTGCCTTCACCGATATCAGGGCGACCGGTCGCGGGGTATCGATTGTCTGCCGCGTCAGTCATGAAGCGTGGATCACTGCAATCTTTCACGATACCCTCTCTGGTTCGAGCCACTCCCTTTGGGATCTCGGAAGCGGCGACCCTAATATGCGTATCCCCAGGGATTCATCGGTCCAGAGCGCGGAACACGGGGGACCGCTCCACAGCAGTTCTGTACAAATGTAGGGACCTTCAAGCGAGGCTTGCGGGCGGTCCACAGACGTTCAGTGGATCCGAGTCCACGCGCTACAGCGCGCGGTATCCAAACTGCTCTTGCTTCTACGGGCCGAAGCGCGTCACTCTCAAGTGTGCGTTGCGATCGTTGTACGCATGCAGGTAGAACAAATCGCCGTCGAGGGCATTCACTATGGCACTCGTCTGAGCGCCCCCATGCCTAACCTGCGCTAGCCGGTCAGCTGAACCGCGATCTAAGGACCAGATCACTTGGATCCCTCCTAGACTCTCTGTAAAGAGCAATCGGCGTGGTTCCTGAGAATTGAGAGGACGGTCGAGCCAGGCGCACTGGCCAGGCCCGGGTGAGGTCGTTCCGGCGGCATGCGTTGCGCTCTCGAAAGCGACAGTTACCGTCGGTGGGCTGCGAAGGCCGTCATAGAAAATCACCATGCTCCCGCCGCCGCGACAAACCATCGGGTAGCTCGTCTGAGCTGCGCTGGTTGTCCCCATTGCCCAGTACAGCGAAAAGGCCAGCACGAGCGATCCAGACTTCCTGATCTTCATGAGCAAATCCCCCCTGCAAGTCGGCTACGGGTTGTCGGTTGCCCAGTCTAAGCGCGCTTCTTGGCTGGCCGGACTGCCTGGAGCCTTGGCCGCCTACCTCCGCAGCTCATCCCATCGCTCCGCGTTCGCCTCGATCTCCTCTCGCGTCATCCACGCCGGCTTGAACCGTCGATCCGCATAGAGCGGGGCCTGGTCGAAGTAGTGGGGCGATGCGGGATCGCCGCTCTGGCCGAAGACGATCACGGAGCGGCCGCGGACCTGGGGGCCGAACTCGATCACCTTGACGAAGGTGTTGCCGTGGATCCCGTAGCGGCGCCCGACGCTGCCCATGGGCTCGGTCTGGAAAGTGAAGACCGAGCCGAAGAAGCCGGGAGCCCCGGCGATCGGCAGGCTGGGCAGCGAGTCGGAGAAGGCGGAGGGATCGTTGGAAAGCGGTCGCTGGAGCCGGTTGATCTCCCCCCAGGGAACGTCCAGGTCCCCCCACGTCCCGCGGACACGCTCCGCCGTCTGGGCCAGGGCCAGCGACCACGACCAGGGCCCGGCAGGCTCGGGCGACGACATGTGGTCCAGGAACCACCGCTCGGCGCCCAGCACGAACAACGTCGTCGCGGTCGACCCGACGTCCGCCCGGCGGTCCCACGCCGTCAGCCTCTCCACGACCTCTTCCAGGTCCGCGCGGCCGGGCGAACCGGCCCGGAGAGGAGCCGGGAGGTCCTCGTCCGGCGCGGCCAGTAGCCGATCGCGCTCGTCGGCGAGCGCCGGGACCAGCGAGTCCGCCAGCGCCAGCCGCGTGTCCCAGACCAGGGCCGCGAACTCGTCGAAGGACATCCGCTCCGCCCCTTCCAGCGCCCGCCGGGAACTTCGTGCGCGAGGGTTGTCCTCCTCGTTGCCGATCATGTAGGGCGGGAAGTCGGACCGGTGGAAGGGGACGTCGCGGGTGGCGGAGAAGGGAGAGGAGTTGGTGTTCAGGAGGTAGCCGGACTGCGGGTTCAGGATCTGGGGAAGGTCTTCCAGCGCGTGGTACCCATCCCACTCGGCCGCAGGATCGGCCCCGTCCACCGGTCGCTTCCAGTCGATCGCGGGATCGCGGCGTGGGATCGCCGAGTTGTAGACGTACCAGATGTTCCCCGCCTGGTCGGCGTACATGAGGTTCATGTACGGCACGTCGAGCGCGGCGAACGCGATCCTGAACTCCTCCAGCGTGCGGGACCGGATCATCGCGTCGAGCTGGGTGAACCATCCGCCTTCGGAAAGCTTGGCGAGCCGGGCGGCGATCGGCCGGCCCTCGTCGTCGAGGCCCACGATCGGGCCGTGATGGGTCTTCCAGAACCGGAACGTCCGCTCCGGGACACCTCCCGGGCCCTTGACCCGGACACGCTCCGTCCACGTCTGCGCCTCTCGGTCTCCGTCTCCGTAACGGTACCGCAGCGGGTGGTCGGGATCGTCGAACCGCTCGACGTACAGGTCGCCGATGTCGGCGTAGTTGTCGGTAAACGTCCAGCCGAGGCGCTCGTTGTTTCCCATGTAGGGGAGCAGGAAGCCGAACCGGGTCAGGCCGGAGAAGACGAGGCCCGCCTCGCTGTGGAGGTGGATCTCCAGGTATCGCTCGACGCCGAAGAACCTCTGGTGCGGGTTGACGAGCAGGAAGGCATGGCCGTCCACGGTCCTCGAGGGGCCGATCGCCCACTCGTTCGAGCCGAGCGGAAGCTCGCCGCCGGGCTCCTTCAGCGCTCCCGCGAAGCGCAGGCCGGCCTGGGTGGCGTCCTGCGGGATCCTCGAGGCGGCCGGCGTCACGGCCTCCCGGTCCGAAGCCCCGACCGGCCAGCCCCGCTCGAGAAGCCGCTCGACCCACGGCTCCTCGAGCCCGGCGTAGCCGAGGAATTCCAGCTCGTGGTACTTGTACCGGAGGAGCGCCAGGGTGGCCCACGGCTGGACCTCGTCCGGCACACGGCGCGGTGCTTCCGGATGGGCCGCGAGCCAGGCGTTGAAGCCGTCCGCGTACGCGTCCAGAAGATTCCGGATGCGCGGCGAGGACCGCGCGTACTCCTGCTCTGCGAGTCGCGGGATCTCGAGTGCGCGGGTCAGGTAGTCGGTGAGGAGCGCCTCCTCGCCGAAAACCTCGGCCGCCCGCCCCGACGCGCGGAGGAAGTTCTCCTCGACCATCGGCCAGTCCTCCTCCGCCTGGGCCCAGGCGGCGCCAAAGACCACGCTCTCGTCGGTCGGCCCGAAGACGTGGGGCACCCCGTAGCCGTCGCGGAACACGACGGGGGACTCGCGGGATGGGAGCGCCGCAGCTTCCTGCCCGATCGTGACCCGCGTCGAAACGAGGAGCGGGCCGGTGAGGAGCACGGCGGCGAGCGCGGCTCTTGGCATCGAATCTCCATTCGGAGGGTGGACAGATTCCATCCTAGACGGAAACGGCGTTCCGCGGTATAAGACGCGTCCTTCCAGAGACACGTGGCCGGTACGGGGGTTGCACTCCTCATGCGGGGACCGGCGACTTGCCGGCGCCCCCCTCCGCTCGCCCCGAGGAGAGACGATGAGCGGGACGACCTGTCCCCCCAGCGAAAGCCCCCGGGACCCGTCCGCCCGGCCCGGAGCCTGGGCAAATGATCTCGAGGACATGGTGGCCCGCGGGCGCTATGCCAACGCGCTGGAGACCTTTCGCGGGCTGGCAGAAGCGGGCCGGGAAGACCCGAACGTGCGCCTGCAAGCCGCACGGGCAGCTTCCTATCTGGGCGACCTC
>Ga0299913_10005295_pt1 | contig 10986 bp, 13 predicted proteins | sample RVTome_9_FD_201360 | JGI IMG/M metagenome (GOLD analysis project Ga0299913, IMG submission 201360) | Soil microbial communities from uranium-contaminated site in the Upper Colorado River Basin, Wyoming, United States - RVT155D38 (version 2) ... | reverse complement strand
CCGGGGCTCGACGAGGCGACGCTGCGGACGTGGCTCGTCGGCCGGCGGGTCTACCGGCGGACCGAGTTCGTGGTCGCCGCCTGCGAGGGCTCGCACGCGGTCGTCCAGGTCGAGCACCCGGTAGGGGACGAGATCCTGGCGACCGTCTCGGACCTGCGCGTGCTGGCCGGTCCCGGCGAGGTCGCGTTCGTGGCGGACCCGGAGGTCGACACGGGCAACGCGACGCAGATGGCGCGTGCCGCGGGCGCGTGCGGGCGCGGCGCGCGGGTGTACGTGGTCCGGGGCCGCTTCGAGCACGTGAACTTCATCGTCGACCCGGCGCCGCTGCGCATCCGCGTGCTGGAGGTGGTCCCGCCGGAGCCGCCGAAGCTGCTGGAGATGGCGCGGGCGGTGCTCGACTACGACGAGGACCTGCCGCCGGTCGAGCTCGAGTTCGCGCCGATCGACCTGCGCGAGCTGGCGGCCGGGCCAGGGCCGTTCATGTACCCGTGCCGGTGCGGCGGGCTCGAGGGCGAGTTCCTCGACGCGGGGCCGCCGGAGCTGGGGGAGTGGACGCTGGTCGGCTGCGAGCGGTCGCGCCAGATCCACCTGGCGCTGTACGGGGCCGAGCCGGCGGGCCGGGTCGACTTCTGCCCGCGCGTCGTCGGGGCGCCCGACGGGCCGGCGCTGATCAAGTGCTGCCTGTACGAGCGCGGCGTGCGGCGCGAGGGCGGATCGCTCGTCGTGCCCTGGGGGGCGGCGCTCGAGGAGGTACGTCACGCGCTGCACGAGCTGACCGCCCACTCGCCCGACCCGCCGGGAGGCCCGTGACCACGATCTTCGGCCACCTGTGGGAGACGCCTGAGACGCACGAGCTGTTCGGCGACGAGGGGCGCACGCGGGCCTGGGTCTCCGTGCTCGGGGCGCTGGCGGCCGAGCAGGGCGAGCTCGGCCTGATCCCGGCGGAGGCGGCGCGGGCGATCGCATCGAGGGCCGAGCGGCCGGTCGACCTGCCGGCCGTCGCCGACGAGACGCGCCGCAGCGGGCATTCGACACTGGGCCTGATCCGCGTGCTGCAGCGGGACCTCGAGGAGCCGGCGCGCGAGTGGGTCTCCTACGGCGCGACCGTGCAGGACCTGGCCGATACCTGGACCGGGCTCGTGATGCAGCGGATGCTGGAGATCGCCGAGCGCGACCTGTCGGCGATCGAGGCCGCGTTGACGGCGCTGGCCGGCCGCCATCGCGACGCGGTCATGCTCGGCCGCACGCACGGCCAGCCGGGGCTGCCGATCACGTTCGGCTTCAAGGCGTCGGTGTGGATCGCCGAGGTCCGCCGCCACCGCGCCCGGGTCGAGGCGGCGCGGCCGCGGCTCGAGGTCGGGCAGCTCGCGGGGGCGGTCGGGACGCTGTCGGCGTGGGGCGCCGTCGGCGGCGAGCTCCAGCGCCGGGTGCTCGGGCGCCTCGGACTCGGTGCGCCGGACACGAGCTGGCTCACCGCCCGGGACCGCGTGGCCGAGCTGGTCGCGCTGCTCGCGCTGGCCACGGGGACGCTGGCGAAGCTCGGCAACGAGGTCTACAACCTCCAGCGCCCCGAGATCGGCGAGTTGAGCGAGGCGCCGTCGGCCGGCGTCGTGGGCAGCATCACGATGCCGCAGAAGCGCAACCCGGAGCGCTCGGAGCACCTCGTCACGCTTGCGCGCGTGGTCCGTTCGGCGGCCGGGCTGGCGCTCGAGGGGATGGTGGCCGAGCACGAGCGCGACGGCGCCGCGTGGAAGACCGAGTGGGCGCTGCTGCCGCAGGCCTGCGGAGCAGCGGCGGTCGCCCTCGCCCTGGCCGCCGAGCTCGCCGCCGGCCTGCAGGTGGACGAGGCGCGGATGCGGGCGAACGTCGACGCGCAGCGGGGCTACGTCCTCGCCGAGCCGGCCATGCTCGCCCTCGGCGCCGAGATCGGTCCGCGCCGCGCGCACGAGCTCGTCCACGCCGCCGCCGCGCGGGGTCGCGATCAGGGCCTCACGCTGGCCGAGGCGCTTGCCGCGGACCCCGAGATCGCGCGCCGCCTGCCGGGGATCGAGGGCCTGCTGCGGCCGGAGGCCGCGCTGGGCGCGGCGCACGACATCACCGACCGCGTGCTGGGCCGATGACGGACGCGGACGGACCGCCGGGAGGCGCGCCGCCGCCGGGATACCTCGGCGCGGGCGGGCCGATCCGGCGGGGGCCGGCGCCGGAGCTCGTCGAGGCGGGCTACGGGCTCGAGCTCGCCGACGCGCCGCTGCTCAGCCGCGGGCTCGGGCTTGCCGACGTCGCGCACGTCCTCGCGCTCGACGCCATCCCGGACGGCGACCGCCGCGAGCTGCTCGCCGCGCTGGTCGACCTGCTCGACGACGAGATCGAGGTCGATCCCCGCTACGGGGACCTCGCCAACGTCCGCGAGCGCGAGCTGGAGCGGCGGGTCGGGACCGCCTCGGGGTGGCTGAACGCCGGCCGGCCGCGGCGCGAGGCCGGGCGGATCGCGTTCCGGATCGCGCTGCGCACGCGCGTCCTCGACCTCGCCGCCGCCGTCGCCCGCTTCGCCGCCGCGCTGACCGACGCCGCCGCGCGGGAGCGCGATACCCCGATGCCGGACTACACCTACCTGCGGGCCGCCCAGCCGACCACCGCCGGACACTGGCTGCTGTCGTTCGCCCACCCGGCGCTGCGCGACCTCGAGCGCCTGCGGGGCGACTTCGCGTGGGTCAACCGCAGCCCGGCCGGGGCCGGCGGCGTCAACGGCTCTCGCTTCGCGCTCGACCGCCGACGCCTCTCCGACCTGCTCGGCTTCGCCGCGCCGATCGAGCACACGCGCGACGCCGGCTGGCAGACCGACGGGCTCGCCGACCTCACCTCGCACGCCGCCATCGCCGCCACCGGCGCGAGCCGCTTCGCCGAGGACGTCGAGCTCTACGGCAGCGACGAGTTCGGCCTGCTGCGGATCGGCGACGAGCTCTGCCGCGCGAGCGCGCTGATGCCGCAGAAGCGCAACCCGTACGCGCTGGTCGTCCTCCGCGGCGGCGCGGGCACGCTGCTCGGCCGCGCCGCCGGCGTGCTCGCCACCCAGCGGACGCCCTCGGGCCGCACCGACAACCTGCTCTACGCCTACGGCGAGGTCGCCGGCGCGGTCGACCTCGCCGCCCGGCTGCTCCGGCTTGCGGCGGCGGTCGCCGAGAGCGTGACGATCGACGCCGCGCGCGCCTGGCGCGCACTGCGCGAGAGCGCCGCGATGGCGACCGACCTGGCGGAGTCGATCAGCGTGGCCACCGGCCTCGACTACCGCTCCGCGTATCGCGTCGTGGGCCGGGCACTGGCCGGTGGCTCGCTCGACCCCGGCGCGCTGGGTGCCGCGGCGCGCGAGGTGCTCGGCCGGCCGCTCGACCTCGACTCCGCGATCGTCGCCGACGCGCTCGACCCCGCGGCCGCGCTCGCCACGCGCACGATCCCGGGCGGGGCCGCGCCCGAGCCGATGGACGCGATGCTCGCGGCCTGCCGCACCGCGGTCGGCGATGCGCGCGCGTGGGTCGGCGCCGAGCGCGCCGCGATCGACCGCGCCGAGCGCGACCTGGTCGACCGCGCTCGCGGCTAGCCTGCCGTCACGCCCGCGCGGTGACGTGCGAGAACTCGCTGCGGCGCAGCAGCATCGCGACGAGCATGAGCGGGAACATCGCGACGTGCTGGACCATCAGCAGCGCATGCTCGTCCTGGACGCGCGCGGTCCACAGGAGCACGAGCGCGACCAGCGTGGGCACGAGCATCGCCGCGCTCATCTCGGCCGCGGGGCCCCAGCCGTGGCCGCGGTAGCGCATCCACGCGACCATCGGCACGGTCATCGAAGCCGCCATGCCGAGCAGCTCGAGCTCGAGCGCCTCGAGCTCGGCGCCGGCCGCGGCGAGCGCGGCGACGAGCACCGACATGCCGAGGAGCATCGCGAGGACCATCTCTGCGTAGTGGCGGATGAAGGAGCGTGTCATGTCCGGCACCGTATACCCCCCAGAGGTATACAGAAAGTACGGCTCCCCACACTCTTGAGGAGGGTGACCGGCCGCGACGAGCCCGCGCGCAGCCGCTTGGCCCAGGACGAGCCCGACGCCGCGACCTCGTCCGCGGTCGCCGGCCGCGCCTCGACGAGCCGCAGCCCGAAGCGCGCATAGGCGGCGGCCAGCTCGGCGGCCGGCGGGACCGGCGGGACGCCGTCGCGCTCGACGACCGAGACGAGCGCCGTGACCGTCGCGCCCGGGGCGGCGAGCGCCGCCAGGCCTGCGAGCACCGCGTCGTCGGCGCCCAGGACGCCACGCAGCAACGACGCCCAGGGGAAGTTCACGGTCAGCTCGCCGGCGATCCCGCGCAGCGGCGGCCGCTCGGCCGCCGCCACGGCGAACAGGGCGTTCGGGAGCGCGCTGCGGCGGGCGGCGCGACGCGAGGCGTCGCGCATCGCGTCGGCGCTCGCGTCGAGTCCGATCACGAGCGTGTCGGGACGGGCCGCGGCCGCGGCCAGCACGGCCCGGCCGTCACCGGTACCGAGGTCGAGCGCCACGGACGCGTGGCGAGCGGCCAGGTCTTAGACCTGGCCGGGGTCGAGCAGGTCGATGCTCTTGCCGTTGACGATGCGGATCATGGGGATTCGGTCTCGCGAGTGCCGACAACGTTACCGGTGCGCCGGGCACGGCGACGGTCTCTCCGTGGTGGCCGAGGCAGGGCTGGACCGAGAGCATCGAGCTCGCGCTGTCAGCGAACTGAAGGGAGATTGAAAGCGGGCGACGGGAAGGTGGCGGCACTCGACCACCCTCACAGGAGAGACCATGCCCCGCAGCACCATCGCCGCCGCCCTCGCGTTGCTCATGCTCCTCGCGCCGGCGGCGAGCGCCCGCCCCATCGACGGCCCGAAGGACGCCGCCGCCCCGCTCGTGATGCCCGAGCGCATCAGCGACACCGGCGGCGAGACGAAGGTCATGCCGGAGCGCATCACCGACCATCCGGGCGACGTGCAGACGTCGAGCCTGGCCGGCACGACCGACGCGACCACCGCCGCCCTCGCGCAGGAGCGGTACTACGCCTCGCACGGCGCGGCGGAGCCCTCCGGCCGGCCCGCCGACGGCGACACGCCGTGGGCGGCGATCGCCCTCGGCGTCCTCGGCAGCGGCCTGATCGCCGCCGGCCTGACCGCCATGACGCGACGCAGCCGGATGCGCGCCCGCGTCGCCGCCTGACCCTGCACGGCCGCCGTGCGCCTACGGGCGCACGGCGCTCGGCAGCAGGTCGAGCGTCTCGAACCGCAGCCCGCGCCGCAGCGTCTCGAGCGCGATCACATCCTCGGTCTTGATGTTGCCGAGGTTCACGTTCGGCCCCGCGTGCTGGAGCAGCCAGGTCTGCTGGCTGCGCAGCGGCGCCTCGAAGATCACCACCTCGCGGCCGACGGCGTGCAGGATCGCCTCGACGAGCTCGGCGTGGATCGCCCCGGTCGAGTCGAACAAGCCCACGGTCCCGCTCTCGCGACCCTCGGCGATCACCAGCGCCGCGCCGGCCGCCAGATCGCCGAGCATCTCGGCGACCCACTCCTCGGCCACGGCGTCCTGCGAGCGCTTGGACCCCACCTCGGCGATGACCGTGAACTCGGCGGCGAGCTGCGATATCAGGGCCCGCTTGTCCTCGACCGGGATCGCCAGCGACCCGTTGGAGACCTCGACGTGGTCGATCCCCAGCTCGCGCAGCCACTCGAGGTACTGCTCCACGCGGCCCTGCTCGTGCGCGATCTCGAGCAGCGTCCCGCCGAGGCTGATGCCGACGTTCGCCTCGCGGCAGATCGCGACCTTGTCGCGCACGCCGCGGCTCACGTAGGCGGTCCCCCAGCCGAGCTTGATCAGGTCGATGTGCTCGCCCGCGGACTCGAGCAGCGACTCCAGCGCGAGCGGGGAGAGGCCCCGGTCGAGGACGTGCGTGATGCCCGCCCGCCGGGGCTTCGCCGTCCGCTCCGGCAGGTCGAGGAAATCGGGGGCCACGCGGCAATGGTAGTGCCGTCCACAGATCTGGAAACATTCCGTTCTCGGAACCGATCGGGGTCCGCGCGGCGTCGATCGACGCGATCACGTCCCGGGCGATCAGAGCCCGCCGGCGTGGCGCGCCGCGTAGCGGCGCGGCGAGCGGCGCTCGGGTCGCCAGCGCGGCCCGCGCTCGCCGCGGCCCGACGTGTCGAAGCGCAGGCCGGCCACGATCATGTACGCGTGGCCGGCGTTGGCGTAGACGGTGATCCAGTCACCGCGGCCGCGGCTGCCCCAGCGGCTGAGCCCGGTCGAGTCCAGTGGCGCGTCGAGCAGACCGGCGCCGTGCAGCACGTGCGACACCGCGCCCGAGCAGTCGTACCCGGAGTCGCGGAAGCGCCCGTGGCCGCCTCCGTAGCGGTACGGCTTGCGCGTGATCCGGTTGGCCGCGGCGATCGCCGCCTTGACCTGCTCCGGGGCGCCGGCGGGAGCGACGGCCGTGCGGCCGTCCGCCGACAGCTTCGCCTTGCCCGCCGGCGCCGGGGCGGCGGTCGTGGATCGTTCGAGCCGGGTCCGCATCCCGCGCGCCTGCGGGCGCGAGACGCGCCCGTCGACCTTGAGCTCCTCGGCGCGCTCGTAGCGGCGCACGCTGCGGCGCGTGCCGCGGCCGAAGACGCCGTCGACCGCGGTCGGCTGCCCGAGCCGCCCGAGCCACGACTGCAGCACGCGCACGTCGTTGCCGCGATGGCCGATCCGCAGCGTGCGGTCGCCGAAGGCGGCGACCGCGGAGGTGGGCAGGGCGGCGAACGTCGCCGCGAGCGCGAGCGCGCACACGGTGACCAGCCTTCGCCGCACGGGCGTGGTCCGACCCAATTTCGAGCTCCTTCCAGTCGTCTCCGAGGTGAGCTGACGGGCTCGCGCTGGAAGTGGCTGCGCTACGCCTTGCGGCGATTCGCCCCGGGCGGACTCGCGTCCGCCGAGTGGTTCCCCCGGCCGGCCGGACCCAGGGCCCGGCGCGGTTGAACGTTTGCGTTGCCGGAAAGAACTCACCGCCACGGCCCGAGTTGCGGCAGACTCGGCCGATGCCGATCACGAGAGGCTTCCGCCGCCGCCGCGCCGAGCCGCCCGAGGGCGCGGCGCTGCCGCCCGGCCAGTACCTGACCGACGGCTTCCCGGTGCTGTCGGCCGGCCCGACGCCGTCCGTGCCGCTCGACCGCTGGCGCCTGGGGGTCTCTGGCGCCGTCGACGGCGAGCGCGGCTGGAGCTGGGACGAGTTCCGCGCGCTGCCGAGCGAGTCGATCACCGTCGACATCCACTGCGTCACGTCGTGGTCGAAGCTCGGCACCGGCTGGCAGGGCGTGTCGGTCGACGCGCTGCTGGACGGCGTCGAGCCGCTCGGCGCGTACGTGATGGCGCACAGCTACGGCGGCTACACGACGAACCTGCCGATCGAGGACCTGACCGACGGCAAGGCGTGGGTCGCATTCGCCTACGACGGCGCCCCGCTCGAGCCCGAGCACGGCGGCCCCGCGCGCCTGCTCGTGCCCCACCTGTACCTGTGGAAGAGCGCCAAGTGGGTGCGCGAGCTGGTGTTCATGGACGCCGACGAGCCGGGCTTCTGGGAGTCGCTCGGCTACCACGACCGCGGAGACCCCTGGCGTGAGCAGCGCTATCAGGGCGACTGACCGGATCGTCGCCTGGCGCACGGCCACGATCCGCGAGGTCGTCCGCGAGACGCCTTCGGCCACCACGCTGGTGCTCGACGTGGACGGCTGGCCGGGCCATCGCGCGGGCCAGCACGTCGACCTGCGGCTGACCGCCGAGGACGGCTACCAGGCCACGCGCAGCTACTCGATCTCCTCGGCGCCCGAGGACGACGCCGTGGCCGTCACGGTCGAGCGGCTCGACGATGGCGAGGTGTCGCCGTACCTCGTCGACGAGGCGCAGCCGCGCGACGAGCTCGAGCTGCGCGGACCGGTCGGCGGCTGGTTCGTGTGGACGGCGGACCAGGGCGGGCCGCTGTTCCTGGTCGCCGGCGGCTCCGGCCTCGCCCCGCTGATGTCGATGCTGCGCCACCGCGCCCGGACCGGCAGCGACGCCGAGGCGCTGCTGCTGCTCTCCGCCCGCCGCGAGCAGGACGTGCTGTTCGCGGGCGAGCTGCCCGCGCTCGGCGCCGCGGTCACGATCACGTACACGCGCGAGGCGCCCGCGGGCTGGGCCGGCTACGCCCGCCGCGTCGACCGCGACATGCTGGCCGAGGCCGGCTTCGAGCGGGAGCGCCGGCCGCGGATCTTCGTCTGCGGGCCGACCGGCTTCGTGGAGGGCGTCGCGCGCGAGCTGGTCGCGCTCGGGCACGACGCGTCCCGCATCCGGACCGAGCGCTTCGGCGCGACTGGAGGTTGACCATGCACGAGGACGCCAGGCTCGACGGCAACGCCGCGGCCGGCCTGCTGAGCGAGCTGTTCACCCCGGAGGCGACGACCGCCGTCGCGCGCTGCGCGGGATGCGGGAGGACCGGCGCCGTGGGTGCCGCGGAGGTCTACGCCGATGGGCCCGGGATGGTGCTCCGCTGCCCTGGCTGCGAAGCGGTGCTGATGCGCTTTGCCCGCATCCGCGGCCGTCTCGTCGCCGATCTGCGCGGAGTTGGCACGTTGACGTTCTAGATCGGCGTCTCGCTCCGCGCCTCCCACCACTCGTCGCCGTAGCTGATCGTCAGCTCCTCGCCGCGCTCGATCCGGCGCTGGGCGACGAACTCGAGCGTCCCCGACTCCTCCTGGTAGTAGTCGAGGTTCGGCCGGGCGGAGTGGTTGTAGAGCATCCCGAAGCCGAGCACGACGAGGAAGTACCCCTCGCTGGTCGACTCGAAGAGGTAGTCGGCGAGATCGCCGCCGCCCTGCGAGATCTCCACGGTCGGGCAGACCTCGACCGTCTCGCCGTCGGCGAACACCCGGGTCGCGAACACGCCGCGACCACGGGGGCCCTCGCGCACGGCGAGCCCCTTCTTGCCTGCGATCTTCACTCCCCGATCATCTGCTCGACCGTCTCGGCCAACTCGGCCCAGCCGGTCGTGGTCGCGCGGTAGAAGCTCTGGATCGAACCGCGCCGGCGCTCCGTGCCGACCAGCTCGATGAGCCCCGCGGTATGGAGCACGCGGAAGTGGTACGCGACCACGCCCAGCGGCTCGCTCAGCGCAACGGCGACCTCGCTCGCGCTGATGTCCTCCGACTCTGCGACGGAGAGGATGTGCAGACGGATCGGGTGAGCGAGAGCGCTCAGCCTCTTCCCTGGGATGCCACCACCATCGGCCACCACGGCGTGAATATAGTCGGCCGCGCGGCGGTCATGTAGGGACATTCGTCCAGGATTTCGTCCGGATCGTCTCGTTTGCGCGGTGAGACCTGTACGACCGGTCAGTTCGCAGACCATTCGGCGCGGGTCAGTGCGCCCGGTCGAGCGCGCTCTCGAGGGTCTCGTGCAGGGGCACGGCCTGGTCGAGGCCGACGATCGATAATACTCGCTGCAGCGGCGAGTCCGCTGGGAGCACGACGTGGAGCTCCTGCTGGCGCCGGCGCAGCTCGTCGACGAGGCCGAACAGCAGCGTGATCCCGGAGCTGTCGAGGTACGTCGTCGGCTCAAGGTCGACGATCAGCGCGCGGCTGCGGTTCGTCAGCTCGCTGCGCAGCCGGTCGCCGATCGCCTGCGCGTTGCTCATGTCGATCTCGCCCTCGATCCGCGCGACGGCGACGTCGCCGCGTGTCTCGACGGCGACCCGGGCGATCTCCCTCACGCGGCGTCTCTCGCGCCTAGCGCGCGCTCGAGCGACACCACCGTGCCGCCGGCGCCGCGATCGACCTCGACGCGCTCCATCAGCGACCGCATCAGGATCAGCCCGCGGCCGCGGTGCGACCCGCGTGGCGCGCGCCAGCGGCCCGTGTCGCGCACCGTGATCCGGACCCTGGTCTCGCGGTGCTCGGCGTCGACGTCGAAGTGGGCATGCCCTGGACCGTACGCGTGCTCGACTGCGTTGGCACACGCCTCCTGGCAGGCGACGAGGATGTCGTGCATCTCGTCCTCCGACGCGCCGTGTGCCCGGAGCCAGCGGCGCAGCATGCGGCGGACCCCGACCAGCACCTCGGGTCGCGCCGGCCACGACGTCCGCAGGTCCTGCTCGAGCGGCGGCAGGCGCGCGGCGACCACGGCGACGTCGTCGGCGGGCACGTCGGCCACGAGGTCGTCGACGACGTCGGCGCAGACCCGCTCGGGGTCGGTGCAGGAGGCGCTGAGCTCGCGCAGGCGGTCGAGGCCTGCGTCGATCGAGGCGCCGCGGCGCTCCACGAGGCCGTCGGTGTAGAGCACGACCATGGCGCCGGCCGGGAACGGGAACGACACCGAGCGGTAGTCGGACTCCCGCGCAACGCCGAGCGCCAACGCGCCCTGCAGCGGCAGGTACTCCGGCCGCCCGTCGGGGTCGATCAGCAGCGGCGGCGGATGGCCGGCCAGCACCAGCTCGAGGGTCTCCTCGGCGGGATCGAGCACCAGGTACGCGAGCGTGGTCATCGCCGCCGGCCCGAGCTCCCACATCATGCGGTTCACCGCGCCGACGACGGCGGCGGGCGGGTGCTCCTCGACCGCGTAGGCGCGCAGCGCGGTGCGCAGCTGCGCCATCACGGCGGCCGCCGCCACGCCGTGGCCGACGACGTCACCGACCGCCAGCGCGATGCGGCCGCCCGGCAGCTCGAACGCGTCGTACCAATCGCCGCCGAGGCTGCTGCCCGCGGCCGGCAGGTACCGGCACGCCAGCTCGAGCCCGGCGATCGTCGGCAGGACCTCGGGGAGCAGCCTGCGCTGGAGCGTTTCCGCGATGCGCCGCTGCTCGAACAGCTGGGCGTGTTCGATGGCGATGGCGGCGCGGTCGCCGGCGAGTTGGAGCAGCTCGCCGTCGTCCTCGGTGAAGGTGCGGCGGGTGAGGCTGCCGACGTGCAGGACGCCGAGGATGCGGCCG
>Ga0299913_10005294_pt1 | contig 10989 bp, 14 predicted proteins | sample RVTome_9_FD_201360 | JGI IMG/M metagenome (GOLD analysis project Ga0299913, IMG submission 201360) | Soil microbial communities from uranium-contaminated site in the Upper Colorado River Basin, Wyoming, United States - RVT155D38 (version 2) ... | reverse complement strand
CCGTTCGAAAGGAGCTTTTGTCATGGATCCAGTCGCTGCCAAGGAACTCGCACGGTATCTCGGCGCCGGTATTGCCTGCATCGGGATGGGCGCCGCCGGCGTCGGCGTCGGCAACATCTTCGCCCATTATCTGGCGGCGGCGGTGCGCAATCCGTCGGCGGCCGACGGGCAGTTCCCACGGCTGATCTTCGGCTTCGCGGTGACCGAGGCGCTCGCGATCTTCTCGCTGCTGATCGCGCTGCTGCTCCTGTTCGCCGTCTAACCGGCTCCGATCGCATCCGGCGGAGCCGACGATGGCGACGAACGCACACACCGAGGCGCCGGGCGGCGCCCACAAGGGGCCGTTCCCGCCCTTCAATCCGGAGCACTTTGCTTCGCAGCTGGTGTGGCTGGCGATCACCTTTGTCCTGCTCTACCTGCTGGTGTCGCGCATCGCGCTGCCGCGTGTCGCTTCGATCCTCGAGGCGCGGCGCGAGCACATCGCCGGCGACCTTGCCGAGGCGCAGCGTCTGAAGACGGACTCGGACGAGGCGCTTGCGGCCTATGAGAAGTCGCTGGCGGATGCCCGCAACCGCGCCCAGGCGCTGGCGCAGCAGATGCGCGAAAAGCACAACGCCGAAGCGGAAGCGGCCCGCAAGGCCCTGGAAAAGTCGCTCAGCGACAAGCTGGCCGAGACCGACAAGGCGATCGCCGCCAGCAAGGCGGCGGCGATGGGGAACGTGCACGGCATCGCGGCCGATGCGGCGCGGGACATCGTCAGGCGGCTCACCGGCAGCGCGCCCACGGTCGCGGCGGCCCAGTCGGCCGTAGCCGACGTGCTCAAGAGCTAAGGACGGCGCACCATGTTCACGCCTGAATTCTGGGTCGCCGCCTCGTTCATTATCCTCTTGCTGGTGTTCGGCTACATCGGCGTCCACAAGACGCTGGCCAAGGCCCTGGACGACCGGCAGGCGCGCATCAAGACCGAGCTCGACGAGGCGCGCCGTCTCAAGGAAGAGGCCGCCGCCCTGCTGGCCGAGTACAAGCGGCGGCATCAGGACGCCGAGAGCGAGGCGGCGCAGATCATCGCCACGGCAAGAGCCGAGGCGGAACGGGCCACGGCCGAAGCGAAGACCAAGATGGAGGACTTCGTCGCCAGGCGCCGCCAGGTCGCTGAGGCCAAGATCGCGCAGGCCGAGGCGCAGGCTGTCGCCGATGTGCGCGCCTCGGCTGCGGAGGCCGCAACCGCGGCAGCCGAGCGCATCTTGACGCAGACGGTGAAAGGCAAGGTCGCCGCCGATCTGCTCAGCCAGGGCATCGAGGACGTCAAGAAGCACCTGAACTGAGGGCTTGGCGGAGGTTCGTGGCTTCACTCACGGCCACGCGCTTCAAGTCAGCCTTCGTGAACGAGCGCCTTTCGGATCGCAGCCGGTCCACCTATTCTGCCGGCTGATTCGTTTCAGTACATCCCAACATCGCAGCGTTCACCGGCCGGGGCGGCGTCAGTCGGGTCCGTGCGTGGAGATTCCGTGGTCATTTTCGACTGCAACGGCGTGCTTGTGGACGGAGAGCCAATCGCCAATGCGGTGGCGGCGGACGAGTTCACGCGCGCCGGGTTCCCCATGACGCCGGAGCTGATCGCCCGCTTCTTTGCAGGGCGGCGTCCGGCCGATATGTTCTGGGCTATCGAGAAAGTGACCGGCCGCAAGGTCCCTCCGGACCTCCCGGTCCGCATCGCCGCCGAGACCTTGCGGCGTTTCCGTGCCGAGTTGCGCCCGACGCCGCACGCGGCCCGTGCGCTCACCTGGCTGCGTGGGCCGAAGTGCGTCGCTTCCGCTTCCCCCATCGACCGCATTCGTCTCAGCCTGGAGACGACCGGGCTGCTCCGCTATTTCGAAACGAGCCTGTTCTCCGCGAGTGACGTCGCCCGCGGCAAACCGGCGCCGGACCTGTTCCTGCGCGCCGCGGCGTTGACCGGAATTGCGCCACGCGACTGCATCGTCGTCGAGGATTCTCCGGCAGGGGTTTCCGCCGCCAAAGCCGCGAAGATGACGCCGATCGGCTTCGTGGGCGGCGCTCACGCCAGCCCCGCGCTGGCCGGCATGCTGATGGCAGCGGGCGCGCGCGCCGTCATAGCCGACATGCGGATGCTCAAAAGCACGATCGTCGCCATCCGCGGCTGGTGACAACAGCGACCCGGCAAGATGCGCGAGCGTGTCAGCCTTTCGGCTTTGAGGAGACCCGACGCCGTCTTGGTTGCGGCTTCAGCACATCGGGATCGTAGCCGACATAGACCACATAGTTGCTGAGTTCGGCCGCTGACGGCATCGGAAACGCCAGCTCCTCATCGATCTGTACGAAAGGCACATTGTTGGCGCCTGCCTCGATCATGACCGGCACGCGGTAGTCCTTGGTCACGATCGTCACCGGTTGCGGCCCTTCGCGCACCACCGCGAAACGGAGCGGCACATCCATCTTGCCCGGGCCGCCGGCGGGCCCAAGGATGATGCGGCCCTCGACGCCGACCTTCATCTGCACGGTTCCGGCAACAATCCTGCACTCGCGCGCGGTGCGGCCAATCGTGCCCTGGTAGCGCAAGGTCATCGCCGACTGTTCGCGGGATGACGCATGAACGGTCAAAGTCGACGCGCCCGCGCGAACGGTGACCGATGGACAATCGATCTCCTCGGGCGGCGGCGGTTCACCCGCCACCTGCTGCGGCCGGCTCGACCCGCCTGTTCCAAAGAAGCTGGTGATCCGATCGGTGAACCCCGGCGATGACGAGCCTGACGACTCAGACAGGCTGCCGGAGGAGCACCCGGCGGCAAGAAGCGAAAACAAGACGATTTCGGCAGCGCGACGCATCACCCACTCGAAGCAACAGAGTTATTGTCCTATCGCTCGGGCGCCCCCGCCCGGCAGTGAACGGGCGTTATATCAGCGCCGCGCCGGCCATCCCAGGGGGCCTGTCCCGCCGATTTGGCCCCGCGCGCATTGGCCTCAACGCGCCGGATCGTCCCTCAGCCGCGCGTAGAGCAGGTGGTCCTGCCAGACGCCGTTGATGCACAGGTATTCGCGCGCATAGCCCTCGCGGGCGAAGCCGCATTTCTCGAGCAGCCTGATCGACGGAATGTTGCCCGGAATGCAGGCGGCTTCGATCCGGTGCAGCCGCAGCGTGCCAAACGCAAAGCCCGCGGTCGCCCGAACCGCCGCGGTCATGAGCCCTTGGCGGGCATAGGTGGCGCCCATCCAGTAGCCCAGGCTTCCCGCCTGCGCGACGCCGCGACGGATGTTGCCGAGCGTCAGACCGCCGACCAATGCGTTATCGGCTTGGCGAAACACAAAGAACGGATAGGCAAGATCGGCGCGCTGGTCTTCGGCGTAGCGCCGCAACCGGCGCCGGAACGCAGCCCGGGTGAGATCGTCGGCGGGCCACGTCGGCTCCCAGGGCACCAGAAAGGCGCGGCTTGCCTCCCGCAGCTCGGCCCACTCCGTGTAGTCGGCGGGCTGCGGCGCGCGCAGAAACACGCCGTCGCCGCCGACGGACGTAACCGGCTCGGAAAAATTGACGGAGCGAAAGAACGCCATGACTGCCCTGCCCGGCCACGCCGTTCATATCATCTGCGGGGGCTTCACACCCCTCTCCGCCGGAGCCGTGATGAGCCGGCGGAACGAGTTGTGGGCTTAGCCCTAACCGATGACAGGCCCGAGATTAGTTTCACGCAACCTGGCGGCCCAGACTTTCCGCGATCATCACCGCGCTTTCAAGTCCGTTACCGCGTCCGAGCACCGAGAGCGCCGGGCGGCTACGGCGCATCAGCTCACGCCCGGCGGCCCGGGCGCTGTCTACCGTAACGGCGTCGATCTTGGCGACGATCTCCTCCAGCGGCATCGGCCGCCCGTAGATCAGCATCTGCCGGGCGAGCTGCTCGGCGCGCGCGCCGGAGCTCTCCAAGGCCATCAGCAGACCGGTTTTCATCTGGGCCTTGGCGCGGGCGACCTCGACTTCGCTCAGCGTTTCAGCCGTCGCTTCAATCTCGTCGATCACGACCTGCATCAGCTCCCGCACGTCCGAGGCGTCGGTACCGGCATAAAGGCCGAACATGCCGGTGTCGAAATACGGCGCATGGAAGCTGTAGATCGAGTAGCAGAGGCCGCGCACCTCGCGAATCTCCTGGAACAGCCGGGAGGACATCCCTCCCCCGAGAATGTTGGAGTAGACTTGAAGACTGTGCAGCGAGGGATTGTTTTGCGGCACGCCCTCCAGCGCCAATGCGATGTGCACCTGCTCCAGATCCCGTGCCTCAATGTGCGCGCCGCCGCCGAAGCGGGCCTGCTGCGGCACCGGAGCAGCCGAGCCGTTGAAGCTGCCGAACCGGCGCTCCACTTCGGCCACGACGGCCGCATGATCGACCGCTCCCGTGGCGGCCACCACCATGTCGGGGCCGCGATAATTGCGCGCCAGATAGGTGCGCAATTTCCCCGGATTGAACGCGCGCACCGTCGCGGGCGTCCCCAGGATCGAGCGCCCGACCGATTGGCCGGGAAATGCGATCTCCTGCAGATACTCGAACACCAGATCGTCGGGCGTATCCTCGCAAGCGCCGATTTCCTGGACGATCACGTTCTGCTCCCGCGTCAGTTCGTCGGGATCGAACGTCGGATCGGTCAGGATGTCCGAGAGGACATCCAGCGCCAGCGGCACATCGCTTCGCAGCACGCGGGCGTAGTAGGCCGTGGTTTCGACGCTGGTCGCGGCGTTGAGGTCGCCGCCGACGGCTTCGATCTCCTCGACGATCTGGCGCGCAGACCGCCTGCTCGTTCCCTTGAACGCCATGTGTTCGAGCAGATGCGAGATGCCGTGCTCATCCGCCTCCTCGTCACGGCTGCCGGACCCAACCCAAACGCCGAGCGATGCCGTTTCGAGATGCGGCATCTCGTCCGTGACAACGGTAAGGCCTGAGGGAAGACGCGTTACTGAAACACTCATGCAGCCGTTCCTTCGCTACTCGTACGCACTACTGAAAACTTCTGGACGTCATCGCTCGCAGCCCGGGAGACCGCGAGGATGGCTCGTTCGACCGCGGCCTGATCGGCCGGCAGCCGCGTGATCCGCTCCGGCCGCCCGCCGAGATCGGCAAGCCAGTCGGGCAACTCTGGGCGCTTGCCGCAGGCGCCCTCCACCGCATCCGGAAACTTGGCCGGGTGCGCGGTCGACAGCACGATTATCGGCAGGGACGGGTCGTGAACATCCTTTTCGGCCACGGCCAGGGCCACCGCGGTATGCGGATCGACGAACATGCCGGTCTCACGCAGCGTGGTGCGCATGGTCGCGGCGGTTTCCGCTTCATCGGCATGGTCGGCGGAGAAATGCTTGCGGATCTCCGCCAGCGCCTCCGCCGAAAGGGCAAACCGCCGCGATTGCGCCAGCGAACCCATCGCCGCCCTCACCGGACGGGGATCGCGGCCGTTGGCCTCGAACAACAGCCGCTCGAAATTCGAGGCGATCTGGATGTCCATTGAGGGCGAGGCGGTCGGAACCACCTCCCGCACCTCATAGGCGCCGGTCGCCAGCGTCCGCACCAGGATGTCGTTGACGTTGGTCGCGATCATCAGCCGGTCGACCGGCAGGCCCATCCGCTGCGCCACGTAGCCGGCATAGACGTCACCGAAATTGCCGGTCGGCACCGTGAAGGCGACCTTGCGGTGCGGCGCGCCCAGCGCCACCGCGGAAGTAATGTAGTAGACCGCTTGCGCGACGATCCGCGCCCAGTTGATCGAGTTGACGCCCGACAGCCGCACACAGTCACGGAAGGCGTGGTGATTGAACAGGCCCTTCACGATCGCCTGGCAATCATCGAACGTGCCATCGATTGCCAGCGCATGCACGTTCTCGTCGGCCGCGGTCGTCATCATCCGCCGCTGCACGTCGGAGATGCGCCCGTCGGGGTAGAGCACGATCAGATCGACCTGCGCACGGCCACGGAACGCTTCGACGGCAGCGCCACCGGTATCGCCTGACGTCGCAACCACAATGGTGATGCGTTCGCCGCGCTCGGCCAGGACATGATCCATCAGCCGGCCGAGCAGCTGCATCGCCAGGTCCTTGAACGCCAGCGTCGGCCCGTGAAACAGCTCGAGGACGAAGGTCGAGACGCCGAACTGAGCGAGCGGAACCGTCGCCGGATGCCGGAAGCCGCCGTACGCCTCCTGAGTCATACGCGCGAGGTCGTGTCCGGCAATGCTGTTGCCGACAAACCGGCCGATGACGTCGACGGCGACCTCCGCATAAGGACGGCCGGCGAAGCCCGCGATCGTCGCAGCATCGAGCTGCGGCCAGGACTCCGGCACGTAGAGTCCGCCGTCGCGCGCGAGCCCAGCCAGCATCACCTCGACAAAGTCGAGGGGCGGAGCTTCGCCTCGGGTAGAAATATAGCGCAAGGACTTTAATCCTTCGGCAGCGAGCAATCGTGGGGTGGTCGACGGCGTCAGGCCGGCCGGCGGCGGCTGACGACCCAAGACATGAACACGACGATCAGGACCGCCGCAAGGCCATACCAGGTCAGCGCATACTGAAGATGCGCATTGCGCAAATTCACGGTTAGCGGACCCGGTTTCGGCAGGCCGCCAGGGGGAATCGGGGCCTCCAGATCCACGTAAAACGGGGCAATGGGGCCCAAATTCTTGGCTTTCGCCATGGCGGCCGGATCGCGCCCAAACCAGAGATTTCTGGCCGGATCGGGGTCCGGGGTGAACGCCCCCGGCTCCTCCGGCCAGCGCAGAAAACCGACCAGTCGAAATTCCCCGGAAACCTGACCTTGGGGCCGCGATTCGCGGTTTTTCCGGACCTCCGGCACGAAGCCGCGGTCGACCATGACCACGCCCCCGTCCGGTAGCCGCGCCGGCGTGAAGACCCAATATCCCGGGCCGGCGACATCTGGCCGCAGGGCGGAGCCCGCCGTGTAAACCAGGGCCTCCTGGTCGTTCATGAACGTCGCCCGGAGCGTGACTCGGCGGAATTCATCGCTTTCGGACGTAAGGGCGCCCCATTCGGCGCGCGGCGGTAGCGGAACCGGGGCGAGCGCCAGCCGTCCGGTCAGGGCCGCGATCAGGCCCTCCTTCCAGGCCTTGCGCTCGAGCTGCCAAGTGCCGAGGCCCACAAGGACAATGAGCCCGATCACAACGAAAACACCGGGTACCGCCCAGGAGCGAAAGTCTGAGCGGAGATCGGGATGGTCCGCGCCGGCTGTCACGGCGATCCGGGCCGGTCCAGCCGCCCCTCGGCCGCCTTGTGGTGAAACTGCAGCGCGATCAGCAAGCCCTTCATTGCCCGCAGTGGAGCAAGTGTGACCAGCAGGATGAGCGGAACCCATAGCGCCGCATGCAGCCAGAGCGGCGGCTGGTACGCGAACTCGACCGCCAAGGCGCAGCCGACCACCACGAAGCCCGCGAACATGATGATAAAGACCGCCGGACCGTCGCCCGAGTCGATGAAGCTGTAATCGAGGCCGCAGACTTCGCAGCGCGGCTTCAGCGTCAGGAACCCCGCAAACAGCTTCCCCTTGCCGCAGCGCGGACACCGGCAGGCAAGGCCGGCGGCGAAGGGCGAAGGACTATGCGATTCGTGCGACATCGACGCTCAGGTAATGACGATCACGGCATACAAAAAGGGGCGGCCGCTGCCGCCCCTCGATGCGTTCGCGCATGGCGATCGAGACGCGGCCTAGTGAATGCCGCTCAGCTCGGTCCCGGGCGGGCCTGCGCCATACACGTAGATGCAGGCAAACAGGAACAGCCACACCACGTCCACGAAGTGCCAGTACCAAGCGGCGAATTCGAAGCCGAGATGCTGCTGCGGCGTGAAGTGCCCTGCCAGCGCGCGCAACAGACACACCAGCAGGAAAGCCGTGCCGATCAGCACATGGAAACCATGAAAGCCGGTCGCCATGAAGAAGGTCGCGCCGTAGATGTTGCCGCTGAAGGCGAAAGCGGCGTGGCTGTACTCGTAGGCCTGCACACAGGTGAACAAAGCGCCGAGTGCGACAGTGCAGATCAGGCCCCATTTGAGGCCCTGACGGTCGTTCTCCAGCAAAGCATGGTGCGCCCAGGTCACCGTCGTGCCGGAGGTCAGCAGGATCAGCGTGTTCAGCAGCGGCAGGTGCCAGGGATCGAAGGTCTCGATACCCTTCGGCGGCCACACGCCCCCGGTGGCCGCGAGGCGCGCGATCTCATGCGCATCGTCCGGGAACAGAGCCGTGTTGAAGTAGGCCCAGAACCAGGCGACGAAGAACATCACCTCGGAGGCGATGAACAGGATCATTCCATAGCGGTGCGAGATCTGCACCACCCGGGTATGAAAGCCCTGGAACTGCGCCTCGCGGATGACGTCGCGCCACCAGCCGAGCATCGTGTAGAGGATGCCGATGATGCCCACGCCGAACACCAGCGGCGCGGCGCTGAACATGTTGTGCATCCAGGCGATCGCGCCCACGGCCGTGATGAAGGCCGCCACGGCGCCCACGATCGGCCACGGACTGGGGTCGACCAGGTGGTACTGGTGGTGCTGCTTAACATGCGCCTCGGCCATCGCCATTCTCTCCGTTCATCTCAGGCGCATCGGCGCCCCTTGCCCCGCGCTTAACTGCGTCCTTGATTCTCGCCCTTGCCCGCGACCGGCTTGGCCGGTTCGCGCACCGGGAAGAACGTGTACGACAGTGTAATGGTGTTCAGCTTGTCGTGCTCGGAATCCTTGGCGATCGACGGCTCGACGTAGAAAACGACCGCCATATCGCGCGTCTCACCGGGCTTCATGCGCTGCTCGGTGAAGCAGAAGCAGTTGAGCTTCGAGAAATACGCCCCCACGGTCGGCGGGGTCACATTGTAGCTCGCCAGCCCAACCGTCTCGCGCGCCGACTCGTTGACGACGTTGTAGTAGACGGTCACCGGCTGGCCGATGCGCACCGTGATCGACGTCTGCTCCGGCACGAAGCGCCACGGCAGTCCACCGGAAACGTTGCCGTCGAAACGCACCGTTACCGTCCGATCGAGCACCTCTCCCGGCGCCGGGACCGCCGCGGCGACCTGAGTGGTGCCGCCGAAACCCGTCGTGCGGCAGAACCAGTCGTAGAGAGGAACAGCCGCATAGGCGGCGCCGACCATGGCGGCAACGAACGCGCCGCAGGCGAACGCCACCACCGCGTCGCGCCGCGGCCGGCGCGGCGGCGGGGGTGCGGTCGGAGCTTTGTTCGTGCGTTCGTCCATGGATCACATAGGCCGGTTCAGCACGCCGGGGCCGAGTTTGACGACAGTAACGAGATAAACCAGCACCACGAGCGCCCCGAGCGCCAGCGCAATCGCGATCGAGCGCGCGCGCCGACGCCGCTTCTGCTCCTCGGTGAGCACGATGCCACGTTCCTGACCATTGCTGTCGCTCACAGCGCTCATGCCCGGCTAGTGTCCGTCACCCCGCCAACAACCGATCCGCCAGAAGGGCGGCGAACAACAGGAACAGATACAGGATCGAGAAGGCAAACAGCTTGCGGCTCGCCCGGTTGCCGGCCTCGGGCGCCTCGCGGAACACCTGCCATGCGAGAGCCAGCATGACCGCTCCGGTCATCAGCGCCACAATCCCGTAGCTCAAGCCGGCATGGCCGAGCAGCCAGGGCGAAAGGCCGAGCGGCACCAGGATCAGCGTGTAGAGCAGGATCTGGCGGCGCGTTTCGCGCTCGCCGCTGACGACCGGCAGCATCGGCACGCCCGCGCGCTCATAGTCGCCGGCCCGATACAGCGCCAGCGCCCAGAAGTGCGGCGGGGTCCAGAAGAAGATGATCAGGAACAGCAGCACCGGCTCGACGCTCAGGCCGCCGGTCGCGGCCGCCCAGCCGATCATCGGCGGGAAGGCCCCCGACGCGCCGCCGATCACAATGTTCTGCGGCGTCGCGCGCTTGAGCCACATCGTGTAGATGCCGACGTAGAACGCAATGGTGAAGGCTAGCAGCGCCGCGGCGACCACGTTGACCAGCAGGCCGAGCAACACCACGGAAAACACCGCAAGCGTCGCGCCGAACGCCAGCGCCTCCCCGGGGAGCATTCGTCCCATGGGAATCGGCCGGCCCGCCGTGCGCTGCATGCGCGCATCGATGTCGGCGTCGTACCACATGTTCAGCGCGCCTGAGGCGCCCGCACCGATGGCGATGCACAGGAGCGCGGTAAAGCCGAGCACCGGATGCACGTGCACCGGCGCGACCGCATAGCCGACAAACGCCGTGAAAACCACGAGCGACATCACCCGCGGCTTCATCAGCGCGAGATAGTCGCCGACGCCCGCTATGCTCGGCTGAGCATAGAGCGGCGCGGAGGTGTCCCTGTCGGTCGCGAGCGACATTCGTTACCGCATCCTCTCGAACATCACTTGATCAGCGGCAGCCGCTCGAACTGATGGAACGGCGGCGGCGATGGCAATGTCCACTCCAGCGTCGTGGCGCCGGGACCCCAAGGATTGTCAGCAGCCCGCTCCTTGCGCAGGTAGAACGCATCGAACAGCCCGTAAAGAAAGACCAGCATGCCGATGCCGGAAATGTAGGAGCCGTAGGAGGACACCAGGTTCCATCCGGCGAAGGCATCCGGATAGTCGACATAGCGGCGCGGCATGCCGGCGAGCCCGAGGAAGTGCTGCGGGAAGAACACCAAGTTGACCCCGATGAAGGTCAGCCAGAAGTGAACCTTGCCGATGGTCTCGTTGTACATGTAGCCCGACATCTTCGGGAACCAATAGTACCAGCCGGCAAAGATCGCGAACACGGCGCCGAGCGACAGCACGTAGTGGAAGTGCGCGACGACGTAGTAGGTGTCCTGCAGCACCCGGTCGACGCCGGCATTGGCCAGCACCACGCCGGTCACACCGCCGACCGTGAACAGGAAGATGAAGCCGATGGCCCATAGCATCGGCACGCGGAACTCGATCGAGCCGCCCCACATGGTGGCGATCCAGGAGAATATCTTCACACCCGT
>Ga0299913_10005293_pt1 | contig 10989 bp, 14 predicted proteins | sample RVTome_9_FD_201360 | JGI IMG/M metagenome (GOLD analysis project Ga0299913, IMG submission 201360) | Soil microbial communities from uranium-contaminated site in the Upper Colorado River Basin, Wyoming, United States - RVT155D38 (version 2) ... | reverse complement strand
CCTCCACTACCGGGGCCACGCGAACCGCGGCCTGCGTGTGCTTGTCCTCGAGGGCGACCTGCCCGAGCCGGACGCCGAGCTCACGTACGGCGAGAAGGTCGTCGGCCGCGTGACGAGCGCGGTCAGCTCGAACGGCGGGATCGTCGCGCTGGCCTACGTGCGGGTGGAGGTGCCGGCGGACGCCGAGCTCGACCTCGGGCGGTCGAAAGCCCGGCCGCTACACTGACCCCGTCCCTGCGCCCGTAGCTCAGGGGATAGAGCGCTGCCCTGCGGAGGCAGAGGTCGCACGTTCGAATCGTGCCGGGCGCATTGCGCCGTGCCTGCTCACGGCCAGACGGGCGCTCGCTTCTCCTCGCGCTCGAACTCCCGCCAGTCGGCCTGCCGGGTCGGGGAGAACACGTCGATCACCACCGCGCCGTTCGGGCCGGCGCGCACCTCGTGCGGGACGTCGGACGGGATGTTCCAGGAGCCGCCCGGGCCGAGCTCGCACTCCTCCTCGCCCACGCGGAAGCTGACGCTCCCCTCGATCACCAGGCCCAGCTGCTCGCTCGGGTGCCGGTGCTCGGGCACGTGCGCGCCCGGGTCGAGCTCGACTACCGCAAGCGTCGTCTCCTGGCCGTGCACCTCCCGCGCGACGACGTCGTTCCAGATCCGCAGGGGCCCGACGGCCCCGATGTCCTCGAACGCGCTCACTGTTCCTCCCTCCTGGACGGTCATTCGGCGGCGCAGGACGCAGCCTACGCCCGCCGAACCCCTGCCTGTGGCGGAGCTGCCCGACCATCTCGACCCCGGCCGTCACCGCGACGTCTCCATGCGGGCCGAGCTCGCGGCCCGCAGGACCGTGCTCGGGCTGATCGCCTTGCTGGCCGTGGCAGCGCTCCTCGGCGCCTTCGGCCAGCGCCCGGTGGAGTCCACCGCGGCGGCTGCAGCCGCCGACCTCGAGGTATCCGCGCCGACGCGCCTGCGCGGCGGGCTCTTCTTCCAGGGGCGCTTCACGGTCGACGCGCGGCAGGCCCTGGCGGACGCGACGCTCGTGCTCGCCCCCGGGTGGCTGGAGAGCATGAGCGTGAACACGATCGAGCCTTCCCCAGTCGAGGAGGCGAGTCGCGACGGCGACCTCCGGCTCTCCTTCGGACCCCTCGCCGAGGACGAGCGGCTGGTCGTCTACATGCAGTTCCAGGTGAACCCGACCAACGTGGGCCGCCGCGACGCGTCCGCCTCGCTCTACGACGGCGAGACGCTGATTGCAGCCGACGACCGGACTCTCGTCGTCTTCCCCTGAGACGCCGTGGACATCGTCATCCGAGCGATCTTCGCGTTCCTCTTCGTCGTCATCGTCACGCGGGTGATCGGCCGGCGCGAGCTCTCGTCCCTGGAGCCGTTCGACCTGATACTCCTGATCGTGCTCGGCGACCTGATCCAGCAGGGCGTCACCCAGAGCGACTACTCCTTCACGGGCCTCGTGCTCGCGGGCGGGACGTTCACGCTCCTCACCGTCGCCGTCTCCTACCTTGTCTTCCGCTTCCGGCGCGTCCGGCCGCTGTTCGAGCCGGAGCCGCTCGTCCTCGTCGAGAACGGCGAGGTGATCGACCGCAACCTCCGGCGCGAGCGCCTGACGCCCGAGGAGCTGGCGGCCGAGGCGCGGCTCCAGCAGATCCCGTCGCTTGCGGACGTGCGCTGGGCCGTCCTGGAGACGAGCGGAAAGATCAGCTTCATTCCCCGGGCACACCGGTAGCCTGACCGGGTGCGGATCTGCTCGCTCGTCCCCGCCGCAACCGAGGTGCTCTTCGCGCTGGGGCTCGGCGACGACGTCGTCGGCGTCACCCACGAGTGCGACTGGCCTCCCGAGGCCGCGTCCAGGCCCGTCGTCACCGCGTCCCTGCTCCAGACGGGCGACCTCACGAGCGCCGAGATCGACCGGCTCGTCGCGGCGACCGCCTGGGACGGGGGGCCGCTCTACGCGATCGACGAGGAGCGCTGGGCCGAGGTCGAGGCGGACGTCGTCGTCATGCAGGAGCTCTGCGAGGTCTGCGCCGTCTCGACGGACCAGGTCGAGGGCGTGCTCCGCGCCCGGCCGCTCGAGGTCGAGGTGCTGGACTTCTCGCCCTCCACCCTCGACGGCATCGGGGAGCGAGTCGGCGCGCTCGGCGCCCGGCTCGGCGCGGAGGGGGAGGCCGAGGAGCTCGTCACCGGCATGCGCAGCCGGCTCGACCGCGTGGCCTCGGCGCTCGCCAGCGTCGAGACCTCACCGCGGGTCTTCGTCACCGAGTGGCTGGAGCCGCCCTACGCCGCCGGCCACTGGGTACCGGACATGGTGGCAACCGCCGGCGGAATCGACGTCGCGGGGATGTCCGGTGAGCCCTCTCACCGGATGCGGTGGCCCGACGTGGCCGCGCTCGAGCCGGACGTCGTCGTGCTCGCTCCCTGCGGCTTCGACCTCGACCGCACCCTCTCCGAGGTCGTTCCGCTCGACCTCTCGGCGCATCTGCTGGGCACCCCGGCCCGCCAGGAGAGCCGGGTCTTCGCCGTCGACGCGAACGCACTGTTCTCCCGCCCGGGCCCGCGCGTCGTCGACGGCGTCGAGGTGCTGGCGCACCTGCTCCACCCGGCCGAGTACCCGGACCCGGGCGCTCTCTGGAGCAGAGTTCGTCTCTAACGCCGTTCGAGGTAGCTCGCCGGGCCGCCCGTGACCGTCAGCGTCATCGCGGCATCACGCGGTGTCCTCGACCCGGATGCGAAGCTCGCCGTCGACCCGCTCGGCCGGGTAGCGCCGCACCGGCTCGGCGCCGGCCAGACATGCCCCCGTCGCGAGGTCGAAGCGCCAGCCGTGGTAGGCGCATTCGAGGACGTCGCCGAGCACCTCGCCGTCGGCGAGCGGGTTCCCCTGGTGCGGGCAGGCGTTGTCGAACGCGTGCAGCTCTCCGTCGACCTCGAGGACGACGATCTCCCGGTCCCCTGCGTCGATCACCGCGCGCCCGGCGGCCAGCATGTCCTCGGGCGCGACGAGCAGGCGCCCGGCAGCCGCATCGGTCATGGGTTCTAGACTATCCCGCCCCGTGCCGCTCTACCTCCGCGAAGCCGACGTCGAGGAGCTCCTGCCTCCCGCCGACGCCATCGAGGCGGTGGAGGGATGCTTCGCGCGCATCTCCCTCAGTGTCGTCGAGAACGAGCCGCGGCGCCGTCTCGGGCTCGAGTCCGGCCGGCTCCACGTCATGGCCGCCGCGGACCGGCAGCTCCATCGCGCCGGGGTGAAGACCTACGCGGGTTTCGCCGAGGGTGCGCGATTCGTCTTCGCGCTCTTCGCGGCCGATCGCCCCGAGCTGCTCGCGCTGATCGAGGCCGACCGGCTGGGGCAGCTCCGCACCGGCGCGGCGAGCGCGGTTGCGGCACGGCACCTCGCGAAGCCGGGCGCGCGCACGCTCGGGCTCATCGGCACGGGCTGGCAGGCCGAGAGCCAGCTGGCCTGCATCCGCGCCGCCCTCCCCGGGATCGAGCAGGTCGTCGCCTACTCCCGAAACGAGGAGCGGCTGGAGGACTTCTGCGCCCGGCACGGGTGCGAGCCCGGCGAGTACAACCGCGATGCCGCCGAGCAGGACGTCGTCGTCACGATCACCACCTCGCGGGACCCCGTTCTCCGGGGCGAGTGGCTCCGGCCCGGCGCACTCGTCTGCGCAGCGGGCGCGAACCGAATCCAGGCGCGAGAGCTCGACAACGCGGTTCTCGAGCGGGCGAGCTTCGTCTGCTGCGACTCGATGGAGCAGGCCAGGATCGAGGCCGGCGACCTCGTCGAGCCGGTCGAGCGCGGGGTGCTCGACTGGCTGGAGGTGCACGAGCTCGCCGAGGTGGTCGCCGGGGAGACGGCCGGCCGGCAGCACGACGACGACATCGTCGTGTTCAAGAGCCTCGGCATCGCCGCGGAGGACGTCGCCGTGGCTGCGCTTGTCCACGAGCGCGCACGCGAGCGCGGGCTCGGAGTCGACCTCTAGGAGTCCAGGTCCTCGGGAAGCAGGTCGAGCAGGAGCCCGTCGTGCCAGGCGCCCTCGGCGCCGCGCTCGTACCGGCGCAGGACGCCTACGCGCTTGAAGCCGATGCGCTCGTAGGAGCGGACCGCCCGCTCGTTGGCGGCCGCCGGGTCGATGGTGATTCGGTGGTGGCCGCGGTCGGCAAAGAGCCAGCGGGCCAGCGTGCGCAGGGTGTCCGCCCCGAGCCCCTGCCCGTGGTGTGCGGTCGCCAGGAACAGGTCGACGCTCGCGTGCCGGTAGTCGGGATCGGTCTCCTCACCCGCCTGCGCGAGCCCGATCGTCTCCCCGTCCAGCTCGACGGTGAAGGCGAGCATCTCCTCGCCGGGCCGGGCCAGCTCGAGCAGGGCCTCCTCGTTCAGGCCGCGCCACCAGCGCGCGACCTCAGGCTCGGCCGCGATCTCGGCGAGGCGTGGCGCGTCGGCGGGCTCCAGCGGGCGGAGCGTCACGCGCTCGCCGCGAAGGCGCTGGGTGGCCACGCCTCCTAGCCGGGGTCGCGGACGTGCTCGGCGGCCATCGCGGCCGTGTCCTCGCCGACCGCCCGGATGACCTCGGGGCGCTCGAGGAGCCGGAGCCGCTGCTCGTCCGTCGCGCGGTTCTTCAGGTAGGGGTCGTCGAGGATGTCCTCGAGCGAGCGCCCCTGCCTATGCTCGCGGACGACGTAGGCGGCGAGCGCCTCCTCCTTGGAGGTCCCGCGCGAGGGCTCGGCCGGCTTCTCGTCGCCCTTGCCGAAGAGTCTGGAGAAGAACCCCACGCGGCGATTGTATCCTTGCAGGGTGGAGCCCGACGGTATGCGCTTCGCCTCCCGGACGCTGCAGGGGCTGGGCGAAGACGGCGGGCGCGAGGAGATCCTCATTTGGATCGAGCGCCGGCCGGGTGCCCTGTGGGCTGTCGGGCGGGCGATCGACCTCGGAAACCGGCGGATCCCGCAGCCCCGGCCCGACGACTACGTCTTCGAGGGCTACGAGATGGGCGACGCGCTCGCGGCCGCCAACTCGGCGCTCAGCGACGACCTCCAGGTCTCCGCGGAGGAGGGGCTGACGGCGGCGGTCCCACCGTTCGCGGAAGACGACCTCCTGAAGCCGCTCGAGCGCTGGTTCTTCGGCCACAAGCCCTGAGCGGGTCGCCCGTCTTTCCAGGGCAGGGCCGGAGGTCTCGCCCCGCGGGGCCACCCCGTGCCTCCACCCGCTGTGAGCGTAGCGAGGGAAACCGCGCACGTGGCGCGCGGACCGTGCCGAGGGTGTGAAAGCGACCTCTAGGCGATGCCGATCTGCATCGCCAGCTCGCGGGAGATCGCATGCTCCTGGCCGTCGACGGCGATCGTCACCGGACCGTCGAACGGCTCGGCGCGGCGCATCGTGACCCGTCCGCCGGGGACGAGGCGGAGCCGGGCGAGGTAGCGCAGGAGCTCCGAGTCGGTGTCCGGGACACGGCGGACGGTCGCCTCCTCCCCGGGCTCGAGCGCGTCGAGCGAGCGCAGTCGGCTCGTCTCCACGCGGAGCCCCGCGTCGGGGATCGGGTCGCCGTGGGGGTCGTGGGTCGGGTAGCCGAGCTGCTCGTCGATGCGCGCCTCGAGCTCCTCGGAGATGACGTGCTCCAGCCGGTCGGCCTCCGCGTGGACCGCGTCGATCGGCAGCCCGAGGGTCTCGGCGAGGTACTGCTCGAGGAGCCGGTGATGGCGGATGACCTCGAGGGCGATCTTCTTCCCGGCAGGGGAGAGCTCGACGCCGCGGTACGGCGAGTGCTCGGCGAGGCCGAGGGCGGCGAGCTTCTTCAGCATCGACGTGACCGAGGAGGGGGCTACGCCCATGCGTCTCGCAATCGCGGTCGTCGTCGGCCGCGTTCCTTCGGACTCGAGCTTGTAGATCTCCTTCAGGTAGTCCTGGATCGCCGCCGAGAGATCGGGTTTAGACACGCCTCAAAGTCTAGTCGGGTTGCTTCTGGTGACGGCTCGGACGGCGGGCTTGCTAGCCTCGCGCCCTCTGCGTATTCGTCTTGGACATAGTCCGGACCCCGACGACGCGTTCATGTTCTGGGGCCTTGCCGCCGGGCGTGTGGACACCCGCGGCTTCGAGTTCGAGCACGTGCTCGAGGGTATCCAGACGCTGAACGAGTGGGCGCTCGAGGGCCGGCTCGAGGTGACGGCGATCTCCCTGCACACGTACCCGTTCGTGCAGGACACGTACGTGATCCTGCCGCACGGCGCCAGCATGGGCTCGGGGTACGGCCCCGTGGTCGTCTCGCAGCGCCCGCTCGAGAAGGCGGACCTGAGGGAGATCGAGATCGCCGTCCCGGGCCGCATGACGACCGCATTCCTGACTCTCGGGCTCTACCTCGGCGGCGACTTCCGCTTCCGCGAGGTGCCCTTCGACCGGATCATGGAGGAGGTCGAGGAGGGCAGGGCCGGGGCCGGGCTCCTGATCCACGAGGGCCAGCTCACGTACGGGCGTCGCGGGCTCGCGCGCGTCGTCGACCTGGGCGAGTGGTGGCTTCTCGAGACCGGCCTACCGTTGCCGCTCGGGATCAACGTCGTCCGGCGCGACCTCGGCGCGCAGGTGCTCCCCGAGCTCTCCGACGTCCTCCGCGACTCGATCCGCGCCGGCCTTGCCAACCGCGACGAAGCCCTCGAATACGCGCTCCAGTACGGCCGCGGCCTCTCCACCGAGCTGGCGGACAAGTTCGTGGGCATGTACGTCAACGAGTTGACCGAGGACTACGGCGAGGAGGGTCGCCAGGCCGTCACCGAGCTCCTCCGCCGGGGCGAGGAGGCGGGCGCCTTCGAGCGCCCTGTTCACGTCGAGTTCGTCGACTAGGGCCCCAACTCCCCGGAAATCACTGTTAATCACGGGGCACCCCTCTCCCACCACCCGCTTTCCAGCGTACCGCCGAAATCCGCGCGCGTGGCGCACGGACCAAGGCGAAAGAGACACCGGATGGTGCCGGAACCCGTGCGTCGATCCGTAGACTCACGGCGTGCCCGAGGCCCTCGTCCTGTCCGCTGTCCGCACGCCCGTCGGCCGCTACGGCGGTGCGCTCGCCGGCGAGCGGCCCGACGACCTGGCCGCCCTCGTCGTCCGCGAGGCGGTCGAGCGGGCGGGGGTTCCGGCCGGCGAGATCGAGGACGTCTATTTCGGCGCCGCCAACCAGGCCGGGGAGGACAACCGGAACGTCGCGCGCATGGCCGCGCTCCTCGCGGGGCTTCCGCAGGCGGTGGCCGGTGTCACCGTCAACCGCCTGTGCGCGTCGGGCCTTTCCGCGGTCGTCTCCGCGTGCCACGCCGTCCGGGCGGGAGACGGGGAGCTGTTCGTCGCCGGCGGGGCGGAGTCGATGACCCGCGCGCCCTTGGTTACCGCCAAGTCCGAGCGCCCCTTCCCCCGCGGGAACCAGACCGCCTGGGACACGACGCTCGGCTGGCGCTTCCCCAACCCTCGACTCGAGGCGATGTTCCCGCTCGAGTCGATGGGGGAGACCGGCGAGAACGTCGCGGAGCGCTTCGGCGTCACGCGTGAGGATCAGGACGCTTTCGCCCTCGAGAGCCAGCGGCGCCACGCGGCGGCCGCCGAGGCCGGCCGGTTCGACGACGAGCTCGTGCCCGTCGGCGATGTCACGCGGGACGAGCACCCGCGTCCGGACACGTCCGCGGAGAAGCTGGCCGCGCTGAAGCCGGCGTTCAGGCCGGACGGGACCGTTACCGCCGGGAACTCGAGCGGCATCAACGACGGCGCCGCCGCGCTCGTGGTCGCCAGCGCCGAGAAGGCCCGGGAGCTCGGTGTCGAGCCGCTCGGCCGCTTCGTGGCCGGCGCCGTGGCCGGCGTTGACCCGAGGGTCATGGGGATCGGCCCCGTCCCGGCGGTCCGGAAGCTGCTCGCCCGGACCGGCGTCGCCGTCGAGGAGCTCGACCTCGTCGAGCTGAACGAGGCCTTCGCCTCGCAGAGCCTCCACGTCATCCGCGAGCTCGGGCTCGACCCGGAGCGGGTGAACGTGAACGGCGGCGCGATCGCCATCGGCCATCCGCTGGGGATGAGCGGCGCGCGTCTCGTGGTGACGCTGCTCCACGAGCTCCGCCGCCGCGGCGGGGGCTACGGCCTCGCCACGCTCTGCGTCGGCGTCGGACAGGGCCAGGCGGCTCTCTTCGCCCGCCCGTAGCTACTATCAACACTCAATGAACAGAGTCTGGACAGCTGCGGCTGGACCGCGCGGCAAGTGGGTCGTGCTCGGGCTCTGGATTCTCGTTGCCGTGGCATTCGGGCCCCTGCAGCCGCGGCTCCAGGACGCGACCGAGAACGACCCCGCCACCTTCCTCCCGGAGGGAGCCGACTCGCGCAGAGCGCTCGAGCTCGTCGAGGAGCGGTTCGCCTCCGGCCGGACGGTTCCGGCGCTCGTGGTCTGGCAGCGCGAGGGAGGCTTGACCGACGGCGACCGCGGCACGATCGGGCGCCAGGTCGACGAGCTCGCCGGCCTCAGCCCGGTGGTTTCCCCGCTCGAGCCGGGCGCCGAAGAGCAGGGTCTCCTCTCGCCCGACGGCTCGACGGCGGTCGCGGTCGTCCCGATCGCCTCCTCGACGATCGAGGAGATCGAGCCGGCCGTCGAGGAGGTCCGCGCGGTCGTGCGGGGCGGGGGCGGGATGGAGAGCTGGGTCACCGGGCCCGCGGCCGTGAGCGTGGACGCGGTCGAGATCTTCGGCTCGATCGACGCCACCCTGCTCCTCGCCACGACCGCGCTGATCCTCGTCCTGCTGCTGCTCATCTACCGCTCGCCCGTGGTGGCCCTCGTCCCCCTCGTCGTCGTCGCGCTCGCCTACACGGTGGCGGCCGGGCTCGTCTACCTGCTCGTCTCGCAGGGGTGGCTGGAGGTGAACGGGCAGACCACGGGGATCCTCATCATCCTCATGTTCGGCGCCGGGACGGACTACTGCCTGCTGATCGTCGCCCGCTACCGCGAGGAGCTTCGGCGGTACGAGGACAAGCACGAGGCGATGGCGAAGGCGCTCGTGCACACCTCGCCGGCGATCCTCTCGAGCGGGGCCACCGTCGTGTGCGCGATGCTCGTCCTGCTCGTCACCAGCCTGAACTCGAGCACGGGCCCGGTGTTCGCGGCCGGCGTCGCGGTGACCATGCTGGCCGGGCTCACGCTCCTGCCCGCGCTCCTGACGATCGTCGGGCGGCGGGCGTTCTGGCCGGCGGTACCGCGGCTCGGCGAGGAGGCGAAGCAGGGCGGCGGCATCTGGCGCCGGACGGGGAACGCGGTCGCGCGCCGCCCCGCGGCAACCGCGGTCGCCACGGTGGTGCTCCTGCTCGTCTGCGCGGCCGGCAACGCGGTCGACCTGCCGGGCCTCTCCCTGAGCGGCGGGTTCCGCAACCAGACCGAGTCCGTGGAGGGCGCCGAGGCGCTTGCCCGGGCCCTTCCCGCCGGCGAGACCGCGCCGACCGAGGTTCTCGTCGAGGCGGAGCCCGGCCGCGTCGAGGCGGCGACGACCTCGGTGGCCGAGACCCTCGGGGCCGAGGCGGGCGTGGCCTCCGTGGGCAGGGTCGAGCTGAGCGAGGACGGGCGGCTAGCGCGGTTCCAGCTGACCCTGGAGGACGATCCGTACTCGGACGCGGCGGTCGAGCGAGTCGAGACGCTGCGCGAGGCGGCGGCCGCGACCGGCGAGGACGTGCTCCTCGGGGGCGCGACCGCGGAGGAGGCCGACACGCGCGCCACCGCTCGCAGCGATGCGGCTCTCGCCGTGCCGCTCACGCTGGCCGTGATCTTCCTGATCCTCGTCGCGCTCCTCCGGGCGGTCGTCGCGCCCGTCTACCTGATCCTGAGCGTGATCCTCTCCTTCGCGGCCACGATGGGCCTGGCGTACGCTGCCTTCGAGTACGTCTTCGACTCGCCCGGGAGCGACGCGAGCCTCCCCCTCCTCGTCTTCGTCTTCGTCGTCGCCCTCGGGGTCGACTACAACATCTTTCTCATGGCACGGGTGCGCGAGGAGGTGGCCTTCCACGGCTCGCGGGAGGGCGTGCTCCTCGGCCTGGAGAAGACCGGGGGCGTGATCACGAGCGCGGGGCTGATCCTCGCCGGCACGTTCGCCGTGCTGATGCTCCTGCCGCTGGAGCAGCTCTTCCAGCTCGGCTTCGCCGTCGCCGTGGGCATCCTGCTCGACACGTTCGTCGTGCGAACACTGCTCGTGCCCTCGGTGGCGTTCCTCCTCGGCGACCGCTCCTGGTGGCCGGGGCGTCAGTCGGTGGCCATCTTCGACACGAGGTAGCGCCGCGAGCGGTGCACGAGCATGTTGGCGACGAAGGCGATCGCCAGCGCGTTGACGAGGTGGAGCGCGTTCACCTCGGCGATGTCGATCTGGATGAGAACGATCTGAAACGCGTTCAGCGCCACGAGAACCGTGGTGAGCGCCGTGACCGAGCGCGGCAGCTTCGCCCCGATCGCCAGCGCGAGCAGCACGAGGGAGACAACTGCGAGCACGAAGCCGAGCCCGCGGTGGGCGTCGTAGCTCCGGACTCCGAAGACCGCGAGGCCGGCGAGGAAGAACAGGACGACGACGCCGAGCAAGTAGATCAGTCCGAAGCCGTAGAAGGCGACTCTCGCCTGCGACACGCGGCCGACTGTACGCGACCCGGAGGACGCGGCTCCCGCTATCGTCCCCGCCGATGGCGGTGGCGACTGGGCGAGAGTTCGGCCTCTTCATCGACGGGGAGATGGCGGAGCCGGCGGACGGCGACGTCCGCGACCTGGCGGAGCCCGCGAGCGGGAAGCCGCTGGCGAAGGCCGCCACCGCCGGGCCCCGCGACGTCGACCGCGCCGTCGGCGCCGCGCGCGCGGCGCTCGAAGGACCGTGGGGCAAGACGCCGCCGAACGAGCGATCGCGACTCCTCCACGCTCTCGCCGACGCGATCGTCGCCAGCCGCAAGGAGCTCGCCGAGCTGGAGACCCGCAACGTCGGCAAGGCGCTCTCCTCGACGAAGCCCGAGGT
>Ga0299913_10005292_pt1 | contig 10990 bp, 10 predicted proteins | sample RVTome_9_FD_201360 | JGI IMG/M metagenome (GOLD analysis project Ga0299913, IMG submission 201360) | Soil microbial communities from uranium-contaminated site in the Upper Colorado River Basin, Wyoming, United States - RVT155D38 (version 2) ... | reverse complement strand
CAAGCGGCTCCGCAGCATCCTCGACAAGATCAAGCCGGCCGAGCACGGGTTGATCGTCCGGACGGCGGCGGAGGGGGCGACCCGCGAGGAGCTCGAGCGCGACGTGGCCCTTCTGATCGGCCAGTGGGAGCGCATCGACGACCTCGCCAAGCGATCGTCGGCGCCGACGCTTCTCTACCGAGAGCCGGACATGGCCGTCCGCGTGATCCGTGAGGAGTTCAACTCGTCGTACCGCGGTGTCGTGATCGATGATCGCGAGCTCCACGACGAGGTGCGCAGCTACGTGTCGTCGATCACCCCCGAGCTGGCCGACCGCGTCGAGCTCCACGACCTCGCCGAAGAGCCGCTCCCGCTGTTCGAGACGTACCACGTCCACGAGCAGCTCCACAAAGCACTCGACCGGAAGGTCTGGTTGCCGTCGGGCGGGTCGCTGATCATCGAGCGGACCGAGGCATTGACCGTCATCGACGTCAACACCGGCAAGAACGTCGGCACGTCGAGCCTCGAGGAGACGGTCTTCAGGAACAACCTCGAAGCGGCCGAGGAGGTCGCCCGTCAGCTCCGGCTTCGGGACATCGGCGGGATCATCGTCATCGACTTCATCGACATGGAGATCAAGAAGAACCGCGACGAGGTCGTGCGGGTGTTCCGTGATGCGCTCGCCCGCGACAAGACCCGGACACAGGTCTTCGACATCTCCGAGCTCGGGCTGGTCGAGATGACCCGCAAGCGGATCGGCGAGGGTCTCATCGAGTCTCTGTCGTCGACGTGCCCGATGTGTGAGGGGCGGGGGATCGTCTTCGACCAGGACCTGCTCGGCACGCGTTAGTACTCGTCGGGCACCCTCCAGACGACCGGCGGGCGGGCATCGCCGGTGGCGACGTCGAGCAGGTGCTGGGCCACCCAACTGGGGGAGTTGAAGCGACCCTGCTGCTTGGCATCGACGAACCGCTGGCGACCCGGAAAGTCGCTCTCGGGGGTGGACCGCAGCTGCTCCTGCATGCCGCTCTCCATCATCCCGGGCGCCACCGCGTACGCCCGCAGGCCGGTGTCGGCCTCCTCGACCTGGATCACGTTGGTCAGGTTGTTCACCGCCGCCTTCGATGCCCCGTACGAGAGCCAGGACGCCGGGGCCTGCTGGGCGGCACCGGACGAGATGTTGAGCAGCACGCCGCCGCCGCCCACCGACCGCCGGTGACGGATGAACGCCCGGCTGCCGTGGATCACGCCCATCACGTTCACTCGCAGCACCGGCTCGATGTCGGCGGGATCGGTGTCGCGGAGCGGCTTGACCGGCCCGAGCAGGCCGGCGTTGTTGATCCAGATGTCGATCGGGCCCAAGCGGCCGGCCACCTCGTCGCAGAAGGCCGTCACCGCCTCCTCATCGCCGACATCGAGGGTCCGGGCGACGACGTCGGGCCCGTCCGGCAGCACCGGCGCCGTGCGGGCGCAAAGCCCGAGCCGCAGGCCGGCGGCGGCGAACTCCTGCGCCACCCCCGCACCAATGCCGCGACTCGCCCCGGTGATGACCGCAACTGCCTCGGGTCGGCGGGCCGGAACTGTCAAGGTTTCGAAGGTACCTGGTAGCGTTTCCTCCCTATGTATGCGGTCATTCAGACGGGCGGGAAGCAGGCGCGCGTCGCCCAGGGCCAGACCCTCGACGTCGAGTTGCTCGGCAAAGAGGACGGCTCCGAGGTGACGTTCCGGCCGATCCTCCTCGTCGACGGCGACACCGTGGTGGCCACGCCGGCCGAGCTGGCCGGCGCCTCGGTCACTGCTCGGGTCGTCGGGACGACCAAGGGCCCGAAGATCCGGGGCTTCACGTACAAGAACAAGACCAACAGCCGTCGTCGCTGGGGCCATCGCCAGAAGTACGCGACGATCGAGATCACCGGCATCACGAAGGGCTAAGCCATGTCGAAGACCAAAGGCGGCGGTTCGACCCGCAATGGCCGTGACTCAGCGGCGCAGCGCCTCGGCGTGAAGCTCTACGACGGCCAGGTCGCCAAGGCGGGCGCCATCATCGTGCGCCAGCGCGGCACGAAGTTCCATCCCGGCGAGAACGTCGGGCGGGGTGGCGACGACACGCTCTTCGCCACCGCCGAGGGCAAGGTCAAGTTCGGCTCGCGCAAGGGCCGCAAGCTCGTCGACGTCCTCCCGCTCGAAGGCTCTTAGACCCCCTGCGGCAGCGCCGCGAGGTCCCAACCGAGCCGTTCGACGGCGAGGTCGAGGGCGAAGCGGTCGGTCATGCCGCTGACGTAGCGCACGGCCTCGGCGACGGCGAGCTCGCTGTCGGGGGCCAACTCCGGTGACCGGGGCTGCGTGGCGAACCATTCCGTGAGCCCGCGGAGCAGCGCGATGACCCGCCGAGCCTGCTCCTGCGCCTCGGGCCGGAGGTAGATGCGCTCGTAGTTGAATGCCCGGAACGCGGCGAGGGCATCGGCCTCCGCGGTGCGCAGCGCCACGACTCCGGTCTCGGCGATGGTGTCGAGCATGGCCGAGACGAAGGCGCCGAGCTGGTCGGAGCGGTCGGTGCCGACGACATCGGCGACTGCCGGCGGCAGGTCGGCCGGGGTGACGATGCCGGCGTCGACGGCGTCCTCGAAGTCGTGGCAGACGTAGGCGATGCGGTCGGCCCACGCCACGACCTCACCTTCGGGCGTGGACGGAGCCGGGCGATTCCACGAATGGTTCCGCACGGCGTCGAGTGTCGCGGCGCAGAGGTTGAGCGGCTCGAGGACGACGTCGGCGCCGTAGACGGCGTGGTGGTAGCCGCCGAGGACGAACGGCGACAGTGCCTCCTCGCTGGCGTGACCGGCCGGTCCGTGCCCGCAGTCGTGGCCCATGGCCGCCGCCGCCGTCAGCGTCACGTTCAGTCGCGCCCCGCGAGAGATGGAGGTGGCGACCTGGGCGACCTCGATGGCATGCGTGAGCCGCGTGCGCAGGTGATCGTCGTCGGGAGCGATGAAGACCTGGCACTTGCCGGCGAGCCGGCGGAACGGCCGGCTGTGCTGGATGCGGTCGAGGTCGCGCTCGAAGCAGGTGCGGAACCGATCAGGTTGCTCGGCGCGGGCTCGATGTCCGGCGCCTGATGCACGCGTCGCAAAAGGTGCGAGGGCGGCCTCTTCGGCGTCCTCCCGGGCCCGCCGGTCGTGCAGCGCGACGTCGCCGACGGCGATCGGTGCATGTGCGACCGGTTGATCCATACCTCCAAGGTACCGACGAGGTGTGACCGTAAGGTTGGAAGGTGTCCGGGTTCGTCGACGAGAGCGGTCTCCACGTCAAGGGTGGTGACGGTGGCGCCGGCTCGGTCTCGTTCCGCCGGGAGGCGCACACGCCCAGGGGCGGGCCCGACGGCGGTGACGGCGGCAAGGGTGGCGACGTGTGGCTCGTCGCCGACCGCAATGTCGCATCGCTCCTCGGTTTCAAGGACCAACCCTTCCGGCGGGCGGAGAACGGCACACACGGCACGTCCAAGAAGGCGCACGGTCGCAACGGTGCCGACCGCGTCGTGCTCGTGCCGGAAGGCACGATCGTCAAGGACCAGGAGGGCGCGGTGCTCGCCGACCTCGTCGGCGAAGGCGACCGTTGGCTCGCCGCCGAAGGAGGTCGCGGGGGGCGCGGGAACGCGAGCTTCCTCTCCAACCGCCGCCGGGCGCCGTCGTTCGCCGAGCAGGGTGAGATCGGGCAGGAGCGCTGGTTGCGGCTCGAGCTCAAACTGCTCGCCGATGTGGCGTTGGTGGGGTTCCCCAACGCCGGGAAGAGCACGCTGATCTCCGTCATCTCGGCGGCCAAGCCGAAGATCGCCGACTACCCCTTCACCACGCTGGTGCCGAACCTGGGCGTGGTGCGCCTCGACGACGGCTTCGAGATGGTCGTGGCCGACATCCCCGGCCTCATCGAAGGCGCGAGCGAAGGCCGCGGCCTCGGCCACCAGTTTCTCCGTCACGTCGAACGAGCTCGGGCGTTGCTGGTGCTGGTCGATCTCGCATCGGTGGATGGCCGTACTCCCGATGAGCAGCAGCGGATCCTCCTGGACGAGCTCGGCCGGTACCGGCCGGAGCTGCTCGACCGCCCGCGACTCGTCGTCGGCTCGAAGGCGGACGTCGCGGTCATGGACTGGGACGGCCCGCGCTTGTCGGCGGCGACCGGTGACGGCGTTCGTCCGGTGGTCGGCCGCGTCGCCGATCTCGTGCGCACGGCACGCGCCTCGACACCGGAGCCGGCCGCGTTCGCCGTGCACCGACCGGCGGCCGAGAGCTTCCGGGTCGAGCGGGAAGCCGACGGCTACGTCGTGGTCGGACGGGAGGCCGAGCGAGCCGTCGCCGTCAACGACTTGACGAACCTCGACGCGTTGATGTTCGTCCAGGATCGACTCAAGCGCCTCGGCGTCGATCGCGCCCTGGCGCGCGCTGGCGCCAAGCAAGGCGACCGGGTCCGCATCGGCGGCCTCGTCTTCGATTACGAAGAATGACCGTGACGACGCGATGACGACGACCGTGGTGGTCAAGATCGGCTCGTCGTCGATCACCGACGAGCGCGGGGAGATCGCGCTCGACGCCGTGACCAAGCTGTGCGACGAGGTCGCCGAAGTGAGAGCGGCCGGACACCGCGTCGTGCTGGTCACGAGCGGCGCCATCGCCGCCGGCCTGCCGGCGTTGGGGATGGCCCGTGCTGACGCGCCCGACACTGCGACCCTGCAAGCGGTGTCGGCCATCGGACAGAGCCGGCTGATGCGCGTGTACGACGACATGCTCGGCGAACGGGGGCTCATCGCCGGTCAAATCCTCATTGCGCCGCTCGACTTCATGGAGCGCACGCAGTACCTCCACGCCCGCTCGACCCTCTCGCGCCTGCTCGAGCTCGGTGTCGTGCCCATCGTCAACGAGAACGACGCTCTCGCCGACGACGAGATCCGCTTCGGCGACAACGACCGCATCGCCGCCCTCGTGGCCCACCTCGTCTCGGCCGATCTCCTGCTGCTGCTCACCGACGCGCCCGGGCTCTTCACCGCCGATCCTCGACTCGACGAAACGGCCAGTCTCATCGAGGAGATCTTGGAGGTGGACGCCGAGCTCGAGGCGGCGGCCGGCGGTTCGGGCACCGCCCGGGGGAGCGGCGGCATGGCCTCGAAGCTGGCGGCGGCCAAGATCGCCGCCTGGTCGGGCGTGCGGGCCGTCATCGCCGCCGCCGACCGGCCCTGCGTCGTGATGGACGCCATCGACAGCGTGCCCGGTGTCGGCACAGTCGTCCGACCCCGCGCCCGGAAGCTGGCAGCGCGCAAGCTGTGGATCGCGTTCGCCGTCGGATCGTCGGGCACGGTCGTCGTCGACGATGGGGCTCGCACGGCGCTGGTCGAGCGCAACGTGTCGCTGCTGGCGGCCGGCGTACGGGACGTCCGCGGCTCGTTCCAGGCGTTCGACGCCGTCGAGCTGGCCGGTGTGGACGGTCGTGTGTTCGCCAAGGGCATTGTGCGGCTCGACTCCCGCCTGCTCGGTGAGCTCGCCGGACGGCGCACGGCCGACCTGCCAAAGGGCACGCCCCACGAGGTCGTCCATCGGGACGATCTCGTTGTCCTCCCCTGACCTCACCGCGGGGTGCAGACTGCACAGGTGGGGACACGTCGCCTGGTCAGGGTCATCGCCGCGCTGATCATCCTGGCGGTCGTGGCCGCCGGTTGTGGCGCGCGGTTCGAGGATGAGGACAACGTCGGCAGCGGCGGGCTGGGCGCCGGTGATGTCTCGTCCGGCGACGGCGACGAGGTCAGCGGACCCGGCGACACCACTGTCGAGGGTGAACCAGGCGACACCGGCACGACGCTCGCCACCGGCGGCCCGGCTGGCGGCGTCACGTCGACCACGGCGGGCGGGTCGATCGATCCCGGTTCGACGCAGGGCGTCACCGACAAGGCGATCAAGATCGGCTATCTCGTGCCCATCACGGGTGCCGCTCCGGTGCCGGCGAGCTTCGACAAGGGCGTGCGCGCCTACTACGACGAGGTGAACGCCAAAGGTGGCATCAACGGTCGCAAGATCGAGGTCGTCATCGAGGACACGACGTCCCAGGCGTCGGTCGGCAAGACCAAGGCCCAGAAACTGATCGAGCAGGACAAGGTCTTCACGATCGTCGTGCTCGACCGCCTGGAGAATCAGAAGGCGATCGAGGACTATCTCGAAGCCCGGAAGTTCCCGAACATCCAGATCCAGACGCCGCCCGACCTCGCCAACAGCGGGTACAAGTGGACGTTCGGCGTCACCATCGACCACGTGGTGCAGGGCCGGCTCATCGCCCAGTACTTCGTGCGCGTGCTCAAGGCGTCGAAGGTCGCCGTCGTGCGGGAGAACACACCGATCCTCGCCCCCGGCGTGGGCGCGTTCAAGGACGAGATCACGAAGCTCGGTGCGGAGGTGAGCTTCGAGCGGTCCATCGACGGCAACGCCAGCGAGTACTCGAGCGAAGCCCTTGGCCTCAGCCGATCGGGCGCGACGGTTGCATGGCTCTACATGGCACCGACGCCGGCCGCGAAGATCGTCAACCAGGCCGACAGCTTGAACTACCACCCCGTGTGGTTCGCGAACTCGATCTCCTGGGCGTTCGACCTGATCTTCCTCGTTGCTCCCAAGGCGCTGGCCGGCGCCCGTGCCTTCAGCCCGTGGCTGCCGTTGGATGATCCGAGGTCGTCCTCCTACCAGCAGGCGTACCGCTCGCACAACAACAACGAGACACCCGACGACATCGGTCTCGTCGGGTGGGGTGTCGGACAGATCGTCGTCGAGGGCATCCGCCGGGCCGGGCCGAAGCTCGGGCACAACACCTTCCGCGACGCCATGCAGAAGCTGAACTTCCGCCCGGACGTCTGGGCGCCGCTCGCCTTCGGCCCCGGCACCCGCCAGGGCGCCAATGTCGTCGCCGTCCTCAAAGAGGGCGGCGGCAAGTGGGTCCTCGACCGGGACTTCACCGACCGCTTCTGACATGGCCGAGCTCGTCACCGGCCTGTCGGCCGGCGCCGCCTACGCGCTCGTCGCCGTCGGCATCGTCCTCATCTTCAAGGGAACCCGCGCGCTCTCGTTCGCCCAAGGCGAGATCGGTGCGTTCGGTCTCTTCATCGGTTTGCGCTGGTCCGACCGTGGCGTCCCGGGGTTCGGCTGGCACCTCCCGCTTCTGATGACGTTGTTCGTGGCGGTCGCCGTCGGCGCCCTCCTCGGCTTCGTCGTCGAGCGGCTCGTGATGCGGCGGCTCGTCCATCGCCCACCGCTCGACGGCGTGATCGCCACTCTCGGTATTGCGCTGTTCCTCGCGCTGCTGGAGAAGCAGTGGTTCGGCGCCGCGACCCAGTTCGCGCCATCGCCGGTCGGATCGTGGCGCGTGCGCGTGTTCGGTGCGACGCTCACGGCCCCACGCGTCGTCGCCCTCCTGGCGGCGGCGGCCGTCGCCGTCATCCTGTACCTCTTCTTCGAACGCACCCGCTTCGGGCTCGGCGTGCGGGCGACGACAGACGACGCCACGGTGGCGCGCCTGCTCGGCGTGCCCGTGAACCAGGTCTACCGCTTCGCCTGGGTGGTCGGCGGTGCGCTGGCCGGGCTGGCGGCGGCGCTCCTCGCTCCCGCGTTCGGAGGACTGACGCCGTTCGCCCAGACGAGCTTCTCCATCCGCTCGCTAGCCGGCGCCGTGATCGGCGGGCTCGACTCGATCTGGGGCGCGATCATCGGCAGCCTCGCCGTCGGTGTGATCGAGACCTACGTGAAGGGTCACTCGTCGATCGGCGGCGTCGACTCGCTGGCGGTCCTGGTCCTCGTCATCGTCACCCTCGTCGTCCGCCCGCGCGGTGTCTTCGGGAGCGCCGGTGCTGTCTGACCGCCGCCGGCTCTTTCCCCTTGGCGCGGCAGTCGCCGCCGTCGCGCTGACGGGGATGCTGTCCGAGGTCCGCCTCGCCGTGCTGTTCAGCGTCATCGTCACCGCCATCGCCGCCCTCGGCCTCGATCTCCTGGTCGCCCGGACGGGGGAGCTCTCCCTCGCCCACGCCGCATTCCTCGGCGTCGGCGCGTTCACAGCCATCAACGTCGGTGGGCGGGGTGCCACCTGGGGCATCGCAGTGATCGCGGCGGTAGCGGTGACAGCCGCGGTGGCGACGGTCGTCGGTCTTCCATCGCTACGGATTCGTGGATTGCAGGTCGCCATCGCCACGCTGGCGTTCCAGGACGCGGCCGAGAAGTACCTGTTCACCCGGGAGGACGTGACTGCCGGCGACAAGCTGCTGTCCCGACCCAGCGTTCTTCGAACCGACACTCGTCTGTACCTCCTCGCCCTCGCCGCCCTCGCCCTCGTCCTGCTCGTGCGCAGGCGCGTCACGACCACGAGAGCCGGTCGGTCCTTCGTCGCCGTGCGGGACATCGGCGAGCGGGCTCGGTCGTTCGGGGTGGAACCCGGCCCCACCAAGCTGCTGGCGTACGCGCTGTCGGGTGCCATCGTGGGACTTGCCGGCGCGCTGCTCGCGACGCACGAAGGCACGATCGGCACCGCGACCGATCCCTTCCGGCTTCTCGAGTCGCTCCAACTTGTCGCCATCGCCGTCGTCGGTGGTGCGGGCTCGGCCACCGGCATCGTCATCGCCGCCTTCCTCGTCAAGGGGCTGCCCCAGCTGGCCGGTGGCGACTTCCTCCGTGACTGGACGCCGATCATCTCGGCCGGCTTGCTGGTCGTCGCCGTTGTCGCCCAGCCCCGCGGCGTCGGCGGCGTGCTCCGCGACATCGTCGACCGCGCCCTCCCGAAGCGCGCCACGCCGTCGCCCCCGGTCGAAGGCGTCGATCTCGCGTCGGTCGAGCGTCCGCTCGCCCTCCGCCTGCCGGTACCGGCATTGCTGCGCGCCCACGAGGTCTCGGTGACGTACGGCGGTCTCCGGGCGCTCGATCGGCTGACCCTCGAAGTCCGGAAGGGCGAGATCGTCGGGCTCATCGGAGCCAATGGCGCCGGCAAGTCGACGTTCTTCAACGCCGTCTCCGGGTTCGCCCCCGTCACCGGATCGATCCGCTACCGGGACGTCGAACTGCTCCAGACGAGGCCGGCGGGCCGGACGGCGCTGGGCACGGCGCGCACGTTCCAGGACATGGGGCTCGTGCGTGCCGAGACGGTCGCCGAGAACCTGCTCCTCGCGCAGACGTGGCTCGCCGACTACCCGTCCGCTCTCGGCATCCTCGGTCTCGGCTCGACGGTCAGGCGGGAGCGCGAGCTCCGCCGCCGCGCCCACGCGGCACTCGAGATCTTCGGGCTGCGCGAGCTGGCGGGGGAGCGCCTGGGTGACCTTCCGTACGGCACGATGCGGCGCGTCGAGATCGCGTCTGCGGTCGCCGCCGGCCCCGACCTGCTGCTGCTCGACGAGGCGACGGCGGGACTCGGGCCCGAGGAATCGCACGCGCTGGCGGGTACGTTCCTGGACCTTCGGGCCGAGCTGGGCCTGACGCTCGTCGTCATCGAGCACCACGTCCCGGTCATCGCGCGCGTGTGTGACTACGCGTACTGCCTCGAGTCGGGCGTGCTCATCGCCGAGGGCGCGCCGGTGGACGTGACCGCCGATCCGGCCGTGATCGCGTCGTTCCTCGGGACCCGCCCGTGAGCCCGGTCCTCTCGATCGAGGGCCTCGAGGCCGGGTACGGCGCGCTCCAGGTCCTCTTCGGCGTCAGCATCGACATCGAAGCGGGCGAGATCGTCGCGCTGATGGGTTCGAACGGCGCCGGCAAGACCACGACGTTGCGGGCCGTCACCGGCCAGCTGCGTCCGACGGCCGGCCGTGTGCTCCTCGACGGTGACGACGTCACGGGTCGGGCCGCCGAAGACCTCGTGCGGCGGGGCATGGTGCTGGTGCCCGAGGGACGCGGCATGCTGCGCAGCCTCACCGTCGAGGAGAACCTGCAGCTCGGTGCGTGGGTCGTGGACGACCGGTCCGCCATCGCCGCGGCGTACGAGCAGGCGTACGACATCTTTCCTGTGCTCGCCGAACGTCGACGGCAGATCGCAGGCACGCTGTCCGGTGGCCAGCAGCAGATGCTCGCGCTCGCTCGAGCCCTCATGAGCTCGCCGCGGCTGCTGCTCGTCGACGAGGCCTCCCTCGGACTCTCGCCGGTCATGACGGAGACGGCGTTCGACCTGTTGCGCCGCATCAACGCCGAGGCCGGCGCCGCCGTTCTGCTGGTCGAGCAGCACGTCGCCGCCCTCGAGCTCGCCTCACGCGCGTTCGTGCTGGAGAAGGGCCGCATCGTCGACGTGGCGGAGGGTGCGGCCGTGGCCGAGATGGAGGAGCGGCTGAAGGTCGCCTATCTCGGGGATGGTGCGTGAGGCGCGCCGTCCTCGCCGCCGGCGTCCTGCTCGTCGTCACGGTGGCGCTCGTCGGCGCGGCACGCGCCCAGGTCCCGCCGCTTCCGCTTCCGACGTCAACCACCACGACGACGGAGGCGACGACCACGACGTCAGCGCCGCCGGAGACGTCGACGACCGTCGCCGAGCCGGAACCGGTGACCGGCAGCGACTTCTCGATCCCCGACCCCACGCCGCCACCCGACGTTCCGGCGGTCACGTCGACGACCTCGACACCGACAACCGTTATCCGCGCCCGCCCCACGGCGGCCCGCACCTCGCTCGCCACCGCGCTGTCGGGTTCGTTCGCCATCGCCGTCGCGACGGTGCTCGCCGTCGCCGGATTGCTCGTATCCCTGTCAGTCCGCTCCCGACCCGGAGGTTTCCGCATGAACGACGCCCGCCGCCGCTGGCGACTCCTCGCCGGCGTGGGTTGCCTCGGCCTGGCCGCCATCGTCGGACTCGTCGGCTGGCTCAAGCTCAGCCTCGAGCCACAGGTGAACCGGCAGATCCCCTATCTGGCGTCGGCCGGGATGATCTTGGTCATCCTCGCCGCCATCGGGGGCAGCCTGTTGGTGGCCGAGCAGCTGCGCAACGACGACCAGCGCATCGCCGACCTGGAGGACGCCGTCCGCCGGCTCGC